>OAXB01000162.1_pt1 | contig 27180 bp, 24 predicted proteins | sample 1501541 | NCBI WGS metagenome assembly OAXB01 (sample SAMEA2580302, study PRJEB22360) | human gut metagenome | biome: human gut; feature: human-associated habitat; material: faeces | place: Denmark | collected 2008/2010
CACGACGATGAGCGGGGAGCCGCCCGGGGGACCCCGCGGCAGCCGACGGCACCGCGGCTGACGGCACCAAGAACGACGATGCCGCGGCCGGCAAGCATTCGCGCAAATCCAAGCATCACCGCCCCCCGGTCGACCAACCGGACATCCTCGATCGCATCGAGGTCTGCATCGTCCACCGGCCGAAATACGACGATTGGAGCTGGCCGAAAGGCAAGCTCGAGCTCAACGAATCCCACCGCCATGCGGCCGTGCGCGAGATCGGCGAGGAGACCGGGCTCAGCGTGCAGCTCGGCCCGTACCTCGGCGAGGTCGAGTACCCGCTGAGCGAGGAGGGCCGCAAAACCCGCCGTTCCACGGACCGGTCGCTCGACACCAAGCACATTCTCTACTGGATGGCGCAGCCGATATCCCCCACCGACGCCGAGCATCTCATCGACGCGTTCGGCCCCGTGCACCGGGCCGATGTCGGCGAAATCGACGACATCATCTGGGTGTCGGTCATCGAAGCGCGCAAGATCCTTTCGCATTCCACCGACAAGGACATCCTCGCCCTGTTCGTCGACCGCCTACAGGAAGGCGCCGCCGAGGCGCAGAACATCCTGATCGTGCGGCACGCGAAGGCCGAAGCGCGCAAGACCTGGAAGGGCACCGACGCCAATCGCCCGATCACGCCGCGCGGGGCGGCCGCGGCGTACGCGCTGAACCGGGAGCTCGCCTGCTACAACCCGACAAGGCTGGCCACGTCGCCATGGATCCGCTGCCAGGAGACGCTGCATGTCCTTTCGTGGCAGACCGACCGGCCGATGCATCATCTCGACGCCCTCACCGAGGACGCGTTCGCCGAGAATCCGGACCGCGCGTGGCAATGCTTCCTTGAAGAGATCCGCCACACGCTCGCCGGACGCAAGACCACCGCGATATGCATGCATCGCCCGGTGATCGGCGGCATCTTCGAGCATCTGCGCGACCTGTGCGCTTCCGGGGCGCTGACGAAGCGGCTCATCGCGAAATCGCCCTATATGCCCACCGCCACCGCGGTAGCCTTGTTTGTCGTGGACTCGCCTCAGGGCCCGCGCATCATCGATATCCAGAAGGTTGCCCCACTTGTCTACTAATTCCCTGCAATATGGTTCCGGTTCCGTGGTGTCCAGCCGCACCGGCTTCACGCATACCGGGTCGCCCCGCCCGTCGCGCCCCGGCCAGCTCGACCCGGCCATCGTGGAAGGCATCGCCGGCGGCTCCGACCCCAGCGCGGTCAGCGAGATGAGCCACGCTTCGGCCGCGGCGCTGCTCGACCGCGTGCACCACACCGCCGACCCGGAGATCGTCTCCCGTGTGCTCACGCTGGTCGACCATGAAGGCGTGGACGTGATCGCCGCACTCTGGAGCCGTTCCGAGCCGGACTCGCTGCCCGGAATCCTGTGGCGGCTGTATATGCTGCGCACATGGATGCGCAAGAACCGCGATTCGATCGCGCGTCTGTGGCGGGTCGGCGAACCGGTCGCCACCGCGGCGTCCGCGATCGCCGGGGTGGACGCCGCCCCCACCGAAGACGACATCGCCCGCACCGCCGATTCGATTCTGGCGGGAGCCTTCACCGGCGATTTCGCCGTTGCGCTGGAGCGCGCCGCCGCCTTCACCGACGTGGTCGCCTTGGGATTGCGCGTCGAAGCCAAGCGCATGTCGGCCCGCGCGGCCGGCCCGGCGAACGCTTCCGGAGGAGCGGCCGGCACTGGATCCACCAGCTCCGCGCAGGGCAAGCAGCACGTCACCAAGGCCGCCCGCCTGCTGCACACCGCCGGCAACCTGTTCGTCACCGCCAAGGATTTCCGCCACGGCGCCAGCCTATGGCGTCGCGGCAAGCTCGACTAGTATCCCACTAATACTCTGGCTCCCCTCGCTGAGGGGAGCTGTCGGCGTAGCCGACTGAAGGGAGCGCATGCGAATCGGCTTGATTCAGACGTTCGTGGTAATGCTCCCCTCAGACCGTTTCGCGGCCAGCTCCCCTCCAAGAGGGGAGCCAGAATACAACGACCATCGGGGGACACGCGCGGGGCGAAACGTGCTGCGAAACGCTATACTTAAAACTCGCGTCGGGCCGTGCATAGCCCCGGGCTCCATTTTTTGCCGCTGCGAGCGGCCTTTGCGCCGACAGGCGCTTTCACGGTTCGGCGCTTCTCTTCTTCCCCAGTCCCCTTCCCGGTCCCTCTACTCGGGCTCGGCGTCGATCGGATGCACGGTGATGATGCGGGGGGACATCCGCTCCACGATGTCATGGTGATGCGTGGAGAACAGGACGGTTTTGCCGGCCTGCACGAACGATCGCAGCACATCGACCACCACGTCGGTATTGCGCTCGTCAAGGCCGTCGGTCGGCTCGTCCAGCACCAGCAGATCGGGATTCATCGACATGCAGCAGGCGATGGCGACGCGTTTCCTCTCCCCGCCCGACAAATGGTACGGCGCACGCTGGCGGAACCGCTCCAAGCCGAACAGGGCGACCATATCGTCCACGCGGCGGTCGACCTCGGCATCCGGCAAACCCATCTGCATCGGCCCGAACGCGATCTCCTCCTCGACGGAAGGGCAGAACAGCTGGGTGTCGGAGTTCTGGAACACGAATCCGATCCGCTGATGCAGCGCCTTGGCGAACAGGCTGTTTTTCGTCTCGATCGCCGCGCGCGTGACCGGCGTGCTACCGCAACGGTAGGTGCCGGCGTCGGGGAATTCAAGCGCATTGATCATACGCATGATCGTGGTCTTGCCGCTGCCGTTCGGCCCGAGCAGCGCGACGCATTCGCCGCGCGCGATGGTCATGGAGAAGTCGCGCAACACCGGATGCGCGCCGGCGCCGGTCAAACCGGATGCACCGGATGCACCGGACGCACCAGCCGCACCGGCATCGTCCGCGCCGCCGCTCGGCAAGGAGGCGCCGGCCATGTCCCGGTACGAAAAAACGATATGCTCCAGCGACACCAACGGGTCGCCGCCGAACCACGATTCATCCGGCCGCATTCTCGCGGCCCTGTTCGGCCGATGACCAAACATATTCATCACCATCCGTTTCGCCCCTCAGATTTCGCTACCCCAGATACACGGCCAGCGCCACCATAAGCGCAACACCCAGCAGATACACGCCGTTGCGCCAGGTAAGCAATCGCTCATGGCGGATGCGATACCTGCCGTCGAAGCCGCGGCATTGCATGGATTCGGCCATCTGGCGGGCCTGCGTGTTCGCACGGAGGAACAGCGCGCCCATCAGCCGGCCGGCGGACATGAGCTTGCGCGAGTCGCGGCCCACGCTGCGCAGTTGGAGCGCGTCCAGCAGCTGCAGCATCGAGCGGCCGAGAATGTCGATGAACTGGATCGTCACATCGCAGACGTAGATCACGGCATCGGGCACGCCGACGCCGCGCAGCCCGGCGATCAGCCGGTTCCATGGCACCGTCCGGGCCAGGGCGATCACCAGCGACACCGAGACGAAGGCCTTCACGACCAGCCGGATCGGAGCGCTGTATTGCCCGACGAACACCGCAGGCAAGGCGACCACCAGGCTCAGCACGCACACGGCGAGCGTCGGCCCGAGAATCGCCTTGATCAGCCAGGCGGGGCGCACCGCCATCGCCACCAATACCAGCGCGAGCATGATGTAGGCGAACAGCATGTTGCGCGTGATATTGACGCACACGATGGCGACCGGCACGCCGATCATGCGCGCGGCCGGCGAAACCGAGCACAGCGCCCGGTCGACGACGCTGCCGCCGACCGGCAGGGCGGCGCCGATCTGCGTGAGCATGCCGCCCAGATGCTCGAGATTGTGCTGGATGAACGATGACTTGTCCGGCAGCGGGTCATACCGTTCAGGCCCGCGCAGCCACTCCGGCAGCACGGCATCCGAGCCGATCGACGTTCTCCGATCCATCCACGCCTCCCTTACGTCCATTGCCTTCATCCGTGGCATCCATAGTCACGCCTGACTGTCGCACGAACGGCTCCCCTGAATCGAGGGGAGCCGGTGATGCGCGGGGGACGCTCAGGCGGTCTTCGCGCTCTTATCGTGCGCGGCGAGCGCGAGCAGGCGGAAGACGATGACCATGACGGCGATGCCGATCACCGCGGACAGGATATAGCCGACGACGTCGGGCAGGCCCTGCAGCGAGTAGTCGGGCAGCAGCGCGTTCCACGAGAATCCGTGCGCGATGTACTGCGGCACGTAATCCAGTCCGGTGGCGCTCATGAAGTCCTCGGCGCCCCATTCGCCCCACGCGTCGCCGGTGGCCAGCAGGCCGAGCGGCGACAGCAGCGCGACGACGGCCAGCGCGATCCATGCGGACCTGCGCAGACCGGCGTGGGCCGCCTGCCTGCCTCCCCCATCGGCCACCGACGTTGCCGCGGCTGCGCGGGCGTTGGCTTCGATGATCTCAGGAGCCGTACGGCGCACGAATTCCACGACCACCACGGTGACCAGGCCCTCGACGATGCTGGCGACCGCCAGATGCGGGATCAGCATGGCGGGGATCGTCACCGCGAACGAGAACGGGAAGTAGAGCGCCTGGCCGTCGGCCGCCCTGAACAGCAGCGGCTGCACGCCCAGCTCAAGCGCCACGCAGAGCGCGGCGAGCGAGATGCCAATGTAACCGGATACGAACTCGGCCACGCGCTCCTTCCAGCCGGCGGGCAGCACCTTGCGCAGCAGCACATACAGCCCGTAGGCCGTGAACGGCAGTACGAACGCCATGTTGAAGCAGTTCGTGCCCAGGGTGATCAGGCCTCCGTCGCCGAACAGCAACGCCTGCAGCAGCAGAGCGACGGACACGGCCACGGTCGCGTACTGCGGGCCGAGCAGCAGGGCGATCAGCGCGCCGCCGACGCCGTGCGCGGTGGTGCCGCCGGGCGTGGGCACATTGAACATCATGATCAGGAACGAGAAAGCGGCGCCGGCCCCCAGATACGCCATCTTCTCCGGTGTGCTGTGCTGGACCACGTAGCGGAAGCACAGCACCCAGATCGGGATCATGATCACGTAGAACACCGCTCCGGTGGACGGCGAAATGAAATTGTCCGGAATATGCATCGCGAGCGTTACGGTTTCAGGCGCACCGACCATTTCCGACTCCCTTCTTGTGGTTGCCGGGCGCAGCGATCATCCGCGCCCATGAACGCGGCAAGTAATATCACACTTATGATTCGACCCCTGCGCAGTTGTGTTGCATGACTTGCAATCATTAGGAAACGCCGAAACGCGATACAGGGCATTCCAGCATGTGAAACGACTTATTCGCGGGTTTTTCTCCGGTTTTTGCCGCCATCGGCACCCGTTCGTTACACAACGACCCAATACCGCTCCTACACTCATGGCCTAGCGCATCCCATTCGCTCCGGGGCAGTCGGCAAAACGGCGGCATTCCCGGGGCGCGGGGATTGCGAACACCCGCGGGACGGGGCAACCCGTCCGGCACGATTGCGACGAAGGAGCTCGGATGATCGCCAAGGAAATAACCGGCAACATCATCAGCCAGCAGTACGGCGACGGCAAACTGAACGTGCCGATCGCCTTCGAATGGTTCGAGACGGACAAGAAGCGCATGCGGAAAGTGGCCGAGGACGGCACCGAATTCGGCATCATGGTGGGCAGGACCATCAAGGACGGCGACGTGCTCGCCGAAACCGAGGACAAGCGGTATTTCGCCCGCATCAAAACCGCGCAGCTCATCGAGATCCCCGTGAGCTCCATGAAGGAGATGGGCCGCCTGTGCTTCGAGTTGGGCAACCGCCACCTGAGCCTGAAAGTCGAGAACGACCGCGTGCTGGTGCCCTACGACCACCCGACGATGGAATACACGAAGAAGATCGGATACGAACCGCACATCATCGAAGGCGGGTTCGACGGATTCCTGATCGTCAAGGCGCACGCCGGCACCGGCACGATCATCCCGGGCACCAACAAGACCACCGGCGACGTGGCCGAAGAGGAGCAGGAGGCCGAGGCGGACAAGGAGTTCCCCGCCGAGGAGGCCGCCGGGCATCTGGACGTGCATGCGCATGACGCCGGCGAGGGCGAGCCGGCCGAAGGCCATCACTGCCACTGCCACGAGCACGGGCACAACGAGCCGAGCGGCGCCACCGAGCATCATTGCCATTGCCACGACCATGACCACGAGCACGGCGAGCACACACACGAGCACGGGCACACGCACGAACATCACCATGATCATGCGCACACGGACGAGACCGTCGACGCCGATCACCCTTACGTGCTCAAGCCCGGCGAATACGAGATGAACGGCGTGCTCCACCGCCCCGACGGCTCCCACAGCCACGACGGCGGCCGCACCTGGCACACCCACTGACCGCCCCATGAACGCCAACGAAACCGAGTCGCGGCGGCTCGCCATGCTGCAGGTGTGCGACAGCGTGTTCCCCGTGGGGGCATTCGCGCTCTCGAACGGCATGGAGACCTTTGTGCAGCGCGACTTCCTGCGGCGGGGAGCCGATTTCGAGCAGTACATGAAGAACTATCTCGAGGTCGCGCCCTACAAGGAGATCGGGCAGATGGTGATGGCCGGCAAATACGCCACGGATGCGCGCGTATCCGCCCGCGGGCTGGCCGCCAAACTCATCGGGCTCGACGAATTGGCGTCCGCGCTGCAGTCGGCACGGGAGATCCGCGAGGGCAGCGAGCGCATGTGCACCCGCCTGCTCAAGCTCGCCGAGCAGATGGACGCCGGCCGGGCGCAGACCTCGGACGGCCATCGCGGCGGTCTGCCGGCCGTGGCCACGGCAGCCCCCCACGGCCACGGATCAGGCGGCGTCGCAACCATCGCGCGAGGACGAGATCATCGCCGTGCACGAGGGGCGCACGGAGCGGCATAAGCTCACCGACGCCGCGGACGGGCTGTACGGCTCCCCGTCGCTGGAACTGTACGGCGGCCTGATCCGCGACGGCCGTTGCCGCGGGCTGCATTCGATCGCCATGGGGCTGTACGCGGCCGACCATGCCAACGACGTGCGCGACGCGGCGATCATGTATGGCTATTCGCTGCTGAGCGCGCTGACCATGTGCGCGGCCAAGGCGATCCCGCTCAGCCAGTACGCCGGGCAGGTGGCCCTGCACGATTCGTTCCCGCGGCTCGTGCGCGCGGTCGACATCGCCATGACGCTCAAACCGGAGGATCTCGGCATCTCCGGAGCGTTCCTCGACATCGCCGCCATGCAGCACGAAACCTTGTATTCGAGGCTGTATATGAGCTGACCGTCAACCTTGGCTCCCTTCTCTGAGGGGAGCCATAGACCTGCAATACGCGCTTCATCAATCCACAAAGACCCCTCACACAAAGGAGAAACCTCATGTCATACGTACGCATCGGCGTCGCCGGCCCGGTGGGGTCCGGCAAGACCGCACTCATCGAGCGCCTGACCCGCAAGATGGCCGACGAATACAGCATCTGCGTGGTCACCAACGACATCTACACCAAGGAGGACGCCGAGTTCCTGATCGAGCACTCACGCCTGGCCCCCGACCGCATCGTGGGCGTGGAGACCGGCGGCTGCCCGCACACCGCCATCCGCGAGGACTGCTCGATGAACCTCGAAGCCTGCGAGGAGATGGCCCGCACCCATCCGGACGTGCAGATCATGTTCGTGGAGTCCGGCGGCGACAACCTCTCCGCCACGTTCAGCCCGGATCTGGCCGACGCCACGATCTACGTCATCGCCACCGACGAGGGCGACAAGATCCCGCGCAAGGGCGGCCCGGGCGTCACCCGTTCCGATCTGCTGGTGATCAACAAGGCCGATCTGGCGCCGCTGGTGCACGCCGATCTGGACGTGATGGCCCGCGACTCGCGCAAGATGCGCGGCGACCGCCCGTTCATCTTCACCGACCTGATGGGCGGCGCCGGCGTGGACGACGTGATCGCTTGGATCAAGAAGAGCGTGCTGTTCGAGGACATGTGATCCGTACGGCTCGCCCGTCTCCCGGTGGCTTCCCGGAGTGGGAAGCCGACGGGAGACGCCGGGAGACGGGCGAGCCGAAACATATCGTTGCGCCGCGTGCGGCATAATTGCCATGTCATTGTCACGCGTGAGGAAGGCGGCGATTCGTCCATGGGCAGCAGCACGTTCCGTCTATCCACTGCATTCCGCCACGGACGTACCAAAATCGACGACATTTACTTCGAGGCGCCGTTCAAGCTGATGACCCCGTTCACCAACGGGCGGCACTCCGACTTCGTCGTGATGCTCGCCTCGCCGGGTTTTCTGAAGGGCGACGAGGCGCATATTGAGATCGCCTTCGGCCCCGGCACCGATTCGACGATCAAGACGCAGAGCTACGAGAAGGTGTTCGACACCGAGGACGGCTCCGCGAGCCGCACCATCGAGCTGGATGTGCGGGGCGACGCGAAAGCCGTGTTCCTGCCGTTCCCGGTGATCCCGTTCCGCAACAGCTCGTTCACGAACCTGACCACCGCGCATATCACCGCCGAATCGACGTTCGTCTATGCGGATGTGGTGACCTGCGGGCGCGTCGGCATGGATGAGCGCTGGGCGATGCGGCGGTTCACGAACCGCATGCGCGTGTATGTGGCGGAACCGCAGCCCGCGGCCGAGGCGGCAGCAGCCGAATCGGCCCGGCAGCACGCCCATCGCCGCGGGCGCCCCTCCAAGGCCGAGTCTGCCGCGGCGCAGCCTCGGGAGCGCATGGCGTTCGCCGACCGCATGCTGCTGGAGCCGGACGCCTTCGACTACACCGAGCTCGGCATGTGGCGCGATTTCACCCACTGCGGCGTGCTGTACGCGCATCTGCCGGAAGCGGATCCCGCGGCCGGGCAGGCCGACACGGATGCGGATGAGAACGGTGCCGGTGCGTCCGCTGCGGCCATCCGGGAGCGCATCGAAACCGCACGCATCGCGGCGGAGGACACGCTGATCGACCGTATCCGATCGCATGCCGACGCCATCGGGTTCACCGGCGAACTCGGCGTGAGCCGCGTCATCGACGGCATCTGCCTGCGCGTGCTCACCAGCCGGGGCGACGACGCCTTCGATCTGATCAAGGACGTCGCCGGCTTCGTGACCGAGGGCTGATAGGCAGCTTGTTGCCTCCGGTTTTGCCGTGCCCCCGCCAGCGAGGCACGGCAATTGCGTCGGGAAACCACCTCGGCTGTCTTGGGTTATTCATCCCCGCCCGATCTCAGAACAGGAAGTAGCGCTGCGTGAGCGGCAGCTCGTAGGCCGGATCGGAATGGACCAGTTCGCCGTCGACCGTGACCTGGAAGGTCTCGGGGTTGACCTGGATGTCGGCGAGCACGTCGTTGAACTTCAGGTCCTTCTTGCCGATATCGCGGCATCCGCGCACCGGCAGCACCTGGCGGGCCAGCCCCAGCTTGCCCTTGATGTCGTCGTCCACCGCGGCCTGCGAGACGAAGGTGGCGCACGACGATCCGAGCGCGCGGCCGAGCGAGCCGAACATATCGCGGTAGTACACCGGCTCGGGCGTGGGGATGGAGGCGTTCGCGTCGCCCATGCGGGAGTACGCGATCGAACCGCCCTTGATGACCATTTCCGGCTTCGCGCCGAACATGGCGGGCTGCCAGAGCACCAGATCGGCCATCTTGCCGACCTCGACGGAGCCGACGTAATCGGCGATGCCGTGGGTGATGGCCGGGTTGATGGTGAACTTGGAGACGTAGCGCTTGACGCGGAAGTTGTCGTTGCGGTTGTTGTCGTGCTCGTCCTCGGGCAGGGGGCCGCGCTGCTTCTTCATCTTGTCGGCGGTCTGGATGGTGCGCGTGATCACCTCGCCCACGCGGCCCATGGCCTGCGAATCGGAGCTCATCATGGAGATGATGCCCATGTCGTGCAGCACGTCCTCCGCGCCGATGGTTTCGGGGCGGATGCGCGAATCGGCGAAGGAGATGTCCTCGGGAACGTTGCGGTCGAGGTGGTGGCAGACCATCATCATGTCGAGATGCTCGTCCACGGTGTTGCGCGTGAACGGCATGGTCGGGTTCGTGGAGCTGGGCAGCACGTTGGGGAACCCTGCGGCGCGGATGATGTCGGGTGCATGGCCGCCGCCGGCGCCCTCGGTGTGGTACGTGTGGATGGCGCGGCCCTTGAACGCGGCGATGGTGTCCTCCACGCAGCCGCCTTCGTTCAGGGTGTCGGTGTGGATGGCCACCTGCACGTCCATATCGTCGGCCACGCCCAGCGCCGTGTCGATGACGGCCGGCGTGGCGCCCCAGTCCTCGTGGATCTTGAGTCCGGCGGCGCCGGCGCGGATCTGCTCGCGCAGCGGTTCGGGACTGGAGTCGTTGCCCTTGCCCAGATAGGCGATGTTGACCGGCAGCGCCTCCGCCGCCTCGATCATGCGCGCCAGATGGAAGGCGCCCGGATTGCAGGTGGTGGCGTTGGTGCCGTCGGCCGGGCCGGTGCCGCCGCCAACCATGGTGGTCACGCCGCCGGCGAGCGCCGTGCGCACCTGCTGCGGGGAGATGAAGTGGATGTGGGTGTCGAGCCCGCCCGCGGTGACGATGAGCCCTTCGCCGGCGATCGCCTCAGTGCCGGAGCCGACTTCGAGGCCGGGGGTGACGCCGTCCATGGTCTGCGGATTGCCGGCTTTGCCGATGGCGCTGATCTTGCCGTTCTTCAGGCCGATGTCCGCCTTGTAGATCCCCGTGTAGTCGACGATGAGCGCGTTGGTGATGACCGTGTCCGGCGACTCGGCGTCGAGCTGGACGGAGGACTGCCCCATGCCGTCGCGGAACGACTTGCCGCCGCCGAATTTCAGCTCGTTGCCGTAGGTCGTGCAGTCACGTTCGACCTCGATGATGAGGTTCGTGTCGCCGAGGCGGACGCGGTCGCCCGTGGTCGGCCCGAACATGCCCGCGTAGTCCTTGCGTGTGATTGTTGTGCTCATGTGTCCAAGTCCTTTGTCCCCTTGGCTCCCCTCCCCGAGGGGAGCTGTCAGCGAAGCTGACTGAGGGGAGTCTGCCCGTATGGTGTTCGACTGCTTCAGATTCCCAGGAATCCCCGCTCATGCGCCTTCGCGAATGCGGCCTCCCGTACCTCGGGGTCGTCCAGCCGGCCTTCGACCAGCGCGCTGAAGCCGTGGACCTCGCGGGTGCCGCCGATGTCGATCAAGTGCACGCGATGCGCCTCGCCGGGCTCGAATCGCACGGCGGTGCCGGCCGGGATGTCGAGCCGCTTGCCGTAGGCGGCCTTGCGATCGAATCTGAGATACTTGTTGACCTCGAAGAAATGGAAGTGCGACCCGATCTGGATCGGGCGGTCGGCGGTGTTGACCACGTCAAGCTCGATATCCTCGCTGCCCTTGTTGAGCGTCAGGTCGCCGTCGGCGTAGAAGTACTCGCCCGGCTTGAGCTTCTCGGCGGTTTCGATCGGATTATGGACGGAGACGAGCTTGGTGCCGTCGGGGAAGGTGGCTTCGACCTCCACCACGTCGATCATCTCGGCCACGCCGTCCATCACGTCCTCGGGCTTGAGCAGCGTGCGGCCATACGACATGAGTTCGGCCACCGTGGCCCCCTCGCGGGCGCGTTCCACGCATTCGGAGCTGATCAGCGCGACAGCCTCCGGATAGTTGAGCTTCACGCCGCGGTTTTTGCGCTCCTTGGCCAGCTCCCCCGCCTGATGCAGCAGCAGCTTGTCTATCTCTCGTGGAGTAAGTCTCATGAGGCCCCCGTTGTTGTACCAACATACCTACGATCATCGGCGATTGTATGGCGCGAATAAGAACGGGAGGTTTCCGGGTGATTGCCGCGGAGGCGGGTCGGGGCGCCGATCTTCGCCGGCTTCCAACGAAGACGCGGCAGACTCCGCGCCACCGCAATCACACCGCAATCAGCCTCGATGCGACGTCACTTCCCCACGCAGAAAGCCGCGTACAGCGGCACGCTGCGTACTCCGCCGTCAATGCCGAAGTTCTTGGTCGACAACCGGATAGCCTCATCCGGCGCATATTTATCCCGGTACACCGCAAGACTGCGTGATCTGGTGTTGTCGGATGATTTGACTTCAATCGGCACACCGGCATCGGAATCACCCGTCTGCATGACGAAATCCACTTCGGCGGTATTGCCGCTCGTCCAGTAGCGCAGCGGGATGCCATTTGCCGCCAGCATCTGCGCAACATAATTTTCGACGATGCCGCCGAGCTCGATTCGTCTACGCCGCTCGGCGTCAAGCACCATGGCAGGATCCAGCTCCGCACGCGCCGCCAGCAGCCCGGTATCGGACGTATACATCTTGAACGACGAGACATCCTCATGCATGGCCAACGGCAATCGGCCACTGGACACTCGCATGCATCGCTCCACCAGCCCCGCAGTCAGCAGCCACGCTATCGCGGGGGAATACACCGACGCCCGACCGCCGCTCCTGACCAGCTTGTATTGGAATTTGTGATTCTCCTTCGCGAGTTGTGCGGGAATGCTGTTCCACGTATCGCGGATACGAGCGGTTTCCACCGGCGTTGCATACTTCGCCATATCGGCTACATACAGATCCGTAATGCCCGCCTGAACCTCGCGCACTTCGCTGAAGCTGCCATTCCTCGCGAATCGGGAGACCGCCTCCGGCATGCCGCCGACTATCAGATATTGCCAAAATCGCTCAAGCATCGCGTCATGCAAATAGAACGACGCTGCACGGTCATAGCAATCACTGATCTCCGCGATGAGTTCCCCGTCCCCGACCGCGTCGAGGAATTCGTCGAAGCTCATGGGATGCAGCGTCAGCGTATGTACTTTGCCCACCGGCATACTGAATCCCTGCTGGTTGACGGCAATCCCCAGCAGACTACCGGCGGCCGCCACATGCAGCTGCGGCATATCCTCACAGAAGTATTTCAATGAGGCGAGGGCACGATTGGACGATTGAATCTCGTCAAGAATCAGCAGCGTACGCTCCGGGTCGATCTGCCGGCCGGACGCCTGAGCAAGACGTCGGATAAGATTCCGCGGTTCCAGATCGGGCTCGAACGCTTGCCGCGCTCGCGAGTCCCGTTCCAAATCGAAACGTACGCAATCCCCCGGGAACGTCGCTTTGGCCAGCTCGTCGAGGATGTAGGTCTTGCCCGTCTGCCGCGCTCCGTACAACAACAGCGGCTTGCGGATACGTTGTACCGCCCATTCGACCAGCTGGTCCATGATGGTTCTCTTCATCGCCGTCTCACCTCTCATTCCGCCTTATCTGTGAAAAAATGTTGTAGAATACATTTTTATCCACCTATTAATGTATTTTATGACATTTTTCCATAGATAACAGCACGCCACACAGGTCACCAGCCGCATCAGCAATTCCGGTGCCGAAGACATTCACCGCAGAAACCACTTCCATGCGGGCACCACGTCGATCACCCCGCTCGGCGCCGTCACTTGTCCTTCTTCTTCGAGCGAGATCAGCGTTCCGGAGCGCATCCCGGTATTGTCCATCGCCGCGGAAAGATTGCCGATCTCACTGCGGAATTTGTCGCTCAGATCCTGTCCGGCGAAATCCACGATCGTTGTGGCTTCGATACCGGTGTTCGCCGCAACCTGAATCAGCTGGTACGGTTCGCTCGTCGCCTCATCGCCGACGACGAAATCCACTTCAGGGCAGTTCGCCGCCGAGTATGAGGCGATTACGTTGCTGCGGTTATCGCCGTACCGCCGCTTCAATTCCACGAACACAGCCGTGTCCAGCCTCTGCCCGATATCCATGTGATTCGCCGGGGCCACCGCCAGCGACAAACCAGGATCCACCGCATACACCTTGCTGGACGAACGCGGGTTCTCCTTGATCGAGAGCGTGAAATCCCCGACCTTGAACAGCAGATGCGCATCCTCGAAATCGTCGAGCAGGTCGTACAGCTTGCCGCTGGAGACCGGCACCTGCATGCCGCGCAGCGCCTTGACCTGCGCGTTCACGGAAAACTTCAATCCCGTGGAACGCAATGCGGTACGGGAGAATCGCATCGCCACGCGCAACGACGTGGTCTCGAAACGCTCCAACACATCCTTGGCGACGATTTCATCCGCATACCCCTGCAACAAGCGCATACGGTCGAGCGTCGGCAAATGCTGTACCGCCGGGAAACCGCCAACATCCAGATACCGCTCAAATGCGGTCTGCAGCGGGCGCCGCACATTCGGCGGGTATTCGCCGCCGACATCGGACGTATCGATATTGTGGAACAGGCAATACTCCCGAAAACTCAACGGCCACATCTCCCGGGACAGTGAGCGTCCGCGGAAATTGGTGGGGATGTCAGACGACAGCAATTTCGACGACGAACCGGTCAGCACGATGGTGGCATTATGCTGTTCAGCCACCCTGCGCACGAAATTCGTCCAGTACGGCGCTTCCTGAATCTCATCGAACAGCAAATAACAGCCGTCGAGCGCATCCGGCACCATGCGATAGTACTCATCAAGCAAATCGGCGAGGGTGTGGTCCGAGAACGGCATGATGCGATCGTCATCAAACGAGAAGTGCAGGATTCGGTTTCGCGGCACTCCGGCGGCGATCAGCCGATCCATCAGCTGGTACATGGCATAGGTCTTGCCGCAACGCCGCACTCCCGTAATGGCGTAGATCACGTTGTTCCGCGCGGGAGCAGGCACGTCGATCACCGCACTTGCCCTCGCGGTGTATTCAGGAATGGCGAAGTCCAAATATTCGGCGATCAACGCTGACATCGACATAACGGACTCCAATCTTCATCTGTTTTAGATGAAGATGTTAATCATCTTCATCTAAAATAAATGAAGATACAAAAACGCGCAGACTACCGCACAGTAACGCACGATCAGATCTGCTGCATCGCCCGATCAACAGGGCATCCTGATTCCGCACTCCCCGCCGCTCACCTCGGAAAATGTGAACGCTATCACAATGTGAACAGAGTCTCGACGTCGTTACAAGTTGAACTTATGGTGAGCCATTAATCGGTTTAGGGGATGACGAATCCCCCTACGGCGACCGATTCGATGAGAGGGAGGTTCACCGTGGAGTATTTGGGTTGCTTCGCCGTCGTCATGGCGGTGCTGCTGATCGGGCAGTGGGTGGCGTCGCTGACCAAGGCATGGGTTCCATCGGTCTTCGTCAGCGCGATCGTGTTCCTGATCGGCTTCTGGACCATTCTGCCGAAGGACATTGCCGTCAAGGCATCGTACGACACCGCATTCGTGCAGATCTGCGTGTCCATGCTGCTGGTGCATCTGGGCACGCTGATGAGCCTGAAGAAGCTCATCGCACAATGGCGCGCCGTGTGCATCGCATTGCTTGGCGTCGCCGGCACCCTGCTGTTGACGATGACCATCGGCACGCTGCTGTTCGACTGGCATACCGTGCTCGCCTCCGTACCTCCGCTGACCGGCGGCGTCGTCGCCGCACTGCTGATGACCAACGGCCTGAAGGATGCCGGATTGACCGCTTTCGTCGCCCTGCCGGTCACCATGCTGATGATCCATGGCGTATTCGGATATCCGCTCACGGCCATCATGCTCAAGCACGAAGACCGCCGGCTTGCCAAGGTCTATCAGGGCATGAGCGATGAGGAACGCGCGCAGGCCGCCGCCGCATCGTCCGCCATGGCGCAGTCGGATACGGACAAGCCGACCCAATCGAAATTCCTGTCGCTGTTCCCCGAAAAGTATCAGACCTCCGCGTTCATCCTGTTGCGCGTTGCGTTGGTCGCACTGTTCTCCAACTGGATCGCAGGCCTGACGAACGGCGTCGTCAACGCCAACGTCGTGTGCCTGATCTTCGGCGTGATCGCCCATCAACTCGGATTCCTTGAAGATAGCGCGCTCAACAAGGCCGGGGTGTTCGACTGGCTGATGTACGGCCTGCTCGGTTACGTGTTCTCTCAGCTGGCCGGAACCACGCCGCAGCAGCTGCTGAGCATGCTGCTGCAGATCCTCGTGCTCATCGTGCTCGGCCTGATCGGCATGTTCGTCGCATCGTTCATCCTTGGCAAGCCATTCGGCATGAGCCCTGAGATGGCATTCGCCTGCTCGCTGACCGCCCTGTTCGGATTCCCCGCCGACTACATCCTCACGACTGAGGTGGCGCACAACGTCGCCAAGGATGAAGGCGAGGAACGGTATCTGCTCGACAACACCCTGCCGCAGATGCTGGTCGGCGGTTTCGCCACCGTATCGATCGCCTCGGTGATCATCGCATCCGTGTTCCTCAAGCTGCTGTAACGGCGTCCAATGCGTTCCGGTTCCCGGCCACATTGCCGGGAACCGGAATGCGCACCAAGATTTTTTGCGGGGCGGGCGAATGATCCTCCCGCCCCGCACATCATGAAAGAAGGTATATCACCATGGCAACCGTATATACGGGAATGAATCTGTTCGACGGCAATGACGTCGAGAACAAGGCCGGCTCGTGGATGCTGGTCGGCGACGACGGGCGCATCGAATCGGTCGGCACCGGAACCGCACCGGCTGCGGACGCCACCGTGGACCTGACCGGCAAATACGTCATGCCCGGCCTGATCAACTGCCATACGCATACCATGCTCGACGCGTATGATCCGAAGCTCACCATGTTCTCGGAAACCGAAATCGCCTTCCGCGGCATCAAGCACCTGAAGGCGCTCATTGACTGCGGAGTGACCACGATCCGCGAGTGCGCGTCCGCGTTTTCCGTGGACTGCAAGCTTGCCGCGCTGCAGCGCAAGGGCGAACTCGCCGATATGCCGACGATCGTACCGTCCGGCCGGTCCATGAGCATGACCGGCGGCCACGGCGACATGCAGATGGGGCTCGAAGGCGAGTCCAATGGCTCGCATCTGGTCGACTCCCCTGACGAGATGCGCAAGGCGGTGCGCGAGGAGTTCAAACTCGGCGCCAAAAACATCAAAATGATGGCTACCGGCGGCGTGATGAGCCCGACCGACCAGATCGACGACACCGAACTGACCGTCGAGGAGATGAAGGTCGCCGTCGAAGAGGCCCACCACAAGCACATGACCGTATGCGCGCACGCCGAAGGCGCGAACGGCATCCACAACGCCATTGTGGCCGGCGTCGATTCCATCGAGCACGGTGCGATGATCCGTGACGAGGACATCCAGCTCATGATCAAGAACGGACAGTATCTTACGCCGACGCTGATCGCCTGCTGGGCCATCCCCGAATACGGCGAAGGCAAGATCCCGCAGTTCATGGTGGACAAGGCGCGCGGATTCGAGAAGGACTACTTCACAAACATCGGCAAAGCCGCCAAGGCCGGAGTCAAGTTCTCCATGGGCACCGACGCCGGCACCCCGTTCAACGACTTCGGAGACACCCCGTACGAGCTCGTGCTCATGAAGCAGGTCGGCTGCACCACCGAACAGGTACTGCACGCCTGTGGCCGCAACGCCGCAGATCTGTTGAAGGTCAGCGCGGATTACGGCACACTGGAACCCGGCAAGTACGCCGACTTCCTGGTGCTCGATGCCGACCCGATCGCCGACGTCGCCGCCGTCGGCCAGAAGGACAAGGCCGTCTACAAGCACGGCGTCAGGGTCCACTGAGACTCAGCGTCCAAGCCGTAACCGGGGCCTTCTCCACATCGGCGGAGAGGGCCCCGTCATATCGAAGCCGATGTGATCATGAGGAGGCACATATGCCGAAGACGCTTTATACGGGAATGAATCTGTGTGACGGCAACGAAATCGTCAACAAAACCGATTCTTGGATGCTGGTCGGCGACGACGGGCGCATCGAATCGATCGGCACCGGAGCCGACGCCATGCCAGCCGCCGACGCCACCGTTGATCTGACCGGCAAATACGTCATGCCCGGCCTGATCAACTGCCACGTACACACCATGGGCGACGCGCTGGACCCACGTCTGACCATGTTCTCCGAAACCGAAGTGGCCTACCGCTCGATCAAGAACCTGCATCGGGCCATCAGCTGCGGCATCACCACGCTGCGCGAATGCGCGTCGGCGTTTTCCGTCGATTGCAAGCTCGCCTCGCTGCAGCGCAAGGGCGAACTCGCCGACGTCCCGACGATCGTGCCGTCCGGGCGCCCCATGAGCATCATCGGCGGCCACGGCGACATGCTTGAAGGATTGGAAGGGGAATCCAATCTGGGCCATCTGGTCAGCTCTCCCGATGAGATGCGCAAGGCGGTGCGAGAGGAGTTCAAACTCGGTGCCAAGAACATCAAGCTCATGTCCACCGGCGGCGTGATGAGCCCGAACGACCGCGTCGACGACACCGAACTGACCGTCGAGGAGATGAAGGTCGCCGTCGAAGAGGCCCACCACAAGCACATGACCGTATGCGCGCACGCGCAGGGCACGGAAGGCGTGCACAATGCGCTGGTCGCCGGTGTCGACTCCATCGAACACGGGTCGCTGATCAGCGAGGACGATATGCGTCTGATGGTGGCCAACGGCCAGTATCTGGTGCCTACGCTGCTGCCGTGCTGGGCGATCACCGAATACGGTGAAGGCAAGATCCCGCAGTACATGATCGACAAGAACAAGGGATTCGGTCATCGCTTCTTCGACAACATCGCCAAGGCGGCAAGCCTCGGCGTCAGGATCGCGATGGGCACCGACGCCGGCACCCCGTTCAACGACCTCACCGACACGCCTCACGAACTGGTCCTGATGCGCGAGATCGGCTGCACCATAGAGCAGATCATGCACGCCTGCGGACCGACCGCGGCGCAATTGCTGAAAATCGACGCGGATTACGGCACGCTGGAACCCGGCAAGTACGCCGACTTCCTAGTGCTCGACGCCGACCCGATCGCCAACGTCGCCGCCGTCAGCCAGAAGGACAAAGCCGTGTACAAGCACGGCGTCAGAGTCCACTGACGCTTGGCTTCCTACAGGCGGGGACTCTCCGGGATGTGGAGAGTCCCGTTTCTGCGGATAAAAGAGCGGTAACGGCAATGCTGCCGATCGCTCCCAATCCACGAACGCGAAAGATGAGCCCACCTATATGAAACCTATATGGAGCCATGCCAACTACAAGTATCGATCCTGCCTGATTCCCGTATGCTCATCCAAGCCACAAAAGCCAAATAGGGAAATGAAAACGGTCCAAACGAGGAAATAGGGAGACGGCATGGCAAACGCGGTATGACTTGCCATTGAACATCTCATGGTCAGATGAGCGAGAAGGGAACTCGAAGAGCTTCCGGAAAACGCACAAAGAACGTTCCGTACCAATGGATACAGTTATGCCCTATACTTTGGCGGCGTGAGTCGACATGATCGTCGGGCGGCTCGGCGCCCAAGAAAGGTCCGGGCCGCCCGACGGCATGCCATCGGCAACACCGACAGATAGGGGCATCATGACAACGGATACCAGCGCACGGGCCATCAAACCCGAATTGCTGCGCACATACAGCAACGATTTCAATGCGGATCGGGCCAATCTGGTCGCCGCGAACGCGGCCGTATCGGCCGGCGTGCTCAAGGCCGCCACCGACTACCGCGGCGTGCGCGCGCTGCCGCGCGATTTCTCCATCGAGCTCAAGCAGGGGTCGATCACCAATCAGGAGCGCTCCGGCCGCTGCTGGATGTTCGCTTCCCTGAACACCCTGCGCTACGAGCTGATGCACCGCTGGGACCTCGAGGACTTCGAATTCTCCGAGACCTACCTCTTTTTCTGGGACGCGATGGAGAAGTCGAACACCTATCTGGAGAACGTGCTGGCCACGCTCGACGAGGCGACCGATTCGCGCATCTTCCAAATCATCAACGACGGCCCGTCCGACGACGGCGGCTGGTGGCAGATGTTCGCCGCGCTGGTGAACAAGTACGGCCTGGCGCCCAAGAGCGCCTACCCGGAGTCCGAGAACTCCCGCAATTCCGACGATTTCAAGCAGTACCTCAACTCCAAGCTGCGCGAGTTCGCGGCGGAGCTGCGCCGCCGCCATGCCGCGGGGACGCCCGAGGACGAGCTGCGCGCGCTGAAGGACGGGTACATGGGCACCGTGTACCGCATCTGCGCCGTGTCGCTGGGCGAGCCGCCGGAGAAGTTCGACTTCTTCGCGCGCACCAAGGACGACGATGACGACAAGGCCGACAAATGCGACGGCAAGGCCGACAAATGTGACAAGGACAAGGCCGAGAACTGCAAGTGCGGCGACGCGTGCAAGTGCGCGGACAAGTCCGGCGCCGAGACCGACGCCAAGCGCTGCAAGTGCGGCAATGATTGCGACAAGGACAAGTCCGGCAAGCCGAAGACCGGCAAGGACGAGCGCCCGCAGATCCGCGAGATCGGCATCACCCCGCTGGAGTTCTACAAGAAGTACGTGCCGGTGGACGTCAACGACTTCGTGACGCTGGCCAATGTCCCGATCAAGGACCGCCCGTTCAACAGGCGCTACCGCATCCGCTTCACCGCGAACGTGGCCGAGGCCGGCGACATGGAGTTCGTCAACGTGCCTCTGGACGTGTTCAAGAAGGCCGCCCTCGACCAGCTCTCCGCCGGCCACCCGATCTGGTTCGCCTGCGACTGCACGCAGTTCGCGCTGCGCAAGGACGGCTTCTTCGACCGTTCCGTGGTGCGCGTCGACCAGCTGTTCGGCACCGGATTCACCGGGGACAAGGCCCACGGCCTCGAATACGGCGACAGCCCGAGCAACCACGCCATGACCTTCACCGGCGTGAACCTCGGCGAGGACGGCAAGCCGAACCGCTGGAAGGTGGAGAACAGCTGGGGCAAGGATGCCGGCAAGGACGGCTACTACGTCATGTCCGACGCCTGGTTCGACCGCTACGTCACCGAGCTCGTCATCCGCAAGGAATACCTCGACGACGCCACCCGCGGCCTGCTCACCGCCGAGCCGGTCGAGCTCGATCCCTGGCAGCCGCTCACCCGCCGCTGCCGCTGACGACGGCGAATGCGGCAGGAGGCCCGGTGGGGAACCGACATGCATCGGCTCCCCACCGGGCCTCCTGCCATATCTCGGTCACGCGCACCGCGACGCTACACGCGCATGGCTTCCTTGGCTGCCTCGACCTGGGACGGGCCGCCTTCGCCGGCGGCGATGAAACGCCCCGAGGCGAGCACGTAATAGCGGTCCGCCCGCTCCACGGCGAACTGGACCTTCTGCTCGACCAGCACCACACCGATGCCCTTGTCCTCGGCCATCGTGCGGATGGCCTGCTGGATCTCGGCGACGATGTTGGGCTGGATGCCCTCGGTCGGTTCGTCCAGGATCATGAGCTTCGGACGGGTGATCAGCGCGCGTGCGATCGACAGCTGCTGGCGCTGCCCGCCGGACAGAAGGCCGGCGCGCCGTCCGGCGAACTCCTTGAGCACCGGAAACATCTCCACGGCCTCGTCGTAGCGGGCCTTCGCCTCGGAGCCGTACCGGTCGGCCACCACATGCAGGTTCTCGTCCACGGTCATCGTGCCGAAGGACTGCTGGCCCTGCGGCACGAAGGCCATGCCCCTGCGTATGCGCTGGTTCGGCGCGGCCTTGGTGATGTCGGCGCCGTCGAAGGTCACCGTGCCCGACGATATCGGCAGCAGGCCGAGCAGGGCCTTGAGCAGCGTGGTCTTGCCGGCGCCATTGTTGCCGACGATGCTGACCCACTGGCCGGCGTCCACGTCGAAGCTGATGTCGTTGACGACGGTCACCTTGCCGTAGCCGGTATTCAGATTCTTCACTTCAAGCATTGCCATGATTGTTTCCTTCAATTCGTTCCGGCTCTCTTCCACGGGGGGAGAATCGCAGATGAGATGGGCCGGGAAGCATCGGCCCGGACTCCCTATCCACTCCCCTCAGTCGCCTCCGGCGACAGCTCCCCTCAGCGAGGGGAGCCCGAAGAGGTCAGTTCTCGCCTCCGCCCAGGTAGATGCGCACGACCTCGTCGTTGTTCTGGATGTCCTCGACCGACCCTTCGGCGAGGATCTCGCCCTGATTGAGCACGGTGACGGAATCGGCGAACTGGCGCATGAAATCCATGTCGTGCTCGACGATGATCACCGTGCGGTTCTTGCTGCACCGCTTGAGCAGTTCGCCGGTGGCGACGCGCTCGGCCGGGGTCATGCCGGCGACCGGCTCGTCGAGCAGCAGCAGGTGCGCGTCCTGCACCAGCAGCATGCCGATCTCCAGCCACTGCTTCTTGCCGTGCGGCAGAATGCCGGCCGGCTTGTCCGCGTCCTCGGTGAGGTTGCACACGTCCATCATGTACTCGATGTTCTGCGTCTTGCCGCCCATCGGCCGGAACAGCTCACGGCCCTTTTTGCGGAAGCCCTCGGCCAGCTGCAGGTTCTCGAGCACGCTCAGCTCCTCCACCACCGAGGCGGTCTGGAAGGTGCGCCCGACGCCGAGCCCGACGATCTGGTTCGGCTTTTTGCCGAGCAGCTGCTCGCCGCGGAAGGTGGCGGAGCCGGTGGCCGGGACCAGACCGGTGATCGCGTCGATGATGGTGGTCTTGCCGGCGCCGTTCGGACCGATCAGGAAGCGCAGGTCGCCATGCTCGACGGTCAGGTCGAGATGCTTCACGGCCACGAACCCGTCGAATTCGACGTGCAGCCCCTTGATCTCCAGATAGTCGTTCCACTGGCCGCCGCGGTCGTCAAGCACACTGAGCTGATCGTGCAGGCGCTCCCGCTCCTGCACGATCTCGGCCTTCATCTGCGCGGCCTCGTCGCGCATGCGCTTGGCCTCGTCGCGCATCTCGACCATTTCGGCGCGCAGCTGCTCCAATTCCTGCTGCGATGCGGGCGTCGACGTGTTCGTCATGTCGGTCTCCTCACTCGTTCGTTCGCTCATGCGTTCGCCTCCGCCGTGACGGCCGCCGCGGCGGCCACGGACTCGCTTGGCTTGCGCAGGCCGAGCTTCTCCTTCAGCCACGGCCACACGCCCTTGAACTGCCCGAGCCCCATCGGCACGAAGGCGATGACCAGGATGAAGATCAGGCCTTCGATGTACGTCCACGCGGACGGATACGCCTCGGACAGCTGCGTTTCGGCGAAGCGGACCAGCAACGTGCCGATCACCGGGCCAAGCAGCGTGGTGCGGCCGCCGATCACCACGCCGGCGAGCATCAGGATCGACGGGGTCACACCGATGTCGGAGGGCGAAATGATGCCGACGACCGGCACGAACATCGCGCCGCCGATACCGGCGAACATCGCGGCCACGGAGAAGGCGAACACCTTGATCGACGCCGGGTTGTAGCCGAGGAACTTCATGCGGTTCTCCTGATCGCGCACGCCGATGATCAGGTCGCCCATGAACGAGCGCCGGATCCAGTAGACGATGAGCACCATGGCCAGCGTCAGGAACGCGCAGATGTAGAAGATCATCCGCTTGTTCGCGTCATCGGTCAGGTCGTAGCCGAAGAATCCCTTGAAGTCGTTGAGGCCGTTGGTGCCGCCCGTGGTCTTGGACTGGCCGATCAGCAGCACCGAGAACGCGGCGACCAGCGCCTGCGACAGGATCGCGAAGTACGCGCCGCGCACTCCGCGGCCGAACACGGCCAGGCCGAGCAGCGCGGCGAGCGCGCCGGGCACCGCGGCCACGCCGATCACGGCCATGACCGGATTGCGGAACAGCTCCCAGAACCCGGGCACCTTGTCGATGCCGTACTGGGCCATGAAATCGGGCACCTGGCCGGCGCCGATGTCCGAGAGCTTCATGTGGATGGCCATCACGTAGGCGCCCAGGCCGAAGAACAGGCCTTGGCCCAGCGTCAGCATGCCGCCCTGGCCCCATGCCAGGCCGATGCCGACGGCCACCATCGCGTAGCACAGGTACTTCGACAGCAGGCCGAGGTTGTAGACGCTCATCACCTGCGGTGCGAGGAAGATCAGCGCGATCGCGATCACCGCGCCGATCCACGACTTGTATTTGGCATAGAAATCGCTTGCCGACATATTCTTCATCGTCACTCCCCCCTTACGCGAGGTTCCTCGAACGGATGGAAACGAGCCCCTGCGGGCGGAACTGCAGGAACACCACGACGATCAGGAACACGGCAACCTGACCGATCGACGCGGATGTCGGCAGCTCGATCGCCGACTGGCACAGGCCCAGCACGAAGGATGCGATCACCGCGCCCTTGAGCTGGCCGACGCCGCCGGCCACGACCACCAGGAACGCCTGCACGATGAACGTCGTGCCGAAGTTGAAGCTGATCGAGTTGAGCAGGCTCAGCGCCACGCCGGCGATGCCGGCGATGCCGGAACCAAGGAAGAAGGTGACGTGGTCGACGGTGCGCGTCGAGATGCCGGACACCTCGGCCAGGTCACGGTTTTCGGAGGTCGCGCGGATCTGGCGGCCGAGCGGCGTGAGTTTCAGGACCGCATACAGCGCGGCCACGCACACGACCGACAGGATGAAGATGAACAGGCGGCCGGCGGAGAAGCTGTAGCCGAACACCGTCACCGGGTTGGTCAGCGCCACGGGCGCCGAAGCGTACACCGGCGTCGCCCCGAATATGTCGCGGGCCAGCTGCTGCAGCACCAGCGATACACCGAAGGTCACCAGCAGCGTGTCCAGCGGGCGGTTGCGCATGCGCTCGAGCAGGGCAACGTCCAGCAGCAGGCCGAGCAGGCCGGAGACGCAGAATCCGACGATCAGCGCCACGGCCAGCGCCACGGTCTTGTTGCCGAACAGCGTGCTCATGACGTACGCGGTGTATGCGCCGGCCATCATGAACTCGCCGTGGGCATTGTTGATCACGCCCATCTGGCCGAAGGTCAGCGACAACCCGAGGGCCGCCAGCAGCAGGATCGATCCGTTGGACAGACCTGCCACGATCTGTGGGAATAGCATGTTCATTGTGGCGTCCTCTCCTTAGTTGCTCGCGGAATCGCCGTCGGCGCCCGCGCTCAGGCTCTTCGCCCAGTCGTAGGTCTTCAGGTACGGATCGGGCTTGATCGGCCCGTCGGACTTCCACACGGTGTGAATGAGCTTGTCCTCGCCGATTTCGCCGATATAGGAGGTCTTGTAGATGTGGTGGTTCTCGCCGTCCACCTTGACCTTGCCCTCCGGCGCGTCGAAGGTGACCCCGTCCGCGGCGGCCTTGACCTTGTCCACGTCGAAGGACTTGGCCTTCTCGACCATGCCCTTCCACAGGTACACGGAGGTGTACGCCGATTCCATCGGGTCGGATGTCGGCCGGTTGGCCCCGTAGCGCGCCTTGAAGTTCTTGACGAAGGTCTTGTTCTGCGCGTTGTCGAGCGTTTGGTAGTAGTTCCATGCGGTCAGCTGGCCCTTGACGTTGTCGACGCCGATCGCGGAGACCTCCTCCTCGGCGATCGACATCGAGATCACCGGGGTGGTCTCGGCCTTCAGCCCGGAGGCCTTGTATTCCTTGAAGAACGCGACGTTGGAATCGCCGTTCAGCGTGTTGACGACCGCGTCGGCGCCGGAGAACTTGAGCTTGTTGACGATGGTGGTGAAGTCGGTGGAGCCCATCGGCGTGTATTCCTCGCCGACGACCTCCATGCCGTTGCCTTCGGCGTACGCCTTGACCACGCGGTTCGCGGTCTGCGGGAACACGTAGTCGGAGCCGACCAGAAACAGCTTCTTGTAGCCCTTTTCCTTGAGGTAGTCGAGCGCCGGCACGATCTGCTGGTTCGGCGCCGCCCCGGAGTAGAAGATGTTCGGGCTGGCCTCCATGCCCTCGTACTGCAGCGGGTAGAACAGCAGCGCATTATCGGCCTCGAACACCGGCAGCATGGCCTTGCGCGAGGAGCTGGTCCAGCCGCCGAACACCGCGGCCACGCATTCCTTCTCGATCAGGGTCTTGGCCTTTTCGGCGAATACGGCCGGCTCGGATTTGCCGTCCTGCTGCACCACCTTGAGCTGCTTGCCCAGCACGCCGCCCTTCGCGTTGATCTCGTCGACGGCCATGTGCAGCGAGTCGCTGACCGTCTGCTCGGAAATCGCCATCGTGCCGGACAACGAATTCACGAAGCCGATTTTGATGGTGTCTCCCGACGTGTCCACGCATGACGAGGCCGTGCTGGCGGCCGTCGTGCTGTTCTTGTCGGCGGCTTCCTTCTCGGCGACCGTCCTGCCCCATCCGCAGCCGCTGGTGGACAGCACTGCGGCTACGGCGCACAGCGCCGCGGCTACTCTGATCCGTTGTAATGTGGCCATACGTCCTCTTCCTCTCGCGTAAGACTCACGTCGATTTCGGCGAGACAAAGAATGACAGCGGATGGTTGATTTTCGGTTGCCCGTGTGTTTCCGATTCATCTCAAGCGTGACGAGCAGGTTACGTAGGCGGCCGCGGAGACCGAGCCGATTCCCCGGAATACCGCCGATTCCTGGCCGTCAATCGGTGCGGGGGTACGGCCGCCGCCGCACGTTCGCGCGGCTCGTAGTACGCTTGTGAATCATGGAGTTACATGTTCTGAACCACCCGTTGGTGGACCACAAGCTGACCGTCCTGCGCGACAAGGACACGTCATCCGCCACGTTCCGCGAGCTCGTCACCGAGCTGGTCATGTTGGAGGCCTACGAAGCGACGCGCAATCTCGATGTCGTCGACAAGCCGATCGAAACGCCGGTCGCGCCCATGGTCGGCAAGCACATCGCCGATCCGGCCCCGATCATCGTCCCCGTGCTGCGCGCCGGACTGGGCATGCTCGACGGCATGACCAAGATGATCCCCACCGCCGAGGTCGGATTCCTGGGTATGAAGCGCGACGAGGAGCACCCGACCCAGCAGATCACCTATGCGAACCGTCTGCCGGAGAACCTGGACGGCCGCCAGTGCTTCCTCATCGACCCGATGCTCGCCACCGGCGGCACGCTGGTGTCCGCCACGCATTACTTGGCCGAGCGCGGCGCGAAGGACGTCACCGCGGTGTGCATCATCGCGGCGCCGGAGGGCATCGAATTCGTCAAGAAGACCATCGATCCGTCCATCGACTTCAAGATCGTGGTCTGCGCCGTCGACGAGAAGCTCAACGACAAGGCGTACATCGTGCCGGGTCTGGGCGACGCCGGCGACCGCCTGTACGGCGTGATCGACTGAGGCGCGTTTCGGCTAGCATCCTGCGTCGTAAGTTCATGTGTTCTATCTGGCTCCCCCCTATGAGGGGAGTATTACCGCGAACGCCTGAATCAAGCCGATTCGCATGCTCTCCCCTCAGTCGGCTACGCCGACAGCTCCCCTCAGAGTGAACTGCACCCTGATTGTTGGACTGGAGTAATTCATGTTTGATGATTGGAGGTG
>OAXB01000163.1_pt1 | contig 27042 bp, 25 predicted proteins | sample 1501541 | NCBI WGS metagenome assembly OAXB01 (sample SAMEA2580302, study PRJEB22360) | human gut metagenome | biome: human gut; feature: human-associated habitat; material: faeces | place: Denmark | collected 2008/2010
TGGCAGGTTCACGCGGGGCGTGGCCGTGGATCCGACGGCGGTCCCGGTCGACCCCGTATCGGAAACGCAGGATGGCGGCGACGTGATCCGCACGTACAATCCGCCGTACACGATCGCGCCGGGAGGATACATCGTGTTCCATTTCACCGGTACCGTGAGCCGGGCCCAAGCGGATCGGATCGTCCACAACCAGGCATGGTTCGACTCGCCGGACACCCCGTACGCGGGCACGCCGCACGCATTGCGCGAGAACACCACGACCCCGTTCAAACCGGACGACGCGAAACTCGACCGGTCGAGCCACGACATCACGGGCAACCCCTCCTGCCGAACCGGCACGGATTACCGGAACCCGGGCATGGAGCACTGGTTCAGCAACGGCAACGAGGACTCCTGCGACCAGGTCGGGGCGCTGATCCCCGCCTATACGACCGAACCCGTCCGGGGCAGCATCAGCGGCATGTACTGGCGCGACCAGAACAGGGACGGCATCAGGCAGGATACGGAGACCGATAGGATCCCCGGCCTCAGCGTCATCCTCGAGAACCAGGCGGGCGAGCGGATCTCCACCACCGTCACCGACCGCAACGGCGCCTACCGGTTCGACAAGCTCCCGCTCGGCTCGTACCGCATCCGGTTCAGCCGCGTGCCGCGCGCCGACTTCACCACACCGGACGCGAACGACGCGAATCCCGTCGTGGATTCGTCGTCCACCGACTCCGACGCGGGCACGGGGGAGGACTACGGCATGGGCACCCCGCTTATCACGCTGACCGAGACGACGCCCGACCGGGACCACATCGACGCCGGCGTGCTCGCGGACAAGCCGTGGACGGGCATCCTGCCCCATACCGGTCTGTTCGTCCTGCCATGCCTGATGATCCTCGCCCTCGCGGCCATGATCGCCAGCATCCTGCTGCTGCGCCAGCCAGCCGCCAAGGAACGGGACTCCGAGAAACACGGTTCGTGATCTTCAGGAAGGAGGCTTGGGGCCGGCAGCCCCAAGCCTCGGGGGGAGCCCGGATACGGGAACGCCCATGCCGATATGCGCTTTGTCATTCCTCCGTCGATTCGTGAGCCAGCGTCCGACGAAAAGCCAGAGGGTTCGCTAGAATGGAGTATTATGACTGATCCGATTCCAAGCGCAGGCGAAACGACCATCATCGGTCTGCCCGCCATTACCATTCCGATTACCTCCACCGGGGACCGCCCGCTGACCCAGGAGGACCTCGACACGATCGCGCGCCTGTCCGAGGGCACGGCGCTGCTGATCTCCACTCGCGGCGCCGTATCGGGCTCGCGGTACCTGCTCGACGAGGACGAGACGACCGTCGGCCGCGACCCGCGCGCCGACATCCTGCTCGACGATTCGACGGTGTCCCGCTCGCATGCGGTGTTTCGCCGCACCGCCGGCACCTTCGAGGTCATCGACGCCGGCAGCCTCAACGGCACGTACGTGAACCGCCAGCGGGTGGACCGCGCGACGCTGAAGAACGGCGACGAGATCATGATCGGCAAGTTCCGTCTGGTCTTCTTCACGAAGTCCGCCGTCATTTCCTGATTCCCAAGCCCCGGACTGCCGGGGCTTTCCGGTTTTCGGCGGCGTGCGCCGCGCGGGGCCGGATGGCGTAGGCGCCCATGCGGGTGTCGGGCGTCCGCGAGACACGCTGGCCGGAAGGGAAGAGTGATATGGCCGAAACGCAGGGCAAGCGCCAGGCGGGGGATCTGCATCTGCTGGTGCCCTTGGAGGAACGCGACCGGCTGGACGCCCGCGACGCGGTCCAAGGGGAGCTGTTCGTCACCAGCGACGCCCAGGACGCCAAGCGCGGGTACCGGGGGACCGTCGCCTCGAAAGTCGCCGGCATCACCTACCGGCAGCTCGACTACTGGGCGCGCAAGCAGATCGTGGAGCCGTCGATCACGCCATCGCACGGCTCGGGGTCCAGGCGGCTGTACTCCTTCAAGGATGTGGTGATCCTCGCCGTGTCCAAGAAGCTGTTGGATGCCGGCGTGAACCTGCAGAACGTGACCGCGGCCATCAGCTTCCTGTCGCAACGCTCCATCGGCCAGCTGGAGAACGTGACCATCATGTGCGATGGGCAGAACGTGCATGAATGCACGACCAGCGAGGAGATGATCGACCTGCTGCGCAGCGGCAAGGCCATGTTCGCGGTGTCCGTCGGCTCGCTGTGGCACCAGATCGAGACGGCGCTCGAGCACGAGGATTACGTTGATCTCGAGAACGCCCCGGCGTCGACCGGCGCCGGCCGGCCGATAGACGAACTGACCGCCATGCGCATGCGCAGAAAGCTGGAGGCGCAGCGCGCCCAGCGAGAATCCGTGTGACCCGGCGTGCGTATGTCCGCCGCCGTGCGGACCGCCGGGGGATGAGTATCGAGGTATGTCATGATCGATGACCTGTTGCCGCTGCTGATGTGGCTGTTCGCCGTGGTCTGGTCGCTCGGCGTGTGCGCGGTCTGCGCGGTGCGCGGGCGCCTGTTCGACCGCGCGCGCCGGCGTGATGTGGATCCGGTGTCGTGGAACGTCGTTGCGGCGCAGGCCGCCTCGGTGGTGTTCGTCGGCCTGCCGTTCGTGGTGTATTCGGTGACCCGCGACGAATACGGCCCGGTCATGAGCGGCTTCTACGAGCGCTACCTGATCGCCGGCGTGGTGATCTCGCTGCTGTTGGTCGCCGCCGAATGGGCGCTCATGTACGTGCAGGCGTGGCGGGCCGACCGCAGCATGATCGACCGGCTGCTCAAGCGATAGATAAGAGAGAATCGACGGCGCATCATTCATCCACGGGGTCGATGGACTCGGATGATCAGCACGATGATCCCCGACTTGCGGTGGTTCTCCGATCTGTTGATCGTCCGGCTTGTGGGGTTGCCGATATCATCATGATGTTGCGGGAGCCTTCCGGACGGGCGCCTTGGAATGGTCGATCGTCTGAAAGCGACCGATGTGATGAATCGTAGCCGGTGAACGATTCTGCCCGAAAAAGTTCTGTTATCCTCTTGATCAATTGAAACCCTAACGGACGGTAGTCAGCGCCGGGCTCCGCATCTTGGCCAGTGGCTGATCGTCAAAATCTACGACGCTGATATCCTTCGGCGCTCTTTGACCTACGATTATCTGGCGGCGTATATCTGCGGTTCCTGTTTTTTCTATTTGGAATCGGCGTTCTTTGCACTCGAACAGATCGGAGAGCGGATACATAGGGGTTTGCGATATCAGGGTAAAGTCCACTCGTTCGCCGGGTCCGTGTCGGTCAGGTCCCGTTCGCCGGCGACGCGTGCGGGACGGATGAGAATGCTATGGTCGTCGATCGGCGTGTATGTCATGCCAATGCGGTCGAGCGCCTCTGATCGGGATCTGGCATCGGGATCAGAAGTGGGAAACGGATCGGCGTCGCACACATACCCGTTCGTGTGCCGGGCGGAGAACAGGACACGGCAGGCGAGTTCGGGAGGAATCCATGAACTGTTGCATTTGCGGGGACGGGCAACCATGATGCCGACGTGTTCCACGCTGGTTCCCATGACGGTGGCGATGGTTCCGCAGGCGACGGCCATGTCCTCGGGCATTCGTCTGAGCATGCACAGGAGGCGCCATTGCGCGGGGAACGTGGGCGCATTGTCGAGCGCGTGATTGCGGATGAGGATCTCCCGTCGAAAACTTGCGGCGATCCCGAACAAGGTCCAGGTCGGCATGGTCGTGCAAGGGGATGGCGTCGTTCGTATTGACGGTCTGCGTGCCGTTGCTTGGACCGAACGCCCCCTCGAAGATTGCCGAAACGGGCATGTTGCTCCGGTCCTTTGGCTGTTGAGAAGACCGGAATCGCCTGCAGGTTCTGTTCTCGCTGCCACCCGACGGGTTAGGAGGGTTGCAGTCCTTCGATTACGGGCGTACGGTTTCGTCCCGAAACGGTCAATTGACCGGCTCGTCATGGCAATCCCGTCTCATCCCAGTCGCGTGACACCATAGCCGTCTTGTCCGGCCGCATGATGGAAGGAACGGTAATGGGAAAGGCATTCAGACCGATGTGCGCGGTCGTGGGAACCGTGCTGCTGCTCATGGCGATCAGCCCCCAATCGATGGCCCACCAGGACGCCGGAGTATCGCAACGCGAAGCGGAACCGGTGCTCGACATGTACGTCGGCCGGCTCAACGAATCGTCAAGCACGACAAGAGGCCGCTCCGCGCCACCGGACGACCGTACGGAACGGGTCGCACGTGATATGGTCGATCTGATCGAACGCCGACGTATGGATCGCCCGAAGTACGTTCGGGAACCTCAAGACGCCTAGCCTGAAATTCTTCGGCGCAGCAACAGCCTTGTCACGTTTCCATCGGTTCCTCTCATTTGAGAGACTACGCAACAGCTCGGACGCCGCACAACGCCTTTAACGCATCGAAGAAGACGGCTGCATCGCCAACGCAGACATTCCGGTCCCAACAACTTGCGCTTTCGAAAGTTGAATGCTATAGTGAATGAAAAGCTTTTCATAAATGCTTTTTTCGTGAACTTGCATATGAAAAGCTTTTCATAGCATCAGAGGCGGCGAATGCACAGTTGCCTTTACCGCTGCGGTCGAAGCGATTCGACGGATATTGCCCAATGAAGGACAGAATTAAGGAATACCGATGAAGATGAGTCTCTACAGCAAAATGCGTAATGCCATATCGGCGGTAGTCGCAAGCTTGGTTTGCGTATCAATGCTTGCTGCTTGCTCCGCAACTACCACGAGCGAGAACGCCAAAGACACTGCAGCCACCGCACTTTCGGTTGCGGAAAAGGCTATCGACGGCAAAGTGCTGTCTACCGGCGCCAACGGCGAGGAAGCGGCATCGGCGGATGTCGCCGATCTTACGGATGCAGAAGTGCAGAAGATCAAGGACGCGCATCTGAAAGCCGCACTAGTGTTCCACTACGCGGGCAATGACTGGTACAACGCGCAGGTTGCCGGCCTGAAGTCCACGTTCAAGGAGCTCGGCGTTGACATCATTGCCATCACCGACGCAGACTTCAGCCCGGACAAGCAGGTGTCCGACATCGAAACCGTGCTGGCCCAGAACCCTGACATCATCATCTCCATACCGACCGATGCCACGGCGACTTCCGCCGCATACAAGAAAGTGGCCGAAGCCGGAGTGACACTGGTGTTCATGGATCAGCCGGCCAACGGTCTCGAAGCCGGCAAGGACTATGTGTCGGTGGTTTCTGCGGATAATTACGGCAATGGTGTGGCCTCTGCCCACATACTCGCCAATTCGATTGGCAAGGAGGGCAAGATCGCGGCACTGTACCATGACGCGGACTTCTTCGTTACCGAACAGCGCTATGAAGGCTTCAAGAAAACCATCAAAGAAAAGTACCCCAATATTGAGATCATCGCAGAAAAGGGTGTTTCCGATTCTGATCTGGTCTCGCAGTCCCAGTCTCAAGCCGACGCGATCATCAATCAGAACCCTGATCTGAAAGGTATGTGGGCACCGTGGGACGTTCCCGCCGAAGGAGTCATGGCCGCGGCCCGTAGCGCCGGTCGTACGGATCTGAAGATCACCACCATTGATCTTGGTGAATCCATCGGCGTAGCCATGGCGCAGAACCAGCTCATTGCGGGCACTTCGGCGCAGCGTCCGTACGATCAGGGCGTTACCGAGGCGAAAATTGCCGCAGGCTCTCGAGTGCTCGGGAAAGATTATCCCACCTATGTGGCGTTGTCTGCGCTCCCCGTGACCCATACCAATCTCTCGGATGCGTGGCAAGAGGTCTACCACGATGCTCTGCCGGGCGATATCTCGAAACTGCTGGACAAGTGAACCGTACATGATCGGAAGCACAATGGAAACTCAAGCCTCAGTGGTGCATATGGAGCATATTCATAAGCAGTTTTCAGGGGTCAGCGTGCTGAATGATGTTTCGTTCGACCTTCGCTGCGGAGAGGTCCACGCGTTGGCAGGGGGCAACGGTGCCGGTAAATCGACGCTGATGAAGATCCTGCAAGGCGTGTACTCGCTGGACTCCGGCACGATACAGATAGGCAAGGAGCAATTCACCTCGCTGTCTATCGAGGCCGCCAGGAAGGCGGGGATTGGCATGGTGTTCCAGGAATTTTCCCTTGTTCCTACGATGAGCGTCACTCAGAACATTTTCATGGGCGCGGAAATGCTGGACAACTGTCGTTTCTTGGATAAAAAAGGCATGCGCCGGCGGGCGAAGCAGATCCTCGAACGGCTGGGTGTCAACCTTGACCAAGACGCCGAAGTGGGAAGCCTGGCAACGGGATATTGGCAGTTGACGGAAATCGCCAAAGCGCTGCGTGCCAACGCCCGAGTGCTCATCCTCGATGAACCTACGGCATCGCTAAGTACAGCGGAGACGGAACGTTTCTTCGACTTGGTGAGACATCTTAAGAACGAGGGCATTTCTCTGATCTATATCTCGCACCGTATGGATGAAATCCGAAAGATCGCCGACCGGATCACAATCCTGCGCAACGGCACCAACCTGCTCACCTCTGATATCGCCGACATCTCCGACGAGGAAATCATCGACGGCATCGTCGGGCAGCACACTGAAAAGCTCGGCAAACACCGTCAGCAAGAGTCAAGCATCGGTGAAACCCTGCTGAAGGTCACTGACCTGAGCACCAATAAGGGCATCCGGCATGTGAGTTTCGAAGTACGTGGCGGTGAGATTGTCGGGCTTGCCGGTCTCATGGGATCAGGCCGCACCGAGGTGACCCGCGCTATATTCGGCATCGACAGGATCACATCGGGCACGATCGAGCTGAACGGTCGGCCGTATGCTCCGAAATCAGCCAAAGACGCGATGTCTCATGCGGTGGCCTTAGTGCCAGAGGACCGTCGAGAGCAGGGCTTGGTGGTATCCCATTCGGTACGGGACAATCTTACCTTGACCCGCTTGAACGAGTGCCGCAGCAGTGGACTGCTATCCACTAGGAAGATCGAGAAGATCGCCTCGGATCTTATCCGACGCTTCTCGATCAAAGTGGATGATCAGGCTGCCCCCGCATCGCGACTGTCCGGCGGTAACCAGCAGAAGATCGTCATTGCGAAATGGCTCGGGCGCGAGCCTGATCTTCTGATCATGGACGAACCCACTGCCGGAGTGGACATCGGCACGAAATCAGAAGTGCTGGCCAATGTGACCGAGTTCGCCAACAGTGGCAAAGGCGTGCTGTTCATCTCCTCAGAGCTGGCGGAAATGATCGCTGTGTGCGACCGGTACGTGGTAATGAAGCGAGGCGAGGTCGTGGCCGAACTGAGCAGCGAAGGCATCGATACGGAAGCGGATCTGCAACTTGCCATTCAGCATGCCGGCATGACCGTCGATGAAGGCCGGACGATCCAAGACGGCGAAGTATTGGAAGGAAAAGAGTCATAACATGGTACAAGCATTAAAGAAAATAGACATTCGAAATAATATCGTCTATGTCGGCGTTGTCGTGGTGTTTATCCTGTTTGCCCTGATGCTGTCAGGCAAGGGATTCACCAGTACTGTGAACCTGTTGAACATCCTTCGCCAGTCCTCGATCATCATCGTAATGGCCATGGCGATGACATTCGTGATCGGCGCTGCGGAAATCGATCTGTCCGTCGGATCCATCGCAGGCCTGGCATCCGTGGCCACGGCCATGGCCATCGCTCGATTCGGCATCGTCGCGGGCGTCTTCGCCGGACTGCTCGTGGGCGTGCTGTGCGGTGTGACCAACGGCCTGTTGGTGGCCCGTGCGAAAATACCGTCATTCTTGGTGACTTTGGCCACTATGGGCATCACCGTGGGCGTTGCGCAGTGGATCACCAATTCATCACCGCAGCCGATCTTGGACGCGAACTACAACTTCATCTTTGGCGGTGGCCAGATCGGGATCTTTCCCGTGATCATCATTTGGGCCTTGGTGTTCTTCATCATCGGCGTGATCATTCTTGGTAAGACGCGGTTCGGCAAGCACACGCTCGCCGTGGGCGCCAACCCTCTTGCCGCCAAATACTCCGGAATCGATGTGACGAAGATCCGTTTCTCAGTGATGTTCTCCTCCGCGATGTGCGCGGCCGTTGCCGGCATGCTCTACGCGGGACGACTGCAATCAGGCCGGTTCCAGTGGGGAGATGGAGATGAGATGAATGTGATCGCCGCTGTGATCTTGGGCGGCACCGCACTGTCGGGAGGCCGTGGGTCTGCGGTAGGAGCTGCGGCCGGAGCCATCCTCATGGCAATGATCAACAACGGGCTTATCCTCGCAGGCCTGTCTTCCGCCCAGCAACAGGTGGTGCGCGGCATCATCATCGTACTGGCCGTAGCGCTGGCCAAGCGCAACAATGATTGATTTTCCATACATATGGAATAACGAAAGGAACAACCCATGACAACCACAACCCAACGAATCATCACCATTGATGATTCGGCGCTCAAAATCAACGGAAAACGAGCCGAACTCTACGGCGGCGCGATCCACTACTGGCGTCTCGAACGCGACAAGTGGGAGAAGATTCTCGACGAGATCGTCGATCTCGGATTCACCATGGTATCCATCTACATTCCCTGGGAAGCGCACGAGCTATCCCGCGGCGTGTTTGACTTCGGACAAGTGGATCCTCGCACGGACATCGACACATTCCTAACACTGTGTGAGAAGAGGGGATTGAACATTGTGGTGCGCCCTGGTCCGCAGATCAACTCCGAGATGACCTGGTTCGGATACCCTAAGCGCATCCTTGACGACGAACGTTTGCAGGCCAAGAACTCCAGCGGCGCCCGTGCCGTCCTCAACCAGGTACCGAAGCCGATTCCCGCACTTTCATACGCAGTCGACGCGTTCTTCGAGGAAACCGCGCTGTGGTATGACGCGATTTGTCCGATCCTGGCAAAACATGCGGCGAATAACGGAGGAGGCATCGTCGCTTGCCAAGTCGACAACGAGATGGCGTTCTTCTTCGGCATCAATGCGTATTCCGGCGATTTCTCCGACGCGTCCCTGCAACTGTACCGCAAGTTCCTGATCGACAAGTATGGGTCCGTGGAGGGCGTGGCCAAGGCATACGGGCGCGGACATATCGATGATTTAGACGCATTCCAGCCGCCGCGACGATTCGATCGTGCGGATAAGGCCAGTATTCCGTGGTATGCGGATTGGTCGGAATACCGTGAACGTTACCTGATCGACTCCATGGACAGGTTGGCCGGTATGCTGCGTGACCGTGGCCTCAATCAGATCGCACTGTTCCACAACTATCCGCATCCTCTGGGGCCGGGAGGCGCCGCTTCCGGCTTCACCTGCCCATTCAACCTGCCGAAATTGGAGGAGAGACTCGACTTCGTGGGCTTTGACATCTATTCGCGCAAGCACCTCTACAATCATGTGAAGACCGTTGCTTCATACGTGGTGGGCTCCAGCCGATTCCCGTACATTCCGGAATTTATCGCCGGCGTGTGGGCCTGGTACTTGCACCCGGGCGATGCCGCCGACGAAGAGTTTGTCACCAAGGCCGCCTTGATGCAGGGGATCAAGGGATTCAGCCGTTATATGATCGTCGAGCGAGACAAGTGGTTCTTCTCTCCGATCCGCCGCGATGGAACTGTCCGTCCGATGTCCAAGATGCACAAGACCATGAACGACATTCTCAGGGGAGTCGACTTCGGAAATCTGCGCAGACGCAGCGACGTGCTGCTGCTGGCCAACAGGGAATATGATCGCCTTGAGGCATCTTCGGTGCTGGTCTCATTCCCCGGCGATTTTCTGGAGACTCCGTCCGGCTTCTCCGAATATCCGAACCGTATGACCGTGGCGGATGAGACGTTCGGATTCGACTCCATTGTCTCTCGTGAAAAAGGTGAGTACTTCAACGCGTTCAATGAATCGTTGAAGACTAGCGGCGTTGGATTCGTGCTTTCGGACACCGATCTGAATCCGCGGCGCTGGGCCGGATACCGTGCTGTAGTACTTGTCACGGAAGACTGGCTGAGTAAGGACACGCAGCGCGCCCTGACCAACTACGCCAAGGCCGGAGGTCTTCTGATCATCGGCCCCAAGGTTCCGGCCTTCGGTCATACCATGGAACCTTGCACCGTGCTTGCAGATGAGCTGGGTCTGGCTCCGGGACGAGTCGAGAACGTATCGACCGTGTCGGTCGGGTCCGGTTCCGTCATCGTCGTACCGTCCGTGGAACAGGCCAAGAACGTCGGCGAGATGATTGCGCACAGTGCCGACGTGACTCGATTCATCAGCGATGACGACCGTGTGGATGTCGTGGTTCACGATGACATCACCGACCCCGGTCGACAAATCGTGTTCGTATGCAATCCCACGGATCAGATCATCTCCACTCATGTGTCCGTGGATCAGCAGCTTGTCAGCGCCCGCGAACTGTGGAATGGCCTGGAGCTGAACGTCGTCAAGGGTGGTCTTGACCTGACCCTCGACCCTTATACGATCATGATCTGCGACTGCGCCGTCAACTGAAAACAACAACTACGTAATACATCGCACGAAAGGAATACACCATGTTGGGCAAAGACGTCCTAATGGAAGATATCGATATTGATCAGTGGCGCAACGCTCAGGACCTGCTACTGGAGTCGTCCAAGGAGAAAAGACGCATAATTGTGCTTCATGACAGAGGAGTAGTCCGCAAATGCGAGCATACCGATGGGATACCGGTTATCGGTGCTCCCGACTGCATCACTGACGCTCCGGCACAGGCTCGGACGCTATATGAACAGAACGCTGGCAGAGTGGACTTCGTGGCCATTTTCGAGAGGAGTGCTTTCGATGAGTACTTCTCCCGCATGCAGCAGTCATGGGTGGCCGATGAGCCGCTTGACTCCTTCGTGCACCGCTCCTACGCTCTGCTGGATGAATACCCGGACACTATGGTGACTTATCCGGGGCCGGCCAAGCAGATGCTGGGACTTCAGTATCGTTTCGGAGTCAGCCGCAATGAGGCCATTGTACTGGCCAATCGCTGGCTGAAGCCGGATTCGTCCCTGCTGTTGGGCGTTTACGATGATGGCAGGCTATGGGCCAGCTTGGTGATGACCTTTGACGCCAATATGACCATGGTCGAACTGACAACGGTTGATTCCGAGCGGGTCGACGTCAACGGCGGTCTGGGAGAGATCACTGCGCGCGCAATGGGGTGGATGACCGAACATCATCGCTCCGAAGCCGTTGCATTGGTCTGGACTCGCGAGGCGTTCGAGAAGTTCCGAGCAGCAAGGAACAAGGAACTGGCAGTTGCTGAATCCATCGCCGACGGTACCGCAATGGCATCGCATTCGTGATCGTCGATGCACCGGGGCGTGGGAAGACAAGCATCTTCCCACGCCCTTTTCCATAATGTCCTAGGATTGGATTCTGCTAATAAAGTGTAACTGTTCCGCAATAGTAGGGGAGGACCTCCATGCATAGCGAGAAAGGTGCGCGATCAGGGATTCTGGACGTAGCGCGGGTCGCTGGAGTCTCTCCAGCCACGGTCTCCAGAGTGATCAACGGCACAGCCAAGGTCTCGCCAGCAACACGCGAGGCGGTACAGTCGGCGATCAGCACCCTGCATTACGAGCCCAACAAATTCGCTCGCTCGCTGATCACCAATCGTTCGGGAATCATTGGTGTGCTTATCGATCGTTCGATCAGATACGCTACGGCAAATGTGTTGGTCCAGCTCGAGGAATATGCCTCGTTAATGGGATATATGTCCGTGGTACTTACCGTAGATAAGCCATTCCGCGAAAGATTCATGCAGTCTTTGACCAAGCTCAGGTCACTTTCCGTAGAAGGTATCATTGTCATTGCTCCGCGTGTGGGACTGTCCAAGACCATCGTGGATTGCCATGTGCCCGAGCCGGTCATCATCGTAAGCTCCGAATTAAGCGACATCGGCATTCCCATGGTGGGCGAAGATCAGTATGCCGGCGCCTGTCGGGCGGTTCGTCATCTCGTGCAGTCCGGTCATCGACAGATTTGGCATGTTGCTGGTTCACAGGACTGGTTTGATGAACGTCGACGCATGGAGGGATGGAAAGACACCCTTGAACTGCAGGGGTTAGGAGCGGGGAAGATGCTTCAAGCCTCATGGTCGCCGAAATCAGCATATGAAATTGTGATGGATACGGATTTCTCTCATTGCCCGGACGCCATGTTCGTGGCCTCCGATCATATGGCGATGGCCGTGATTGCGGCGTTGATCAGTAAAGGGCTGCGAGTCCCTGACGATATTTCGATTGTGGGTTTTGATGATGCCGAAGGCACCGCATATGTTACCCCGCCGCTTACAACAGTCAAGCAGAATCTGCCGGCGGTGGCCCGCAAAGCGGTGTCACTGCTGGTCTCCGTCATCGAAGGCAAGCCCGTTGACATGGTGACGATGATGAATTCCGAACTTGTTATACGTAGTTCGACCAAAGATAAGCGTTAAGGATCTCCGTTTTCGCGAGCCGCCCGCGGGATCGGGGGAGAGCGCAACGTACGCCCGGAATCGTCCGTTGCCCAGTTGGATGACGCCTCCGGCGCCCCTGTCCCGTCTGCCGATCCGTTTCGCGCCCGCCGTAAACCTTTTCTGACATAATGTACATTATCGGATTTATATAGACATACGCAAGTTACGGCGTACTGGCGCCGTCCGGGAACCATTTTCTTCATCCCATGGATTCGGCTGTCCTCCGGCTATGGAGAATCGACAGCGAGGAATGGAACGTTCATAGAATTCATCGTTCACGTCACGGGCGAACCAACCGTACCCATTGGCACGCACATATCCGATCTGCTGGGCGATCTCCTCATCATCTACCGGCCGAACTTCCACGGGCCGTCTCGGAAGACTCGGTTCGGCCGCGAACACAAGACCTCCCACCGTATCGGCATTGCCCAAGAGAAGAAACGTATCAATCGAATCGATATGCAATCGAAGCGCCATCCGCCGTCGGGCGTTTTCGTCATCGGGAAGCAGGTTCTCCAGAAAAGTCTCGGCCGCCATACGTGAGGCATTTCCGTTTGCAGGAAGGCTCAGACTGATAGGGGGCTCTCTGTCCGAGTCTATCGGAAGGAGACCCGGCCATGCGGATCCCTCAGAAATCGGCATAGGGTCTGCCGGATGGGACGGCCCCCGCTCAGGCGAAGTACGCCTCGACCGCGCCGGCGAGCTCGCTCACCGTGTCGATGATGCGGTACGCGCCGTGCTGCGCAAGCTCGCCGGGCTCGGCGTAGCCCCAGCCGCAGCCCAGGCAGTCGAGGCCGCAGACGATCGCGCCGTCGACGTCGGTCCAGCGGTCTCCGACCATGAGCGCCCGGTCGCCGGCCTCGGCGTCGAAGCCGATGTGGTCGAATGCGTATCGGATCACCTGGTCCTTGTTCAGGCGGGAGTTGTCCTTGCTGGCGCCGTAGATGCCGTCGACCATGGTGTCGATGCGGAAGTGCTCGCACACCGGCACGGCCTGGTATTCGGGCTTGCAGGTGGCCACCGCAAGATAGTATCCGGCCTCGCGCAGCCGGCGCAGCTGTTCGGGGATGCCGTCGTACACGCGGTTGTACAGCCGGCCCGGCACCTTGTGGCCCGGGTCGTTCGGGTCGTCGAAGACGGCCTTGTCGCCGTAGTACTCGCGGTAGATCTTCACGCCGCGGTCCAGCTGGTCGCCCTTGAGGCCGTTGCGCTTGAGCGACTCGATGATGGCCGGTCCGATGAAGCGGTGCAGCTCGGCGTCGTCGGGCACCGGCAGGCCCTGTTCCTCGAACGCTTTGACCACGCAGGCGATGATGCCGAAATGCGATTGCGTGAGCGTGCCGTCAAGGTCGAGCAGAACGATGCGTCGCGGCTGCGTGGACGTGCTCATAGGTGGTTCTCCCTGTTCATCGATCGTGGGTTGCTGCGGGCTGCTGCCCGTGCGTCGGCATGGCCCGGCCGTGTGCCGCGGCCAAACGGCCAGGCGGCCGCCGTGCGGGTGCCGACCAGAAAATATTATGCCCGGCCATACTGACCGGGCATCGGCTTCATGTGTTGTTCACTCACTCGTAGTCGGGAATCCAACCGTCGCGGTGCATCTGCAGGCGCTTGTCGAGCAGCGTCTTGAGCTCTTCCTCGCTGCGGCGCTCGAGCAGCATGTCCCAGTGGGTGCGGGTCGGCTTGGCGATGTCGTCGCCCTCGCGGTCGGTATCGCCCTCGCGGTGCGCGACGGCGCCGCAACGGCACTCCCACTCGTCCGGGACCTCGGCGCCATCGGCGAACGGCAGGATCGTGCGATGCCCCTTCGGGCACACGTAGGCGACTTCCGTCCTCGCCGCGAAATCCACGTTCTCATCGGATTCCAGCGACTTCGCGCCGATGCTCATGCCGCGCAGACTGCGTTCTGCCATATTCACTCCTTCTTGGACTCAAACCTGTACTACGCTACAAAACAGTTCGGACGACCGTATTATTCCCCGGCATTATTCCCGGCCGGCCCGTCGCCGGGCGGATTGCCCCCCGCGACGGCACCGCGACCCGCGCCGGCGCGGGGCACGCGGTCAGTCGACGCCGGAATAGGCGACGATGCCGCGGTTGACCATGTCGGCGGCCTCATGGGCCGTGGCCGCCAGCGCCTCGCCGTCCGGCCCGAGCAGCGGAGCCGCGGTGGCGATCTGCTGCAGCACGTCGGTCAGGCGCTTGGCGTTGCGGACGAAATCGCCGCCGGTCAGCTCGACGCCGCGCAACACGGCGGCAAGATCCTCGCCGTCGGCCCATTCGTACATGATGTCGGCGATGCCGAAATCGGGCTGCGGGGGCGCCGGCAGCCCGTCGTCCTCGCACATCATGCGGATCGACGCGTGGATGCCGCGCAGCTCCTGCGCCGCGATGGCCACCGGCCCCTGCGAGCCGCCCGGGTAGTAGCGGGGCTCTCCCCCGCCGCCGCGCCTCGCCTCGTACACGAGCGACGACAATGCGGAGGCCAGGCATGCGGGCGGCAGCAATTTCAGCGTGCCGTTGCAGATCGCCTGGGCGAGAATCAGATCCTGTTCGCTGTACAGGCGCCGCAGCAGCTGCCCGTGCTCGGTGAGCCGGTAGTCCAGTCCGTTCGGATCCTCGTCGTGGCGTTCGAGATAGCCCAGCGCCGCCAGGATCTCGCATATGCGGTCGAACTGCCTCGCCACCGACCCGGTGCGCGAATCGTAGCGGTCGCGCACCCGTTCGAGCTCGCGCATCTCGCGCGCCCAGCGGTGGCCCCATTTGAGGTGCCGCTGCAGATCCGGGCACTGGCGGCACGGATGGTCGCGGTCGAGCGCCTTGAGCTCGCCGATGCGCCGGTCCAGGTCGCGGAACGCCTGGGAACGTTCCTTGTCGGTGCGGAACGCGGTCTGCTTGAGCTTGCGCCGGCCGGCCTTCTCCAGGTCGCTCAGGCGCATGCGGATGGTCATCAGCTCCTTGAAGTCGCCGTGCTCGCATACGAACGCCTGTTCGTATCCTTCGATGGCCTGTTCCAGCGTGCCGATCTGCGATTCGAGCTGCCACGCGGATTCGTTGGCCTCCCACTGGGCGAAGGAATGGTCGAGCGTGACGCGCGCGGTCGCGTAGTCGCTGGAATTGAGCAGGTTGACGGCCATGTTGAACGTCGGTCGGAAACTCGAATGCAGCGGATAGACGCGCTTGCTGGACAGCGACGCGGCCGTGGCCGGCAGGAAGCCGTGATGGTCCACGACCACCGCGTGCCCGATCGTGTCGATGCCCCGCCGCCCGGCGCGGCCGGTCAGCTGGGTGAACTCCCCCGGCGTCAGCTGCACATGCCCGGTGCCGTCGAATTTCTCGAGCTTTTCGACCACCACGCAGCGCGCCGGCATGTTGATGCCCAGCGCCAGCGTCTCCGTGGCGAACACCATCTTCACCAGACCATCTTCGAACAGGCGTTCGACTATCTGGCGGAACAGGGCGATCATGCCCGCATGGTGCGAGGCGAAGCCCTCCTCGAGCGCGAAGCGGAACTTGGAGAACTGCAGCGCCTTGAGATCGTCGGCCGACATCTGGCCCTCGACCATCTCGTCGACGATGCGGCGGATACGGCGCACCTCGGCTTCGCTGGTCAGCTCGAGGCCGGCGTTGATGCACTGCTCGACCGCCTGGTCGCAGCCGTTGCGCGAGAAGATGAAGTAGATGCCGGGCAGCATGTCCAGATAGTTGAGCTCGTCAACCACGGCCCAGCGCCGCGGCGTATGGCGTTCCGGCTTGCGCGCGGCGCGGTCGCGCCCCTTGCCGCCCCGCCCGGCCCCGCCGCGCCGGTTCGGCCGTTCCTCGCCGCGGCGGCGGGCCGCCCTGCGGTCGAGCTGGTCCAGACGGTCGATGAGCCGCGCGTTGATCTTGGTGGTCTGCTCGCCGTCGCCGTCATGGCGGTACAGGTCGATCAGCTCGGGTTCGGTGTGCTCGTCCGCCTGCACCATCACATGCTGCTCGAGCGGCACCGGCCGGCGTTCGGAGACGACCAGCGTGGTCTCGCCGCGCACCGAGGTGATCCACTGCGAGAAGTCCTCGACGTTCGACACGGTGGCGGACAGCCCGACGATGCGCACGGATTCGGGCAGGTGGATGATGACCTCCTCCCACACCGGCCCGCGGAAGCGGTCGGCGAGGTAGTGCACCTCGTCGAGGATCACGTAGCCGAGCGCGTTCAGCGTGGTCGACCGCTCGTAGAGCATGTTGCGCAGCACCTCGGTGGTCATCACCACGATGTCGGCCTCGGAGTTGATCGACGTGTCGCCGGTGAGCAGGCCGACCCGGTCGGGCCCGTACACGGCGGCCAGATCATGGTACTTCTGGTTGCTCAGGGCCTTGATCGGCGTGGTGTAGAACGCCTTGACGTTGCGTTCCTGCGCGAGGAACATCGCGAAGTCGGCGACGACGGTCTTGCCGGCGCCGGTCGGCGCGGCGACCAGCACGTTGCGGCCGGCCTCGAGCGCCTCGTCCGCCTCCCGCTGGAAATCGTCGATGGCGAACGGCAGGGTCGCGGCGAACCGCCCGGCCGCCGAACGGGCCCGGGCGCGGGAGTCGCGGAACGACGCGTACCGCTGCGCCGGCGAGGAGCCGGACGATGCGGACGCGCTGGAGTGATGGTGTCGAGTCATAATTGCCGTTTCCGCCCCGACTGATCCGGTTGACGGGCCGGGGCCTATGGTGATTGGTGTCGAAATCGGCGCCGCCCCGCGCTCAGCGGCTGTTCCAATCGGCCCACTGGCGGGCGTGGCGCTCGCGCTTGGCCTGGCGGCGGGCGACCACGGCGGCCTGCGCCTGCGTATAGCGCTCGGATGCGGCGCGCAGCGGTTCGGTGAACACGGGCGGCGACTGGCGGTCGGCCTCCTGGTCGGGCTCGCCCATCGCGGCCATGCGGTCGCCGATCTGCTCGCCGACCTCGCCGACGATCCTCAGCCCGCGCATGCCGTGCACGGCGGCGTAGACGACGCCGGCGACCAGCATGGCGACCATGAACAGCGCCAGCAGCAGCCAAATCCACCAAGGCATGATATTCCTTCCCTGTCGCGGCCCGCCACGCTATTCGGCGCCGGGCCGTGCGGCATCGTCGAGCTGGCCGACGCTCAGCTCGCGCTGGGCGCGGGCGACGATCATCGTGCGCAGCGTTTCGGGCGCCACCGCGGTGATGTGGCGGGCGTGCGCGATGCAGAACGCCACGAACCAGGAGTCGGAGGACACCGTCAGATGCACCTTCTGGCCGTCCGCGCACGGTTCGACCGTGGCGCCGGGCAGCGTCTTGGTGAACGGCAGGTCCTGGCCGTCGGTGATGAACACCGCGGCGGTGCCGTTGTCGAAGCTCCACTTGCGCAGTTCGCCGACCGGCACGTCGGGGATCTCCACCTTGGCCTTCGGCTCGACCAGTTCGGCGCGCTCGATGCGGGCCAGTCGCAGCACCTGCCAGATGCGCGGTTTGCCGTTGGCCTTGTTCAGGCGCGTGTCCTTGTCGACCAGGGACTTCTTGTCCTTGGGGGCCGCGGCGGCCACGTCGGTCCACACGGCCGCGTAGTACACGCCCTCGTCCACGAAGATCTTCGCCGGGGCCACCAGCTTGCGGCGGGGGGGGCGCGGCCCCGCCCCCGGTCTGATTCTACCAATTCGCCATCCGTGTATTCCATGTCGAGCAGCTTCTCCGTGGAGATCGCGCGCTTGACCACCGAGAAGCTGCGCGGTTCCAGCTCGTAGCCGGTCAGCGACAGCCACGGGGTCTCGCCGGGCACCACATGCGAATGCAGGCGCTCGTACAGCGAGCGGGCCTTCGCGCGCTGCTCGTCGGGCAGCAGCGGGGAGTGGGCCAAGTAGCTCACCGACGCGGTCAGCAGGCTCAGATACTGCGGGGAGATGCCGGCGAGGCGCTCCAGGCCCAGCGAATTGGTGGCGGAGACGATGCCCTCGGCATCGAGCAGCGACCAGTCGATGTCGAAGAACTGGCTGCCGGCCATTTCGCCGTCGTCGGAGACGGTGGTGAGCGTGTTGATGTCCTTGTGGATCACGTTGACGAACTTCTTGAGCTCGTCGTCGCTTTTGGCCTTGCCGATGAAGCGCTCGGCGAGCTCGGCCAGCGAGTATTCCTCGCCCAGGTGGGCCGACAGGAACAGCATGAGCCGCAGCCGGCGGTCCACCTCGCTGCCGGTCTGGAACGAGGCGCCCTTCTTCTGGTGGCCCTTGAGCGATTCGGGATCGTCGTCGTCGGGATCGGTGTGGCTGCTGATCGCCGAGGTGACGACCGTTGAGCCGTTCTCCCCCTCGGATTCGTCGGCCAGCGTGAACGCCGTGGCCGCGTTGAGGCGGCGGCGGAAGGCGTCGACGGCCTCCTGCGGGCTGACGATGTAGGCGCCGGGATGCTCGAGCACGAACATCGCCAGATCGTCGGAATCGGTGTAGGCAACGTTGATATGCTCGCCGTCCACGTCCACGGTGGCGGCGAAACGGCGCGACTCGATGACCTTGACCAGCGTCTCGGGAATGGGCTGCGTGCCCAGCCCGGGCGCGATCGAGTCGAGGCCGAGTCCGGGAATCGGCGTCTGGGGCACGCGCGGCGTCGTGCGGGACGTGTGCACCGGCTGCTGCTGGGACGCGGTGGACGACACGGAGATCGACCGGGCCAGATAGTTCGCCGCGGCCAGCACCGGCAGGTCGTCCTGCTCGAAATGCAGGCGGATGCGCGGCTCGTCGCCCAGCTGCAGGCGATAGGACGCGAAATCCTGTCCTTCGGACTTGGACGAATACTCCGGCTGCCTCGATTCGATGGCGATGCCCATCGCCGCCAGCTTGGCGCGGTCACGCTGGAACTGCTTGGCGAACGCCGCCTTAGCCGCCTGGTCGGCCAGTTCCCCGTACGAATCGGCGTAGGCCTTCACGCGCTGCGCGATCTGACGGGAGGTAAGCCACTGCGGGAAAGCGGATGACAACACGGCCAGCACATCGAGCTCATGCTTGCCCCATTTGTCGGAAAAACGCCTTCTTCCGTTGGTACCCTCTGCCATTAGTCCTCACGTATCGTTATCGTACCGTTATAAGTGTGCGGCAATCGTGTTGCTCGCACTTCATCTATATTAGAGGCTATTTGTGGCCGATGTGTTCATTTCCTCAAAAAAACGGCGTTTTTCCTGTTTTGGCTGAATCTTCGCTGGCATGCCGTCAGACCCAATCGTCCGGTTCGATGCCCTGGGGGCCTACGTATTCGCCGTTCGGCACGTAGCTCGGCTCGCCGTTGTCCTCGAGGATCGCGTCCGAGAACATGACCACATCGCGACCGAAGGTCCAGTCGCCCCTGATGGTCACCGAGTTCGCGGCGGCCAGCGACGGGATCGAGTACGGGAAGCGCTCGTTGAAGTCGTGGATGTTCTTGTAGTAGCGCGGATCGAGCGTCACATTCGGGAAGATGTAGTTGCCGTCCTCCATCTCGTACGAGTCGGTCAGGTGGAAGCGGTCGGAGCGCATGATGAACAGGTCGTCGGTCGTCTTGACCGGCAGGAAGCGCATGCGGTCGACCTGCACGCAGATCGCCCCGTCGAACAGCCCGATCGCGGCGCCCATCGCGGTCTCCAGCTGCACGACCGGCGTCGACTCCGGATCGGTCGGGTCCACGGTCTTGCGGTTGCGGATCACCGGCAGCGGCAGCACGCCGTCGTATTCGGCGAGCTTGGCCTTGAGCGCGTCGATGCGTACCCAGATGCTGTTCGTGTTGAAATACGGGTGCTTCTTGATGTTCTGCGCGTCCGCCTTGTCGTCGGGATGCACCTGGCTCATCTCGCGCAGCATCAGACGGCCGGTGGCCTTGTCGCGCACGATGTGGCCGCCCTTGCGGTCGGCGTAGGTGCGCGTGGCCACCTCGATCATGAACGGCGCGCCTGTGTTCTCGAAATGCTGGGCCAGCGTGCGCGAGGGGCGGGCACCGAGGTTGTCGGAATTGGAGATGAACAGGTACTTGAACCCCCGCTCCTCAAGTGTGTCGAGCAGGCCGGACTCCCAGATCGTGGAGAACAGGTCGCCGTGGCCGGGCGGGCACCATTCCAGCTCGGGGTCGGTATCCCACGTCACCGGTTCGCCGGTCGCCTCGACGATCTTCGGCTCCTGATGCTGCACGATCTCCATCGGCACGTCGTGCTGGCGGAACTTGCGGTGGTGGCGCAGCACCTTCATCGTGTCCTCAGAGGTGCGGAAGGAGTTCATCAGCGTCAGCGGCAGTTCCACGCCGAGCCGCGCGCGGGCCGTGAGCACCTGGCCGATGATGATGTCGATGAAGCGCATCTGCTTGGCCTTGTGGCGGCGCACCGGCAGCAGCGACTTCGCGCACTCCAGGCCCATGGAGGTGCCCAGGCCGCCGTTGAGCTTGAGGAACGCGGTCTTGGCGAAGGCCTCGACGGCCTTGTCGTGGTCGATCGTCTCGTAGACGTCGTGGAAGCTCGGCACGCCGGTGAGCGGCGCCACCGCATCCTCGCGGATCCAGCTGCTGGCCTCCTCGTGGCGCCACACGTCGTACAGACGGCGGAACTGGGCGATCGAGACATCGCTCATGCCGTGATCGCGCATTTTGGACGCGGACAGGTCGAACACATCGGACATTTTTTGCACCCCCACCGTAGTACGGCACGTTTGGTTTTGCTTTCGTCAGCTCCAGACCAGTCTAGTGGATGGCCGGCGTTCCGTCTCCCCCTCGGCGTTGTTTCCCTGTGAACATACCGTGAACAAGCTGGATACGGCGGGGCTGGCGGGTGGGTGCGTTAAGGTACGCAATGACATCCCATCGCCCGACCGCGCTTCGGATGCGCGGCTATCAAGGAGGACACCAGTCATGGCATACGCGAAGAACGCGCCATTCCGCGCCGACGTGGTCGGCAGCTACCTGCGCCCGGCCGAGCTCAAGGCGGCCCGGGCCGATTACGAGGCGGGCCGCATCGACGCCGCGGCGCTCGCGGCCGTGGAGGACAAGGCCATCGAGCATCTGGTGGAGCGCCAGAAGGCGTCCGGCCTGCGCGCGATCACCGATGGCGAGTTCCGCCGCGGGTGGTGGCATCTCGACTGCATGTGGGGCTTCGCCGGGGTCGAGAAGGTCGCCATGGACAAGGGATACGTGTTCCACGACGAGGAGACCCGCGCCGAATCGGCGCGCCTGAGCGGGCGCATCGCCTTCGACGGCGACCACCCGTTCATCAGCCATTTCCGGTTCCTCAAGCGTTTCGAGGACGACACCGTCGTGGCCCGCCAGACGATCCCCTCCCCCTCACAGCTGTACGCCGAGCTGTTCCGCCCGGAGAACATCGCCTCCGTGCACGAGTTCTACGGCGACGACCAGGCCGCGTACGACGCGTTGGCCGACGACACCGCCGCCGCGTTCCGCGGGCTGATCCTCGCGCTGTACGAGGCCGGCTGCCGCAACGTGCAGCTCGACGACTGCACATGGGGCATGTTCTGCGACCCGAACTTCAACTCGCACTATTCGCCCGAGGAGTTCCGCGCGCTGCAGGAGCGGTATGCGGCGATGAACAACGCCGCCATCGCCGGCCTGCCCGGCGACCTGGTGGTCACCACGCACGACTGCCGCGGCAACTACCATTCCACGTGGGCCTCCGCTGGCGGCTACGCGACCGTGGCCGACGTGCTGTTCGGCACGGAGAACGTGGACGCCTACTACCTGGAGTTCGACGACGACCGTTCCGGCGACTTCGCGCCGCTGGCCAAGGTCTCGGGCGACAAGAAGGTCGTGCTCGGCCTGATCACCTCGAAGAAGCCCGAGCTCGAGGATCCGGACGTCATCAAGGCCCGCATCGCCGAGGCCGCGAGGTTCCTGCCGCTCGACCGCCTGTGCCTGTCCACCCAGTGCGGATTCGCCTCGACCGAGGAGGGCAACAAGCTCACCGAGGACCAGCAGTGGGCCAAGATCGCCCTCGTCCGTTCGATCGCCAAGGACGTGTGGGGCGAGGACTGACGCCCCGGCCGGCCGGGCCTCGCTTCACGCTTCGCCGTGCGGGCCCGGCCGGCGTTTTTTTCGTTCCCGTCACGACGTCTCCCGACGAGGGGAGCCGTTCTCCGTCCGGCGGGGCTTGGTCCGCAATCCCGGACCATGTGAATCACGGGCCGTGGCGGCCCATCATGTGGCCGGGCGATGCGGCCTGGCCGCCCGTCTCGCCCCGATGGCATGGAATTTACGGGCGTTCCTGCGTTTGGTCGGACTTGGCGGATTTGCCGGATTTGGCGATGGCGGCGTTGCTGCGCAGCACGGACAACCAGATGATGGTTTCGTCGATCGCGCCCAGATCCAGCTCGTAATGGATATGGCTGCCCTGACGGGAATCGGATACCAGACCGCCGGCCTTGAGTTTCTTCAGATGGTACGAGAGCCGCGACGGCGCCAGGCCGACGGCGGCCGCCAATTCGCCGGCGCCCATCGCGCGCGAGCACAACGCGTCTAGAATCCGGCGGCGGGCCGGGTCGGACAGCGCGTCCAGGGTCTCCTGCACTCCCATGCCGTTCCTCCGTCTCCGCCAGTGGGCCGTCCGTCTTTGCCATCCGCCATGACCTCGCCGATCCCTTTCGGGATAAGGCGTTTCAACTTTCCTTGAAATGTTCCAAGACCAGTATACCTCGATTTCAAGAAAAGTTGAAATGATTGGATATGCCTGAATGCGGGGTGGCCAATGAGCGCTACCCTCGAGTTGTCGGTGCGCGCCTATGCATACCGGCCGATATGGAACGTTCCAATGCGCTGTTATGTGCCTGCGCAACCGGATTCTTTACTGGCCGTCGCACCGACAACTCGCCCCTGCGGCGCATGGCGCGATGCGGGGCGGCGCAGCAAGCTCCGCTGCCCCGCATGGACGCGTGGTTATGCAGCTTTTGCGGCGTCGCTGATGCAACGCAGCGCGTTGAGGGTGCGCGGATAGCCGATGTAGGGCATGCACTGCGAGATGACGGCGATGAGGAAAGGCTTTTCGTTGCCGACGCGCATATTGGCCGCCGCGTGACTGGTCAGCTGCGGTTCGCAGCCGCCTTGCGCGGCGAGGAAGCACAGCGTGATCATCTCGCGTTGGCGCACGTCGAGCCCGCCTCGCGTGTAGTAGTCGCCGAAGCAGTTGTCGGCGAGCCATTTGTTGATGTGGCGCGTCTCCTCGGGGCCGGAGTCCGCGAATCCGCGCATGCGCTCGCCGAAGATGCCGATCTGCGCCCGCTCCCCCGCCGCGGCGCGGGTCTCTGGCGTCGTGGTCGACTGCGGGGGCAACGGCATGGCGACGTTCATCGCGCCGAGGATCTCGTTGGTCTTTTTCAGGAACGGCAGCACGCGCCCGAACCCGAGATAGGCGACGGCCTGGTAGACGATCTCCTTCGCCTGCACGGCGCTCACGCCCGATTCGAAGGCGACCGGCAGCATGAGCTCGTACTCGTCGACGCCCTGGCACCCGATCAGGGCGGCGAGGATCGCCGTCGCGCGGGTGGCGTCGTCCAGATCCGGGTGGTTGGCGCCCGGCTCGTGCACCACCTCGTCGTAGGCGAAGTTCGAGAACAGCTCCACGAATTCCGGGTCGGTTTCGGCGAGCGCCCTGTCGTTGTTCCAGAACTTGTTCATGCGGGTCTTCAGTTCCTCGAACATGATGTCTCCTTTGCGTCCGATTCCTCTATGCGTCCGTGCGTGCGGCCCGGCCGGTTCCCGTCACCGGCCGTCGTTCCGGCCGGGCGTTCGGGCCGGCGTCTGGCCGGAGTTCTGCAACCGTTTGACCTTCTCCACGATATCGTGGTTTTCCTCGAGCAGCCGGTCGGCGTCCTGGCTGCGCCCTTCGGCGACGGCCCGCCAGTACAGGGTCTTGAAGGACACGTACGCCTGCTGCATGCGGATGCTTTCGGCTTTGGCCGCGAGCCGCAGCGATTGGGCGTCCAGCAGCTCCACCTGCCGCCGGGCTCCTTCCGGGCCGTCAAAGCGGTTGCGCAGGTATTCGCGCATCGCGTCCAGCGGCATGCCGGTCGCCGCCAGGCATGACACCGTCGTCAGCGCTTCCAGGTCGTCGTCGGAGTACGCGCGGTGCCCGGAGCTGGGGTCGCGCGCGATGGGGTCGATGATGCCGATCTGCTCGTAGTAGCGCAGCGTCGATTCGGGCAGTCCCGAAATCATCGACGCCTCGCGGATCGTATGCCATGCGGTCGTGCTGTTCATAAGTCCGTACTGTACGAACTTCGAGCGCTTGAAGACAATCGGCGACACTCCGGCGACGGCATGGTTCCGGAGCGTTTGGCCGGCTTTCCCGTTCTCTGCCGGCGAAGACCCGCGCGCCGGGCCGCGGCGCATACAATGTGGCGCGGAGAGGAGTTTCCATGTCGTTGACCAATGAACAGCGCGCCGCGACTATTCGCGAGTTTCGTGAGAACATGCGCAGACTGGGACTGACCGCGGAGCAGGTCGGAGAGGATTTCGGCGTGAGCGCGGCGACCGTGGAGCGGATCGTCGAGCTCAGGTCGGGGGTGCTGGAGTATCCGTGGATCATACGCCGGTATCTGCTGGACAAGGCGCACGAGGCCGGTGTCGAGCTCGTGCCGTTCACCGCATTGCGGGGCGACCCGCATGGGTATTGGTTTCTGGACGGATCGATGATCGATCGGGGCGCGATCGACGGCTGACCGCCGTTCCCCCTGTGACGCACATCACGTCGCCCTTTGCCGAACAACCCTTGTTTTCCCCCGCAACGTGAACGATACCATCTCGAAACATGGCACATAGCGAACATCACACAACCGCACAACATCCCGAGAACGGTCAGGCCGGCGCGCTGCCGCAGTCGGACCGCGACGTGGCGCATATGCAGGGCCATTGGCTGCTGGCGCGCATCGGCAAGCGCGTGCTGCGCCCGGGCGGCACGTATTCGATCCATGAGCTCGGCCTGCAGCCCGACAGCCTCGACGAGTCCGTCAAGGACGAGATCAGGCAGGCCCTGGCCCGCAGCATCAAGGTCAACGCGCGCCCGCTCACCGAGGCGGAGTGGCGCCAGCTGCTCGAAAGCGAGGGCTTCGAGGTGCCGTGGAGCGGCAAGGAGCCGATGGCGCTGCTCAACATGAAGCGCAATCTGGCCGACGAGGGCATCGGCGGCGTACTGCGCATCCTGCGCAACGTGCTCGGCGACAAGGACGTGCGCGCCCGCGTGCTCAACATGAAGCGCACCTTCAGCAAGTACAGCAAGGAACTGACCGGCATCGCGTTCGTCGTGAGCAAGCCGGCCGAACGGTAGACCGCGGCCGTGCCGCGTCGGTACAATCAACATGCCATCGGTCCCGCCGCCGCAACCGGCGGGGCGACAACCCAAGGAGATCAAGATGAGCGATGAGCAACGCCACTGCAACGGCGACTGCGGTTGCAAGCACAAGAAGGAACAGGCCGCGGCGGGTGCCGAGGCGCATATGGTCGATATCGCCGATCTGGCGTCGATGATCGAGGTCCAGACCGAGGCCACGGTCTCGCGCACCGTGCTGAAGGAGGACGGCCTGCGCACCGTGCTGTTCGGCTTCGACAAGGATCAGGTGCTCACCGAACACACCGCGGCGATGCCCGTCATGATCCAGGTGCTCGAGGGCAAGCTGCGCATCGGCGCCGAAGGGCGCGAGACCGTGCTCCAGCCCGGCGGCGTGGTGTACCTCGGCGCGCGCCTGCCGCACACCGTGTACGCGCTCGAGCCCAGCAAGATGGTGCTGTCGATGTTCGACACCCGCGCCTGACGGCTGCTGGCGCAGCCTGCATCCATTCCGGCTCCTCTCTGTTGAGAGGAGCCTTTTTTGATTGGAATGATCGGCGCGCATCGGGCAGCAAGCGCGCAGGCGTCTTGCCGGGAACCGATGCGGCCGGCCGTTCTCCTGCCGGATGGATAGGCCCGGCGGACCGTCCGTCCGGCGGCAGGGTCAGCTGGGTCAGAAGAGGCTCATCGGCTCGCTGTGATCCAGCGGGGCGATGAGCCTTCTGCCGTCTCCGGACAGCGGGGCGACCTCGTGGAAGCGCAGGGCGCGCGACAGTTCCGCGCCAGCCTCGCATACCGGGCGCAGCAGCCGCGCCCCGTCGATGGACCGGTCGAGCCATTCGCCAGTCATGTCGGCGGGCACCAGCATCGGCATCCGGTCATGGATTCGCGCGAACTCCTCCGCGGCCGGGCAGGTCAGGATCGTGGCGGTGAGCAGCCAGGGCGCCGAGGCGTTGGGGCGCCACCACGAATACAGTCCGGCCATGAGCAGCGGAGCGTCATGCTCCGCGTGGAAGTAGAACGGGCGGCGACCCTTCCACTCGTAGTATCCGCTCGCCGGGATGACGGCCCTCATCGACTGGACCGATTCGGCGAAGGTGGGCTTGTGCTGCGCCGACTCCATGCGGGCGTTGTAGGTCGGGTACGACAGGGTTTTGCTGGCCGACCAGCGGGGAATCAGCGACCAGTGGGCGCCGTTGAGATGCCTGCGCCCGTCGCGGCCCTGGGCGACGATGCCTATGGTCTGCGTCGGCGCGACGGCGTACGAGGCCGGCGGCAGCCGGGCCGAGACGGCGGCCTCGTCCCCCGTGGCGGATGC
>OAXB01000166.1_pt1 | contig 26500 bp, 22 predicted proteins | sample 1501541 | NCBI WGS metagenome assembly OAXB01 (sample SAMEA2580302, study PRJEB22360) | human gut metagenome | biome: human gut; feature: human-associated habitat; material: faeces | place: Denmark | collected 2008/2010
TGGGTGCGCGGACGTAAGGCTCCGGCCTATCGAAAACGCTGGGGTGAACGTTACGGTTTTTACCGCCATCCGCTGAAACAAGGCGGCATCATGCTGCACTCCGTCTCCGTCGGTGAAACCCTGGCGGCGATCCCGTTGGTGCGCGCACTGCGTCATCGCTATCCTGATTTGCCAATTACCGTCACGACTATGACGCCGACCGGCTCGGAACGCGTGCAATCTGCTTTCGGTAAAGATGTTCAGCACGTCTATCTGCCTTACGATCTACCCGATGCGCTCAACCGTTTTCTTAATAAAGTCGATCCTAAACTGGTGTTGATTATGGAAACGGAGCTGTGGCCTAACCTGATTGCGGCACTACATAAGCGCAAGATCCCGCTGGTTATCGCCAACGCGCGACTTTCTGCACGCTCTGCGGCGGGGTACGCCAAACTGGGCAAATTTGTTCGTCGCTTGTTGCGTCGTATTACACTAATCGCCGCGCAAAACGAAGAAGATGGCGCGCGTTTTGTAGCGTTGGGCGCAAAAAATAATCAGGTGACTGTGACTGGTAGCCTGAAATTCGATATCTCGGTAACTCCGCAGCTAGCCGCTAAAGCAGTAACACTGCGCCGCCAGTGGGCTCCTCATCGTCCGGTATGGATTGCCACCAGCACTCACGATGGCGAAGAGAGTGTGGTGATTGCCGCACATCAGGCGCTGTTGCAGCAGTTCCCTAATTTATTGCTCATTCTTGTTCCACGTCATCCGGAACGCTTCCCGGATGCGATTAACCTTGTCCGCCAGGCTGGGCTAAGCTATATCACACGCTCTTCCGGAGAAATCCCTTCCGCCAGTACACAAGTGGTAATTGGCGATACGATGGGCGAGCTGATGCTGCTGTATGGCATTGCCGATCTCGCTTTTGTTGGCGGTTCATTGGTCGAACGCGGTGGGCATAATCCGCTGGAAGCCGCCGCACACGCTATTCCGGTACTGATGGGGCCGCATACTTTTAACTTTAAAGACATTTGCGCACGGCTGGAGCAGGCAAGCGGGCTGATTACCGTCACCGATGCCGCGTCACTGGCAAAAGAGGTTTCCTCTTTGCTCACTGACGCCGATTACCGTAGTTTCTATGGCCGTCATGCCGTTGAAGTGCTGTATCAAAACCAGGGCGCGCTGCAGCGTCTGCTTCAACTGCTGGAACCTTACCTGCCACCGAAAACGCATTGAGGTTGTTATGCAAAAACGGGCGATTTATCCGGGGACTTTCGATCCCATTACCAATGGTCATATCGATATCGTGACGCGCGCTACGCAGATGTTCGATCACGTTATTCTGGCGATTGCCGCCAGCCCCAGTAAAAAACCAATGTTTACCCTGGGAGAGCGTGTGGCGCTGGCTCAGCAGGCAACCGCACATCTGGATAACGTTGAAGTGGTCGGTTTTAGTGATTTGATGGCGAACTTCGCCCGTAATCAACAAGCCACGGTACTGATTCGTGGCCTGCGTGCGGTAGCAGATTTTGAATATGAAATGCAACTGGCGCATATGAATCGCCACTTAATGCCGGAGCTGGAAAGCGTCTTCTTGATGCCTTCGAAAGAGTGGTCGTTTATTTCTTCATCGTTGGTGAAAGAAGTTGCGCGCCATCAGGGTGATGTCACCCATTTCCTGCCGAAGAATGTCCATCAGGCGCTGATGGCGAAGTTAGCGTAGCTTTTATGCCGGATGGAATGCCATCCGGCTCGCATGAATTACTTCTGGCACTGTCGGCAATAAAATGTCGCCCGCTGCGCATGTTTAGTCGCCACAATCGGCGTACCACAAACCCGACACGGTTCGCCTTTACGCCCGTAAACCTGTAATTCCTGCGCGAAATAACCTGGTTTTCCGTCGCTTTGCAGAAAATCTTTCAGCGTCGTGCCGCCCTGCTCAATAGAACGCAGTAACACTGCTTTAATCACCCGTGCCAGCAGTTCGCACTCCGCCAGCGACAGCGATGACGCCAGCCGATCCGGATGGATCCCCGCAGCAAACAGTGACTCGCTGGCATAGATATTCCCCACGCCCACCACCAGCTTGTTATCCATCAGCCAGGGTTTAATCGCTGTCTTTTTCTTCGCGCATTTCTGATGCAGGTATTCGCCGTTGAAATCATCGCTAAGCGGCTCCGGTCCAAGATGTGCCAACACATTGTGTCCTTCCAGCTCTTTGGTCCACAACCAGGCACCAAAGCGACGAGGATCGGTATATCGCAGCACTTTGCCGTTGCTCATCACCAAATCAACATGGTCATGCTTTTCAGGAGGACGTTCTTCCGTAAGTATGCGCAGACTGCCAGACATACCCAGATGAATGATGATCCAGCCTTCCGGCAATTCCAGCAGCAGATATTTAGCGCGGCGCTGCACACTAAGCACCGGCTGGTCACTTAGACGGTAGATTTCTTCCGAGACTGGCCAGCGCAAACGCCCGTTGCGGACCACCGCATGAAGAATGGTCGCGCCAACGAGATGCGGTTCAATGCCGCGGCGGCTGGTTTCAACTTCTGGTAATTCAGGCATAGCATCTCCTGGAATGAACAGATGCAGTCAATATGGGGGCAAGCAGATAACAAAAAACCCCGCCGGAGCGAGGTTTTTATTACATCAAAGCGAGAATTATTTGATTTTCGCTTCTTTGTAGATCACGTGCTGGCGTACAACTGGATCGAATTTTTTCAGTTCCAGTTTTTCCGGCTTAGTACGTTTGTTCTTCGTAGTGGTATAGAAGTGACCAGTACCAGCAGAAGAAACCAGCTTGATTTTCTCACGAATACCTTTAGCCATGATTTATTTCCTCTAAGTACTTAGTACTTTTCGCCACGGGCACGCAGTTCAGCCAGAACTGTATCGATGCCTTTTTTATCGATTACACGCATACCTTTAGCAGATACGCGCAGGGTGACAAAACGCTTCTCGCTCTCAACCCAGAAACGGTGAGAGTGCAGGTTAGGCAGGAAACGGCGTTTAGTCGCGTTCAGTGCGTGGGAACGGTTGTTACCGGTCACCGGACGCTTGCCAGTAACTTGGCAGACTCGGGACATGTCTATTCTCCAAAAATCAAATTAGCTCGAGCTTCGTATGGGGTATTGGCGCCTCGTCAGGCTTTACAGCCCGGTCATCGCAGTTCTATGTGAACTCTCGATTGCCAGGCCCAAATGCCAAACCCGAGATTCTCAAAGGTGGCGTAGTATACGCTGACTCAGCGATGTGCTCAAGTCCCGAACAGACAAAGATCCCGAAGGATCGCGCATAGCGGGTTAAATCCAGCCGCGTTCGGCAAAAGAAACATACTCTCCACGCCCAATCACGATATGGTCGAGCACGCGTAAATCCATGAACTGACAACTTTTTATTATCCGTTCGGTGATGAGTTTATCCGCTTTACTGGGTTCAGCACAACCCGAAGGGTGATTATGGGCAAGGATCAGTGCCGCCGCGTTTATTTTTATCGCTTCCCGAACAATCTCACGCGGATGGACTTCCACATGGTTTAGTGTGCCGGAAAACAATCGGCTGTGAGTAAGTACCCGGTGTTGAGTGTCGAGAAAGATCACCATAAAGATCTCGCGCTCTTCGCCCGTAAGCTGGCTTTGTAAAAACTCGCGCGTCATCTCCGGGCTAAGTAACGGGCTTTCTTCGCGTATCCGCACGTTGTAGTAACGCCGGGCCAGTTCGGCAATCCCCTTTAACTGGGCGAATTTCGCCACACCTATTCCATGAACGCCTCTAACTTGTTCATATTCAGAGGATAACAAGCCGTAAAGAGAGCCGAAATTCTCCAGCATCTCTTTTGCCAGGGTTAGCACATCTTTTCCGTGCGTTCCTGTACGCAGAAACAGCGCCAGCAGTTCAATATCCGTTAACGCGCTAATACCCAACTTCAGCATTTTTTCACGTGGCATCAACAAGTCAGCATTGCTTTTCACCTTCACCTCCTTTGTGGAGGGCGCATCCTGTCATAGTCGTTTGGTTAAATCGACGGTCAGTTTTCAATCCTGGAAAGCGCCTCGCAAAGTGATTCTCAGGTGAAAGCACGACAACAAAAGTATTGTGATAAAATCGCCAACTTCTGGTGTCACCCAACAGGAAAAATCATCATGAGCCTGGCCGGTAAAAAAATCGTTCTTGGCGTCAGCGGCGGTATTGCTGCCTATAAAACCCCTGAACTGGTGCGTCGTTTGCGCGATCGCGGGGCCGACGTCCGTGTAGCCATGACCGAAGCGGCAAAAGCCTTTATCACTCCACTTAGCTTGCAGGCAGTCTCTGGTTATCCCGTTTCCGACAGTCTGCTGGACCCGGCTGCCGAAGCGGCAATGGGCCATATTGAGCTGGGAAAATGGGCTGACTTAGTGATTCTTGCTCCAGCGACAGCGGATTTGATTGCCCGCGTTGCTGCCGGTATGGCGAATGATCTGGTATCAACGATTTGCCTTGCGACGCCTGCGCCTGTTGCCGTGCTGCCAGCAATGAACCAGCAGATGTATCGGGCTGCAGCTACTCAGCATAATTTAGAGGTACTTGCCTCGCGAGGTTTGTTGATCTGGGGGCCAGATAGCGGCAGCCAGGCCTGTGGTGATATCGGCCCTGGGCGAATGCTCGATCCGTTAACCATTGTTGATATGGCGGTGGCCCATTTCTCCCCCGTCAACGACCTGAAACATCTGAATATTATGATTACCGCGGGTCCGACACGTGAACCACTCGATCCGGTGCGTTACATCTCTAATCACAGCTCCGGCAAGATGGGATTCGCCATTGCCGCAGCAGCAGCACGTAGAGGAGCAAACGTCACGCTGGTTTCTGGCCCGGTTTCGCTACCGACGCCACCGTTTGTGAAACGTATTGACGTGATAACCGCACTGGAGATGGAAGCGGCCGTGAAGGCTTCTGTACAACAGCAAAATATATTTATCGGTTGCGCTGCCGTTGCGGATTATCGCGCAGCTACCGTTGCCCGCGAAAAAATCAAAAAGCAGGCCACGCCGGGCGATGAATTAACAATAAAAATGGTTAAAAACCCCGATATCGTCGCCGGTGTTGCCGCATTAAAAGACCATCGGCCTTATGTTGTTGGATTTGCGGCCGAAACAAATAATGTGGAAGAATACGCCCGACAAAAACGTATCCGTAAAAACCTTGATCTGATCTGCGCGAACGATGTTTCCCAGCCAACTCAAGGCTTTAATAGCGACAAAAACGCATTACACCTTTTCTGGCAAGATGGCGATAAAATCTTACCGCTTGAGCGAAAAGAGCTCCTTGGCCAATTATTACTCGACGAGATTGTGACCCGTTATGATGAAGAAAATCGACGTTAAGATTCTGGACCCGCGCGTTGGGAAGGAATTTCCACTCCCGACTTATGCCACTTCTGGTTCTGCCGGACTTGACCTGCGCGCTTGTCTCGACGACGCCGTAGAATTGGCACCGGGCGACACGACACTTGTGCCGACCGGACTGGCGATTCATATTGCCGATCCTTCACTGGCGGCGATGATGCTGCCGCGCTCCGGGCTGGGCCATAAGCACGGTATCGTGCTCGGCAACCTGGTGGGATTGATCGATTCCGACTATCAGGGCCAATTGATGATCTCTGTATGGAACCGTGGTCAGGACAGCTTCACCATTCAACCTGGTGAACGTATCGCACAGATGATTTTTGTTCCGGTGGTACAGGCTGAATTTAATCTGGTGGAAGATTTTGACGCTACTGACCGCGGTGAAGGCGGCTTTGGTCACTCTGGTCGTCAGTAACACATACGCATCCAAATAACGTCATAACATCGCCGCAAACATTTTGTTTGCGGTCATAGCGTGGGTGCCGCCTGGCAAGTGCTTATTTTCAGGGGTATTTTGTAACATGGCAGAAAAACAAACTGCGAAAAGGAACCGTCGCGAAGAAATACTTCAGTCTCTGGCGCTGATGCTGGAATCCAGCGATGGAAGCCAACGTATCACGACGGCGAAACTGGCCGCCTCTGTCGGCGTTTCCGAAGCGGCTCTGTATCGCCACTTCCCCAGTAAGACCCGCATGTTCGATAGCCTGATTGAGTTTATCGAAGATAGCCTGATTACTCGCATTAATCTGATTCTGAAAGATGAGAAGGACACCACTGCGCGTCTGCGTCTGATTGTGTTGCTACTTCTCGGTTTTGGCGAGCGTAATCCAGGCCTGACCCGTATCCTCACCGGCCATGCGCTAATGTTCGAACAAGACCGCCTGCAAGGGCGCATCAACCAACTGTTCGAGCGTATTGAAGCGCAACTGCGTCAGGTATTGCGTGAAAAGAGAATGCGTGAGGGTGAAGGTTACACCACCGATGAAACGTTGCTGGCAAGCCAACTTCTGGCATTTTGTGAAGGGATGCTGTCTCGTTTTGTCCGCAGCGAGTTTAAATACCGCCCGACGGATGACTTTGACGCTCGCTGGCCGTTGATTGCCGCGCAGTTGCAGTAAAATGACGCCGGATGACTTACCATCCGGCGTTTTTTATCAAACCCCGTACTCTTCGCGATAAGCCTTAACGGCTGCCAGATGTTCCGCCATGTCCGGCTTCTCTTCCAGATAAGCAATCAGGTCTTTCAGGGTGATGATAGAGATCACTTTGCAGTTGTAATCACGCTCAACTTCCTGAATCGCTGATATCTCGCCACGACCACGTTCCTGACGATCGAGCGAAATCAGCACGCCAGCAAGCGTCGCGCCATTGGCCTGAATAATTTCCATCGACTCACGAATCGCCGTTCCGGCAGTGATCACATCATCCACCAGCATTACTCGTCCTTGTAACGCGCTACCAACCAGATTGCCACCTTCGCCGTGGTCTTTTGCTTCTTTGCGGTTAAAGCAGTATGGCAGGTCAAGGTCATGATGCTCCGCCAGTGCCACAGCGGTTGTGGTCGCGATCGGAATACCTTTGTAAGCGGGGCCAAACAGCAGATCGAACTCAATGCCAGAATCCACTAACGCTTCAGCGTAAAAACGGCCTAACAGTGCCAGGTCGCGCCCGGTATTAAATAGTCCGGCGTTGAAGAAATAGGGGCTTTTACGCCCGGATTTCAGCGTAAACTCACCAAACTTTAATACCTGTTTGCCAAGCGCAAACTCAATAAACTGGCGCTGATATGGTTTCATGCCTTCGCTCCTCATCTTACTTTTCTACAGACAAAAAAAAGGCGACTCATCAGTCGCCTTAAAAATCAGTTTGCCAGCGCCGCCTTCTGCGTCGCTACAATGGATTCGATTCCCCCTCGGGCCAGCGCCAACAAGGTGAGGAGTTCTTCGTGGGTGAATGGTTCGCCTTCTGCCGTTCCCTGAACCTCAATGATCCGCCCATCTTCGGTCATCACCACGTTCATGTCCGTTTCTGCGGCAGAGTCTTCAACATATTCCAGATCGCAAATCGCTTCGCCATTAACGATACCCACCGAAACCGCAGCTACCATGCCTTTCATCGGGTTGGTTTTCAGTTTGCCATTCTCAACCAGCTTATTCAGCGCATCTGCCAGCGCCACGCAAGCACCGGTGATCGAAGCAGTGCGCGTGCCGCCATCGGCCTGAAGTACGTCGCAGTCCAGCGTAATGGTGAACTCACCCAACGCTTTCAAATCAACCGCTGCACGCAATGCACGGGCGATCAGACGCTGGATTTCCATCGTGCGTCCGCCCTGCTTACCTTTCGCCGCTTCGCGGGCGTTACGGGTGTGGGTGGAGCGCGGCAACATACCGTATTCTGCGGTGATCCAGCCCTGCCCCTGACCTTTCAGGAAGCGCGGCACGCCTTCTTCAATAGAGGCAGTACACAACACTTTGGTATCGCCAAATTCGACCAGCACCGAGCCTTCTGCATGTTTTGTATAGTTACGAGTCAGGGTAACGGGACGCACCTGATTATTGCTACGGCCTGCTGGACGCATATTGAAATCTCCGGCTTGAAACAAATGTGGCTGCGCATTATACGGACTTCCGGCGGTTATTCCTATCCTGACAAGGCATCGATGGCTATAATCCTTCCACCTCTCCTTTCAAAAACAGGAACGTCTATGATCCGCAGTATGACCGCCTACGCCCGGCGTGAAATCAAGGGTGAATGGGGGAGCGCAACCTGGGAAATGCGCTCGGTAAACCAGCGTTATCTGGAAACTTACTTTCGTCTGCCGGAGCAGTTCCGTAGCCTTGAACCTGTCGTTCGCGAGCGTATTCGTTCTCGCCTGACGCGCGGTAAAGTGGAATGCACCCTGCGCTATGAGCCAGATGTTAGCGCACAAGGCGAGCTGATTCTCAACGAAAAGCTGGCTAAACAGCTCGTAACTGCTGCTAACTGGGTAAAAATGCAGAGCGACGAAGGGGAAATCAACCCGGTTGATATCCTGCGCTGGCCGGGTGTGATGGCAGCTCAGGAGCAGGATCTCGACGCCATTGCCGCTGAAATTCTCGCTGCGCTGGATGGTACTCTTGACGACTTTATTGTCGCGCGCGAAACCGAAGGTCAGGCGCTGAAAGCGTTGATCGAGCAGCGTCTGGAAGGTGTCACCGCCGAAGTGGCTAAAGTTCGTGCCCATATGCCGGAAATCCTGCAATGGCAGCGTGAACGTCTGGTAGCGAAACTGGAAGATGCTCAGGTACAGTTGGAAAACAATCGCCTGGAGCAAGAGTTAGTGCTGCTGGCGCAACGAATTGACGTTGCCGAAGAGCTGGACCGCCTCGAAGCGCATGTCAAAGAGACCTACAACATTCTGAAGAAAAAAGAAGCGGTTGGCCGTCGTCTGGACTTTATGATGCAAGAGTTTAATCGCGAGTCGAACACCCTGGCCTCGAAGTCTATCAATGCCGAAGTAACTAATTCAGCTATTGAACTGAAAGTACTGATCGAACAAATGCGCGAACAGATTCAGAATATCGAGTAACCCTCATAATTCCGTAGGCCGTTGTTAAATTACAGCGGCGCTACGTATACAGACTTCTTATTTACTTTAAAACACGCCCTAATATTTCTAATGCATTTTTCTTCTGACAATCTAAGAGAAACGCATTAAAACTACAGAAAACACCAATTTCACATAACTAAATATTATCAATAACCTCTCACCTTAAAAAATCTCAATCGTGACGATGCGTACAAATCGCTACCCTGCCAGACAGATCTTTAGGGAGAGAACCATGCTGTTACACATTTTGTATTTGGTTGGCATTACTGCCGAAGCCATGACGGGAGCGCTGGCGGCCGGACGGCGGCGCATGGATACATTTGGCGTAATTATTATTGCGACCGCCACTGCAATCGGCGGCGGTTCAGTACGGGATATACTTTTGGGCCACTATCCGCTCGGCTGGGTCAAACATCCGGAATATGTGATTATCGTCGCCACCGCCGCGGTACTCACCACTATTGTTGCTCCCGTAATGCCTTACCTGCGCAAAGTCTTTCTGGTGTTAGATGCGCTCGGACTGGTGGTCTTTTCTATCATTGGTGCACAGGTCGCGCTGGATATGGGCCACGGCCCGGTCATTGCCGTTGTCGCTGCGGTGACAACCGGCGTATTTGGCGGTGTTTTGCGCGATATGTTCTGTAAACGCATCCCGCTGGTCTTTCAGAAAGAACTGTATGCAGGGGTTTCATTTGTTTCCGCCGTGCTGTATATCGCACTGCAACACTATGTTTCCAACCATGATGTGGTGATTATCTCCACCCTGGTGTTTGGCTTTTTGGCTCGCTTGCTGGCACTGCGTCTTAAACTGGGATTACCCGTTTTTTACTACAGCCACGAAGGTCATTAAGGTACAAAACCTGCGATCTGCTGGGTAGCCAACCAGCTACCTAGCGTCTTGATTTGCACATTATTCTTCCATTCAATAATCTGGCTGGCGCGACGAGATCCGGTTCCCGGCAGATGCTGCCAATGTTGTTCACTTCTCTGCAAAAGTTGCGTCCAGGACCGTTCATCACCGGCATTAAGCGCCCCCCGGGTTAACGGTATTCCCATTGCCATCACCCAGCGGGTAAAAGGCTGCTTACGAGCCAGATTAAACTGATGCCATAACTGCCCGCTTTTACTTTTCGCTATCCCTGGCGTGTTCTGTAATTGCTCTGGCGTTAATGAAAGCCAGGAAAAGATATGCTCAAAGCGATGCGTCTGATGCAGTGCGCGCCAGCCAGCTTCGCCAATGCCATCCAGCCCCAAAACCTGTTTTGACCCCAACCAGACTAAGCGTGATATGAATTGCTCCAGACAAACATCAGAAGCAAAGTAACAGGTCAACGAGTTAAAGCGGTTTTCTGGCGGTGTCGGCTTTCTGCGTTCCGCAGTCCGCCACACCACATCATCAATACGTGGAATACCCTGACCGGCAAGACTTATGAGGATTTGATCGCCAGGCGCTATGTCCCACTCCTGCCAGCGTCTGACGGAACCAATATTCACCCGCTGAACTTTTTTATCATCCAGCATGACTGGTGCGAGTGACGCCACCACCGATATTTTTCCGCTTTTGCCCACTGCAAACTGAATCGAACTCACTTCAGCAACCTGTGCCACAGGTTGATATTTCCACGCCACCAGCCAGTCCGCCTGCCCCGGTAACCAATGGCGGGATTCGGGTTCCTTAGCCGCTCGCACAACCACGCCATCGGTGACGAAGGGCAATTTCGCTTTCCACCACTCATTACGTGCTCGCTCAACCTCATCAGCATTTTTCACCGTGTGAGTGTACGCTTGCGTCAGACTAAATCCCGCGCTTGCAAGCTGCTGCAATCGCTCGGCCATTAACTGCGGTCCATCCGGCCACGCCCAGATAAAAACGCCCAGCGAATTTAGCGTGTCGTTATTGTCCTGGCGCATCAACATACCTGCAACTTTTGCACGCGCATTCATTCCGCCCATTTGCTGCTGGATATGACCTTCGCTCCGGAGAAATATTTCTCCTTGCAGTGTGCTATTAGCTAAAGGTTCGCTGACGGATTGCGGTACAGAAGGAATCGAGCGCACTTTCTGCGTCCAGTCTTCACCTTTCAGGCCATTGCCACGGCTGATCGCCTTAATCAGTTTTCCGTCACGATAGACCAGAGTTACCGCGACACCATCAACTTTTGGCTGCACCCAAAGATCGCTGCGTTCACGCATCCAAAGGCTCAATGCATTTTTATCCGCCAGCTTACGCACTCCAGTATGAGCAACTGGATGCATTACGGTTCCAATTAAAGGCAGTATCATGGCTTCACGAGTTGTCTCTTCACCAAAACAACGTTGCCACTGTGCAAGGCGGGCGCTGAGTTGATCATAAACGCCGTCTTCAACAGCACTTTTTCCCTTTTTCCAGTAATCCTCATCCCACTGTTTTATTTGCTGTTGCAGGCGGGAAATTTCTTCATGCGCTCTGGCTGGCGACCAGACTGGGCAGACTCCCTGCGCCGATGATTGCCAGCACAAAACACTCATTAACACTGCAATCCATACTTTCATCGTCACCTCCGCTGTTGTCAGGCTGGCAGGTATACAACGAGGTGAATGCAAAGCCGAGAGGCAAAACTGAAGTGTGCGATGATGCTTCCAGAGAATCGTCCTGATTGCAGTAAATGACAGGGAATTGCGGAAACAGCTACGCAAAACGCAACAACTTTGCGCAAAAAGTGTGAGCAAGGGCTACGTCACATGGCCACGCCGTGTATAATAAGCTCGTATGTAGGCTTTATTTCGCTAATCACATACGAAAGATACTCATGGCTCAAGGCACGCTTTATATTGTTTCTGCCCCCAGTGGCGCGGGTAAATCCAGCCTGATTCAGGCTTTATTAAAAACCCAACCGTTGTATGACACCCAGGTTTCTGTTTCACACACCACGCGCGCACCGCGTCCTGGTGAAGTACACGGTGAGCATTACTTTTTTGTTAATCATGATGAATTTAAAGAAATGATTAGCAGAGATGCATTCCTTGAGCACGCGGAAGTGTTCGGTAATTACTACGGCACTTCGCGCGAGGCCATTGAGCAAGTACTGGCAAGCGGTGTGGATGTTTTTCTTGATATCGACTGGCAGGGTGCGCAGCAAATTCGCCAGAAGATGCCGCATGCGCGTAGTATCTTTATTTTACCGCCGTCCAAAATCGAGCTGGACCGCCGTCTACGCGGTCGCGGTCAGGACAGCGAAGAGGTCATTGCAAAGCGTATGGCGCAAGCAGTTGCAGAAATGAGCCATTACGCCGAATATGATTATTTGATTGTGAATGATGACTTCGATACCGCATTGACCGATTTGAAGACCATTATTCGCGCCGAACGCTTGCGCATGAGTCGCCAAAAGCAACGTCATGACGCTTTAATCAGCAAATTGTTGGCAGACTGAACCTTCTTTCAGTATCATGCCCAGTCATTTCTTCACCTGTGGAGCTTTTTAAGTATGGCACGCGTAACTGTTCAGGACGCTGTAGAGAAAATTGGTAACCGTTTTGACCTGGTACTGGTCGCCGCGCGTCGCGCTCGTCAGATGCAGGTAGGCGGAAAGGATCCGCTAGTACCGGAAGAAAACGATAAAACTACAGTAATCGCGCTGCGCGAAATCGAAGAAGGTCTGATCAACAACCAGATCCTCGACGTTCGCGAACGCCAGGAACAGCAAGAGCAGGAAGCCGCTGAATTACAAGCCGTTACCGCTATTGCTGAAGGTCGTCGTTAATCACAAAGCGGGTCGCCCTTGTATCTGTTTGAAAGCCTGAATCAACTGATTCAAAACTACCTGCCGGAAGACCAAATTAAGCGTCTGCGGCAGGCGTATCTCGTTGCACGTGATGCTCACGAGGGGCAAACACGTTCAAGCGGTGAACCCTATATCACGCACCCGGTAGCGGTTGCCTGCATTCTGGCCGAGATGAAACTCGACTATGAAACGCTGATGGCGGCGCTACTTCATGACGTGATTGAAGATACTCCCGCCACCTACCAGGACATGGAACAGCTTTTTGGCAAAAGCGTAGCCGAACTGGTAGAGGGGGTGTCAAAACTTGATAAACTCAAGTTCCGCGATAAGAAAGAGGCGCAGGCCGAAAACTTTCGCAAGATGATTATGGCGATGGTGCAAGATATCCGCGTCATTCTCATCAAACTCGCAGACCGTACCCACAACATGCGCACGCTGGGCTCACTCCGCCCGGACAAACGTCGCCGCATCGCCCGTGAAACCCTTGAAATATACAGTCCGCTGGCACACCGTTTAGGTATCCACCACATTAAAACCGAACTCGAAGAGCTGGGTTTTGAAGCGCTGTACCCCAACCGCTACCGCGTGATTAAAGAAGTGGTGAAAGCTGCACGCGGCAACCGTAAAGAGATGATCCAAAAAATCCTCTCTGAAATCGAAGGGCGTTTGCAGGAAGCGGGAATACCATGCCGTGTCAGTGGTCGCGAGAAACATCTTTATTCGATTTACTGCAAAATGGTGCTCAAAGAGCAGCGTTTTCACTCGATCATGGACATCTATGCTTTTCGCGTAATCGTCCATGATGCCGATACCTGTTATCGCGTGCTCGGTCAGATGCACAGCCTGTACAAGCCGCGTCCGGGGCGCGTGAAAGACTACATCGCCATCCCAAAAGCGAACGGCTATCAGTCTTTACACACCTCAATGATTGGCCCGCACGGCGTTCCGGTTGAAGTCCAGATTCGTACCGAAGATATGGACCAGATGGCGGAGATGGGTGTTGCCGCGCACTGGGCGTATAAAGAGCACGGCGAAACCAGCACTACTGCACAAATCCGCGCCCAGCGTTGGATGCAGAGCCTGTTGGAGCTGCAGCAAAGCGCCGGCAGTTCGTTCGAATTTATCGAGAGCGTTAAATCCGATCTCTTCCCGGATGAGATTTACGTTTTCACACCGGAAGGCCGCATTGTCGAGTTGCCTGCCGGTGCCACACCTGTCGACTTCGCATACGCAGTGCATACCGATATCGGTCACGCCTGCGTGGGCGCGCGCGTCGACCGCCAGCCGTACCCGCTATCGCAGCCGCTCTCCAGTGGTCAAACCGTTGAAATCATTACCGCACCGGGCGCTCGCCCGAATGCTGCATGGCTGAACTTTGTCGTCAGCTCGAAAGCGCGCGCCAAAATTCGCCAGTTGCTGAAAAACCTCAAGCGTGATGATTCCGTAAGCCTCGGTCGCCGTCTGCTCAACCATGCATTAGGTGGCAGCCGCAAGCTGAATGAAATTCCGCAGGAGAATATCCAGCGCGAGCTGGACCGCATGAAGCTGGCAACGCTTGACGATCTGCTGGCTGAAATTGGCCTTGGTAACGCAATGAGCGTGGTGGTCGCGAAAAATCTGCAACATGGTGACGCCTCTATTCCACCAGCGACCCAAAGTCACGGGCATCTGCCGATCAAAGGTGCCGATGGCGTGCTGATCACCTTTGCGAAATGCTGCCGCCCAATTCCTGGCGACCCGATTATCGCCCACGTCAGCCCCGGTAAGGGTCTGGTGATCCACCATGAATCCTGCCGTAACATCCGTGGTTATCAGAAAGAGCCAGAGAAGTTTATGGCTGTGGAATGGGATAAAGAGACGGCGCAGGAGTTCATCACCGAAATAAAAGTTGAGATGTTCAACCATCAGGGCGCACTGGCAAACCTGACAGCAGCGATCAACACCACTAATTCCAATATTCAAAGTCTGAATACAGAAGAGAAAGATGGTCGCGTCTACAGTGCCTTTATTCGTCTGACCGCACGTGACCGCGTACATCTGGCAAATATCATGCGCAAAATCCGCGTGATGCCAGACGTAATTAAAGTCACCCGAAACAGAAATTAATGTTTTATGAACCCAACACGTTATGCACGCATCTGCGAAATGCTCGCCAGGCGGCAGCCTGACCTGACCGTCTGCATGGAACAGGTTCACAAACCCCATAACGTTTCTGCGATCATTCGTACCGCAGATGCCGTTGGCGTACACGAAGTTCACGCTGTCTGGCCTGGTAGCCGGATGCGCACCATGGCTTCGGCTGCTGCTGGTAGTAACAGTTGGGTACAGGTGAAAACACACCGCACCATTGGCGATGCAGTCGCCCACCTGAAAGGTCAGGGTATGCAAATTCTGGCAACCCACCTTTCTGATAAAGCCGTCGATTTTCGCGAAATCGATTACACCCGCCCGACCTGTATTTTAATGGGACAGGAAAAAACGGGCATCACACAGGAAGCATTAGAACTGGCAGATCAGGACATCATCATTCCGATGATCGGCATGGTGCAGTCGCTTAATGTCTCCGTCGCCTCCGCACTTATTCTTTACGAAGCCCAGCGTCAGCGGCAAAACGCGGGTATGTATCTGCGTGAAAACAGTATGTTGCCGGAAGCAGAGCAACAACGCCTGCTGTTTGAAGGTGGCTATCCGGTGCTGGCTAAAGTCGCGAAACGCAAAGGCCTGCCCTACCCCCACGTCAATCAACAAGGCGAGATTGAAGCCGATGCTGAGTGGTGGGCTACCATGCAGGCCGCAGGGTAAGCGCTATGAAAGGTCGCCTGTTAGATGCTGTCCCGCTCAGTTCCCTAACGGGCGTTGGCGCGGCGCAAAGTAACAAACTGGCGAAAATCAACCTGCATACCGTGCAGGATTTACTGTTACACCTTCCCCTGCGCTATGAAGATCGCACCCATCTCTATCCCATAGGTGAGCTGTTGCCGGGCATTTATGCCACGGTGGAAGGCGAAGTACTGAACTGCAATATCTCCTTCGGCGGTCGCCGGATGATGACCTGTCAGATTAGCGACGGTTCCGGCATTCTCACCATGCGCTTTTTCAACTTTAACGCCGCGATGAAAAATAGCCTGGCGACAGGTCGACGCGTATTGGCCTATGGCGAAGCAAAGCGCGGTAAATATGGTGCGGAGATGATCCACCCGGAATACCGCGTACAGGGCGATCTCAGCACGCCGGAGTTGCAGGAGACGCTCACGCCAGTTTATCCAACCACCGAAGGCGTAAAGCAGGCAACGCTGCGCAAATTAACCGACCAGGCGCTGGATCTGCTCGACACCTGCGCCATTGAAGAACTGCTGCCGCCAGAACTGTCACAAGGAATGATGACGCTGCCGGAAGCGTTGCGCACTTTGCACCGCCCGCCACCGACATTGCAACTTAGCGATCTGGAAACCGGGCAGCATCCGGCGCAACGTCGTCTGATTCTGGAAGAACTGCTGGCGCACAACCTCAGCATGTTAGCGTTACGCGCCGGAGCACAACGTTTTCATGCCCAGCCACTGAGCGCCAGTGACGCGCTGAAGGACAAACTGCTCGTTGCCTTACCGTTCAAGCCAACGGGCGCGCAGGCGCGTGTGGTGGCGGAGATTGAGCGCGATATGGCGCTGGATGTGCCAATGATGCGTCTGGTACAGGGCGATGTAGGTTCCGGTAAAACACTGGTTGCCGCTCTCGCTGCGCTGCGTGCTATCGCTCACGGCAAACAAGTGGCACTGATGGCACCAACCGAATTGCTTGCCGAACAGCACGCCAATAATTTCCGCAACTGGTTTGAACCGCTCGGTATCGAAGTGGGCTGGCTGGCGGGCAAACAGAAGGGCAAAGCGCGGCTGGCACAGCAAGAAGCCATCGCCAGCGGCCAGGTGCAGATGATTGTCGGCACCCACGCTATCTTCCAGGAACAGGTACAGTTTAACGGTCTGGCGCTGGTGATTATCGACGAACAGCATCGTTTTGGCGTGCATCAACGCCTGGCGTTATGGGAGAAAGGCCAGCAGCAGGGCTTTCATCCTCATCAGTTGATCATGACCGCCACGCCAATTCCCCGCACTCTGGCGATGACCGCGTATGCCGATCTCGATACCTCGGTCATTGATGAACTGCCGCCAGGACGTACCCCAGTGACGACAGTGGCGATCCCGGATACGCGTCGTAACGACATTATCGACCGCGTGCGCCACGCCTGCATAACGGAAGGCCGTCAGGCGTACTGGGTTTGTACATTGATTGAAGAATCGGAATTACTGGAAGCGCAGGCAGCCGAAGCAACGTGGGAAGAGTTAAAACTGGCGCTGCCGGAACTGAACGTCGGTCTGGTTCATGGGCGGATGAAACCTGCCGAAAAGCAAGCGGTAATGGCGTCGTTTAAACAAGGCGAGCTACACCTGCTGGTTGCCACTACTGTTATTGAAGTAGGCGTCGATGTCCCCAACGCCAGCCTGATGATTATCGAGAACCCGGAGCGTCTGGGTCTGGCGCAGTTACACCAGTTGCGCGGGCGCGTAGGTCGTGGCGCGGTGGCTTCTCACTGTGTTCTGCTTTACAAAACACCACTCTCCAAAACGGCGCAAGTCCGCCTGCAAGTGCTACGCGACAGCAACGACGGATTTGTGATTGCGCAAAAAGATTTAGAGATTCGCGGCCCTGGTGAACTGCTGGGCACGCGCCAGACAGGCAATGCAGAGTTTAAAGTGGCTGATTTGCTGCGCGATCAGGCCATGATCCCGGAAGTTCAGCGCCTGGCACGCCATATTCACGAACGTTATCCCCAGCAGGCAAAAGCCCTGATAGAACGCTGGATGCCGGAGACGGAACGCTATTCGAATGCGTAAAAAGCGGCGGTATTTGCACCGCCGCTTCATCAGTTAACCCGCAAAAATCGGCAACATCAGGTAGAGCTTAATCACTAGCGCATTGACAATATCGATAAAGAACGCACCGACCATCGGCACCACCAGGAAGGCCATATGTGAAGGGCCAAAACGTTCGGTGATCGCCTGCATGTTAGCGATTGCCGTTGGTGTTGCACCAAGGCCAAAACCACAGTGCCCCGCGGCCAGCACCGCCGCATCGTAGTTTTTCCCCATCATGCGCCAGGTGACAAAGATAGCGTACAACGCCATGAAGATGGTTTGCGCGACCAGAATCGCCAGCATCGGCAACGCCAGCGAAGCCAGCTCCCACAGTTTCAGCCCCATCAACGCCATCGCCAGGAACAGCGACAGGCTTACGTTACCAAGTACGGATACCGCGCGCTCAAAGACGCGGTAAAAGCCCAACATTGACAAGCCGTTGCTCAGAATCACGCCCACAAACAGCACGCAAACAAAGGTTGGCAATTCAAAAGCAGTGCCAGCCAAAAGTTGCGCAACGATTTTCCCTACCGTCAGACAGATAGCAATCAGCGCGATAGTTTCAATCAGTACCAGCGAGGTGATCATGCGCCCTACGTCGGGCTTTTCAAATGCGGTGGGGACTTCCTGGTCATCAGGTATGCCGTTCGGCGTGGTGGAGTGTTTCACCAGGTAACGCGCCACCGGGCCGCCAATCAGTCCACCCAGAACCAGACCAAACGTCGCACAGGCCATCGCCACTTCCGTCGCGTTGGTGAAGCCATAACGTTCAATGAACAATTTACTCCACGCTGCGCCGGTCCCGTGACCGCCAGAAAGCGTAATAGACCCCGCCAACAGCCCCATCAGCGGATCAAGCCCTAACAGGCTAGCCATGCCAATGCCGATGGCATTTTGCATCACCAACAGACCAACAACCACAATGAGGAAAATCCCCACTACGCGTCCACCGGCACGCAGGCTGGCAATATTGGCGTTCAGGCCAATGGTGGCGAAGAAAGCCAGCATTAATGGATCGCGCAAGGACATATCAAAATTAACTTCCCAGCCCATGCTTTTTTTCAACACCAGCAGAGCCAGTGCCACCAACAACCCTCCGGCAACCGGTTCTGGTATGGTGTATTTTTTCAGAAAGGAGACGGAATGGACCAACTTGCGCCCGAGCAGCAACGTCAGCGTTGCGGCAACAAGCGTTGCTAAAGTATCGAGATGAAACATAGTTACTCCTTTGTATCCGCACCACTCTTCATACTCGTCATACTTCATCGCGCAATCATAGTAAGACGAAATATGACGAGTATCGAGTCATGCTTTCCCGGTTCGAATTCTTAGCTGAAAATAAAAAAATGGCATGGATTTTAAGCAGAAAACAACCAAAAGTTATATAAAAAAGTGCATTTATCGCATTTAAATATTTAGAAGAATGATTGGCAAACGTTTGCTTTTGCCTTTCGGTCAGCTAAAATGCCCGCTTTGCTACCACGGGATTGTTTTCGATGTCTGTTTCCACCTTCGAGTCAGAAAATGCGCAACCGGTTGCGCAGACTCAAAACAGCGAACTGATTTACCGTCTTGAAGATCGTCCGCCGCTTGCTCAAACTCTGTTTGCCGCCTGTCAGCACCTGCTGGCGATGTTTGTCGCGGTAATCACGCCAGCATTGTTAATCTGCCAGGCGCTGGGTTTACCAGCACAGGACACGCAACACATTATTAGTATGTCGCTGTTTGCCTCTGGTGTGGCATCAATTATTCAAATTAAAGCCTGGGGTCCGGTTGGCTCCGGTTTGTTGTCTATTCAGGGCACCAGCTTTAACTTCGTTGCCCCGCTGATTATGGGTGGAACAGCGCTGAAGACCGGTGGTGCCGATGTTCCTACGATGATGGCGGCTCTGTTCGGCACACTGATGCTGGCAAGCTGCACCGAAATGGTTATCTCCCGCGTTCTGCATCTGGCGCGCCGCATTATTACGCCGCTGGTTTCCGGCGTCGTGGTGATGATTATTGGCCTGTCACTGATTCAGGTTGGGCTAACATCCATTGGTGGCGGTTATGCGGCCATGAGCGATAACACCTTTGGTGCACCGAAAAATCTGCTACTGGCGGGCGTGGTCTTAGCTTTAATCATCCTGCTTAATCGCCAACGTAACCCCTACTTACGCGTAGCCTCGCTGGTGATTGCGATGGCGGCAGGATATGCACTGGCGTGGTTTATGGACATGTTGCCAGAAAGCAACGAGCCGATGACGCAAGAGCTGATTATGGTGCCAACGCCGCTCTATTACGGACTTGGTATTGAATGGAGCCTGCTGCTACCACTGATGCTGGTCTTTATGATCACCTCACTGGAAACTATTGGCGATATCACAGCCACCTCCGACGTTTCCGAACAACCGGTTTCTGGCCCACTGTACATGAAACGTCTGAAAGGCGGCGTGCTGGCAAACGGCCTGAACTCGTTTGTGTCGGCGGTGTTTAACACCTTCCCGAACTCCTGCTTCGGGCAGAACAACGGTGTGATCCAATTGACCGGTGTTGCCAGCCGTTATGTCGGTTTTGTCGTGGCGCTGATGTTGATCGTGCTGGGCCTGTTCCCTGCGGTGAGCGGTTTTGTCCAACACATTCCCGAACCTGTTCTGGGCGGCGCTACGCTGGTGATGTTTGGTACTATCGCCGCATCCGGTGTGCGTATCGTTTCTCGTGAGCCACTGAACCGTCGGGCGATTCTGATTATTGCCCTGTCGCTGGCGGTCGGTCTGGGTGTTTCTCAGCAGCCACTGATTTTGCAGTTTGCCCCTGACTGGCTGAAAAATCTGCTCTCCTCCGGGATTGCCGCTGGCGGTATCACTGCCATTGTACTGAATCTGATTTTCCCGCCAGAAAAGCAGTAATTTACTCGCGGCGGTAAAATTCTTTACCGCCGTAACCACTCTCTTTCTCCATTCCTGCCTTGAGGAATGCGCGTAAATCGTGCATAACTCCCTTATGTGCATTTCACGGGATGGAAGACCATGAAATTTATTGGGAAGCTGCTTCTCTACATTTTCATCACGCTGTTAGTGGCGATAGTTGGCCTCTATTTCCTTCTGCAAACCCGCTGGGGAGCAGAGCATATCAGCGCATGGATTTCCGAGAATAGCGACTATCATCTGGCCTTCGGGGCGATGGATCACCGTTTTTCCGCGCCGTCTCATATCTTGCTGGAGAACGTCACATTCGGTCGTGATGGTCAACCCGCCACTCTGGTTGCAAAAAGTGTCGATATCGCGCTAAGTAGTCGGCAACTGAGCGAGCCACGGCATGTCGATACTATCCTGCTGGAAAACGGGACGCTGAATCTCACCAACCAGACCGCGCCGCTACCGTTTAAAGCGGATCGTTTGCAACTGCGTGATATGGCATTTAACAGTCCCAATAGCGAGTGGAATCTTAGCGCACAGCGAGTCAATGGCGGCGTCGTTCCGTGGTCGCCGGAAGCCGGTAAAGTACTAGGCTCAAAAGCACAAATTCAGTTCAGTGCTGGCTCTCTGTCGCTCAATGATGTTCCTGCCACCAATGTGTTGATTGAAGGGAATATTGATAACGATCGCGTCACACTGACTAATCTGGGTGCCGACATCGCCCGCGGGACATTAACCGGAAATGCGCAGCGTAACGCCGACGGTAGCTGGCAGGTGGAAAATCTGCGCCTGGCGGATATCCGTCTGCAAAGCGAAAAATCGCTCACCGACTTCTTTGCGCCCTTGCGCTCTGTCCCGTCATTGCAGATTGGCCGCCTGGAAGTGATCGACGCCCGCCTGCAAGGCCCGGACTGGGCGGTGACCGATCTCGATCTCAGCTTGCGCAATATGACCTTTATTAAAGATGACTGGCAGACACAGGAAGGCAAGCTGTCAATGAACGCCAGCGAGTTTATTTATGGTTCGCTGCATTTATTTGACCCGATTATAAACGCGGAATTTTCCCCGCAAGGCGTAGCACTGCGCCAGTTCACCAGCCGCTGGGAAGGGGGGATGGTCAGAACGTCAGGAAACTGGCAGCGCGATGGAAAAACGCTGATCCTCGACGATGCAGCGATTGTTGGACTGGAATATACCTTACCTAAAAACTGGCAACAGTTGTGGATGCAGCAAACTCCCGCCTGGTTAAACACTCTGCAACTGAAGAGATTCAGCGCCAGCCGCAATCTAATCATTGATATTGACCCAGCCTTCCCGTGGCAGCTCACAGCGCTGGATGGCTACGGCGCGAATCTGACACTGGTAGCCGATCATAAGTGGGGCGTCTGGAGTGGCACGGCAAATCTGAATGCTGCCGCTGCAACATTCAATCGTGTTGATGTGCGCCGCCCGTCGCTGGCGCTAACCGCCAACAGCAGCACGGTGAATATCAGCGAACTTAGCGCATTTACCGAGAAAGGTATTCTGGAAGCTACAGCCAGCGTTTCGCAAACGCCGCAGCGCCAGACCCATATCAGTCTGAACGGACGCGGTGTGCCGGTGAATATTCTGCAACAGTGGGGATGGCCAGAGTTACCGATTACGGGCGATGGCAATATTCAGCTCACTGCCAGCGGCGATATTCAGGCCGATGCACCGCTAAAACCCACGGTTAACGGACAGCTCCACGCCGTAAATGCTGAAAAACAACAAGTGACCCAAACCATGAATGCTGGCGTGGTTTCCAGTGGTGAAGTTACATCGACGGAGCCGGTACAGTAAAATCAATCTCGCCGGGTACGACACAGACGTACCCGGTATTTCTTCAACAAATTACAGCGTAATTGTCAGTTCATTCCCTTGCGGGGTCACCACCACACCCAACTCACTTTCAGCCTGCGAACCGCCTTGCAGACCATTTACTTTAGCGATATTGCGTAAGCACAGCGTCCAGTTCTTCGCTTCTCCCGTACCAGTCACAGTAATGATGTTGCCAGTACGTGCCGCTTTCAGGGTGAAGATCACCGAACCATCAGCGGCTGGGACTTCGCAGACGGCTTCACGCCCGTCTTGCAGATTAAAGAGCTGGAAAGCCGTGCCTTCGTGCCACGCATAATCGGGGCGTTGTTCATTGTTGCCCAGCCCCAGTAGGGTGTTATCACGCACATATACCGGCAGACTCTGAAAGCCGTGTTGTTGTTTATGCCAGCGGCTGCCGTCTATTTCATCGTTATGCCACAGGTGCGTCCAGCGACCTTCAGGCAAGTAGAATTGCACATCGCCAGCTTCAGTGAACACCGGCACGACCATCACGCTGCCGCCCAACATGTATTGGCGATCAAGGTAATCACAGGCCGGATCGTCCGGAAACTCCATCACCATTGCGCGCATCATCGGCGTACCCAGCGCGTTCGCACGAGCAGCTTCACGATAAAGATACGGCATCATGCGGCATTTCAGTTGCGTGAAGAAGCGCACCACGTCACAGGACTCATCATCGTAGGCCCACGGCACACGATAAGATTTGCTGCCATGTAAACGGCTATGGCTGGAGAGCAAACCAAACGCGCACCAGCGTTTGTAAACGTGCGCCGGAGCGGTATTCTCAAAGCCGCCGATATCGTGGCTCCAGAAGCCAAAACCAGAAAGGCCAATAGACAAACCTCCGCGCAGGCTTTCCGCCATTGATTCGTAATTGGCGTAGCAATCACCGCCCCAGTGCACCGGAAATTTCTGCGCACCTACGGAAGCCGAGCGGGCAAACAAGACGGCTTCTTCCTCGCCAACGGTTTCCTTCAGCACGTTCCATACCAGTTCGTTGTAGATGTATGCATAATGGTTATGCATTTTCTGTGGATCACAACCGTTAAACCACTGAACGTCTGTTGGAATACGTTCGCCAAAGTCGGTCTTAAAACAATCGACACCCATCGCGATCAGACCTTTCAGTTTATCGGCGTACCATTTGCAGGCATCCGGATTAGTAAAGTCATAAATCGCCAGCCCTGGCTGCCATTTATCCCATTGCCATAGCGAGCCGTCCGGGCGTTTGAGTAAATAGCCTTTCTCTTGTAACTCCTTAAAGACTGGAGATTTCTGCCCAATATAGGGGTTAATCCAGACGCAGATTTTCAGCCCTTTTGCTTTCAGGCGGCGGATCATGCCTTCCGGATCCGGAAAGGTCAGCGGATCCCACTCAAAATCGCACCATTGGAAGGCTTTCATCCAGAAACAGTCAAAGTGGAAAACATGCAGCGGCAGATTGCGTTCCGCCATACCGTCGATAAAACTGTTAACCGTCGCTTCGTCGTAGTTAGTGGTAAATGAAGTGGTTAACCACAGACCGAAGGACCACGCGGGCGGCAGCGCCGGACGGCCGGTAAAACGGGTATAACGATCAAGTACCGCTTTCGGCGTCGGGCCGTCGATAACAAAGTATTCGAGGTATTCACTCTCCACGCTGAACTGCACTTTGGAGACTTTCTCCGATCCCACTTCAAAAGAGACGCATTGGGGATGATTGACCAGTACACCATAACCACGGTTAGTCATGTAGAACGGGATATTTTTATACGCCTGTTCAGTACTTGTGCCGCCATCCCGGTTCCAGGTTTCTACCGTCTGACCATTGCGCACCAGGGCAGTAAAACGCTCTCCCAGCCCGTAAACCGTTTCACCGACGCCAAGATCCAGCCGCTCAAACATATAATTTCGTTGATTATTAGTGTCCTGCACATAGCCATTATTTTTCACCTGGCTACCGGTAATACGTTCGCCATTACGCAGAAAATCCAGTGACCAGAACTCACCTTTACTGACACGCGCGCTTAAGTTGCCACTTTTAAACTCAGCGTAACTTTCTGTGTTTTCGATTGTGACATTCGCGTCCTGCAAAATATTGAGCGGATAATGAGGGCCGTTATCCAGCGCCCCCTGAAAATGCTCAATCCGTACACCGACAATACCTTCCTGTGGGGAGAAAAAACGCAGCGTAAATAAAGGCGTGTCAAGCTGCCAGGTACGTTCACGCACATCACGGGGGGCAGCATAGATCACCATTTCATTACCCTGCTGTTCAACCTCGAACACCTGAAGCGGGTGAATCAAATTGAGGCCAGGTTGAATCAACCAGTTTCCATCGCTAATTTTCATTGCCGTTCCTTAGTTCTGCACTTCTTGAGAGGTGAATTGCTGCTGGCAACGGCGTTTGCCCTGAGCCAACTGTTCCATAACGGTTTTCAGATTGTGCGTTGTGAGAGAGTAGTAGCGTTTAGCGACAATCGCGCTCAGCAAATAACAGATCGCCGGAACAATCGTGAATAGCGCGATAATGATGCTAATTGTGGCGCTGTTCTGCGCTTTTTCTGCTGCATCATATCCACCGTAAGCCAGCATCCATCCGATAAGTGCGCCTCCGAAGGCCAACCCCAGTTTGAGCACAAACAGCGTGCCAGCAAAACTGATCCCGGTGAGTCGTTTACCATTACACCACTCGCCGTAGTCAACGGTATCGGACATCATTACCCACTGGATAGGTGTCACCAGTTGATGCAACACACCAATCACGAAGATGAAGACAAACATGGTGATGCTGGCCTGCATGGGAACGAAGAACATCGCGAGGCTAATCACGGCCAGCAGGGCGTTCGTCCACCAGAAGACAGAGACTTTACATTTCCAGTCGGTCAGCGGTTTTGCCAGTGCGGAGCCAATCAGGTTACCCACGCAATAAGTGGTGAGAAAAGCGACAAACACTTCCGGCGTACCCAGAATCCACGTGACGTAATACATCATCGCCCCACCACGTACACACACCGCCAGAATATTAAAAATGGTGAGAATACCGACAATACGCCACTGGTCGTTTTGCCAGATATCACGTAAATCTTCCCGCATAGGCGTCATCGTAGGTGGCGCTTCAACGCGTTCTTTAGTGGTGAAGAAACAGAAAGCCAGCATCATAAATGCCACCACGGAAAGCACCGCGATGCCGCCCTGGAAACCGAGTGGTTTATTATCACCACCAATTAAATTAACCAGCGGCATCATCAGCACAGTGGAGAGCATGCCTCCCGCGGTCGCCAGCACAAAACGCCAGGATTGCAGCGAGATACGCTGAGTCGGGTCATTGGTAATTACACCACCCAATGCGCAGTAAGGGATATTGACGACGGTATAAAGTAAGGTAAGTAGGGTATAAGTAATTGCTGCATAGATCATTTTACCGTTCATACTGAGATCTGGCGTGCTATATGCCAGTACACAGACCACACCAAATGGCAGTGCGCCAAACAGTACCCACGGTCGAAATTTACCCCAGCGAGAGCGCGTTCGATCGGCCAGCAACCCCATGCAAGGATCGGAAATCGCATCCAGTGCACGAGCGACCAAAAACATGGTTCCGACAAATCCGGCAGGAATACCAAAAATATCGGTGTAAAAGAACATCATATATAACATTACGTTATCGAAGATAATGTGGCTGGCGGCATCTCCCATGCCATAACCAATTTTCTCTTTAACGGACAACACTTCACTCTTCATCTGCTTTTCCTTGATGCTATGGGGGTGCTGAGACCGATAAAGAGTTTTGTAAACCATCCCTGCCAGAGTGAATATTCCGATATCTGGTTATTAATTTATGATTCTTGTTTTATGTGATCGTGGTAGCGATAAACCTACCCATATATCATTGGAATATATGATATTTATGTTAATTATAATGGGTTAGTGATAAAGCTTTGCGCATATTGCCCGGAAAAAAATGAACCAGGGGATGTAGAAACTCAAGGAAGTAGCTATAATGCGCCCCGCCTCCATGTAGCAATCGAGGCGCGGAAGATCGTCGTCTCCGGTGAGGCGGCTGGACTTCAAATCCAGTTGGGGCCGCCAGCGGTCCCGGGCAGGTTCGACTCCTGTGATCTTCCGCCAA
>OAXB01000167.1_pt1 | contig 26427 bp, 20 predicted proteins | sample 1501541 | NCBI WGS metagenome assembly OAXB01 (sample SAMEA2580302, study PRJEB22360) | human gut metagenome | biome: human gut; feature: human-associated habitat; material: faeces | place: Denmark | collected 2008/2010
CGCGTCGAACTGGGCGCGGGCGCCGAGCCGATCGACATCCGCGCCCTGCGCGCGGAGGCGATGGCCGACGCCGAGAAGGCCGCTTCCGATTCTGCTTCTGCGTCTTCGGCCGCTTCCTCGGTTCCCCTCGCTGAGGGGAGCTCCCGCGCAGCGGGTGAGGGGAGCAGCACCGCGACCGCTCAGATCAAGGCATTGCCCAGCCCGCACGTGCCCCACCAGGCACCGGTCGATCTGGCCGACTGGCAGGGCGTGACCGCCCGCCCCGAGGACGAGATCGTCATCGTCTCGATCGGCGAGCTCGGCCCGTGGGGCTCCGGCCGCACGCGCGCCGAGGCCGAACTCGGCATCCACTCCGACGGCACGGTCGATCTGTCCGCCGGCGCGGTGCTCGAGCTCGCGTGGAACATGGGTCTGGTCGAATGGCAGGACAGCCCGAAGCCGGGCTGGTACGACACCGACGGCAACCTCGTGCCCGAAGAGGACATCGCCGAGCGCTACCACGACGAGGTCGTGGCCCGCTCCGGCATCCGCCCCTTCGAGGAGGGCATGGGCAACGACTACAAGGACGGCGCCGACGAGGAGGAGGCCGAGGTCTTCCTCGACCACGACGTGACCTTCTCGGTGCCGACCAAGGACATCGCCGAGGAGTACGTCAAGCTGGACGAGGCGCACACGAGCATCGCCCCGGACGCCGAATCCGGCGAATGGAACGTGACCCGCCACGCCGGATCGATGATCCGCGTGCCGCGCCGCGCCGCGATGACCCGCACGGTCGGCGGCCAGTTCCCGAAGGGCTTCGACCCGATCAAGTGGGGCATTCCCGCCTCGATGGTCGGCGACGTGGACGAGATCGCGCTGTGGAACATCGTCACCACCGTGGACGCCTACCTGTCGGCGGGCTTCACCCCGGTGGAGATCCTGCAGTCGGTCCACCCGTCGATGGTGGCCTCCACGCAGGGCACGGGCTTCGGCGGCATGATGTCGATGCGCAAGCTCTACCTCGACCGCTTCCTCAACCACGAGATCCCGACCGACATCCTGCAGGAGGCGCTGCCGAACGTGGTCGCCGCGCATGTGATGCAGTCCTACATCGGCGGCTACGGCAACATGATCCAGCCGGTCTCCGCCTGCGCGACCGCCGCGGTGTCCCTCGAAGAGGGCGCCGACAAGATCGCCCTGGGCAAGGCCGACTTCGTGGTCACCGGCGCGATCGACGACATCGGCGTGGAATCCGTGATCGGCTTCGGCAACATGAACGCCACCGCGAACTCCGAGGAGATGTACGCCAAGGGCATCGACGCGCGCTTCTTCTCGCGTGCGAACGATCGCCGCCGCGGCGGCTTCCTCGAATCGCAGGGCGGCGGCACGATCCTGCTGACGCGCGGCGACATCGCGCTCAAGCTGGGTCTGCCGGTGGCCGGCGTGGTCGGGTACATCCACAGCTTCGCCGACGGCGCGCACACCTCGATCCCGGCTCCGGGCCTCGGCGCGCTCGCCGCGGGCCTCGGCGGACGCGACTCGAAGCTCGTGCACGACCTGGCCCGCCTCGGCGTCACGCCGGACGACATCGCCGTGGTGTCCAAGCACGACACGTCCACCAACGCGAACGACCCGAACGAGTCCGAGCTGCACAACACGCTGGCGCACGCGATCGGGCGCACGGACGGCAACCCGCTGTTCGTGATCTCGCAGAAGACCCTCACCGGCCACGCGAAGGGCGGCGCCTGCATCTTCCAGGTCAACGGCCTGACGCAGCTGTTCAACTCGGGCGTGATCCCGGCGAACGCCTCGCTCGACTGCGTGGATCCGAAGCTGGAGCGCGACGACCACATGGTGTGGCTCACCAAGCCGCTGCATGTCGGCCGCGTCAAGGCCGGCCTGGCCACCTCGCTCGGCTTCGGCCACGTGAGCGGTTTCGCCGCGATCGTGAACCCGGGCGCCTTCGAGGCCGCCGTGGCGCACGCCGCGGGGGACAAGGCCCTGGAGGAATGGCGCGAACGCGCGAACGCGCGTCTGGCCGCCGGCCAGCGCCGCCTCGAGGAAGGCATGATGGGGCGCGCCGCGCTCTACGAGCCGATCGACAACCGTCGCTTCCACGAGGATCACCGCGGCTACGATCACCACGAGGTCGAAAAGGCCATGCTGCTCGACCCGGATGCCCGCCTCGGCGCCGACGGCTACTACGAGTCCTGAGCGGTGTCGGGCGGCTTGGCGTGGTGAGATTCCGCGCGCCAGGCTGATCCTGTGACGATGAGGATTGACCCCTTCCCCGGGGTCAATCCTCATCTGCGTTTTTGGCGGGTTTTGGCGGGGTAATCCTTCTGGATGCTGGGAGATGTGCCTTGACGGGTCTTTTTGATGAGGCGTTCCTTCTGGGGTCTAATTGGTTTGCCCCGCTAGGAGGTATCTGAGCGAAGCGATCTTTCTATATACAGCAGACTCGCCTCGCTGGAGTATCCGCGCGTGGCGGTTCCTCTGCCGGCTGGGAGATTCGCCTCGCTGGAGGGTAATCTAAACAAGGAATGATCGCATGAGCAGCATCGGGGGCGCAATATGATGCACGGTCTGGGCCATGACGTGGTCGATCTCGCGGCGTTCGCGTCGCAGCTCACCGAACCCGGCTCTCGGATGCGCGGCCTGTTCTCCCCAAGGGAGCTGCGCCAGGCGGTTGCCCGGGCGGCGCAGAAGAACGATGGCGAGGCGGTGCATCTCGCCGCCAAATGGGCCGGCAAGGAGGCCGTGCTCAAGGCGTGGTGCGAGGCGCTGTCCCTCGAGGGCTACGAGTTGCCCTACACGATCGACGATTTTCCGTGGAGCCAGGTCGAGATCCTCGACGACTCGCATGGCGTGCCCCGGGTCGTGCTCGTCTCCGACGCCCAGCGCCGTTTCTCCGAATCGATGGTTCCGCTGCGGCGGAGCGGTCCGGCGTCGTCGCCGCGCTTCCAGTGGCATCTCTCCCTGAGCCATGACGGGCCGGTCGCGTCGGCCGTGGCGGTGCTGTCGTCCGAGTGACGGAACGTCCGGGCAACGGCCGAGCGAGCAGTGTCCGGGACATAATCCGGACCGGGCGGAACGGGGAGACGAACATCGATCCTCATTCGGGATCACGGCCGCGCCCGGCGCGGGATGCGGAGCGAACAACCGTCACGGGATCGTCTCGGAGTCCCGCCGGCTACGGCGAAACCGGCGTCGGGATGCCGTCCGGGGGAGGTTTGGCTCGTTGCCGGGCCGATATGGCAGGCGATGCTCCGATGGAGGGTACGAAGTATACACGGAAAAACGATTCCCCCATCGGCCGATGCGGAGGCGCCGTCCCCGTGGCCTGCGCACGAATCCTGATTTCCCATGACTGATACCCCCTATAGGAGGCCGCCGGCCGTCATGCGTGCGCTCAGGGCGTAAGTGATTGACATCATTGGCGATGCTGTACCATTGCGTGACCTTGTCGCTATGTCTTCCCCCTGTTTCGGGGGGGGGTATGCGGCAAGGTGGAACAACGTCTTTCGTGGAGTGCGGAAGGAGATTCTTGTGCCATATCAGGGTGGAAAGTTCACCGATGACGAGGTGACGTATTTACGATCGCTCCAAGCCGTGGAGCATGTGACGAACAAACGCATCACATACGCCGACAAATTCAAGGTTCGGGTATTGCGCGAGTATGCGGCGGGGATCTCCCCGAGGATGATTTTCCTGCGCGCCGGGTTGGAATCGTCGATACTGGGGCGCAAACGCATCGAGCGCTGCATCGCCCGGTGGCGCAAGGATCCCGGGCTGACCGCATTGGCCGCCGACGGATCGGCGCAGGGAGGGGCGCCGTCCCGCGTGCCGCTCGTCGCCGATCTTGGCCCGGCGCGGGCTGGCGGGCTGATCGCCGCGGGGGACGACGAGGAATCCCGCGATCCGTATGCGCGGCTGGTTCTCGGGGATCACCGCGATCTGGTGATCTCCCGCCAGGCGCAGCACATCATGCGGCTTGAGGCGGAGCTGGCCCAGCTTCACGCGAAGATGGGCATATGAACGTCGCTTGCGGATTCCACGGCGTGACCGAGTGGTCGCGATCGACGGATCCGCGAGCGCCGCGACACCGAATCGAACCGGTTTGATGTTGCAGTTTCGCTGCGCTACACTGGCTGCGTGGATGTTGTTGAGACGAAGGAGTTTCCTATGACCCGTGCAACCATAGCCAGAGGCGCGTTCAAGACCCGGCTCGACGATCGCATCGGCGAGCTCGAAGCGCTGTACTCCCAGCTGTACGACGACCCCGACGCGTTCGATGAGCTCATCAACGCGATGGCGGCCGCCTCATCCGCCCGCCCGGCCGATCTCAAGCGGCTCGACAAGGCGCGCGAGGCCGATCCCGAATGGTACAAGTGCGGCGACATGTTCGGCATGACCATGTACTCCGATCTGTTCGCCGGCGATCTGAAGAAGCTCGCCGACCGCATCCCCTATCTCAAGGAGCAGAAGCTCACCTACCTGCATCTGATGCCGTTGCTGCAGATGCCGCACCCCTACAACGACGGTGGATACGCGGTCGAGGACTTCGACACCGTCGACCCGCTGTTCGGCACCAACGAGGATCTCGCGGCGCTGACCAAGAAGCTGCGCCGCGCCGGCATCAGCCTGTGCCTCGACTTCGTGATGAACCACACTGCGTCCTCGCACCGCTGGGCCAAGGCGGCGCAGGCCGGCGATCCCGAGTACCAGGACTACTACTTCTGCTTCGACGACCGCACCATCCCCGACCAGTACGAGCAGACCGTGCCGCAGGTGTTCCCCAACACCGCGCCGGGCAACTTCACCTGGAACGAGGCCATGGGCAAGTGGGTGATGACCCAGTTCTACCCGTTCCAGTGGGATCTGAACTACCGCAACCCGAAGGTGCTCGTCGCGATGCTCTCCAGCGTGATGCATCTGGCGAACCTCGGCGTCGAGGTCTTCCGCCTCGATGCGGTGCCGTACATCTGGAAGCGGATCGGCACCGACTGCCGCAACCTGCCGCAGGTGCATGTGATCGTGCGCATGCTGCGCATCGTGCTCGAATGCGTCTGCCCGGCCGTCGTGCTCAAGGGCGAGGTGGTGATGCCGCCCAAGGAGCTGGCCGCCTACTTCGGCACGAAGAGCAAGCCCGAGTGCCACATGCTGTACAACGTGTCCGTCATGGTGAACCTGTGGAGCGCCCTGGCCAACGGCGACACCCGGCTGCTCAAGGCGCAGCTTGACGCGCTCAACTCGCTGCCGGACAACTGCTGGTTCGTCAACTACCTGCGGTGCCACGACGACGTCGGCTGGGGCCTGGACGAGGACGAGGAGCGCCGCCTCGGCATCGACCCGCAAAAGCACAAGGAATTCCTGTACCACTTCTACGAGGGCGCCGTGCCGGGCAGCTGGGCCATGGGCGAGCTGTACAACTACGATGCGGCCACGTCCGACGCCCGCAACTGCGGCACGACCGCCAGCATGTGCGGCATCGAGCGCGCGCTGATCACGCATGACAGGCCGGCGCTCGCCAAGGCGGTGGACCGCGATCTGCTTATGCACCGCGCGATGTCGTTCCTGCGCGGGTTCCCGATGCTCAGCTGCGGAGACGAGATCGCGCAGCTCAACGGATGGGAGTACAAGGAGGACCCGGACCGCATCGAGGACAGCCGCAACCTGCACCGCAGCCATTTCGACTGGGACAAGGCGGCGCTGCGCAAGAAGTCCGGTACGCTGCAGCACGAGCTGTGGGAGGGCATGGAGGGCCTGCGCGACATGCGGCACGATCCGTGCTTCGCGCCCGATGCGTGGGTGAGCACGTGGGACGCGAACAACGATGCGGTGCTTGCGATGGTGCGTCAGGTCGAAGGGGAGACGCTGGTCGGCCTGTTCAACTTCTCCGGCAAGCCCCAAGCCGTGCACCTCAACGGATCGCAGCATATCCTCGAACCGCTCGACGCCGAGCTCGAGCCGTACGAAGCGAAGCTGATCCGGCGCTGACGGAGCGGCGCGGGCGCGTGATCCCGCGAAGCCCGCCGCATCGTCGCCCGCCTCGGAGCGGGGCGGGCGACGATACAGGCCCGGTTGCCTCTGGGCGGGGGTTGTGTATAATGGCTCAGGTCGCCTCAAGCGGCGCGCGCGGATGTAGCTCAATGGTAGAGCCTCAGTCTTCCAAACTGATTACGCGGGTTCGATTCCCGTCATCCGCTCCACTGGCAAAGGCCGGAAACCCGATGATTCCAAGGGTTTACGGCCTTTCGTCATGCTTGGCCGCGTATCGCGTATCGTGGGTCCGTCCTCCAAAAGGGAAGCCGGGCATGGAGAGTGAACTGGTGGCGCGGCCGCTAGAACTCCCAGTCCTCGTCGTTGGTCGATTCCGAGACGCCCATCACGTACGAGGAGCCCGAACCGGAGAAGAAGTCGTGGTTCTCGTTGGCGCTGGGCGACAGGGCGGCCAGCACCGCCGGGTTGACCTGGGTGTCCCCGGCGTCGAACATGGCGTCGTATCCCAGGTTCATCAGCGCCTTGTTGGCGTTGTACCGCACGAAGGTGGCCGCGTCGTCCATCAGCCCGACCGGCTCGTACAGCTCGCCCGAGTATCGCATCTCCAGATCGTAGAGCTCCCGGACCAGACCGTAGACGAACTCGCGCATCCGCTCCTGCTCCCCGGCGTTTTTGGTCTCCAGCCCGCGCTGGTACTTGTATCCCGAATAGTATCCGTGAACGGCCTTGTCACGCAGGATCAGGCGGATCATGTCGGCGGTGTTCATCAGCAGCCCGCGGGTCGAGTAGTACAGCGGCAGGTAGAACCCCGCGTACAGCAGCAGGGACGAGAGCAGCGTGGAGGCGGCCTTGCGCTTGAGCGGGTCGTCCTCGTAGTAGAAGCGCATCACCGTCGTCGCCCGCCGCTGCAGCAGGTCGTTGCCCACGGCCCACCGGTAGGCCTCGTTGGTTTCCGCCGTGCTGGCCAGCGTGGAGAACACCGACGAATAGGAGCGGGCGTGCACGGCCTGCATGAACGCGATGTTGGTGTACACCGCCTCCTCGTGCTCGGTGCGCGCGTCTTGGATCTGCGAGGGTTCGCCGACGGTGGCCTGCACGGTGTCCAGCAGGGTCAGGCCGGTGAACACGCGCATCACGAGCCGGTGCTGGTCGTCGCTCATGCCGTTCCAGGTGGGGATGTCGTTGGACAGCGGCACCTTCTCGGGCAGCCAGAAGTTCGAGGTCAGCCTGTTCCAGATCTCCAGGTCCTTCTCGTCCTGCAGCTGGTTCCAGTTCACCGGGCGGAGCCGCCCCTGCGGGTTCCTCGGCCACTTCGGCGGGGTGATGGAACCGGGGATGACGTTCTGTGCGGATGGATCGGTATGCATGCTCGCTGTTTCCTTTCTCACAACATCGGCGCGCATCGGCCGCGGTTCGGGCCGCGGCGGATGCGCCAACAAGCGAGTCCACGCTAACACAATATCTAGTGGCTCAAGACGATATTGCGCACTATATATTGTGATGCGCGTTACATCTGGGGTCGCCAAGCAAACCGATGGGTGGGCATGCGCGCGGACGGTTGGACCGGCGTGCGGGCGGCCGGGGCCCGCGGATGGGGGATAAGGGAGGGCGCGCGCTCCGCGTTCCCCGGACAGCCCCGTGCCCCGCTGCCCGTACCCCGGGTCCGCGCCGCGGGTCGCGTGCTACGTTTGCCCGGCACGTTAGTATGGTCTGGCGGGAATGGTCGGTCCGAATTGACGAGGTGAGCATATGGCGAGCGAAGCGCATGCTGGCGAATCCGATCCCAAGGCGTCCGAATCCGACGGGTCGGCCGCGCGGGTCGCGCCGGCGCCCAACGAGGCGACGGAGGTCGTCGGCGGCCGGATCGAGACGGTCGGCGTTTCCAAGCATCCTGCGCCGTCGATCCCGGAATCGTCCCTGTCGCTGGCCGACATCGAGCGCAGCCAGTCGCATCCGGTGCAGTGGGTGGTCTATATCGCCTTCGTGCTGATCGCGATCATCGCCCCCTACTGGCTCGGGCGTCTGCTCGCCGTGCAGCAGACGGCGTGGCTCACCGGCCAGATGAGCGCCTTCGAGCCGCGGGGTCTGGCGTTCCTCTCCTGGACCGTCACCGTGGTGGCCGTCACCGGGCTCGGCGTGGCCGTCGTCGAGTCGAAATCGTGGCTGTGGCGCATCGTGTTCGTCGTCGGGCTGGCCGCGGAGCAGTTCATCGCCGGGCTGAGCCTGCTCAAACTCAACTTCTGGTATTCCACCTATGTGGTGTACGGCGACGCCGCGCCGCTGGCGAACGCGGCGAATCTGGGCATCATCGGCGCCGGGTTCGGCGTGGCCGTGTACGCGGTGCTGTGGGTCGGCCTGCTGATCCTGATCCGCAAGGACTCGCCGCTCAATGTGCTCACCCGCAGCTGGGCGTCGTTCATCATGTTCTTCGTGATCGAGGTGATCGCGCTGCTCGTCGTGATGTTCGGAGGCCTGCTCACCACGGTGTGACGAGGTGTGAGGCGGTGTGAGGCGATTGCGTCGCCGCCGTCGCCCGTCGCCTTCGACGGCCGTCCGCGCGTAGTCCCTACCTGCCCGTATAGTATCCCCTTGGCGTGTTTCGCCCGCGGATAGAGAGCGCGCCGGCATTGGGCCGGCAGCACCGCGCAGCAATACAAGGAGGATGCCGTGGCACTTACGGCTGAAGAAAAGCAGGACATCATCGCCAAGTACGCTACCCACGAGGGTGACACGGGTTCCCCCGAGGTGCAGGTCGCGCTGCTGAGCAAGCGCATCGCCGACCTGACCGAGCACCTGAAGGAGCACAAGCATGATCACCACTCCCGTCGTGGTCTGCTGCTGATGGTCGGTGACCGCAAGCGCCTGCTCAGCTACCTCAAGGACGTTGACATCAACCGTTACCGTGCCCTGATCGAGAAGCTGGGTCTGCGTCGATAACTGAATTCTTCCGCCCGGGCGCCGCAATGGCGCTCGGGCGTTTTACATGGCAAGACAGAGGATAGGCGGCGGGGTAAGCCGCGAGATGTTGTTTTGGGAATGTGAAGTTTGGTCCGCTGAAGAGGACCGCCGATAGTAGGAATAGATAGAAAAACAGAACAAAGGAGGAACCCCATGGAGGGTCCCGAAATCAAGGCCGTGGAGGCCGTAATCGATAATGGTTCATTCGGAAAGCGTACGCTGCGCTTCGAAACCGGTCGTCTCGCCCAGCAGGCGGACGGCGCCGTCGCCGCCTACCTCGACGACGACTCGATGATCCTGTCCACCACCACCGCCGGCTCCAGCCCGAAGGAGAACTACGACTTCTTCCCGCTGACCGTCGACGTCGAAGAGAAGATGTACGCCGCCGGCAAGATCCCCGGCTCCTTCTTCCGCCGCGAGGGCCGCCCGTCGAGCGAGGCCATCCTCGCCTGCCGCATCATCGACCGCCCGCTGCGCCCGCTGTTCCCGCACACCCTGCGCAACGAGGTGCAGGTCGTGGAGACCGTGCTGTCCATCGACCCGGACGACGCCTATGACGTCATCGCGCTGAACGCGGCCTCCGCGTCCACGATGATCTCCGGTCTGCCGTTCTCCGGCCCGGTGTCAGGTGTCCGCCTGGCGCTCATCGACGGCCAGTGGGTCGCCTTCCCGCGCTGGAGCGAGCGCGAGCGCGCCGTGTTCGAGATCGTGGTCGCCGGCCGCGTGGTCGAGAACGGCGACGTCGCCATCGCCATGATCGAGGCCGGCGCCGGCAAGAACGCCTGGCACCTCATCTACGACGAGGGCCAGGCCAAGCCGGACGAGGCCGTCGTAGCCCAGGGCCTCGAGGCCGCCAAGCCGTTCATCAAGGTGATCTGCGAGGCCCAGGACGAGCTCAAGAAGGTCGCCGCCAAGGAGACCAAGGAATTCCAGCTCTTCCCGGAGTACACCGACGAGCTGTACGCCCGCATCGACGAGATCGCGCACGCCGACCTCGACGAGGCCCTCTCCATCGCCGAGAAGCTGCCCCGCCAGGACCGCATCCACGAGATCAAGGAGCACGTGCGCGAGGTGCTCGCGAACGAGTTCACCGACATGGAGGCCGGCGAGAAGGAGAAGGAGCTCGGCAACGCGTTCAAGGAGCTGCAGCGCCAGATCGTGCGCCGCCGCATCCTCACCGAGGACTACCGCATCGACGGCCGCGGCCTCAAGGACATCCGCACCCTGTCCGCCGAGGTGGACATCGTGCCCCGCGTGCACGGCTCCGCCCTGTTCCAGCGCGGCGAGACCCAGATCCTGGGCGTCACCACGCTGAACATGCTCAAGATGGAGCAGCAGATCGACGCGCTGTCCGGCCCGCAGTCCAAGCGCTACATGCACAACTACGAGATGCCGCCGTACTCCACCGGCGAGACCGGCCGCGTCGGCTCCCCGAAGCGCCGCGAGATCGGCCACGGCGCCCTCGCCGAGAAGGCCATCGTGCCGGTGCTGCCGAGCCGCGAGGAGTTCCCGTACGCGATCCGACAGGTCTCCGAGGCCATCGGCTCCAACGGTTCCACCTCCATGGGCTCCGTGTGCGCCTCCACGCTGTCGCTGCTCGCCGCGGGCGTGCCGTTGAAGGCTCCGGTCGCGGGCATCGCGATGGGCTTGGTCTCCGGCGACGTCGACGGCCAGCACATCTTCAAGACCCTGACCGACATCCTGGGCGCCGAGGACGCGTTCGGCGACATGGACTTCAAGGTCGCCGGCACCGCCGAGTTCATCACCGCCCTGCAGCTCGACACCAAGCTCGACGGCATCCCGGCCGACATCCTGGCCGGCGCCCTGCAGCAGGCGCACGAGGCCCGCGCCACGATCCTCGACCTCATCAACGAGTGCATCGACGGCCCGGCCGAGATGAGCGAGTACGCCCCGCGCATCATCACCACCACCGTTCCGGTCGACAAGATCGGCGAGGTCATCGGGCCGAAGGGCAAGATGATCAACCAGATCCAGGAGGACACCGGCGCCGAGATCGCCATCGAGGATGACGGCACCGTGTTCATCTCCTCCGAGGGCGGCGAGGCGGCCGAGAAGGCCAAGGCCATCATCGACCAGATCGCCAACCCGCATGTGCCGGAAGCCGGCGAGACCTACAACGGCAAGGTCGTCAAGACCACGAGCTTCGGCGCCTTCGTCAACCTGACCCCGGGCACCGACGGCCTGCTGCACATCTCGCAGATCCGCAACCTCGCCAACGGCGAGCGCATCGACGCCGTCGAGGACGTGCTCAAGGAAGGCGACACCGTCGAGGTGGTCGTGCAGGGCGTTGACGACCGCGGCAAGATCAGCCTGGCGATCCCCGGTTTCGAGGATCAGGAGGCCGCTCCCGCCCGCGGCGGGCGTGACCGCGGCGAGCGTGGCGATCGCGATGACCGCCGCGGCGGCCGCGGCGGGCGTGACCGCCGTGACCGTGGCGATCGCGACGACCGCGGATACCGTGGCCGCCGTGACCGCGACGACCGCCATGACGACGATTTCGATGATCGTCCGCGTCGCCGTCGTTCCGATCGCGACTACGATGACGATCGTCACTCCGACCGTGACTACGATGATCGTCCGCGTCGCCGTCGTTCCGATCGCGACTACGACGATGACCGTCGCTCCGATCGCGACGATCGTGACGACCGCCGCGCCTCGCGCGACGACCGCGACGATCGCCCGCGCCGTTCCTCCCGCCGCGACGACCGCAACCCGCGCTACGCTGCCGACGAGAACTACGACGAGTACCGCGCCGAGCGCGTCGAGCGCACGGAGCGCCCGCGCCGCCGCGTGCGCCGCGACTTCGATCCGTTCGAGGACTGACGTCCTCTCACGGATCCTTCGCGGCAAAGCCGCTCACTTCGCCTAGGGTAAGTCCACTGGACTTACCCTGTGACGGCTCAGCATTCGAGGACTGACAATAAGTTCATTGGCTCCCCTCCCTGAGGGGAGCCGAGACTGAACGGGCTTGCGGCGAAGGCGGTTCGAGGACTGGCATCCGCTGATCCTTTGACATGAGGGACAGCTCCCGATGGGGGCTGTCCCTCATTGCGTTTTGCGCCGTTGCGTTGCGCGCCGGTGAACGCCGGTGTACGCGTGCGTGTACACACATGCGCGCGGCTGCGTGTCGCTGGACTTCCGGCTCCGGTATCTGGAAGAATGACGAGTGATACATGATGGCGCATACAGGGGTAATCGAGCAAAGGAGCGAATCATGATCGCATTGATCGTCATTCTGGTCATCGTCGTGGCGCTGGTGCTGTGGGGCGTCGGCGCGTACAACGGGCTGGTCGTGCTGCGCAACCGGGTGAAGAACGGGTGGGCGCAGATCGACGTGCAGCTCAAGCAGCGCGCCGACCGGATCCCGAATCTCGTGGAGACGGTGAAGGGGTACGCGTCCCACGAGTCGCAGGTGTTCACGCAGGTGACCCAGGCCCGCGCCGGGGCCGTCGCCGCCGCGAACGACCCGAACGCCACCACGCAGCAGCGCGCGGCCGCCGAGAACGCGCTCTCCCGCGCCCTGGTCAACCTGCAGGCCACCGCGGAGGCGTACCCGCAGCTGCAGGCCAACCAGAACTTCATGGACCTGCAGGGCCAGCTCAAGGGCCTCGAGGAGAAGATCGCCTACGCGCGCCAGTTCTACAACGACGTGGTCATGAAGTACAACAACCGGATCGAGACCGTGCCGACGAACATCATCGCCGGTCTGTTCCACTTCGAGCAGGCACAGCCCTTCGCGGCCGACGAGGCGTCCCGCCAGGTGCCGCAGGTCAGGTTCTGACCTGCGATGAACGCGAAACGACTGATCTCCCGCGCGCTGCTGGCGCTGACGATCGCATTCATCGTGCTGGCGGGCGCGATCGGGTTTTCGTTGGTCGAGGGCAGCGCCGATCTGAGCTACCGCACGCTCGACTATGACGTCAACGTACAGGCCGACGGCCGCATGACGATCACGCAGCATATCGACATGCGTCTCAAGGACCGGTCCGACGACGACGGGGACCGCCCATGGAAGCAGCTGTACCAGCAGTACACGATCAACGGCGTCAATCTGGCGAACATCACCGGCGTGAGCGTGAAGAACGTCACCACCGGCGAGACCTACACGCAATCCAGCCCGCAGAACCCGGCCGGCGTGAGCGACTCCGCATGGGACAGCGACTACGCCGGGCACTGGTACATGGCCGACGTGACCGCAAGCGCCGACGACCCGCAGCCCTTCGACCCGCGGACGGACGGATTCCCGATCCGCGGTTCCGGCGGCTCGGCGGCCGGCGAGAAGACCGTGGAGATCGGCTGGAACATCCCGGCCACGACCGAGGCCGACAGCCTCAAATTCGACGTGACGATGACCTTCGTCGGCGCGACGACCCTGTACCGGGACGTCGCCGCGTTCCAGTGGGAGCCGTTCGGCAAGCGCAATCCGATCCCGATCGGCACGCTGACGGGCACCGTGCGCTTCCCCAAGGGCATCGGCGCCGACGACTCGTGGGCGTGGCTGCACTATGAGGGCACCTCCGAAACGTCCCGCGGCGAGAACGGCTCCCCGGGCGCTCCCCCCCCCCGCGGGGCGCTCACGCATAGGCTCGCTGCGCTTCACCGCCTACGACGTGCGCGCCGGCCAGTACTTCGACGTGGTCGCCGCCTACGACGCCGCCGTGGTGAAGGCGCCCGACGGCTGGAATGCGGACGATGCCGCCGGCGAGAGCGGGAACGACTGGATCCGCCGCGGCGACGGCGATCATCTGGCGACGCTGCAAAAGGACGAGAGCCGGCAGGAACGCCTGTGGCGCGACAACCAGCGGAACGCCGCCCGGATCCGGATCGCCGTATGGGTGGCCATCGCGGTGCTCGGCGTCGTCCTATGCGTGATCGCGGTGATCTTCGCCTTCCGCAGCTACCGGGACTCGCAGTACCACGGCGATATCGAGTACTGGCGCGATCCTCCCGACATGAGCCCGGCCGCCGCCGCGCAGCTCGCCGGCGTGCTGGACTGCTCCGTCGGGCCGCTCGCCGAGCGGCAGATGACCTCCACCATCCTGTCGCTCGCCTCGAAGCGCGCCATCGCCATCTATCCCGGCCCCTCGGAGATGTACCAGGGCATCGATATGAGCCGGGCCGACGCCGTGCGGCTCGCCGGCATGGCCGATGCCGACGACGGCCGCAAAACCGCGGCGAAGCGCACGAGCACGATCGTGATACTGCCCGCCGGCCTCGACGGCTCGACGGCCGCGGCGCTGTCGCTGAGCCGGAGCGAGGATGCGGCGCTGCGGCTGCTGCGCAAGATCTCCAAACGGGTCGGCTCGCCGGTATTCGATCTGAAGCAGATGAAGAAGGCGTGCAAGAGCTGGAGCGACGGATACAAGGTGCTGGAACGGTACACCACCGCATGCTCGAACGAGTTCGCTCTGCTCGGCGCCACCTGCCCCGGGTCCGGGGGCGTGTCCATCGCCGGCAGCCTCGGCTGCGTGCTGGGGGCCATCGCCTCGTTCATGTTCGCGATACAGGGCAATATCGCGCTGTCCGCGGTGATCGGCTTCCCGATCACGGCCGTCGGCGTCTTCGCGCTGCTGTACGCAAAATACACGGTGCTGACCGAAGCCGGGCAGGAATACGCCGGCCAGGTGCACGGCCTGTACCGCTATCTGACCGATTTCAGCGATTTCTCCGACCGCGGCGCCGCCGATCTGCTGCTTTGGGACCGCTATCTGGTGTACGCGGCCGCATTCGGCATCTCCGAGCGCGTGCTCAAGGAACTGGCCAAGGCCTATCCGCAGATCGCCGACCCCGACTGGCTCGATGCGAACGCCTCGCAGTCGCTGCTGTACTGGAGCTATCGCCCCTACCGCTGGTACGGCTATGGTTCCGCCGTCGGCGGAGCCGCGAACGCCCCCTTCGATCCGGGCGCGTTCAGCGCGAACGTCGGCGATATCGGCGCCCAGCTCAACGCCGGATTCGCCGACATCAGCAGCACCATCCAGGCGGCGGCGCCCTCGTCGGTGTCGGGCGGCTCCTTCTCCGGCGGTGGGTTCGGCGGATCGTCCGGCGGTTCGGGCGGCGGCTCCTTCGGCGGCCGCTGAGCGCCGGGCGCGGTCGGTGATCGCAACGCGACCGATATTCGTTTTCCTTGTATGCTGCCGGACTTGCCGTGGATGGTCATGCCCCCGCTGGCGGGGGCTGCCGGCAAAGCCGACTGGGGATGGCCGAGCGGTATACCAGTGACGATTACCGGGCGCGGCGTGCCATGCGTGGCGTATCGTGGAAGTGCATCCACAACCATCCGCGTATCGGCGATGCGCGCGATCAACAAAGGAGCTTCACATGGTGCTGCACCGCAATCTCGGCCCGTTCGACACGACCGCCATCGGTCTTGGCGAAATGCCGCTGACCATCGAGAACAATCTCGGCCACGACAAGGGCATCGAAACGATCCATGCCGCGCTCGACGCCGGCTGCCGCCACGTCGATACCGCATGGGCGTACTACTGCTCGGGCGGTGAGGAGCAGACCGGCGAGAAGCTGGTGCGCGAGGCGCTCGCCAGCTGGAAGGGTCCGCGCGAGGAGGTGACCGTGGCCACCAAGGTCGGCCACTTCCGCAACTTCACCGACGGCAAGCCGACCTGGGACGTGGACGGCCGCCCGGAGAGCCTGATCAGCCGCGCCAAGGAGAGCGCGCTCGCGCTCGGCGTCGACACCATCGACCTGCTCTACTTCCACCGCCCCGACCCGAAGGTGCCGTACAACGAGTCCATCGAGGCGATCAAGCAGCTCGTCGATGAGGGCGTGGCGCAGGAGGCCGGCGTGTCCAACGCCTCGGTCGAGCAGATCGACATCGCGCGCGGCATTCTCGGCGACAAGTTGATCGCCGTGCAGAACCAGTACTCGCCGATCTACCTCGACACCGCCGACACGCTCGCCTACACGGCCAAGCTCGGCCTCAGCTTCGTGTGCTGGAGCCCGCTCGGCGGCTTCCGCAAGCCCAAGGACGAGAGCCGCTTCGACCCGTTCCGCGAGGTCGCCGCCGCGCACGGCGTGAGCTACCAGCAGGTCGTGCTCGCCTGGGAGCTGGCCAAGGGCGACCACGTCTTCGTGATCCCCGGCGCCCACCGCCCCGCCACGATCCTCGACAGCCTCAAAGCCGGCGATCTCGAGCTCAGCGAAGAGGACCTCGCTACGCTCGGCTGATTTCCTAGCTCGCCGTCGCTTGTTCCTTGGGAAGGGCGTGTGATGGGGCATGCCCCCGCTGGCGGGGGCATGCCCATTTCGGTGTGGCAGCGCTATGGCAAACGAACCTGCAACGCACCCCCGCTAGCCGTGGGCGCGCACGTCGCGCACGGCGCCGGCTAGCACGTCCACGGCGGCGGCGAATTCCTCCGGCGTGGTGTACGAGTAGCTCAGGCGCAGCGAATTGTCGCCTTCGAAATCGTAGATGTCGCCCGGGTTGAGCAGCACCCCGCGCTCCAGCGTCGTCTGGAAGAGCTTGCCGATGTGCAGCGGCTGGTCGAAGGTCAGCCAGATATAGAATCCGCCCTCGGGCGTGATCCAATGCGCCTGGCCGGAGAACCGCCGCTCCAGCGTCTCCAGCGCCGCGTCGCGCCGCCGCCGCAGTTCCCTCTTGAGCCCGACCAGGTACTCGTCGTAGAGCCCGCTGGTCAGGAACCGCGTGTACACCCACTGGCTGAGCACGCTCGCGCCGTAGTCCATCTGCATCTTCACGTCGGCCAGCCGCTGCACGATCCGGCCCCCCCGCCCCCGACGCCGTGCCAGACGACGCCGGCTGGGCTTCGCTGGCCACCAGCCAGCCGATGCGCAGCCCCGGCGACAGCGCCTTCGACGCGCTGCCCAGCGTGATGACCATGCCGGTCTTGTCCAGCGTCTTCAACGGCGTGGGCGTCGGCCCGTCGAAGTACAGGTCCTGATAGGCGTTGTCCTCGATGATCGGCAGGCGGTTCGCCACGCAGCACGCGATCAGCTCATGCCGGCGGGCGTCCCGCATGGTGATGCCGGTCGGGTTGTGGTTCGTCGGAATCGTATACAGCACGGCGTCGCTGCCGCCGCGCTGCGCGCGCAGCGCGCGCTCCAGCGCATCGACGCGCAGCCCGTCGCCGTCCATCGGCACGCCGGACAGGCGCATGCCGGCCGACTGGAACACCTGCAGCGACTTGATGTAGCTCGGGGCCTCGGCGAAGACGGTCGACCCGTTCGACAGCAGGCTGACCGAAATCATCTGCAGCGCCTGCAGCGCCCCGGACGTGATGAGCACCTGCGAGGGCGTGCACGCTACGCCGGTGCGGCACATATGCTCGGCGATGGCCTCGCGCAGCGCGGGCATGCCGGCCGGCGGCGGGTAGCCGAGCGGGGCGGTCTCGCGCGGAGTGGCCGACTACACCCGCCGCCACATGTCCCGGGGGAACAGCCTCGGGTCGAGTTCGCCGGTGCCGAGGCGGGAGATGTCAGGCGCGAATTCCATGCGGTTGATGGTCTGGATCGTGGCGTTGTTCGCCTCGAAGAACCCGGAGGAGACGTAATCGGCCCAGTCCGGCGCGCCCGGCAGCATCAGCGACCACGTATTGCTCACGATCCGGGTTCCGGCGCCGTGCATGCCCTCGACGATGCCGTAGTCGGCCAGCTCGGTGATCGCCGCGATCACCGTCGACCGGTTGACCCCGAAACTCTCGGACATGGCCCGCTGCGAGGGCAGCCGAGAGCCGATCGGCCACGCGCCGCTGGACACCTGCCGGCACATATAGTCCACGATCTGCTCGGTGACCGGGACGTTCGAGGTGCGGTCGGGCTGCCAGTCGATGGTCAGCGGGGCGATGCGTGACATGGATCCTCCTTTGCGGATGATGCCGGAATCGGCTGGTCCGTGGGCGGGTTGGTTGGTTTTGGTTGAGTGGATGGCTCACTGTTTGGCTGGTTGTAGATTATAGCGCGATTCATAGAATAATACATGCAAGCGTTGAGAGGCGCTGAATTATTGGGAAAGCACTCTTCCTTGGCGAATCCATTTGGTTGATTTGGCTGGTTGTATTGTGGTCAACCAAACTGGATTGGTGGATGGGAGGAGGCGTGCGAGAGGAAAGGTGGGAATCAGCATGGGCTTTTATCTGCAGGGATTGACGATGGGTTTGGCGTACGTGGCGCCGATCGGCATGCAGAATCTGTTCGTCATCAATTCGGCGTTGACCAAAACGCGCCGCAGGGCGCTGCTGACCGCCGTCATCGTCACGCTGTTCGACATCGTGCTGTCGCTGTCATGCTTCTTCGGCATCGGCGCGCTGATGCAGCGCTACGAGTGGCTGCAGCTCGGCGTGCTTGCGGTCGGCGGCATCGTCGTGATCCGCATCGGACTCGGACTGGTGTTCCCCAAGCTGTTCGAGCGCGGCGCGTCGAAGGACGGCGATGACGCCGCGGCCGCCGCCCGGCAGCGCCATATCGACTCCGGGGACGCCGGCCTGGCGAAGACCGTCACCACCGCATGCGTGGTGACCTGGTTCAACCCTCAGGCGATCATCGACGGCACGCTGATGCTCGGCGCGTTCAGCGCCACGCTCACCGCGTCGCAGTCCTCGCCGTTCATCATCGGCGTCGAAACCGCATCCGTGATCTGGTTCGTCGGCCTGACGCTGGTCATCTCGGCCTTCAGCCACAAGTTCAGCCCCAAGGTCATCGAGGTGCTCAACAAGGTCTGCGGCGGCGTCATCATCGCCTACGGCATCAAGCTCCTTGCGGAGTTCGCGCTCGCCATGATCTGACGGTCCTAGTCGAGCTCCCCTCCATGAGGGGAGCTGTCGGCGCAGCCGACTGAGGGGAGAATGCGCGAATCGGCTTAATACCAGGTGTTCGTGGTAATGTTCCCCTCAGTCCGCTTTGCGGCCAGCTCGTCCGCAATCAAGGACGGCCTTACGGCCGCAGTCTTATCCGCTCACTGTCGTTCGCCTTCGCCTACAAACAGCTCCGCTGTTTGCTTCACGGCTCAGCCTCCATGAGGGGAGCCCGTCGCTAGGCGGCTTTGAGCGTGGGATGCTTGGTGCGCGAGCGGATCGCGGCGTTGACCGGCACCTGGTGCGGGCAGGGCATGGAGAACACATGCGCCGGATTGTTGATCGCGGCGACCGGATTGCCCTCGCCGTCGCGCAGCTGCCCGGGCACCACGTAGGTCATCGGTTCGCGCCCCGGTATCAGGAATTCGATCTCCTGGCCCGGCTCGATCTTGTTGCGGCTCATGAGGGTCACGCGCCCGCCCTCGTCGGGCGTCCAGCCGAGGGTCTCGCCAACGACCAGCCACGAGCGGAAGTAGGCGGAACGGTCGGTGTTCTGCACCGCGTGCCGCTGCGGGTAGTAGAAGCCGGTCGAATAGTCGCGGTGCGCCACCTTGTACGGCTCCTCCTTCAGCCATGCGGCCAGTTCGACGTGCGGGGCCGGCACGACACGGGCGTGCCGCCAGTGCCGGCCGCCCTCGCCCTGCTCCGACCCGTTGCCGTCGCCGCCGTTGTCTTCGTCGTTGCCATCGTCGTCCGGGATGGCCAGATCGGGCACGCCGGAGAAGGCCTCGTCGGCGTGCGCGAGTATGTCGTCCGCGGTCGCGTCGCCGTTCCCGGCGGCCGCGTCCAGACGGGCCAGCTCCTCGGCCAGATCGCCGGGCAGCGGCCGGCCGGGGCGGATCACCCGGTCGTGGAACGCCTTGAGCGGCGTGCCGTCGGCGTCCTCGAAGCCGCGCTGGACCATGTACTCGTCGACCGCCATCTTGTAGGCGTTGGCCATCGCGGCGATGTAGTACGCGCTTTTGGCGCGCCCCTCGATCTTGAGGCTGGTGGCGCCCGAGTCGATCAGGTCGTCCAGATGCTCCATCATGCACATGTCCTGCGAGTTGAACAGGTAGGTGCCCTCCCTGGTCTCCTCCAGCGGGAACACCTGCCCCGGGCGCTTTTCCTCGACCAGCGAATATTTCCAGCGGCAGGGCTGCGCGCACTCGCCGTGGTTGCCGTCGCGGCCGGTCAGATAGTTGGAGATCAGGCACCGCCCGGAGAACGCCATGCACATCGAACCGTGCACGAAGCACTCCACGTCCATGTCGTCGGGGATGTTCGCGCGGATATCGCGCACGGCCTGCAGGTCGAGCTCCCGGGCGAGCACGACGCGGCGCGCGCCCAGCTCGTACAGCGCGTTCGCGGCCAGGTAATTGGTGACGCCTGCCTGCGTGGAGACGTGCAGCTCCAGCTCGGGGGCGATGCGGTGGGCGGCCATGAGCACGCCGATGTCGGTGACGATCAGCGCGTCGACCCCGGTGTCCTTCAGCTGGCCGATATACGCGCACATGTCCTCGACCTCGCCGTTGCGGGGCAGGATGTTGCAGGTCACGTACACGCGGGCGCCGCGTTCGTGGGCGTAGCGCGAGCCCTCCTCGAAGTCCTCGAGGCTCAGGTTCTTGGGCGCGCTGCGCATGCCGAAGGCCTTGCCGCCGCAGTAGACGGCGTCGGCACCGAAGTCGACGGCGGTCTTCAGGCCGCGCAGGTTGCCGGCTGGAGCCAGCACTTCGGGCTTGCGGCGGCGGGGGATCATGGGGATGCTTGATTCGTTGGACACCATCCCAGTGTAAGCGGACGGCACAACAGCCCCCGTTGGCGGCCGGGCGCGCGGATCGTCCAGCTCCGGAAGCACGCCGCTCGCCGGACGGAACGGCATCGCCTAGGATGGTGGCCATGAGCAATGAGCGATACGACGACGAGATCCTGGACAGCAACGAGATCAGCCCGACCGACGTGGACGGCAATCCGATCCCGGTGACCATCCCCATCATGCTGGCCCCCGGCGTCAAGGTCGTCTACACCACGCGCCTCGGCGGCGTGAGCGCCGGCGGCTACGGCAACTGCAACCTCGGAGGCAAGGGCGGCGACGACCCGTCGCGCGTCCTGGCCAACCGCACGGCGCTCGCCAAGGCGATCGGCTGCGACATGTCCCTGATCAGCCAGGTGCATTCCGGCGTCGCCGTGGACGTCGACGAGCTGTGGGATCCCGGGGCGGAACCCGGCACCCCGTACGGATTCGACGCGTCGGGCACGCCGGTCGACGGCGCCGCGGCCACGGTCGAGGCCGACGGCCAGGTCACCTCGCGCGCCGGCCTCGCGCTCGGCATGTTCGCCGCCGACTGCCTGCCGGTGCTGATGGCCGATCCGGCCGCCGGCGTGATCGGCGCGGCGCACTGCGGCCGCCGCGGGCTGGAGCGGGGCGTGATCGGCGCCACGGTCGAGGCGATGGTCGCCAAAGGCGCGGCTCCCGAACGCATCGTCGCCACGCTCGGGCCGTGCATCTGCGGCGACTGCTATGAGGTCGGCGGCGACATCGCCGACGCGTTCGACGCGCGTTTCCCCGGCACCTTCACGCTGAGCCGTTTCGGACAGCCCGGCATCGACATCGCCGCGGCGGCGCTGCAGGAGCTGCAGGCGGCCGGCGTGCCCATGGACAGCGTCGTCGCCTCCCGCCCGCGCGTGGCCGCGGCAACGCAGTACCTGTCCGAGGACGGCGAACTGGCGGCCCTGTGCGCGTCGGACGGCGAGGGGCCGGCCCTGCCGGAGCGGTTCGCGGCGGTGCGCCACAGCATGTGCACGCTGGAGAATCCGCTCTGGTACTCGCACCGGCGCGCCGCGCTCGCCGGCAAGGCCCACGAAGGCCGCCTGCTCGCGCTGATCGTGCGGGAATAGGCGGTATTGCTGGCTTCGCGACCCGTCGGCCTGGCCGCCGGGCGCGTACATTCGGTGCAGACCGGTGTGGCGTGGATCACGCCGGCTGCGGATAAGGTTACGGTGGAACGTATGAGTCAGAGAGAATCACAGGAATCGACGCCCCAGAACGTGCCGGTTGTGGCGGTGGTGCTCGCCGCGGGCTTCGGCACGCGGTTCGACCCGAGCAACCCCAAGCAGCTGGTGTCCGTCATGGGCAAGCCGATCGTCTGCTGGAGCATCGAGGCGTTCGAGAACAACCCGCGCGTCACCGACACCATCGTCGTCGTCAACCCCCAGGTCCGCCACGCCGTGGAGCGCCTGATCGACGATGCCGGCTACCCGAAGGTGCGCATGGTGATCGACGGCGGCGCGGAGCGCGTCGACAGCACCGCATGCGCGCTGGACGCGCTCGCTGCGGCGGGCATTCCGCCCATCGCGAAAGTGCTGATCCATGACGCGGTGCGCCCGTTCGTGGCGCAGTCGTCGATCGACGGCTGCATCGACGCGCTCGACCAGTTCACCGCGGCGACCGTGGCGTACGCCTCCACCGACACGATGCTGCTCACCGAGGATCTGGGCGAGCGCAAGGTGATCGCCTCCGTGCCCGACAGGGCGAACATGTTCCGCGCGCAGACGCCCCAGGCGTTCCGCTTCGCCGTGATCCGCCGCGCCTACGAACTGGCGGCGTCGGACCCGGATTTCCACCCGACCGACGACACCCGCGTGGTGGTCGACTACCTGCCGGACGAGCCGGTCGCGATCGTCTCCGGGTCGGAGACCAACATGAAGATCACCACGCAGGAGGACCTGCCGATCGCAGAACGCATCGCGTCCACGCTGTAGCGTTGCGGGCCCGCTAGACTGGATGTCATGCAGCAGTTCAATGTGGTGATCTCCGGTTTCGAGCGGTACCCGGGCGTCGAGGTCAATCCGGCCGTCGAGGTGCCGCGCGCGCTCGCCGAACAGGGGCTGGGCGCCGTGGCCGGCGATTTCGAGGACCCGCTCGCCGATGTGCGGGTCAACATCCATGCGGTGAGCCTGCCGATCAGCTTCGCCAACGCGTGGCCGGCGCTGCGCGACGCCATCGAGGCCGCGCGCCCCGACATCGTCATCGCCACGGGGCTGAAGCACGACGCCCGCGGCGTGATGCTGGAGCGCTGCGCCACGAATCTCATGGACGCGGCGAAGCCGGACGCCGACAACGCGACGCCGCGCCGCGTGCCGATCGACCCGTCCGGGCCGGCCGCGTACTGGACCAGGCTGCCGCTGCGCTCGATCCTCGCCGATTTCACGCGGGACGGCATCCCGTCCACGCTCAGCTCCGACGCCGGCACCTTCGTGTGCAACTCGCTGTTCTACAGCCTGCTCAACTGGACGGCGACGCAGGACCATGTGCTCAGCGGTTTCGTGAGTTTCCCGCCGGTGTGCGAGGACCGCAAGGCGCAGCGCGGTCTGCCGCTGAGCCAGCTGGTGGCGGCCGGCCGCGACGTGGTGCGCGAGACCGTGCGCTACCACCGCAGCCCCTCGTCGGGCGAGATCCTGATCGCGTGAGGCGATGCCCCCTATCGAGTGCCTTCCGGCCCCTGCGCGGCCGGCGGCGACACGCGCCCAGTTGTGTCTTCTGTGATGATGCGCCGTGCCCGGCGATATGCGCCCTTTGATACGATAAAGTGCGGTTTGTGGGCGCCCCTAAATCGGGGCTCGGGGTGTCGAAAGACGGTGAAAGGACAAGGATATGGTGGATCGTTTCCCCATCGTGTTGCGCGGATACGACAAGGACAAGGTCGACGAGGCGTTCAGTACGGCGCAGGATACGCTGGTGTCGCTGCGCGACCAGATCAAGCAGGACGATGATCGGATCCTTCAGCTGCAGGCGGAGCTGCAGGAGGAGCGCAGCAAGAAGGGCAATCAGGGCAATTCGTTCGCTTCGCTCGGAGCGAACGCCCAGCAGATGCTCGCCTCCGCGGAGCAGACCAGCACCGAGCTGCTGGCCCGCGCCAAGCAGGACGCGGCGTCCACGCGCTCGAACGCGCAGGCCCAGGCCGAGACGCTGATCAACAACGCGAAGCTGGACGCGCAGCACATCGTCGCTGATGCCACCGCGAAGGCCAAGGCGGCCACCGACAAGGCGAACGAGACCGCGCAGACCATCATCACGTCCGCGCAGGAGGACGCCGCCCAGCTGCGTTCCGAAACCGCCAAGACCGTGTCGGAGCAGCGCCAGACCACCGAGCTGGAGCTGAACAACTCCCGCGAGGAGCACGTCAAGCGCATGTCCTCCGAAAAGGCCATGCAGGATCGCAAGATCGCCGACATGAAGGCCGAGGCCACCCAGCAGATCGCCGCGCAGCGCAAGGCCGCCAACGAGGAGATCTCCCGTCTCAAGAGCGAGACCAGCGACCAGATCGAGGCCGCGCTGGCCGAGGCGAACAAGAAGCTGGCCGACGTGCGCGAGCAGGTGTCCAAGATGCTCACCGACGCGCAGCGCAAGGCCGGCGAGATCACCGACGCCGCCACCGCGAAGGCGCAGGAGATCACCGACGACGCGGAAGTGCGCCGCACGCAGACCATGAGCCAGGTGAACGCCGAGGTCGAGCAGATCCGCGCCGACATCGCCGCCCAGCAGGACGAGGCCACGAAGAAGGTCAACGAGCTGCTCGACCATCTCGAGGAGCGCCGCCAGGCCGCCAAGCAGGAGGCCGACGAGCTGATCGGCCAAGCCAAGACCGTGCGCGAGGACGCCGACGACTATGCGGCCGACAAGCGCCAGGCCGCAGAGGCCCAGGCCGCCGAGATCGTGCGCAAGGCCGGCGAGACCGCCGCGGCGCAGGTCGAGGAGCGCCGCCAAGCCGCCAAGGCGGAACTGGACGAGCTGCAGCACCACATCAGCGAGCTGCAGCAGCGCGAATCGACGATCACGCAGCGCGTGTCCGAGCTGCGCGCGATGTTCTCCAACGCGTTCGCCGGCTTCGGCGCGTTCGCCGGCGCGCCCGATGCGGGGCTCCCGGTGGCCAACGCGGTCGACGGCGAGACCCCCCGGCCGCAGGAGCCCGTGGAAGGCGCCGCGCACGGCGGTTCGTCCGACGAGGAGGAGCCCTCGGGCCAGCAGTCCGCGAATGGCGATCAGGCCGAGTAGACTGGAGCCTGTTTGATATCCACGGCACCCCGTTTCCGTTTGGAGGCGGGGTGCCGTGGGGGTTGTGCCGGCCCTGCGGCGCAAGCGTCCGCAAGGCCACCGAGTTCAAAGGAGCATATATGAGCGACATCACCACGCTGGAACCGCAGGCCCTTGCCTCGCTGCGCGAGCAGTTCGATGCGAGCGACGCCAACCGTCTTGCCATGAACGCCGTCACGGCGGCCGGCATCGACAAGGTGGCCCGCAACTATGACCGCGCGCGCCTGCTGCAGCGCCGATTCTCCACCACCGTCGACAACGGCGAGGTGACCCATCAGGACCGTTCCGGCCGTTGCTGGCTGTTCAGTTCGCTGAACGTCGCCCGCTTCGTCGCCAAGCAGAACATGGGTCTCAAGGAGTTCGAGTTCTCCCAGAACTACGCGATGTACTACGACAAGCTGGAGCGCGTCAACTACTTCCTCAAGGACGTGGCCGCGCTGGTCGAGGCCGGCGAGCCCGCCGACTCCCGCCTGGTGCAGCACCTGCTCGCCGACGTGATGGGCGACGGCGGCCAGTGGACGATGGCGATGAACGTCTACAAGAAGTACGGCGCCGTGCCGAAGGACCTGTTCCCGGAGACCGAGTCGTCCAAGGACACCGGCCGCATGAACACGCAGCTGCGCCGCATGCTGCACACCGCCGTGGCGCACCTGTACGCCGCAGCCGGCGATCCGGCCAAGACCGAGCAGGTCATCGCCGAGGCCACCGCCGCCGGCCACCGCATCCTGACGATCCACCTTGGCGAGCCGCCGGTCTCTTTCGACTGGGAGTGGACCGACAAGGACGGCGAGTTCCACCGCGACGGCGAGATCACGCCGGTCGAGTTCTGGAAGAAGTACGTCGGCTCCGCCGACCTCGAGAGCTACGTCTGCCTCGTGGACGACCCGCGCGCCGAGCACGCCAAGGGCAAGAAGATCGGCATCGAGCACCTGGGCAACGTGGCCGGCGGCGACGCCACCGAGTACCTCAACGTGCCGAACCAGTTCATGAAGGACTGCGTGCGCACGATCCTGCAGGAGCAGGGCATTCCGGTGTGGTTCGGCGCGGACTGCGGCCCGTTCATGGACCGCGAGTCCGGTGCCTGGGCCACCGACCTGTTCGAGTACGGCAAGGTCTACGACGTGGACTTCGATCTGGACAAGGAAGCGCGCGTGCGCTTCGGCGATTCCGCGATGAACCACGCGATGGCGTTCGTCGGCGTGGACGTCGCCGATGACGGCACCACCACCCGCCGCTGGCGCGTGGAGAACTCCTGGGGCGACAAGATCGCCGACAAGGGCTACTTCACGATGAGCGACGACTGGTTCACCGAGTACGTCTACGAGGTCGCCGTCCCCAAGGCGATGCTCCCCGCCGAGTACCAGGCCGCCCTCGAAGAGCCCGCCACCATGCTCCCGGCATGGGATCCGATGGGCGCTTTGGCCTGATAGCAGGCGTTCTTGGCTCCCCTCTCTGAGAGGAGCCAAAAACACTGCCATGGCCCAATACGCACGAGGCCGGGTGCGGATGGATCCCATCCGCACCCGGCCTCTCGCGTGTTCACGCCTCGCCGTTCGCCCCCGCAGC
>OAXB01000170.1_pt1 | contig 26067 bp, 18 predicted proteins | sample 1501541 | NCBI WGS metagenome assembly OAXB01 (sample SAMEA2580302, study PRJEB22360) | human gut metagenome | biome: human gut; feature: human-associated habitat; material: faeces | place: Denmark | collected 2008/2010
CCGTGGATCAGCGGCTTGGCGGTCTGCCTGCCGTTCGCGAAGCCCGGGCCGAACCACGGGAACGCGATCGGCACGCCGCCGCCAAGGGTTTCGCCCCGCCTCGCGTAGCATGACGACGGCCCCCACACCACATCCGGCTGGCCGGCCGGCGCCCAGCGCAGCACCTGCGCGCCGTAATCGCTCAGCGTCGCCGCCCCGTCCCCATTCGCCACGGTGCGAAACGCGAACCCATCACCCATGATTCCTCCAAACCCCATTAATCAGATCAGGCGCATGCCGCTGCCAGTGTACCGGCCGGCGGCGGCATTCCCAATCCCGCCGGCCCGGCGCTGCCGGGGTTCGGGGGCGGCATTCGCATGCCGGCGGCCGGAGCGCCGCCGTCACAGCAGCGTGTTGGCGATCGCCATGACGGCGACGCCGGTGATGCCGGTGGCCGTCAGGCAGAAACCGGAGAGACGCACGTTACCGAGCACCTTGTCGGTGAAGATGGCGGAGAAGATGCCGGCCGGCGCGAAGCAGATGAGCACCACCGCCTTGCGGGCCGTCTCGTCGAGGGGCAGCAGCGCCGCAGTGGTCACGTAGTTGCCGGGCGACATCATGATGGAGTTGCCCACGTCGAACATGATCGCCGGCAGCGCCGCGGCCGGGCCGATGAAGGTCTGCAGAATCGGCAGCGTGAAATTGCCGACGTTGAACCCCGAACCGTTGAGCATGAGGAAGGCGCGCCGCGCCACCGGCATGCGGCGGGAGACCACGAACATCGTGACCAGCGGGATCGTCGCGCAGACCAGCCCGAACAGGGAGATCCACAGCAGGCCGAGATCGTGGCGACCGGTCGCGAACGATGTGATGATGGCCGCCGGCAGCGTGACGTACAGAACCATCTTCTGCAGCACCTTGTAGTTGTCGGCCCCGAACAGGCCGACGCGCTTGAGCGCGTATCCCAGCAGGATGATGGCCAGGATCTTTGCCACGGCAACCATGCGAAACTCCCCCTCATTGATATCCGATACGCCAGGATCGACGCATCCTGGACCGATACGCCCGAAACCGGCCCCGCCCGAACACCGATGCGCCCTGCCGCGAGGCCTTAGCGAGGCCGCCATAGGGCCGCTCCGGCACCCAGGGCGAGCCCGATTGCGCGGCAATGTCGAGTTGTCGGTGCGCGTATGCCGAGAATCAGCCCCGAATACGCCGTTGTAACGATATAAAACCGCTATGCAACCGGTTCTGCTACTCGGCAAGGCACCGACAACTCGGCACTACCGCTCATGATCCGCACCGATGGCACGACGTCAATGCGAAACACGGCACAAACGCACGGGGGCGGCTTCCCGCAAGGGAAACCGCCCCCGAATGCACGGACGAGCGAATCAGGCGGCGAGCCCGGCGAAGAGCACCGACCAGTCCAGATCCTCATCATGTTGTTCGACGCTCATCACCGGCTCCTTTCCGCCATCACCGCGTTGCAGCGCGGTCGTTCGTCGTTATCGCGTTCGCCGTTCGATCACTCGTCGTGGCCCCAGACGCGGACCTTGCCCGGAGCGACATCGCCGAGCAGGTGGGTCGGAGCCGGGTTGAGCTCGAACTTGCCGTCCTCGGGCACCTCGGACTTGTTGAGCTCGCCGTAGCCCTTGTGCACGGTGACGGTGCCCCAAGCCGGAACGGTGACCTTCTGCCAGCGGTTGCCCTCGCCGTTGATGGTGAAGGCGGCCTCCAGCGGCTCGCCGGTCGGGTTGTAGATGTGGGCGGCCACGTCGCCGTTCGGGGCGAGGAAGGCCACGGAGCCCAGACCGCCGGACCAGCCGTCGGGGGTGTAGTTGGAGGAGCGCACGACCACGGAGCCGGGCTCGACGTCCTGGCCGAAGGCGCGCAGCATGAAGTACTCGAGGTTGCGGATCACTTCGCCGGTCTCGTGCTGGATGGTGACCACGCCACGGCGGCCGGTGGCGCCGACCTGGTTCGGAAGGCCGCGCTCGTCAAGGGCGAGGTTCCACAGGGCGATGAAGGACTCGCCGGTGCGGACCAGCCAGTTGCCGATGATGCCGGACATGATGTGGGCGGCGTCCTCGGGGGTCTCCTCGATCATGCAGCGGCGCTCGGTCATGCCGAACATCCAGTGGCTGTAGGAGCGGTTGGCGTTGAAGACGTTGGAGTACGGGCCTTCGTAGGTGTGGAAGGTCAGACCATCGACGGAGGCGGCCTCGTCCGGGGTGACGATGTCGCGCACCGGCCACTGCAGGTTGTGCATGGAGTCGTCGTTGATGAAGATGCGCATCTCCGGGTAGAACTCGTTCATGGCCGGACGCAGGAAGTTGTGGGCGAACTCGGCCTGCTGCTTGAGGGTCCACATCATGGCGGGCCACTTCGGCGCGTTGGACGGCTCGTTCTGCACGGTGACGCCCCAGATCGGGATGCCGAGCTTCTCCATCTCCTGCACGTACTTGACGAAGTAGCGGGCGTAGGTGCCTTCGAAGGAGTCGTGCATCGGGTCGAAGCCGTTGCCGGTCCACTCGTTGAAGCGCAGGTGGCCGCCCTGGCACAGGTGGCCGGTGTTCTTCATCCAGGCCGGAGCGCTCCACGGGGAGGCGATGATCTTGATGGACGGGTTGATCTTCAGGATCTCGAGCAGCACCGGGATGATGTACTTGAAGTCCTTGGTGGCGTCCGGAGCGCCCGGCTCGCCCTCACCGAGGGAGAACTTGGAGAGCACGTTGTCGTGCTCGCCGAAGGGCAGGTCGTCGTAGGTGTAGTACGGCTGCGCGGCCGGCTCGCAGGAGCCCAGCGGGATGCGCAGGACGGAGAAGCCGCCCTTGTCCGGGTTGAAGGTGTCGTCGAGGAAGGCGTGGCGCTGCTCGGCGTTCATGGAACCCCAGATCAGGGACGCGGCGGCGTCGGTCAGAGCCGCGCCGGCACCCAGCCACGGCTGCTTGCGGTCGGCAACGTCGACGATGATCTTGGCGGCGTCGCCCGGATCGGTAACGACTTCGGGGGCGGGCAGGGTCTCGCGGCGCTGCTGGAGATCGCCGGAGGTCACAGTCCAGAATTCATTGCTGTACTTGCTCATTATGGTCCTTCATTGTGGTGGCTCATCGGACCCGGTACGTCACCGTACCGTTTCCGTGTACAGGACACACTGTAGCACATTCGATCAGTTTTAATCAAGTTTTATCATCAATGTTCAGCGTGTCGCGGCGGCAACATCCGGCAATTCTTGAATCAACCCCGCTTTTCCGCTATGATTCAATACAGAAATGATCACTAATGTGCACGATTTCGTGTACGGCGGTTGTTGTGATCACCCTGATGATCATGACACTGATCACAAAATGATCACCAGCAGGAAAGCGGAATCATGACCGAGCATTCGAATCCCACAGCCTCCACGTCCGCGGCGCAAACGCGCGCTACGGCACGGCGCACGGCGCCCGCGGCGCCGGCAGCCGGCGAGCGCAAGCGCGACTATCTGCCCGCCGAACGACAGGACATGATCCTGAGCCTGCTCACTCGCCAGAGCGTGGCCACGGTTCCCGAACTGGCGAAACTGCTCAACACCACCGAGATCACGGTCCGCCGCGATCTGACCGTGCTCAGCGACGCCGGCCTGCTCAAGCGCATCCGCGGCGGCGCCATGTCCGTCACCGACGCCGACTCGCCGCTCTCCCCGATAACCCAGCAGCCCACCGCCGCGCTGTCGGAGCGGAGCCCCTCCGGCGCTATCACCGTCAAGCCGGTGCCCCATGGCCCGGAACTCGGTTCCGACCAGCCGGCGATCGGCGTCATGCTTCCCGAGCCGAGCTTTTTCTGGCCCGGGGTCATCGAGCATATGCGCACGATCGCCTCGAGGCTCGGGCTGCGCATCCTCACGCGCGAATCCACCTACGATGCCGACGTGCGCGAAGACGACATCCTCGAGGACCTGTCGTCCGACCCGACCGTGTGCGGCCTGATCGTGGCGCCGAATTCGCACCCTGAATGCGGTAAGTACACATGGGACTGGATCTCGCGCTCCGAGACGCCGACCGTCGTCATCGAACGAGACCAGCCGATGCTGGGCTCGCGGTTCGTCGACTCGGTGCGCACCAACCACCCGTACGGCGTGCGCAAAGCCGCCGTGCACTTCCTCTCGCACGGCCACACCCGCATCGGCACGGCGTTCAGCGACACCCCGACGTCGACCATGATCCAGGAAGGCTGGCATGAGATCGTCGACTCCACCGACGCGATCGACTGTCCCTTCGTCATCGACGGCATCCAGCCGTACGACACCAAGGGCGTCAACGGCATCGTCGACACGATCCTCGAATCCGGCGTCACCGCGATGCTCGCGCATTCCGACTACCTGGCGATCGCGATCGCGCAGACCCTGGAGCGCCGTGGCAAGCGCGTGCCCGACGACGTGTCGCTGATCTCGGTCGATGGATTCGCCACGCCGAGTTCACGCCCGCTCACCGTGCTGCGCTCGTCCGATCGCGATCTCGCCGAGGTCGCGATCCGCACGCTGCTTGACCGCATCCAGAACCCGGATGCCGCCACACGCCATGTGCTGGTCGACCCGACGCTCATCGACCGCGGTTCCGTCGTCGACATCCGGCAGCGCCCCGCGGCGTAGGCCTGACCGAACCCGACCTGACCGCTCTCAACGGGAGACCATCGGCGCAACCGACCTCGGGAGCGGCGTCAGACGGGCGAGGAGCGCCACGGTATGCGCGCCGCTCCTCGCCCGGTGTTCCCAGCACTCCCGGCGCCGTCCGTTCGGCAGGAAAGCCGGGAGCCCACGACGCGGCGACACGCATGAAGACGGCGGCGTCATGCGGATGCGCGACGGAATGATGGATAACGTCAACTTTCGCCTATACTGGACATCGTTCGCATGATTGGTGGCAGCAATCATGCCGCACGTCACAAAGAACGACGCGCCCCGACCGCAGCTGGTTTCGCGGAGGACGGCGGTATCCGAAAGCATTCCCAGGCCGGAGCGCGCGGATACGCCCATCCGATCGGAGCGCACGGTTCGGCGCGCTGCGCGGGCTCCTCACCTTCCCGTCTGCAACGCCGAAGCCGGATACCATGCGCAACCGCGCGGAAGGCAAGGTGATACGACCGTGCGCGTCGCGCACGCGGAAAACCCGTGTGATCGTAGTGGTGGTTGGGGCCGCCGCGCTTGGAACGGTGTTTGGCCGCGTACGGCGCCATGAGTGGCATCATCAGGCTTTTGCATTCGGAGGCACGTCGGATATCCCGGACATGCCCTCGTTCATTACATCGGTGCCGCGCGCGATCAGGCAGGTCGACGCGCGGCCCATCCCTTCCCCGCATCAAGCCGGCGACCGGCTCCGCGCATGATCGAGCGGTCGGTTCCCCCGCCGGGCGGGTGGCTTTCCGTGATACGGCGATCAGCGTTTTGTGTACGAATTCTGGTTCTTCCATGGGGCATGTGGGACAATTGGCGGAAAGTATCAGCCGCCATCAAGGAGGGCGCATGTCCGATCCGAATCCGTTCAATCCTCAGGGAGAGGCTCAGCAGCCCAGTGAATCCGCCCAGCCGGCCACACCGCCGGCCGGCCAGCCCGACACGCCGGCGACGCCGGCCGGCATGGGATACGGCAATGGCGCGAACGCCGCCGGGGGCACCGCGCATGCGGCTGTGCCCCCGGCCGTCGATCAGGCCGGCGATCAGGCCTCCGGCACGGAGGGCGATACGGCAGGCACTTTCCCCGATACGGGAGCGGCGCAGAGCGCTCCGGCCGTGCCGCAGTATGCACCGGCCCCCGAATACGGCGCCTACATCCAGCCGCCGGCGGATGCGCCTGCCGGTGCCACGGCCAACGGCACGGCGCAGCCCACGCCGCAATACGGCCAGACGTATGCTCCGGGCTACGGTCAAGGGGCACAGCCTCAGCCCGGTCAGGATGTTCCGCAGTACGGGCAGGCCGATCAGCCCGCCGCCACGCCGCAGTATGGGCAGCAGCAGTCCGCGCCGTATCAGCCGCAGGCTCCGTACGGGCAGCCGTCATATGGCGCGCCGTACGATGGGCAGCCCCAATACGGGCAAGGCCAATACGGGCAGGACCCGTACGGGCAGACGGATCCCCAGCCGCAGTACGGGCAGCCCGGCCCGCAGCAGCACGGGCAGAACCCCTACGATCAGCCGCAGCCCGGCCAGCCGGCGTATGGACAGAACCCCTACGCGCAGCCGTACGGCACGCCACTGCCGCAGGGCATGCCGCAGTACGCCGGCGCCGGATACCCCTACGGCGAGCCCGCAGCGAATATGCCGTGGTACGGCATCAACCTCGCCGCGGCGACCAAGCGCTTCTTCGCCAAGTACACGGTGTTCACCGGGCGCGCCTCGCGCGGCGAGTTCTGGTGGCCGGTGCTCATGTACACCTTGGTCTCCGTCGCGTTGGGCATCGTGAGCGTGCCGTTCCCCAGTACCGTCGGCACCGTGATCGGATATGTCTGGCTGCTCATCTGCCTTGTCCCGTTCATCTCGGTCGGCGTCCGGCGACTGCACGACACAAACCGGTCGGGTTGGCTGATCCTGCTGCCGCTTGTTCCGTGGGCGCTCAACGAGATCATCAACTGGGTGTGGATTCGCCCAGTCTCGGACGATATCGTGTCCATGTGGGCCCAGCTCAGCTCGACCGCCGATTCGGAAGCCGTATACGCGGCACTTGAGCACATGATATCGATGATCGCCACGCCAGTGATGATATCGACAGTATGCTCGCTGGTATACCTGATCTCCGGCATCGCGCTCATGGTCACACGGTCCAAGCCGGAAGGCGCCCGCTTCGACGTCGGGACGTATGACCAGCCCGGCCAATACGGCCAGCCCGGCCAGTACAACCAGTCCAACCAGTATGGTCAGCCCAACCAGTCCGATCAGTACGGTCAGGCCGGTTCCACGGATCAGGCTGGGCAGTCCAACCAGTATGGACAGTCCGGCCAATACGGTCAGGCCGATCAGCCCGCCGACCACAGCGATCAGGCCGGCCAGCGCGTCTGAGTATGTCCGGGATTCGTCGGCAACCGTGCCACCGGCACCGCTGCGAAATCCCGGATCCCGCGCTGAACATGAAGGGCGCCGCCAACGGTCTCTGACCGGGGCGGCGCCCTTCGAATATGTTCTTTGTAATTCCGGCTCCCCTCTTGGAGGCTGAGCCGGAATTACTCAACGAATTAACAACGCGGAGTGCTAGAGCTCTACCGTTTCCTTGCCGGGGTCGTCCTTGATGTGCGCGAACTTGGAGGCCAAGGCCTCCTTGTTCTTGCGCTCGTCCTCCTCCTTGGCAAGGCGCTTGGCCTCGTCAGGGTCCCACGTCACATCGTCGTAGTGCTTCTGCCATTCGGCTGCCGCCAGCGGCGCGATCACCGTGACCGTGGCCTCCAGCGTATCCTCGGCGGCCGCGCGCGCCCGCAGCAGATCGTAATATTCGCCGTCCTTCAGACAGATGCGCGGCACCGCCAAGCGCTCGCGCAGCTCGTTGACGAACAGCAGCACCGGCAGCATCGCCACCGCCTCGGCGCCAGCCTTCCCGGAGCCGTCCAACGCCTCATCGATCGCGGAAAACAGCCCGTCGCACACCGCAAGGGCGCCGGCAAACCTGTCGGCCAACTCCGCGACGGCCTCGGCCGACGGTTCGTCATCCCCCTCAACGGCGGCACCGGCATCCGGTTCGCCGGCGTCCCCGGCCGCCGCGCCTTCACGGGCCGCCAACGCGTCGACCGATCCCAGCGCATCCGTCACCGCCGCGACGACGCCGTCGTTCCATCCCGCCCCGAGCTGATCGGCCACGTCGAACAGCACGCGCGCATCGCCGTCGTCCCGATAGCCGGCCATCATGTCGTACGCGTCGTTCGCGGCGAGCAGCGCGTCCACGATCGCCTGCGGGCGCCCGGGAATCTCGTCCGCGCCCTCATACACGAATTCGGCGTCCGGCACGGTCACGTCCTCGCCGGTCACCACGCGCGCGATCATGCGCGTGAGGCGCACCTGCAGGTTCTCCGCGTATTTCGCGTCGTTGTCCATCTGCTTGGCATCGGTCAGCGGCCACAGCGCGATCAGCCTGGCCCCCGTGCGTGCGGCCTCGCGCACGGCGGGCGTCGCCGCGACCCGTGCTATCGCGTCATCGTCAACACGAACGGTCATCATCGCTCCTTTGCTCGTATAACCCTTATATTCTGCCGCTATTCAACATCGGCCGCGGGGTCGACATACGTGATTGACATCACATTGCGCGTCGCGCAGTCGTAGGTGATGGAGGTGACGGAGGCGAGCGCCGTGTGCCGCATGAACATCCAATGCTCGGGGTGTCCGGTCTCCAGCAGGTGCCGGTATGACCAGATCGGCGATTCGTGGCTGACGACCACGATCTGCTCGCCGGGGTGCTCGCCGACCTTCTCCTGCGCGAACGCCCCCATGCGCTCGGCGATGTGCCGGTACGACTCGCCCCAGCTCGGCGTCCACAGATTGCGCACGAGCTTCCAGTTGCCGTTCTTCCACAGCGCGCCCTCGCCGTGGCCGATCCGCTTGCCGCGGAACTCGTTGGCCGCCTCGATCACGCGCTCGTCGGTAACCAGCTCGAGCGGCGTCTCGCCTCGGTCCGCGCGCACCGCGTTGAGCGCGTCGAGGATCGCCCCGGCCGTTTCGCGCGTGCGCTCGAGCGGGGACGAGTACACGGCGCTGATCGTGTTCGTCTGCGGATTGGACGCCAGATACCGGCCGGTCGCCTGCGCCATGCGCATGCCCCGGTCGGACAGATGGAATCCGGGCAGCCGCTCGTACAGCAGATGATCGGGGTTGTACACTTTGCCGTGACGGACGAAATGAATGGTGGTTGCCGGCATTCGGCCGCCCTCCTTAGGTTGGTCTTCGGTTGGTCGGGGCGCTCCCCCGTCGTTCGCCGACCGACTGGCGAATGGGCCGTGCCGGTCTTCATCAATTATTACCCGCGTATCTTCCAATCTACCGCGTGTCGCGCCTCGCGAAGTTATTAGAGTAGCCATGACTGAAAAGTGAACAGCAACGCATGCATTCGCACGGCTGACCCAAGGCACGGCAACATGACGCATTGACCGGCATGGGGATGGGAAAGTCGTTTTTCTTCCAGCTACCACTTGGTAATCAACAGGGTCCGATGAGTCATCATGCATGCGCGGGTACAGGCGCCCCGCCGCGCCGCACGCCACCCGATGCAACCGACGCAACCGACCATAAACCAACAAACCAACGAACCAACGACCATGACCGCCGATCGCGACGCAAAACGATCGTCGGCCGCATATCCAACCGTGAGCAGAAAGGAGCGGCATATGGCACACCAGACCAGCCGTCCGGCGCAATCGCCGGCGCGGCAGGCAGTGGACGCGATCAAGGGCATCAACCACAAACTCTTCGGCGGGTACGCGGAATTGCTGCGTATACCCCACACCGCGCGATTCTCCATCGGCGCGGTGATCGCCTGCATGCCGTTCCCGATGGTCGGCATGACGATCACGATCGCCGTGCAGCACTACTACGGCAACTACTCGCTGGCCGGCGCCCTGACCGCCGTGCAGGCGATCGCCCTGGCCATCGTCTCGCCGCTGCTTGGCCGGCTCGTCGACACCTTCGGCCAGCGCCAGGTGTCGATCCCGACGATCATCGTATGGACCATCGCCGCGTTCTCGCTGGTGACGTGCATCACCGCGCGCGTGCCGTCGTGGATCCTGTTCTGCATCGTGCCGTTCATGGCGGCGATCCCGCCGTGGGGCGCGATGAGCCGTTCGCGCTGGACCACCATGTTCAAGGGCGACCGCGAGCGCACCAACCGCGCCTTCTCGCTCTCCAGCGTGTTCGACGAGTGCATGTGGGTCGTCGGCAACCCGCTCGCCTCGACGCTCGCCGTGATCTCCGGCGTGCTCGCGTTCTCGTTCACCGGCATGTGCGTGATCGTCGGCGCGCTGATGTTCCTCACCGAACTGACGACCGAGCCGCCATCGCAGACCGTGCTGGCCGAGCGCGCCGGCATGACCCGCAAGGAGTACCGTGAGCACGAGGCCGCCAAGGCGCTGGTGCTGCAGGCCGAGGCCGCGGCCGACCACGCGCGCTGCAAGGCCCAGCATGAGGGCGCCTCGCCCGAGCAGGTCCAGGCGGCGGTCGACCGGGCCATCGCCGACGTGCGTTCCGGCAAGAAGGAGTCGATCTGGGGCGCCGGCATGCTGGCCGTGTGCGTGACCTGGTTCTCGCTGGGCGCGTTCCAGTCCGCCACCGGCATCTCGATCATCGCGTTCGCCACCGAGCAGAACATGAAGCAGTACACGGGCTTCGTGTTCGCCTGCTTCTCGTTCAGCTCGCTGGTCGGTGCGCTCGTCTACGGCGCGAAGAACTGGATGATCCCGCTGTGGAAGCGCTTCTACTTCTGCCTTGCCGTGGTGAACATCGGCATCGGGTCGTTCCTGTTCGCGAACCACCTGTGGGTCATCATGCTGATCTATCTGCTGATTGGCGTGTGCCAGGCCCCGACGTGGATCAACGGCAACCAGCTGATGCTGCACCTTGTGCCGCCGACGCGCTTCACCGAGGGCGTGGCGTGGATGGGCGCGATGAACTCGATCGGGTCATCCGCCGGCTCGGCGATCGCCGGCGTGTTCATCGACCGCATGGGGTCGCACGGCGGTTTCATGGTCGTGACCGTGCTGGCGCTCGCTTCGCTGGTGATCGCCTTCATCGGCTTCCCGCAGATCAAGTCCAGCACCGAAACGCCGGAGCTCACCGCGATCAACGTGTAATCAACGTGTAATCAACGTGTGAGAAAAGTCCGCCGGTAGTTCACCGGCGGACTTACGGATAAAAGAACGAGTACACGGATGCCATGCGCGGGTCGGATCCCGGTCCGGCGCGGTCTGCGAGCCCCGCCGGCGCGCGCCGGATCAAGGCCCGAGCCGCCGGGCCTCCGCTACCGGCCGGAACCCGATCCTTACCGGCGCACGCTGGACCCGCGGATCTCGAGCGCGTAATCGGCGACCACACGCCGCGGCTCGCCGTCGTACACGCCGTCGATGCGGTCCAGCAGCAGCCGCACCGCCTTGTCCGCCAGATCCTCCATGTCGATGCGCACGGTGGAGATCGACGGCACGGTGTATTCGCCCAGCGAAATGCCGTCGAAACCGACGATCCTCACATCGTCGGGCACGCGGATGCCCCGGTCGGCGAATCCGCGGATGGCACCGAACGCCAATGAATCCGAGGCGCAGAACAGCCCGTCGAAGGGCATACCCATATCCGCCAGACGATGCGCGATCTCCCGGCCCGGTTCGACCAGCCACTCGCCGGGGAAGCACTGCTGCTCGGAGAGGGACCTGCCGGCGGACTCCAGCGCCTCGCGCATGCCTTCGAAGCGCTCCACATGCGTGTCCGCGCGGTCGCCCCGCACATCGGCCGCCAGATATTCCAATCCGACCGCCGCGATGGCATGGCACCCCTGTTCCAACAGATGCGTCACCGCCGCCTTCGCGCCCTCGCGGCTGGGCGTCATCACCGTGTCCAGCACCGGCTCCGGCGTGCAGTCATCCAGCAGCACGGTCGGCCGGTTCATGCTCAGGCGCTTGATCTCCGAGGCGTCGATGCCCGTGGCGTTGAGGATGATGCCGTCGCAGATCTGGTTCGAGATGTTGCCGACGGCCTCCTTGACGCTGCTGGTGTTCAATCCAGTCTGCAGCACCAGCGCCTGGTATCCATGGCGTTCGATCACCGTCACGGCGGTCGCCGCGAACTTGGAATAGTAGTACGGGATGTCCAGCTCGTGCACCGCCACTTCGATGATCCGCGACTTGCCATACCGCAGGCTGCGGGCGGACATGTTCGTCGAGTAGCCCAGCGCCTTCGCCGCCTTCATGACCTTGTCCATCGTGGCCGGAGAGACGTACTGGCCCCTACGCAGCGCATACGACACCGTCGCCGGAGACACCCCCGCCTTCTTCGCGACATCCTTCAACGTCACAACCATCATTCACCTACCTGCATCCCGGCTCCGCAATGGAGGCGATCATCGACCGCCTTCCAACGCTATCGCATCCCGAGCCCGCTTCGCAAACCGGGGGCCCTGCCGCAGCGGCGACACCGCAACGCAAACCGCAGAAGCGCTCCCGCCTTGCTTTATCGATATCGTAACGATATGATATCATATCGTTACGAACAGCGTGGAAGCTGCGAAGACGCATGGACATTCCCACACGAAAGGATTCCCGTGAACGGCACCGCCCCCATCATCAACCCCGTGTTGCACGGATTTCACCCCGACCCCTCATGGATGTGGCATGACGGCAAGGCGTGGCTGGTCACCTCGTCGTTCGGCCTGGTGCCGGGGCTGCCCATATACACCTCGGCGGATCTGGCGCATTGGGACTACGCCGGCGCCGCCATCGACGCCACAGTCGCGGACAGGCTGTTTCTCGGATACATCGCTTCGGACGAGCGAGGCGTCTTCGCGCCGAGCATCCGCGCGCTGGGCGGCGCGATCGTCATCGTCAGCACCGTGGTCAGCATCGACTCGCGGCGAGCCCTCGCCGACGGCGCCGACCCCGACGCCATCGCCGCCATGGAACGGGCCAACGGCAATTTCGCCCTCGTCTCCCACGACGGGGGCGCCACCTGGGACGGCCCGTACTGGGTCGACGGCGCCACCGGCAACGACCCCGACCTGTTCATTGACGAGGACGGCACGGCATGGTGGGTCGGCAGCCACCAGTCCGCCAATCCCCGGTGGCCGTATCAGTCGGACATCTACATGCGCCGGCTGGATCTCGATCGCTGGACGTTGAACGGCCCGGAGCATGTCCTGTGGCACGGAGCGATGGAAGGCGCGACGTGGGCCGAGTCGCCGCATATCGTGCGCAAGGACGGCTGGTACTACCTGTTCGCCGCCGAAGCCGGCACCGAACGGCGCCACGCCCAGTCCGCGGCACGGTCGAAGTCGCCGATCGGGCCGTACCAAGGCGACCCCTGCAACCCGATTCTCACGCACCGGCATCTCGGCGGGCGCTATCCGGTGCAGAACATCGGCCACTGCGACGTGCTGCGCGACGACGACGGCCAGTGGTGGGGCGTCTGCCTTGGCTCCCGGGTCATCGACGGATACAGTTTCATGGGGCGCGAACCATTCGTGTTCCCCGTGACCTGGGAGGACGACTGGCCGGTGCTCGCGCCCGGCGACGGGCTGGTGCCGCGCATCGTCGCGACCGACGGCAACCGGGCGTCCGCCGGTCGCACCGGAGAACACGCCGGAACAGCCGGCAGCGCCCGCTCCGATGCCACCATCGACCCGGGCGATACGCCGGATGCCGCAGCACACGACGATTCATCCGTCGACCGCCCCGCATCGTGGCGCAGCGTGGCCATCGGCGCCGATCACGCCCTGCACACTCCCCTGCAGCCCGATTGGTCATGGGCCAAGGTCACCGAAACGGATTTCTCCGTATTCACCCTTCCCGAATCGACCGGAGAAATCCGCATCCAGCAGAATCAGGGCGTCTACGCCGCACTGCACTTCGACGCCGACACCAGAACCGCAGAGGGCGTCATCCGCAACGGCGGCGACCGGTCGGTCCTCTGGCGCCGGCCCATCGAGGATGGCAAGGCCTATACGATCCGGCTCAACGGCACACGCCTCGAGTTCCGAGATGAGCCAGCCTCCGCCGGAGCAGCAGACGCGCAGCCAACGACCACGGCCGAACCGCCGCTGCGCGTACGCATCGGCGATGCGCCCCATGCCGGAATCGCCGCCGGCGGATACCCCCTGCACCGCGTCAACCCGTGCGTTCCGCCATCAAGCCGATTGATCGCGCAGTGCGACGCCGCGTTCCTCAGCACCGAACGGGCCGGCGGGTATCTGGGCTGCCTGGCCGGGATTCGCCCGCGCTGAGCGCTCCGCCCACATCGGGCGTGGAGACGAAGCAACGGACGATCGCCCCGGGCCCCGGAATGCGTGCTGCCGCGCACGCATTCCGGGGCCCAGAACAACATCAGGCACCGGCCAGCATCCCCCGTCATTAATTCGTTAACAATGTCTGGCTCCCCTCTCTGAGGCTGAGCCGTGAAGCAAACGCCGGAGGCGTTTGCAGGCGAAGGCGAACGACAGCGAGCAGACAAGACTGCGGCCATAAGGCCGTCCTTGATTGCGGACGAGCCGGCCGCGAAGCGGACTGAGGGGAGGACTACCACGAGCGCCTGAATCAAGCCAATTCGCATGCGCCCCCAGTCGGGAACAATGCAGCGTCAAGCATTCGACCGCCCTCCGGCGCTACGCGCCACCTCCCGCCAGCGGGAGGATCAACCACTCAGCCATTTGCAAGACAGACCGCTTGGATACGAAGGTTCGAGTTGTCGGCGCATGGCCAAATAGTGGAACCGGTTGCAACGTGCATATTCATCGTTTTCCACGGCCAAATTGGCACTTATCTCAGCACCCACGCACCGACAACTCGAATCTTTGCTACATTGCGCCCCGACCCATGCCATATCGGGCGGTGCATCACGCCTTCGCCGTGCCATACGCAGCACATCACGAACAGTGTGTAGGCGCAACGCATCTCGCACAGCGCGTTACGGAACACCGCACTATGCGGCGCACCGCATCATATGCGGCGTGCAAGCAATGCATACTGGACTGCGTTCAGCGCCACCACCGAGCCGTGCTTGGCTCCGACCGGCAAACGGTATTCGCTCTGCAGTAGCGGCCGGAACCCGTGCTCGCACGCCAGCCCATCGGATATCAGCGCGATATACCCCCGCTTCGCCCCGGTGTACTCGTCGATCAGCAGCACGACGCGGCCATCGGGCAGCATATAGGCGTCCGGTCCCTCATAACCTCCGCGCAACGCCTCCAACAACCGCTGCGGTATCGTCCGCCACGGCCCGAACACCCCGTCTTCCGACACCTGCTGCAGCACTCCCAATGCGGCCTCGTCCTTGAGAAACCGCATGCACCGGCCATGGTCCAACGGAATGTAGCAGGGGTCGATCACCTTGACCGCATCGCCGTCGAGCAGGAACGGGGCATCAAACGAACGGAAATCGGCGGTCCAGCATGCCCAGAGCCGCTGGCTCCCGTACCGGTCGGACGGCGTGGCGCTCGACCAGTACAGCAGGTAGCGCCGCGTATCCTCATCGAAGAGGGCGCGTGGCGCCCACACGTTGCCGGCCCCGATGCCGGCCGCCACATCGGGCAGCCATGCATCGACGACGCGCATCGCGCCATCCAGACGCCATGCGCAGATCGCCGTGCTGCCCCTGCTGGTCATGCTCGGCCAGTCTATGGTCCCGTCCGCGGCCCGGTACCGCATCGACCACATATCCAGATCCGTGCCGAGCAGCATGAACCCATCCCCATCGGCGTCACGGCACAGGAACGGGTCGCGCACCGCACGGTCGCCGCCCGCGGACACCGCAATCGGCCGACCCTGGTCGGAATCCCTCCAATGCAGCCCGTCACGGCTGATCGCCGCGTACACCTGCTGCCGGTCCTCGCCGGAACCGCTCCCGCTGTAGCCACCCCCTCCGGAGCCGCTCCCACCGGAGGCCTTCCCGCCACGGAAGAAGCAATATACGTACCCGCCGATCAGATGCGGCGGCACCGCGGCGAATTCACTGTGCCATCTCATCCGGCACTCCTTTCGACACATATCTCGGCACCCATTGCCGGCCCCGGTGCCCGTCGCCGAGAAGGTGCACAACCGAGGAAACGCCAATCACCGGCCCCCGCGGAACCGACGCCGCGCACACGAAGCAGCCCTCCACGCGCGGCGACCACCGATCCCGAGAAAACCGACGCCGCACGGAGGCGCAAGTCTCCCCCGCATCGCGCCGAAGCCCAACAAAAAGCGGGCTCCGCGCCACATCAGCGCGAAACCCGCAGTCATTGCCATTCGCGCCGTTCAGCCCTTCACCGAGCCGGCGACCAGACCAGAGACGATCCACTTCTGGCAGAGCACGAAAAAAATGAAGATCGGCACTAGCGCGATCACCGTGGTCGCCATGAAGCTCGGCCAGTCCGTGGCGAACTGCCCGACCGCATTGTAGACCTGCAGGATCACGGTCTTCAGCTCGGCCGAGGAGATGAACACGTTCGGCGTCATGAAGTCGTTCCATGTGCCCATCGTCTGGAACACGACCACCGTTGTCAGGATCGGCCGGATCAGCGGCAGCACGATGGACCAGTAGATGCGCCACGGGCTCGCGCCGTCGATGCGCGCCGCCTCGATGAGCTCGAACGGCAGCGTGCGCATATAGCCGACGATCAGGTAGTAGCAGAACACCGCGCCGCCGAGATACATCACGACCAGACCCTCCAGCGTGTTGACCAGCCCGGCCGAGGCCTCCATGCGGTACAGCGGGATCAGCGTGGCCTGCCCCGGGATCACGAACGCGACCATCAGCAGCACGCCCACGAACGAGGTGAAGAACGACCGCCGCAGGATCATGCCGTAGGCGGCGAGCGAGCCGATCAGCATCTGGAACGCCACGCCGGCGACCGTCACGATGATGGTGTTCGCGAAGCTGCGCACCATCGTCCCCTCGCTGAACGCCGTGGTGTAGTTGTCGAACACCCACTGTCGCGGCAATCCGAGCGGATTGACGGCCATCTCGGTGGTGGTCTTGAAGCTGTTGATCACGATGGAACGCAGCGGGATCGCGCACACCAGCGCCAGCGCGAGCACCACGACGGAACGCAGCGCCGAGCGCGCCGCCTCCCGCTGACTGAGCGTCATGCCCTTGCGGCCGCCGCGCCCGAGGCACTCCCGGCGCGCGGCATACGGAATGTTCAATGCGGAATCAGTCATTATGCGAACCTCTTGGAAATCAGGGACGTGACGCCCATCTGGATGAAGACGACCACGGCCGTGACCGCCGTGAACATGACAGCCAGCGCCGATCCGACGCCATACTGGCCCTGCGAGATGCCCTGCACGATGATCGACTGCGTCACGGTGTTCGTGGAGAACCCCGGGCCGCCCTTGGTCATGGTGAACGGCAGATCGTAGACCTTCAGACCGCCCGACAGCAGCAGGAACGTGGACACGCCGACGCCCGGCACCAGCTGCGGCAGGGTGATGTGGAAGAACTGCTGGCGCGAGTTGGCGCCGTCGACCGCGGCCTGCTCGTACAGATCGCTTGGTATGGACTGCAGATACGCCAGATACAGCGTGGCGTGCCAGCCGACCTGCGCCCACACCGCGATGAAGATCACGCAGAAGCGGGCCATGCCGGTGCTGGCAATCCACGGCTGCGCCGGGATGCCGACATACGACAGGATCGTGTTGGCCAAGCCGGTGTCGGTCGGCGAGAAGATGTACTTCCAGATCATGCCCATGATGGCCAGCGACGGCACCGAGAAAAAGAAGAACAGCGATCGCGCGAAATTGCGCCCGAAAAACTTCTTGTTCAGCGTCACCGCCAGCGGGATGGCCAGCACGGTGATGGCCACGGTGGTGCCCACGGTGTAGATCACCGTGAAACCGAGCCCCTGCAGGATGGAGGGGTCCGAAAACACCTTGGCGTAGTTCTTCAGGCCGACGAAGTGCAGGTCCAGATTGTAGCCGTTGAAATCCGTCAGCGAGTAGTACACGGTCTGCCCTAGCGGAATCGCGTACAGCACGATGAACACGGCGATGATCGGCAGCAGGAACCGAAACGACGTGAAGTCGGCCAGCAGCCCCCGGCTGCGCGAGAAGATGCCGGATCTTCTTCGCGCCTCGATGGCGCCGGCCATCCTTGCCCGTTTCCCCGCCAGGGAAACCGTTACGGTGGATTGCATACTCATGTGCCTTGCTCCTTAACTGCACCCGCGTCTTGTTGGTCTCGCCGCCCCACCCGCGTCATCGGCCCGGCCGCGCGAGACGAACCGCGCGGGTTTGGATATGCGGGCTTAGCCGTACGGGCGTGGCCGTATGGGCCCCGACCGGGCGGGCCCGGCGACGGGCCCGCACACCGCCATCGGCTGCACTTGCGCGGATGGCCGGAATCCTGAGGATTCGCCTTCGTCCAGCTCAACTCCCCATTCAGCTCAGCTCAACTCAGCGAGGCGAGCTTGGCGTCCATGTTCTTGCCGACGTCCTCGACGGAGATCTGGCCCTGGATGAGCTGCTGCAGCAGCGAGACGAGCTGCGGGCCGAACACGTCGGATCCCTTGGTGAACTGGTTGACGACCAGATACAGATTGCCCTTCTGGATGCCGTTCTTGTAGATGTCGTCGAGCGCCGGATCGACCTTGGCTGTGTAGTTCTTGGTATTGACGATGTCGCCCTTCTGCTCGTTGTCGATCTTGAGCGCGGTCTTGCTGGTCAGGAAGGTCAGCAGCTTCTTCGCGGCCTCCAGCTTCTTGCCCGTGAGCTTGGAGTAGATGGTGTAGCCGCCGTTCTCCGAGCCGATGCCCATGCGCTGGCCATTCTTGTATACGGGGAACAGGCTCATGCCGAAGTTGATGCCGGAATCCTTCAGCGTCGGCACCGCCCAGCTGCCCGACAGCATCATCGCCAGTTGGCCGTTGTAGAACTGCGTCTCGATGTCCTGGCCGGACATGCCCACGGTGTCCTTGGTCACCAAGCCCTCGGAATACTGCTTGTACCACTCGGAGATCACCGGGGTGAGCTCCTTTTCGAAGGTGCTCGAGCCGTCGAACACCTTGCGCAGCCCCTCCTTGTCGCCGGTGATGGAGTACTTGCTGCCCAGCAGCGCCTCAAGCGACATCGTGCTGTCCGACATGGCCTCGAGGAACGGCGTGATACCGGCGTCCTTGAGCTTCTTCGACACCTCGAGGAACTCGTCCCAGGTCTGCGGCGGCTCGCTGACCCCGACCTTGGCGAGCAGATCCTTGTTGTACGCCAGCCCCTGCGCCCACGACGCGACCGAGACGCCGTAGACCTTGCCGTTGCGGCTCAGGAATGCCTTGTTGGCGTCGGCCAGATTGTCGATGAACGGCTCGTCGCTCAGGTCCATCGCATAGCCGTTGGCCACCAGCTGGTTGATGTTCTCCGACGTGATGACGAACACGTCGGGGGCCTGATTGCCGACCAGGCGGGTCTGCAGCGTGGAGATGTACTCGCTGGTGGTCGGCGTCGAGGTGAAGTCCAGCGCGATGTCCGGATTCTCCTTCTCGAACTCCTTCACCACCGGGTCCATCAGCGTCGCGTTCTCGTTGGTGTACCAGCTCAGCTTGACCTTGCCGTCCGAGGTGGTCTCGCTGCCGCTGCCGCACGCCGCCAGGGGCAGCATCGTCGCGACCGCCGCGAATGCGGCAACCATCCTCACCGTGTGCTTCGTTACTCTCATTGTTGTTCCTTTCCTGTGAACACATCGTTGTGGTGTTGTGGGTTGTGGTGTTGTGGATTGTGGTGTTGTGGATTGTGGCGTCTTGGTTGGATCCGGGTGCCATCGCGCGGGGACGCCCGCGATGGCGCCGGAGGCGCGATGATCAGGCGGATTCGCCGCAGGCGGCACCCCCTTGCTTGAGGATCATGACATCGAAGGGATGCAGGGTGAGCGGTTCGCCGGCTCGGACGCGCCGCTGGGTGATGAGTTCCGTGGCATCGGCGGGGCAGGCGACATTCACGTCATCCGTCCTGCCGGAGATCAGGAAGGTGTATGAGTCGCCGTTCGGCGAGACCCGCGTGGTGGATTCCACATCCCGGGGCAGGATGCGCCGTTCCAGTTCCAGTCCGTCCGTGGCCGCATCGACCAGCATCGCCATCAACCCGGCGCCCGGCTTGGTGGCCACGTAGTAGCAGGAGCCCTCGCCGAAACGATGTTCGGTCAGCGCCGGCATGCCGGCATAGAACGAGTCGCCGCCGTATGCGCCCAGCACGCGCACGTCGGGATCGGCGTGGATGATGTCGCACAGCGTACGTCCGGTCAGGCCGTCCGCCTTGCGGCAAGCCTCCCGCGCGGAGGCCGGGAGCATCGCCTCGTCGACGATGACGGGGATCGTGCCGTACGGCTCGGCCAGCACGTCCAGCTCCTCCGACCATATGCCCGTCAGATCGCGGAACGGCACGGGAGCTTCGCCCAGATACAGCCGATCCGGAGGTTCCGCCAATCCGCTCATGACGGTGACCACCAGCCGCCCTCCGGCCCGCACGTATGCCCGGAAACGGTCCGCTGTCTGCTGCGAGACGATGTACAAATACGGGGCGACCACCAGATCGTAGCCGGCCAGATCGTCCGACGGGGTGATGACGTCGACCGACAGGCCCGCCTGCCGCAGGCCCGCGTAGTATTCGCGGACCGCATCGTAGTAGTCGTTGATATGGGCATGGCCGTCGGCGTCGTTCATGGCCCACCGCGACTCCCAGTCGAACATGACGGCGACACGGGAGCGGATCCGCGTTCCCAGGATCTCCCGGCCGATGCGCTGCAGTTCCTCGCCCAGCGCGCGGACCTCGCGGAACGTCCGCGGTCGGTCGCTTTCGTCCAACCCGACGACCGCTCCGTGGAACTGCTCGCATCCGCCGCGGCTGCGCTTGAGCTGGAAGAACTGCACGGTGTCGGCGCCATGCGCCAGCGCCTGGTAGCTCTGGCGGCGCATCTGCCCGGACAGTTGCACCGGGTTGAACCAGCACTGCTTGGCGGGTGACTGCTCCATGAGCATGAACGGCTGGCCATGCTTGAGACCGCGCATCATCGCATGCCAGAAGCTGGTGTCGTCGAGCGAATCCTGCAGGCCGACGTAGCAGTCCCAGGACACGACGTCGAGATCGTCGGCCCACTTCGCGTAGTCGTATCGCGCGGCGCGGCCGAAGAAATTCGTCGTGACCGGCGTGGACGGGTCGTGGCGCCGGATGGCGTTCTTTTCCATGACGAATTCCGAAAGCTGGGATTCGCCGAAGAACCGCGCGTAGTCGAGGAACGCCGCGGGCAGCACGGACAGGTTCTCGTCGAAGGCGTCCCCCAGCCGGTTCGGCGGTACGATCTGATCGAACGAAGCGAAGGTATGGCTCCAGAACGCGCTGGTCCACGCCTCGTTGAGGGCCTCGACCGTTCCATAGCGGTTCTTCAGCCAGACGCGGAACGCCGCGGCGCAGTTCGGGCAGTAGCAGAGGTTCTCGTATTCGTTCGATACATGCCACGCGACGATGGACCGGCGCCGGCCGTAACGTTCGGCCAGCCGATCCACAAGGCGCTCGGCGAAACCGCGGAACACCGGGCTGTTCGGGCACGCGTTGTGGCGCTTGCCGTAGGACTGGCGGCGGCCTTCGAAATCGACGCGATTGACCTCCTCGAACCGCTCGGACAGCCACGCCGGCAACGCGGCGGTGGCGGTCGCCAGTTCGATGGCCATGCCGTGGCGCTCGGCGCAGTCGATGACCCGGTCGAGGTGCCCGAAGTCGTACGCATCCTCGGACGGCTGCAGGCCAACCCATCCGAAGACGTTGAGCGTCAGCTCGTTGATGCCGGCCTCGGCGAACAGATCCATGTCGCCGTCCCACGTCGATTCCGGCCATTGCTCGTAGTTGTAGTCGCCGCCGAACAGCATCGCCCCGTCGGCCGATACCGTCACGCCGGACCAGTCTTCCTCGCGATTTGCCCTCTGGTTCATCATGCCTCCATATAACGCCGCCGACCGTCTCACTTCGTTGTCCGATCGAGGTTCTCTCTGATTCATAACGTTATGAATCATTACGTTATGAATCATACGACAGAACGGAAGTCTTGTCAAAATGGAGGTGTCATTGTTGTGAGATCGGGCATGCCGCAGGCACCGCGAACGGTGCTCTGGAGCACCAGGGGAAGAGTCAGGCGCGGATTGCGTTTTTGCCCGGCAAGGGTGGGAGCTCGCCGTCATATCGACGCGCAGGCGCCGATATGGCACCATCGGCTAGTATCCCGCGCCGTTAATTCGTTGAGTAATTCTGGCTCAGCCTCAGCGAGGGGAGCCAGACATTGTTAACGAATTAATGACGCAGGATACTAGGGGCGATGATTGACCATACAGGTCGATACAGGAGAGCGGCACAGGGACCGAGACAGGGATAATACAAGGGACAATACAAGGGACAATACAAGGGACAATACAGGCAGGCCAACCCACACACGCACTGGGATCAATGAACTGCCGGCGCCGATGACGCGCCACCACATGCCGGCGCATCTTCCGCCTCGGGATCAGGATCGGCCCCATACACAGGAAAGCCTACGCGCCGGCAGTGCATCGCATCGGCTTTCTCCAATAACAACGGCCATATTGCACGGAAGCCGGCGTAAACAAGCTTGTTTACGCCGGCTTCCGTGCAATATGGCCGTCACAGCGAATCGATCACGGCATTCGCGCACCACGATCAACCACTACGCCACGATCGGGCTTTGGCCTATTTCGGCCAGCCCTTGGGTGTGTGTTCCAGCGACCAGACGCCCAGCTTGTGCGAGAAGCTGTTCTGCCACTTGGCTTCCAGCTGTTCCGGAGTCAGCCGGTTCTCGGCCGTTTTGAGCCGGTTCATCGCATTGGTGTGCGTATCGTCGAGCAGCCATTTGCGGATCAGGAAGTTCCAGACCATCACCACGGCGGTGGCGATCAGCTTGCCAACGTTCGTGCGCAGCAGGTATTCGGCGTGCTGCGACACATAGGCGTCATGGTTCATGCCGTAGGTGGAGATCCAGATGATCGCGTCGTTCATGAGCAGGCCGACCACCGCCCCGGCCACGAAGATGACGATCTCCATCCAACGGGCCATGTCTTCGCGATGCTTGAACACGAACTTCATGCTCGCCAGATAGTTGAAGATCAGGGAGATGATGAAGGAGATGGTGGCGGCGGACACATTGTGCATGTGGAACAGCCCGACCAGGAGGTTGAGGATACCCCAGTCGATGACAAAGGCAATCACACCGACGATGCCGAATTTCATAAGCTGCGCAATCAGTTTCTTCACGGGAACCCATTTAACACTGCATGGTTGACCCACGGGGCGGTATGACGCCGATTTGCACCGTTCCCTTGCACGCCGCGCCGGGCGTTGGGATACCGGGGAGCGCGCAGCACCTTTGCATTTTTGGGATGGTGAGGGGCGGCGGGAAAAGCGGAAAAGAGCGAGAAGCAGCAAGAAGCGGCAAGAATGATTGCGAGAATGATTACCTCCTCGTCCCCTCACCGAGGCATTCCGCTTAGCCCATACCAGATGCGCCGCACTGAACTCACATCAGCGGGGCATATCTTCTACCCTGCAGAAGCAACAACCTGCTCAGAGGCACGTCAACGGGGCAACACAACGATCTTGCAGAAGTAATACCCCCGCAAAACCAAGAAACCGAAACGAATCCTCCACCCCATAGCACGAATGCCACGCTCAGCACCACCTCAGTGCGGCAAAGCAACCACCCTGCAGAAGCAATACCCCGCCGAGCTACGCAAGCGAAACGAATCCCCTACCCCGCAGAAGACATGCCCCACCCAGCAACACCTCAGCAAAGCCCGACCACTACCCCGTAGTACAACCGACCCGCTCAGCAGCAGCATAGCGAGGCAGAACCACTACTCTGCAGAAGCAATGTCCCGCTGAACCTAATAGCCGAAAAGAATCCCCTACCCCGTAGAAGGCATGCCCCGCATAGCAACGGCCCCGTGAAGCCCGCCTATTACTCCGTAGTACAAGCGACCCCGCTCAAGCATGTCAACGACCCGAAACAACGAGCCTGTCGAAGGAATACTCCGCTCAGAAGCAGCTCAGCGAGGCAAAACCACTACTCCGTAGAAGCAATACCCCGGCAAAGCCACAAAACCGAAGCGAATCCCTACCCCATAGCACGAAAGACCCGCCCAGCAACACCCGCCGCCGCTACCGCTTCAACAGATAGTCGAGCTGCTCCATGACCAGCGGATGCGGCGGACGCTTGGTCCCGGCCGAATCCACAATCAGAGGCCGCAACGTCTCCTGCACGAACGGAATCGCCTGGTCGAACGCCACGCCGCCGGGCAAGGTCATAGGAGACACGATGGCCGCCGTACCGTCCTTGGACGGGTTCAGCAGCACGACCGGCCGCACCTGCAGCATCGGGAATTCCTCGGCAAGCGCGGAAGCGACATCCCCCGGTTCGGCGAGATCGCGGTAGATCCGCTCCGCCTTGTCCTGTCCACGCCGCTTGAGCACCAGCGAGTCCACCTCCTGAGCTCCGGCCGGCTCGCCCGTGAACAGATGATCCGCATCGGCCTGGTACCCATGGGTGTCGAACACCCATAGCACGCCGTCCAGCAGCAGCACGCCGTCCGCGGTGACGTTCGGCATGCCGGGCACCGGCAGCGACCACCACGAATAGCCGCGATTCAGGACATTGCCGTGCACCAGCAGCCGCGCCAAGGTCTTGTCGGACGGGACGCCACGGACATGATCATTGTGTTCCAGCATCGTCTGCGTCAGGGAGAAAAGGTCGTACTCGCCCGGATCGATCGACTCGCGCCACGGCACGATCTCGGAATACCGATTCCCGTTATCGCCGGATGCGTCATATCCAGACACGTATTCCGACGGATTCACCGGGCCGGCGCCCGTCGCGTTCGCGGTCTGTGGCAGCGGATTGTCATAATCCGACCCGACCGGACTGTCGCAGTCGGCACCCTCCGCGGTACGCATCGAAGAACCGTCGGATCGCACCGTCACCGGACCGTCGAAGACGATCGGCTTGGAGGCCGGTTCGGGTTTCGGCGCCGTGGATCGATCGAAGGGAACGCTCGTATCAGCGGGACGATTCCCGGCGGGCGCACTTTTCCCAACACCTACGCCGCTTGCGCCGAAAGCGCCCGGCTCCTGCGCGCCGCCACGCGCGCCGCGCTGCCCGTCCCGACGCCCACCAGCGTTATCACCGGCATATGCGCCGGCTGAGGCACCATTCTGCGAGCCATACGGCATGCGCGCAGCGCCGCTCGCGGCACCGCTCGGCGCCCCACTCGCCGCACCGGACTCGTCATCCGGCGTCCACGGCATCCCCGACGTGCCATCGGCACCGTTCCGTGCTTTGTTCCGCACATTGCCATTCGCGCTCTTGGGCGCCTTCGCCGGCGCCGACTTGGCCACGAACACGCCGATCGCAACGGCGATGATGAACGCCAGCAATCCGTTGAAGTTCAACATCCCCAGCACTACTTCGGCGATGATGAACGCAATGATTCCCCGAACCATATGATCCCTATCTCTCCATGCCTATCGGCTCCACCCAGACCACGCTCGTGGCATCACACCATCCGATGGCAGTACGGGCATTCGACCAAGCCCTCAGTCGGAGTCCACAGCCAAAAATGGTCATTCGGGCACTGCCGATTGACATACGACAGTTCCTTGACGATCCGCAACAGGGTCTCCTTGGTGGCCTGATCGGCCTGCCCGTCGACCAGCGACTGCAGATACCGCGGCGAGGAGCAGTACACATAACGGCGCCAGCGCCTCAGACGCGTGACGAAATTGATGATCGTCACGATCATAGGCACGACCATAATTATCAGGAACATGACGAGATAACAGACCGCCGCGAACTTGGCAATGGACGCCTGATCCGCAGCGGATATCCGAGCACTGTCGCCCACGCTCAGTGCCTTGGTGAACCCGGTTCTAAACGAGGTGAGGAAGAGAAACCGGTAGAATCCCCAGAACGCCGCGACAAACAGCGCCACATACAGCACCGAACCGACGCCGTAGATGATCATCAGCCGCTTGTCGCGCGCATGCGCCCGCTGTTGCACCGTATCGACCGGGCGCACCGCGAAATCGGTGGCCTTGGACTTCTTGCCCGTATTCCGCGCCATCAGCGGACTCCTTCCCGTTTCGGCTGGGATTGCGTATAGGTCACGCCGTTTGCATTGCTCACGGCGTTCCAACTTGCTCCCAGTTTGTCAGCTACGATATCGTTGGCGACCAGCTGGCCGCCGCACCCCAGGCACCGGCGAGACCGACCGGCGAAGCCGATGCTTTGCTTGCCGCAATGCGGGCACAGGAACTTGACGATCGTGCTGTCGCCCCACAGCGCGCGACCATCCATCGCGTGCACCTGCCGAGGGCGTGGACCGGCGGCGGCATTCGCCGGAGTCGGGGCCCGGGCACGCCGCT
>OAXB01000171.1_pt1 | contig 26019 bp, 21 predicted proteins | sample 1501541 | NCBI WGS metagenome assembly OAXB01 (sample SAMEA2580302, study PRJEB22360) | human gut metagenome | biome: human gut; feature: human-associated habitat; material: faeces | place: Denmark | collected 2008/2010
CCCATGCGAAGGGGGCGTGCGCGTGCTGCCGCCCCCGCCCGCCGGCGTCTCCGGATTGGCCGGATCGCTGATGTACCACGTCGGCTCGTACTGCGTGTCATACCGCTCGAACAGGATGTGGCGGGAATCGGGCGCCCACCAGAACCCGTCGTAGCGGTCCATCTCCTCGCCGGCCGCGAATTCGGCCAGTCCGATGCGCCAGGTGTTCTCCTTGCCGCCCCGCGCGCAACCGCAACCGCACTCACCGTCACGCTCATCACCGCGATCACCGCGAGCGCACGCATCGCCGCACACGCCCCAGATCGACCCGATCACGTCGCCGGCCGCCGGGCGATCGCCCTCATCGGCGCCGAACGCACCCTCGGAAATCGCCTCCTCATCGGCGTCCGCCTCCACGAACGCCCCGTCGTTCACCTCGCCGGCAGCCACGGCAGCGTCATGCACCGCGGCGCTCTCCCAATCGGCGATGTCGACGAGCTCGAGATGCTCGCCGGTGGTGTACAGCACATGCTTGCCGTCCGGGCTGATGCACGGATTAAGCACCGGGCCGTACACGCCCTGATCGTCGGTGTCGAGCTCGCTCGCCGCCAGCTGGCGGGTGCGGGCCCCGTCGCCGTCCTCGTCGATTTCGGTCAGGAACAGACGCCCGTTGATCGTGTAGATCACACGGCGCCCGGCCGCATCGACCGAGTAGCTGACGATGCCGGTGCCGCCCTCGCGCGCACGCTCGCGGCGGGCCTTCTCCTCGGCCGGCACGTCCTCGCTGTCCGCGTTGGCGAGCAGCTCGCGCGGGTCGGCGAGCAGCACCTCGCGGTGGCTGCCGTCGCCCTCGAGCACGCTCATCCACAGCGCGGTCACCAGATCCTCCGGCCCATCCGAGCGCAGGAACAGCGCACGGGACCCGTCGCCGATCACCCGCGCCGAACGCGGGGCCCCGCACCCGAAACGCAGCGTGCGCGCCTTGAGCCGCGGGAACGCATCGATTGCTTCCTTGACGTCATATGCATTGGTCATATCGTTCATGGCCACAACCATACTCACCAACCGGTCGCCGGCATGTTACGGCTGTTACGGCGCCAACGCACGAGACGCCCATCGCTCCCGGATGCAAAACGCCCCGGGCGACCCACACCCGCGACGCAGGGCCAACGATGCCGCCGAAAGCCCCCAACCGCCACCGAACGCGCATTTGCGTGGAAATTTTGCGCTCATACCGCCGTTTTTCTCCCGAAATTTTGATCTTATTCCCCACTGCCGCGTAGGATAAGGTGAAGATATAAGAAAGGGATCACTATGAGCGTTCTCGACCGTTTTGAGAAAAGTGTAGAAGGCGCGGTCAATGGCGTGTTCGCCAAATTCGGGTCCAAGGACCTGCAGCCCGTCGACCTCTCCAGCGCTCTCGAGCGCGAAATCGACGCCGAAGCGATGCCGGTTGGCCGCGATCGCACGGTGGCCCCGAACGAATACCGTTTCAAGCTGAGCACCCCGGATTTCGACCGCATCGAGCAGTGGGGCTCCGAGACGCTGGCCAATGAGCTGGCCGACAACCTCACCCAGTACGCCAAGAGCCAGCACTACGCCTTCGTCGGCCCGGTGGTCGTGATCTTCGAGGAGGACCTCGACCTGACCAAGGGCAGCTTCACGCTGAGCTCCGAATCCGTGCAGGGCAACGCCGTGCCGCGCACCACCGACGAGCAGTCGCAGGACGACCCGATGCTGGAGATCAACGGCAACCAGTATCTGCTGACCAAGGAGAAGACGGTGATCGGCCGCGGTTCCGGCTGCGACATCATCATCGACGACCCGGGCATCTCCCGCCACCACATGGAGATCGATATCACGCCGAACGGCGTGATCGCCCGCGACCTGGGGTCCACGAACCACATGTACATCGAGGGGCATCAGGTGCCGGTCGCCACGCTGCTCGACGGCAACACGATCACCATCGGCCGCACCCGCATCCTGTACTGGGCCTCCTCGCAGGAGCAGGAGTAGCCCCGCACGGGAGCCGCATTCCGTTATGCTCACTGAACTGACCTTCGCGATCCTCAAGTTTGGATTCCTGATTTTCCTCTGGCTGTGCGCGGGACTCGCCATACGATCGCTGTACAAGGACATGGAAACGTACAGCCCGCGCGCGTCGCGCGCGCATCGGCGCAAGGAGCGCCGCGCACGCAAGGCCGTGGCCGCCCCGGCGCCGGTGGCGACCGCATCCGCCGTGCCGTCCACGCCGCGCACCAACGAGATGCCGGCGACCAATGCGTCGCCGACCCTGCTGGTCATCATCGACGGGCCGCTCGCCGGCTCCTCCGTGCCGCTGACCGAGGGATCGATCTCGCTTGGCCGCTCCGCGTCGAACACCGTGGTGCTGAACGATGAGTTCGTCTCGTCCCACCACGCCCGCGTGTATCAGGACCCGGCCACCGGATCGTGGGCCATCGAGGACCTGAACAGCACGAACGGCACCGTCGTCAACGGCCAGCGCATCAACACGCCCACCATCCTCTCCGCGCGCGTCCCCGTCCGCATCGGCGCCACCACCTTCGAATTGAGGTGATTGCCGCATGCCGAACTCCTCCGCTTCGCAAAAACTGTTCCTGTACTCTACAACCGTCTCGGATGTGGGTACCGTGCGTTCCAACAATCAGGATTCGTCGTTCGCCGGCGAGCACCTGATGGCGATCTGTGACGGCATGGGCGGCCATGCCGGAGGCGACACCGCCTCGACGATCGCCATCCGTTCGCTCGCGCACATCGAGCGCGATGACGTGAACGGCGATATCCAGACCGTCTCGAAGATGATGGAGACATCGGTGATGGCCGCGCACGACGCGATCGTCGGCAAGGCCAAGCGCGAGCGGCGGCTCTCCGGCATGGGCACCACGGTGACCACGGTCGTGCTCGTATCCGGCTACTGGGTGCTGGCGCACATCGGCGACTCGCGCGCCTATCTGCTGCGCGACGGCAAGCTGACCCGCATGACGCACGATCACAGCTACGTGCAGCATCTGATCGACACGGGGCGCATCAGCGAGGCGGAGGCGAAGAACCATCCGCAGCGCAACGTCGTGATGCGCGTGCTCGGCGACTTCGACATCGACCCGCACCCCGACATCGCCATCCGCAAGGCCCATCCGACCGATCGCTGGCTGCTGTGCTCCGACGGCCTGACCGGGGTGCTCGAGGATTCGACCATCGAACAGGTGATGGCCGACTGCACCGATCAGGAGGAATGCGCGCAGCGGCTGGTCAGTATGGCGCTCAAGGCTGGCAGCACCGACAACGTGACCGCGGTGATCGCCGACGCCACGCTTGCGCTGGACGCGCAGGCCTTCGATCTGCCGAACCAGACGATTCTGGTCGGCGGGGCCGCAAGCGCCAGCTTGGAGCCGATCGCCGACATCGTCAATGCGCCGGTGGCCACCGCGCCGATGCTGCGCGAGGACTCGACCTCGCCGGCCCAGCGCGCGGCCGCGCTGATGCAGGATTCGGCGCCAGCCGCATCCCCAGCCGCCGCCCAGCAATCCGCGAAATCGCGTGTGGTGCAGCCCTCGACGGTACGCGAGGAATCCGGCGACCGCATGATGCCCGATACCGGCGAGATCCCCGTCGTGCAGAAGTCGGACGGCCGCGTCAGCGCCGATCCGAACGATCCCGAGGTCGCCAAGGCGATCCGGCACGAGCATATCGAACAGCGCAAGATCACGCGCGACAAGCACCGGCGTTCGCGCATCGTCACGGTATTGTGCATCATCGTGGCGCTGCTCGCGCTGGCCGGCTGCGGGTGGGGCGCGTACGCCTGGAGCCAGACCCAGTACTATCTGGGGTCCTCCAACGGCGTGATCACGATCTACCAAGGCGTGAACACCAATCTGTTCGGCCTTGAGCTCTCGCACGAGGTCAAGAGCACGAACATCACGATCTCCAGCCTGCCGCAGTCATGGCAGAATCAGTTGGAGCAGGGCATCGCCGTCGGCAGCTACGACGAGGCCCAGGCCCACGCCAAGCTCATCGAGCGCGAACGCGACAAGGAGCAGAACAAGACCGCCGACAGCGCGAAGAAGTCCACCGACTCCTCGTCGGACAAGGCGGGCGATTCGTCCGGCAAGTCGACGTCGTCCAATTCCGGAGGCAACTCCGGCAAATCCTCCGACGGCAACTCGTCCGGCAACAACACGTCCAACAACAACTCGGGCAATTCGACCAACGACAAATCAGGAAGCGAGGCAGGACAATGATCATGACCCGCCTACGCCAACTGTCGCTGCTGGTGCTCGTGCTCCTGACCGGGTTTCTCGGATTCTTCCAGATGCTGGAACGCACGACCAACGGGTTTCCGACGAAATACGCCATCCTGATCGGCGCGGTCAGCCTGCTGAGCTTGGCGGTATGGGCGCTGATCATGCGGTTCCAGCCCCACGCCAGCCAGACGATCCTGCCGTGCGTGCTGCTGCTCAATTCGGTCGGCACGGTGCTGATCGTGAGCATCGACCAGAGCAAGAACACGCCGTCGAGTGCCGGTGTCAGGCAGCTGCTGTGGCAGATCGTGGCGTTGGTGCTGTTCGCGTTCGTCATCATCTTCCTGCAGGACTACCGCGTGCTGCGCCGCTTCTCCTATGTGAGCATGGTGGTCGGCCTCGCGCTGCTCCTGTCCCCCATGCTGCCGTTCATCGGCGCGTCGATCAACGGCGCGCGCGTCTGGATCCAGATCCCGTTCACCAACAGCACCATCCAGCCGGGCGAATTCGCCAAGCTGTTCCTCGCCTTCTTCTTCGCGGCCTACCTGTTCGACCACCGCGACCAGCTGGCCGTCGGCGGCAGGAAGTTCCTGGGGCTGCAGCTGCCGCGCATCAAGGACCTTGGGCCGATCATCATCGTGTGGATCGCGTCGATGGGCGTGCTGGTCCTGCAGCGCGATCTGGGCACGTCGCTCATGTTCTTCGCGATGTTCGTCTCGATGCTGTACGTGGCCACCGGCCGCAAGAGCTGGATCGTGATCGGCCTGATCGCCTTCGCGGCGGGCGCGGTGGCCGCGGCCGGCATCTTCAGCCACGTCGGCTCGCGCGTCGACGCATGGCTGCACCCGTTCAGCAACGAGCAGTACTACAAGGAATTCGGCGGTTCCGGGCAGATCGTGACCGGCATCTTCGGCCTTGCCTCGGGCGGCCTGATCGGCACCGGGCTCGGGCAGGGATACCCCTCGCTCACGCCGTACGGCAACTCCGATTTCATCTACACGTCGGTCGGCGAGGAGCTCGGCCTGACCGGGCTGATGGCCGTGCTGGTGCTGTATCTGATCATCATCGCCTCCGGCTTCATCACCGCGATGAAGATCAAGGACGGATTCGGCAAGCTGCTCGCCTCCGGCCTGGTGTTCACCATGGCGTTCCAGGTGTTCACGGTGGTCGGCGGCGTCACGCTGGTGATCCCGCTGACCGGCATGACCATGCCGTACATGGCGGCCGGCGGGTCCTCGCTTGTCGCCAACTACCTGCTGGCCGCCCTGCTGGTCGTCATCTCCAACGCGGCCAACAAGCCCGAGCCGCCCGCCGAGATGTCGGACACGTTCCAGTACGAGGCCCTCGCCGTGCTGCGCGACCATGAGCTCAAGGAGCGTGGCGTGCAATGAACAAGTCCCTGCGTCAACTTTTCACCGCGGTGATCGTGCTGTTCGTCATCCTCGGCCTGTCCTCCACGGTCTGGACCGCGATACAGGCCGATTCCCTCAACGCCGATTCGCGCAACGCACGCGCCATATACCATACGTACGGCACGCATCGCGGCGCGATCCTCACCTCCGACGGCACCGTGCTGGCCCAATCGACCGCGACCAACGACGCGTTCAAGTACCAGCGCGAATACTCGAACGGCGCGGTGTACGCCCCCGTCACCGGCTACTACTCGATCAATCAGCCGACCGACCGCGGCATCGAATACTCCCGCAACGCGCTGCTCAGCGGCGACGCGGACGCCCTGCTGTGGGACCAGTTCAAGGCGGTGCTCTCCGGCTCGCAGAACACCGGCGCGACGATCGAGACCTCGATCAACTCGTCGCTGCAGACACTCGCCTACCAGCTGCTCGGCAGCAACGACGGCTCGGTCGTGGTCATGGAGCCCAAGACCGGCCGCATCCTCGCGATGGTGAGCACGCCAAGCTACGACCCGAACCAGCTGGCCAGCCATGACACGGCGAGCGCGAACCAGGCATACAGCCAGCTGATCAACGACGACTCGAACCCGATGCTCAACCGGGCCACGAGCCAGCTGTACCCGCCGGGATCCACGTTCAAGACCGTGGTCGCCGCGGCGGCGCTCGAATCCGGCGACTATCAGCTCGACACCCAGATTCCGGCCGGCAACAGCTACACGCTGCCCGGAACGTCGGTGCCGCTGACCAACGCCAGCCCGCTGGCCGACGGCTCGAACGGCAAGATCGCGCTGCAGGATGCGATCGCCTATTCGTCGAACACCGCGTTCGCGCAGCTCGGCGTCTCGCTGGGCAGCGACAAGATCGCCGCCATGGCCAAGAAGTTCGGCTATGGCAGCTCGATCACCGTGGATTCCTCGTCGGGCAGCGGCGCGATGTCGTCCGTGGCGGCCAAGCTGCCGGACAACCCGACCAACGACCGGCTCGCGCTGGAATCGATCGGTCAGGGCGACAACCAGACCACCCCGCTGCAGAACGCGATGATCGCCTCCGCCATCGCCAACGACGGCAAGCTCATGCAGCCCACGATCGTGGACCGCGTGCGCTCGAGCGACCTGTCAGTGGTCTCCGAGACCAAGGCCCGCACCATGAGCCAGGTGATGAGCTCGGACACCGCCAACAAGCTCACGCAGGCGATGGAGGGCGTGATCACCAAGGGCAACCCCAATCTGGCGATCGACGGCATCGCGGTCGCGGCCAAGACCGGCACCGCGCAGATCGGCAACGACAACCAGTCCATCGATGGGTGGATCATCGGCTTCGCCCCCGCCGACGATCCGAAAATCGCCATATCCGTGGTGGTGCATAATGTGGACCTCTTCGGCTCCCTGGTGGCCGGGCCGATCATGAAATCCCTGATGGAGGAGGCGCTGAAACAATGAAACTGATCGAAGGACAGCTGATTCACCGCCGATACCGTCTCGACAAGCGCCTTGCGCAAGGCGGCATGGGCGAGGTCTGGAAGGCCTACGACATCCAGCTCGGCCGCCCGGTCGCCATCAAGGCGCTGCGCTCCGACCAGTCCAACGTCGAGGCGAAACTGCATCGCCTGCGCGCGGAAGCGCACAATTCCGCCAATCTGGCGCACCCGAACATCGCCGCGCTGTTCGAATACTACGAGCACGACGGCATCGGATTCCTCATCATGGAGTACGTGCCGAGCAAGTCGCTGGCCGACCTGTTCCACGAGCGCGGCGCGATGAACCCGACCGAGCTGCTGCCGATCCTGATCCAGACGGCCCGCGGCCTGTTCGTGGCGCACAGCCACGGCGTGATCCACCGCGACGTGAAGCCGGCCAACATCATGGTGTCCGACACCGGCGAGGTGAAGATCACCGACTTCGGCGTCTCCTACTCCACCAATCAGGAGCAGATCACGCAGGACGGCATGGTCGTCGGCACCGCGCAGTACATCTCCCCGGAGCAGGCGCAGGGCAAGCAGGCCACGCCGCAGTCCGACATCTACTCGCTCGGCGTCGTCGCCTACGAGGGGCTGTGCGGGCACCGCCCGTTCACCGGGGCCACGCCGGTCGACATCGCCGCGGCCCACGTCAACGACCCGGTGCCGCCGCTGCCGGACACCGTGGATCTGCAGCTCAACCAATTCGTCATGTCGATGCTCTCCAAGGATCCGCTCGACCGGCCGAAGGACGCGCTGGTGGTGTCGCGCACGCTCGCCCGCATCGAACGGCGGCTGCTGGACCAGGAGACCGCACAGACCGATGACACCTTCATCGCATCCGGCCGTCTGCCCCGCCGCGTGGTCAGTCTGCCGCACACCGTGAACACGCTGCTGCGCGAACTCAACCTCTCCGATATCGGGCAGCCCGGGGGAACCGCCGTGAACGTGGATAACGCCTCATTGAATCTGGGGACATCGTGGAAGGAACAGCAATGAGCACCATCATGCCGAAGTCGCTCGCTGAGGGGCGCTACCAGCTCGGCCAACTGGTCGGGCGCGGTGGCATGGCCGAAGTGCGCGTGGCGCTTGACACGCGACTGGGCCGCACGGTGGCGATCAAGATCATGCGTTCGGATCTGGCCAACGACCAGATCTTCCTCTCCCGGTTCCGCCGCGAGGCGCGCTCGGTCGCCCAGATGAACAACATGAACATCGTCAACATCTACGACTCCGGCGAGGAGACCGTCACCGACGAGAACGGCAACGTGGAGCGCCTGCCGTACCTGGTGATGGAATACGTCAAGGGCCAGACCCTGCGCGACATCATCAAAGCCAACGGCCCGCTGAGCCAGCGCGACGCCGAACAGGTGATGCTCGGCGTGCTGTCGGCGCTTGAATACTCGCACCGCATGGGCATCATCCACCGCGACATCAAGCCCGGCAACATCATGATCTCCGAGCAGGGCATCGTCAAGGTCATGGACTTCGGCATCGCCCGTGCGCTCGACGATTCCGCGGCGACGATGACCCAGTCGCAGGGCGTGGTCGGCACCGCGCAGTACCTGAGCCCCGAGCAGGCGCGCGGCGAGACCGTCGACATGCGGTCCGACCTGTATTCCGCCGGCTGCGTGCTCTACGAGATGCTGACCGGACGGCCGCCGTTCACCGGGGATTCCGCGGTGGCGATCGCCTACCAGCATGTTTCCGAGGTGGCCACGCCGCCGAGTTCCGTGGTCCCGGGCCTGCCGAAGATGTGGGACTCGATCTGCGCGAAGGCGATGGCGAAGGACCGCCAGAACCGCTATGCGACGGCCAACGAATTCAAGAACGACATCCTCACCTTCATGAACGGCGGCGTGCCGGTGGCGGCGGCCTTCAACCCGCTCACCGACCTGTCGAACATGAAGGCGCGCAAGCAGGCCGAACAGAACGCGGCGACCTCGGCCACCATGGCCACGATGGCGATGGGCCAGCCGCAGGGCGAGACCACGGCCACGCAGGCGTTCAACCCGGTGACCGGGCAGTTCGAGGTGGTTCCCGGCGCGATCAACCCGAACAACGCCGCGGCCAACACGGCGGTCAAATCGCGCGCCGAGCAGCGCGCGGCGGCCGCGAAGGCCAAGCGCAAGAAGAAAGTGATCATCGGCACGCTGATCGGCGCCCTCGTGGTGGCGCTGGTGGCGCTGGCCGTCTACTTCGCCATGAGCGGCAGCACGACCAACCCGGCCGACGAGATGGTCAAGGTTCCGGACTTCACCTCGCAGTCCAACATCAGCGAATCCGGCGTCAAGAAGGCGCTCGAGGATCTGGGGCTGAAGCTGGTGTCCAAGCAGGACACCACGTCGTCCGAGGCCGAAGGCACGGTCACCAAGCAGGATCCGGAAGGCGGCAAGCAGGTCGCCAAGGGCTCGGAGGTGACGGTGTGGTTCTCGGCCGGCCCGCAGACGGTCACCGTGCCCGACGTCTCCAAGCAGACGCAGGACGCGGCGGCATCCACCCTGACCGGGCTGGGCTTCAAGGTGAACTCGGTGGTGCAGAGCGAGAACAGCGCCAACATCGACAAGGACAGCGTCACGCGCACCGAGCCGGCGGCCGGCAGCGCAACGCCCAAGGGCACGTCGATCACGCTGTACGTGTCCAACGGCATGAACGCGGTGCCCGACAACCTGGTCGGGCAGGCGCAGGATGCGGTCACCAAGGCGCTCAACGACGCCGGATTCACGGTCAACACCGAGCATGAGAACTCGGACACCGTGGCGGCCGGTTCCGTGACGCGCATGAGCGTCGAATCCGGGCAGGTGCTGGCGCAGAACACGTCGATCACGATCTGGGTTTCCGACGGCAAGGAGCAGATCGCCGTGCCGACCTGCTACGCGGGCCAGACCTACAGCGAATGCGCGACGCTGCTGCAAGGGTCCGGCTTCACGCCGCAGGCGAGCGGCGCCGGCGAAAACGGCACCGTGATCAGCACGAACCCCGCCGGCGGCACCATGGCCGACAAGGGCGCCACGGTGACGGTGACCACCAAGACCACTACGGTCACGCCTCCCACCGGCGACGACGACAAGAAGGATAATACCGGTAACGGCGGCAACACCGGCAGCGGCGGGACCACCGGCAGCACCGGCGGCAACACCGGCACCGGTTCCGGCAACTGATACCTCCCGCTCGCCGTGCATTCCGGCTCCCCTCTCTTCTGAAGGGGGAGCCGGGGGCGATCACACGGCAGAAGGTTGCCTGGCTCCCCTCTCTGAGGGGAGCTGCCCGCGCAGCGGGCTGTGGGGAGCCAGCCGAATAGGCACAACATCGACATGAGCCCCGCCGGATGGTCTATCCGGCGGGGCTCATGTCGATTTGAATAACGCTCTATCGCGCGATCTTGGGCTGCAGGCCCTGCGACTTGGCCACGGCGCTGTCCTGCCCGCAGACGGCCAGCCAGTTGGCCAGCAGGCGGTAGCCGTCCTGCGTCATCACCGACTCGGGGTGGAACTGCACGGCGTACATCGGCAGATCGCGGTGCTTGATCCCCTGGATGATGTGGTCGCCCTGCGTCCACGCGGTCACCACCAGATCATCGGGCACGGAATCCGGTTCCACCGCCAGCGAGTGGTAGCGCGTCGCGGTCATCGGATTGGCGACCCCGGCGAAGATCTCATCGTCGATGTGCTCGACCAAGCTGGTCTTGCCATGCATGATCGTCGGGGCATGGTCGACGGTGCACCCGTACACCTCCGCGAGCGCCTGCAGCCCGAGGCAGACGCCGAACATCGGTTTGCGTTCGCTGGCGCAGCGGCGGATCATGTCCTCGCTGGCGCCCGAATCGGCCGGGGCGCCCGGGCCAGGGGAGATCAGCACGCCGTCGTAGCCGTCGAGCACCTGCGGCTGTGCGGGGTCGATCGCGTCGTTGCGCACCACATCCACCGTTGCGCCCAAGGTCTTGAGGTACCCGACGATCGTGTACACGAACGAATCGTAGTTGTCGACCACCAGAATATGCGCCGAATCCGTCATAGTGCTCCTTGCCAGACACGTCGGCGCCATCGCGCCGACACCCTGCCGCCCAGTGTATCGCCCGGAGGCCCCCGGAACGGGAAAATGCATCAAAAGTTCGAGTTGTCGGTGCGAGACTGTGTAGCCCCAACCGTTTATCGAGCGAAATCTATCGAAAAACGATAGAAAATCACGCCGAGAACAGCCACTCTCCGTTTCCGCGCACCGACAACTCGCACCTACCGCTCAATCCACGGCCGGGGACGGCATATTACGGCGCAACGCAGCCTCAGCGGCACCTCATCGGCACCCCGGTCAAGCCTCAGCGCCGCCTCACGACACCGAGTAATTCGACATCGCGCGCAGCGCCGGGATGTTCGAGGCCGCCCACGGGAATCCCCATTGGAACAGCGCGACCGCAGCGGCGAACAGCAGCAGCGCGAGCAACACGAAGCGCACCGGCAGCACGCCCGGCTGGTGGCGGATCAGCCATCCGTAGATGCTCGCCTCCGGGCGCTGGCGGTATCCGTCGCGGATCTCGCGCAGCACGGGGAAGCGCCATGCCGCGAGCGCCGCCAGGAACAGCACCGCATACACGGCCAATGCGCCAAGCATCAACGGCACCAGCGAGTCAAGCTGCGCCGCCCATGAGGTCTTCTCGTTGGAGACGAAGGTGACGTCGCTGGCGGCCGTACCGTCCGTCAGCTCCTTTGGGGTGCCGTCGGACACCTTGGCCCAGTAGGTCAGCTCGCCGTAGCTGATCCATCGGTAGATCGGCGTCGAGTACTTCGGCTCGCAGGTGGTCATCGTGATCATGCGCTTGGTCGGGGCCTCCCCCGGATGCTGCGGGTCGGCGCCGATCACGCGAACCTCGTCCGGCTTGACGATCTCGTAGTTCGTGTAGTGGTACACGTACCAGTAGTCCTTGGTGCGGATCACGATCGTATCGCCCGGCTGGAGCTTGTCCACGTCGCCCAGCGGCTGGCCATAGCCGTCGCGGTGCCCGGCTATCGCGAAGTTGCCGAGCTGCCCGGGCCACTGCGTGTTCTCGTAGTGGCCGAGCCCGTGCTTGTTGAGTTCCTCGAGCGACGTGCCCTCGACGATGTTGCGGTGCCAGTTCTCGCCGAAACGCGGGATGTAGATCTGCGCGATCAGATCCCCCTCGTTCGCCGAATCCTGCTGGACGGGAGGTTCGCCCTCCTGCGCCTGCGCGATCTTGGCGGCGTCGCCTTCGCCCGGATCGGACCATGACGCCGATTGCAGCACCTCATGCTGCGTCCGCTCGGCCTCTACGCCGGTCCACCACAGCAGCCACGCGATGTACAGCGCGCAGACGACCGCCATGGTCAACAGGATTTCGGCGATGATGCCCATAACGGCCCAGAACGGCCCGTGACGGCGCCGCGCCGGCTCCCGTTCCGGCCACGACTGCGCCCATGCGGCTTCCGACCCGCCGTCATCGGGGTCGCTGACCTGGTCGAGCCGGTCGGCCATGTCATATGATTCGCGATCGTACCGCTCGCGCCCATCGCCATCCATCTGCGGTTGCTTTGCGTGTCTCACTGTTCGTTCGTCTCTTTCGAATCATCAATAACGCTTGAGTACTTCAGCGACTGCAGCAGCGCCGCCGATTCGGGGAATTCCAGCTTGTCCTTGGTCTCGACCTTCCAGCCTACGCCGAATGCGCTGACATACTCCTTGTAGATCTTGATCGCTTTCGAATCATTCAATGCCTGCAGCATATCATCGACCGGCCCGATGGCCGATATCGTGTACGGCGGCGAGTACTTCTTGCCCTGCAGCAGCAGCACGTTGCCCTGGCAGATCACCGCGGAATTGAACAGCACGCGCTGGTCCTGGATCATCATCGACTCGGCGCCTCCGGCCCACAGCGCGTTCACCACGGATTCGATGTCTTCCTGATGGATCACATAGTCGTTGATGTTCGATGTCGAACCGGAATTGTCGACCATCTTTTCCCACAGCGGCGAATCGTTCAGCGTCACCGTCACGCCCGGCCCTTCGACAGCTTTCAGCGTGGTGCCCGATCCGGCGCTTTCGGTGCTGGTGCCGGTGTCGGCCATCCCGGTGGCGTCGGAGGTGCCGTCCCCCGCGATGGATTTGAAGGTGTCGATCTGCGAGCCCAGCTTGGAGATGTCGTCCTGCAGCTGGTTGACGCGCTTGACGCGCTGCTCGATCAGGTCGGCGGTGTCCGACGACACCGAAGCGGTGCGGTTCACCTGCAGATTGACCGCCAGCAGGTACCCGGACAACGCGACGACCACGAACACGGCGACCCCGCCCAGCCATGAGCGCTTCGCGCCGTGCTTTCCGGTGTGCTTTGCCATGGATATTCCGCCGTTTCAGTTGATTATGGGCTCGCTATTCGCCAGTTTCGAGTCTAACCACTATTATGACTTTTAGCCTATATAAAGGAGACTACGCTGATGGCAGATACACAGCTGCACGAAACCGACTCGGAAGAGCAGAAGGACTGGCAGTCCGACACCGATGCCGCCAAGAACGCCGATGAGAAGGCAGTCGCCGCCACCGACGGCGCGGCCGCAGCGACCGACGATGATGAGGATTACGGCGTCCCGATGGACCAGGTGGAGGCCGTGCTCAACGCCAGCGCCGACAAGTCGGCGCTCACCCCGCAGATGCAGCGCATGATGCAGCGCCAGGCCGAGAACACCAAGCGCGTCGAGGAGACCATCAAGGGCACCAAGTCGAATCCGCGCTGGTTCGTGCCGCTGTTCTGCACCCTGATGGTCATCGGCCTGGTCTGGGCCGTCGTCTACTACCTGACCGGCAACTATCCGATCCCGAACATCAGCTTCTGGAATCTGGTCATCGCCTTCGCGTTCATCATGGTCGGCTTCATCATGACCATGTGGTGGCGCTGAGTCCGGTTCCAACCCCGGCCTGCTGCCGTCCACAGGATAGATTCTCCCGGCTCCCCTTCCCATGGCAGGGGAGCCGTTCGTATGCCGCAACGCATGCGAGGGGCCGGTATTAGCCGTTTGCCGTGTCTGGCTCCCCTCTCTGAGGGGAGCCAGACTCAGGATTACTAGCGGTCCGTCGACGCTTCCGCACGGACCTTTGCCGCGCGGATGAGCACATGCCGGCCTCCCTGCATGGTCGTGCCGAACAGATAAACGTCGCCGCCATCCGCGAGTTTGAGCTTGGCCCGCAGCTGAGGCGCGGTGAGCGGGAAATTGCGCACGGCGATGTTCGCCCGGGTGATGCCGGCAAGAGCGGTCTTACGCTCCCTTTTGCCCATCGCCGTCACTGTGTCGATGGCGAACGCGCGCCCCGGAAAATCGTCGATGCGCCGCGCGCCGACGAACAGATGGCTGTCCGGGCCGATCTGGACGACGCCGTACCGCCTCTCCACCAGCGCGAAGCAACCGGCCTTCATGATGGAGGCATTCGGCTCGTACAGGTATGCCATCGGTTCCGGCAACGGTGCGAGTCTCAGCGAACGATCCGACGAGGCGCCGTTCGGATCGTAGTCATATGACACCACGTCCCCGTCGTTGACACAGTATACGCGCAGCGTGAGCGGCGGATCGGGGTTCCCCGGCGTCCCATCCGATGCCGGTGCGATATCGGGGCTGGGGCCATGCATGGCGGCTGCGGCGATGACGGCCGGGTTGCCCGGGGCTGAGTTGTCCGGGGCAGCGTTGCCCGCAGCAGTACTAGTGTACGCGCCGGTGCTACCGGCGGCATCGGCAGTTCCGGTGTCCCCGGCTCCGGACTCGTGCCGCTGGAGCACCAGCAGCAGTTCCTTGCATTCGTTGCCGGTGGAGACGATGTGCACCTCGCTGACCGCTCCTCCGAAATCGGCCACGGCCTTGCGCCAGTCCAGCATCGGCGACAGCTTGATCATGACGCAGGGGGCCGCCGCCAGCAGCCGATCACGCAACTCCAGCACGTTCGGCGTGCAGTCCTCGATCGCATAGGTGCGCGCGCCGTGCTCGTCGCGCCGCGCCGGGTCCAGAAAAATCAGCGATACCGGCGTCGCGGCAGCCGCTGCAGCCGGTATAGTCGGCACAACCGTGGAGCGCGAATCCGCGGACTCGGGCTCCTGCCGATGCGAGCCGCCTATCCACGAGGATTCCCGATCCTGCCGGAGTTCCTGGGCTTGCCGGGCGTTCGGATCCGGGCAATGCAGATGATCCGAATGGTCTTGATGGGATTCCGGGCGGCGATCGCCGGATTCGCCCGTCAATGCACGCAGATACTCCTCCGCATCCGCGTTGACGACGGCGACATGGCGCAAACCCAGCGCGTTCATATTGTGCACGGCCAGCACGCAGAGATGCTCCTGGCGCTCCACATAGACCGCATGGCTGAATTCGCGCGACATATAGGAGCAGTCGACGCCGAATCCACCGGTCAGATCCACCAGCGTGCCGGAACGCGGCGGTTCGCGGTCGGCGTGTTCCGAGACCGGTGCCGTGAGACGCCGCGCGACCGACGCCTTGTACCGCGCGGTGAACTGCGATGAGCACTGTTCCATGGACAGATGCGGGGGATAGACGATCCCATCGCAGCCGGCCCACTCCGGCAGCTTATGCCGTGCGGTCTGCCAGCCGGCGATCTGATCCAGCGCAAACGGCAGGTCCAGTCCCTCGCTCTTCTTGGCCCGCAACGCCAGATCACGCACGTCTTCCGTACGATGCGCGTTGATAAAGGCCTGTGTCTGAGGAGAAATGCCCATGGTTGTCATGGTAAGCCATGGTAACCGGTTCGGCGAATCACCGGCCGCAGACTCAACCGGGACGGTCATGATGGAGCAGCAGGAGTACCGGGCGACAGACATGACGGCGACGAGCACCATGCGTGACGTCGATGGTCCAATATGTGATTAGGTAACGATTCACCATGTGATTTTTACTGCGCGCGCAGTAGTCCACATTACTTATCCACATCAGAAACCCTTGATTTTACAGGGCTTTCGGTAAGTTATCCACCACTTATCCACCGGTTGTCCACTCTATATCCCCAACTTATACACAATCCACAATGTGTTATCCACAATTGTGGATAACTATGGGGAATGTTATGCACACTATGCACAACCCATAAAACCCTGCAATTTACAACATTCCCAGCGAGCCATTCACATTGCTATCCACAGTTATCCCCGAGTTATACCCAAGTTATCCACATCCTTTTCCACATGATGTGGAAAACTACACGAATGTAATTCACTGCAGCCAACGGTCCTCACCGGTGCATTACCAAGACCGTCACGCACCGGCCGACGGCACCACAACAAACGGGCCCCCACGATTCCGTTGAATCGTGGGGGCGCGGCCCGTTCATCCAGTGATGGTCTCACGGCATGCGGAACAGCAGGCTGAGTACTCTGGCCGGGTTGCCCATATCGCACAGCAGAACAGCCACGACCAGCAGCACGAACACGATCGCGCCGTACACCGCGGTGCGGTAGGTGAGGCTCTTGCCACGCAGCGAGTGGGCTCCGGAAATCAACAGCCACGTGAATAGCGCACCGATCAGGAAGCCGCCGACATGCGCCTGCCACGCGATATTGCGCATCACGAACGGCATGGCGAAGTTGATGACCATCCACACCATCATCGAGCTGATGTCGATGCCGATGCGCCGATAGACGATCAGCAGGCTGGCGAATAGCCCGAACAACGCGCCGGATGCGCCATAGGACGCGTTCAGCCACCCCGACCCGTTGGGGGTGATCACGCCCCACGCCATCATGCCCAGTCCGCCGCCGATGCCGGACAGCAGGTAGAGCGCGAGGAACGGCTAATGGCCCATCAGGCGCTCGAGGACGGGCGCCACCGCCCATAGAGAAATCATGTTGAACAGGATGTGCATCAGCGATGTGGGCTGGTGCAGGAACATCGAGGTGATGAACGTCCACGGACGGCTCACGGCGTGCATGGGCTGGAACATGCCGAAACCAAGCAGTTCGTTCAATCCGCTGGGCCATAGCAGCCACAGCAGCAGTTCGACGATCCACACCGCCACGCAGATCAGCAGGATCGCCGTTGTGATGACCGGTCCGTTGTCGCGCCACTGGTAGCGGATCGCACGCTTGGAAAACATATCGCGTATGGTCGGAGAGCCGGGGAACAAGTTGAATCGGTAAGCCATGTCTCTACTGTAGTCGACCCTCACCCGCGAGCGCGGAATCCGCCACCGCGCGGTCTCGTGATCGGCCAGTGCCCCGAACCGCCCCTCGGCGGCATCCGGGCATTACGGCGATCATTGCGCGATTCGCCGGAGCGCAGCCGTTGCGGCGAGAATCGTGCGGCGCGTAAATCCACTCAATCGTCACATTCTTCGGCTTAAGATAGAGAGCAGAGTTGGCTTGGATGGGCAGGCCAGCCAGTATTGGGAAAGGAGCCGTCATGGAGAACAAGTCTTCTAACGGTTGGAAGTTCTTTGCGCTGCTGTTCGGCGCGCTGCTCGCCGGCCTGGTCGGTCTGTACATCTACAAGCAGCAGAATCCGGATTACGACCCGTGGGAGGAGCCTTGGGAGAACAGCTCGTCTCCGGTCGATCTGGGGCTGACCAAGGATACTGGGGAAGATGCCGGCGAAGAGGAAGCCGCTCCGGCCACCGCCTGATTCCGCACGCCGAACCATATACGCGAACCGTAGTAAAGCCCTGTGCCGCAAGATCGCTTGCCGCGCAGGGCTTTTGCTATGCCCTACGACGCCGAAATCGGCATACCCCAGCCGACCAACAACCCCAGCGGGGGCCTAGCTTCCACAGGATAGAAGAGATACCCCGCTGAGAAGGCGCCGAGCGAGGCAAACCACCTATAGGACCGACACTCCGCTCCGCCCATCATCGCCAACAAAGAAAAATGCGTGGTCTCTTGTGGGTTTGCCCCGCTGAGTGAGTGCTCAGCGGGGCAAACCCACAAGAGACCACGCATTACATCACGTCGGTCTAATACCGGCCTGTCAGGCCATCAGACCACCGGGCAGACGTGCATCAGACCAGCGGGCCGGTGTGCCAGATGCGAGTCAGATAATCCTCGATCGAACGGTCGGAGCTGAAGTAGCCGGAGTTCGCGACGTTGAGGAGCGCCTTGCGGTTCCACTCGAGCGGCTCGCGGTACAGGGCCTCGATGTCGGACTGGATGGAGCAGTAGGCGGTGAAGTCCGCGAGGGTCATGAACCAATCCTTGGTGAGCCAGTCGGCAACGAGCGGCGCGTAGGTGTTGCGGTCGCCGTTGGAGAAGGTGCCGTCGGAAACCATGTCGATGGCGGCCTTCAGGCGCGGATCGGCCTCGTAGTACTTCGCCGGCGAGTAGCCTTCCTCGTAGAGCTTGTCCACCTCATCGACGGTCATGCCGAAGAGGAAGAAGTTCTCGGCGCCGACGCGTTCGCGGATCTCGACGTTCGCGCCGTCGAGCGTGCCGACGGTCATCGCGCCGTTGAGGGCGAACTTCATGTTGCCGGTGCCCGAGGCCTCCTTGCCGGCCTGCGAGATCTGCTCGTCAAGGTCGGTGGCGGGGATCAGGTGCTGGGCGAGACGCACGTTGTAGTTCCACGGGAAGTACACGCTCAGCTTGCCCTTGACGTCCGGATCGTTGTTGACGACCCGGGCGACGTTGTTGATCAGCTGGATCGTCATCTTGGCGAGGTAGTAGCCGGGAGCGGACTTGGCGCCGAAGATCACGGTGCGCGGCAGCACGTCGTCGGCGGAGAGCCTGCCAGACTTGATGTCCGCGTAGCGGGCGATCAGGGCGAGGATCTTCAGCGACTGGCGCTTGTACTCGTGCAGGCGCTTGACCATCGTGTTGAACATGGTGTTCGGGTCCAGCTCGAAGCCGTACTCGCGCTTCGCGTAATTGGCGAAGTCGACCTTGTTGGCCTGCTTGACGGCGGCGAACTTCTTGACGAACTCGTCGTCCTTGGCCAGCGGCTCAAGGCCCTTGAGCAGCTCGAGATCGCTCAGCCACTTGTCGGTGCCCAGGCCCTCGGTGATCAGCGCGGACAGGCGCGGGTTGGCGAGGCGGATGAAGCGACGGGGGGTCACGCCGTTGGTCACGTTGGTGAACTTGTCGCCATACAGGTCGGAGAAGTCGCGCAGCGTGACGTCCTTGAGCAGCTCGGAGTGCAGCTCGGCCACGCCGTTGACGTGCGAGCCGCCGGCGACGGCGAGGAACGCCATGCGCACCTGCGGGTTGTCGCCCTCGGTGACGATGCGCATGCGGTTGATCTTGGCCTTGTCGCGGGTCTTGGTGGCGAGCTCGGCGAGGAAGTTGGTGTTGATCGCCTTGATGATCTCCAGGTGGCGGGGCAGCAGCTCGCCGATCAGCTCGGCCGGCCACACTTCGAGCGCCTCGGGCAGCAGCGTGTGGCAGGTGTAGTTAAAGGTGCGGGTGGTGATGTCCCACGCAGCGTCCCACGTATAGCCGTATTCGTCGATGAGGACGCGCATGAGCTCGGGGATGCCGATCACCGGGTGGGTGTCGTTGAGCTGGAAGCAGATCTTGTCCGGGAAGGTGGTCAGATCCGGCTTGTCCTGGCCGGGGTAGAACACGCGGATGGCGTCGTGGATGGACGCGGCCACGAAGAAGTACTGCTGCTCGAGACGCAGCGCCTTGCCCTGCGGGGTGGAATCCTCCGGGTAGAGGATCTTGGAGATGTTCTCCGCGGCGACCTGCGGCTTGACGGCGTTGAGGTAGTCGCTCTTGTTGAAGGTGGCGAGATCGAACTCGTCATAGCTCCTGGCGCTCCACAGGCGCAGCGTGTTGACGCGGCCGGAGGCGTAGCCGGGCACCATGTAGTCGACCGGTACGGCGCGCACGGACCACTCCGGCTGCCATTCCTTGGACCCGTCGGGACGGGTGACGACCTTGCCGCCGAAGTTCACGCGCTGCGAACGGTTGTAGTCGACGTGGCCCCACGGCTCCTCGTTGGCCTGCCAGTATTCCGGCTTCTCGACCTGCTTGCCGTCCTTGTCGAATTCCTGCTTGAAGATGCCGTACTTGTACTGGATGCCGTAACCGAAAGCGGGCACGCCGAGCGAGGCGAGGGAGTCGATGAAGCAGGCGGCGAGACGGCCCAGGCCACCGTTGCCGAGCGCGGGCTCATATTCGGCGTCGACGACGTCCTGCGGCTTGAATCCGAGGCTTTCCACAGCCTCATCGAACTGGTCGAGCATGCCGGCGTTGAGCAGCGCGTTGCGCAGCTGCTTGCCGATCAGGAACTCGGCGCTCAGGTAGCCGACGGCCTTGGTGCTGCCGTTGATCATATCCTGCTGGGTCTTGAACCAAGCGTCCTGCAGATAGTGGCGGACGACGAGAGAAGACGCGACATACACGTCCGCAGGCGTTGCCTGCTCCGGGGTCACGCCCTGCGCGTACTTCAGCTGTTCGCGGATGCCATCTGCGAACTCGGCGGTCGTAACCGGTGATTTGGGTGCGGTGATTTCAGTCATATCCTGAACTCTCTTTCCGGATTGTTGTCCTTGTCAATTATGCCCCGCCACTGTGACCGGCCATAGACGCCAAGGTGAACGCAGCATTACGTTCTGCAATCGTTTGCATCAACATGAGCCATAATACCGCAATTATCGCGATGCGCAACGTAGCAGCCCATGCGCACTACAGCCATCGCAGTAATGCTGGGCGACACGCTCAGCCAGCGCGGCACGACACCTCCAACGTTTTCATTCGTTGGATCACGCCGGCACCGAGCGATACGACCAAGCGATACAACGTTGTGCGGATACGCGCCGGCCGAACGCGACGCCGCGCGGAAACGGCAACGTGCAGACGCGACGTCACCACGCAGACACAGCGCCGGCTGTGCAGACGCAGTGGAAGAATGGTCGGCATGCCAGTGATACGCGAACAGGACATGGATAAGGGCCGCAAGGCATGGGATGCATGGCGCCGCGCCGCCAAGCAGGACGCAGAGCCCGGGCAGCAGTACGAAGGCGCCACCGGCACCAAAAGCGCGGCGCAACGCCTCGAAGTCAACCCGGACCTGCCCCGGCCGACATGGGCCATGGCCGTGCGATACACCTTATTCCTGTTGGAACGCAAGGCGCCCGGCCCCGGCGTGGAAGTGCGCGTGGCACCGTGGGGCGCCATCAAGATACTGGACGGACCGGCGTCGGATCCGCATAATCTCACGCCACCGGACGTCATCGAGCTCGACCCGGAGGTATGGCTGCGCTTGGCCGCCGGCATCACCACATGGGCGGAGGAAAAGGCCGCCGGGCACATCACGGCCGTCGGCGAGCGGGACGATCTCAGCGATCTGCTGCCGCTGGCCTAACGCCTGCCCTGATGCCGGGACTGCGCCGGGGCTAACGCCGCATCGACCTATGCCGCATAGATTACCGTAAGATTCAGCTTTCAGGCCTTCTTGGGCTTGAGCGCGCTCGGCACGGGCATGGGGATCGGCTTGTGCGGAGCCGGCTTGGGCTTCGGCGCGGCGGCGGACGGCTTGGCCGTGGTCACCGGGATCTCGCCGCTGGTCGCCTTCGCGGCGGCCTCGGCAGCCCACTTGGCGTACTCATCCAGATCATCCTCGGGCGCGGAAGCGGTCGTCTCGGCGTGGTCGTCGGCGACGGCATCTACATCAGAGTCCGCATGATGAGAATATTGAGCTTCAATATCGGCAAATGGATCAGCGGAACCAACGCCCGGCTCCTGCGTGCTGAGTTCCTTGGCAAGCTCGTCGTAATCGGTATCGGTGGTCAGGTACTTGAGCTTTCGGGCTATTTTCTGCTGCTTGGCTTTCTGACGTCCGCGGCCCATGTGACCCCCTGGATAATTACTGTACGTATCGATTCATCACATAAGAGAGTACCACTTGTTTGCGGCGGCGTGCTTGTCGGCTCGAACTTTTACGATAAAAGCGATATTTTCAGGTGTTTCAACACGCGCAAAGGCGGGAATATGACGGACGAATCCCAGGAACAGCAGCTGACCGCAGCCGGCAATGAAATGAGCGCGAGCTTCCTCGCGGCCAAGAAGCGTTCGGACGAGACGCTCGCCAAGCTGGAGGCGAACCCGGGCAAGTTCACGATGCTCACCGGCGACCGCCCGACCGGCCGCCTGCACCTCGGCCACTATTTCGGTTCCATCCGCGAGCGCGTCGCCATGCAGGAGCGCGGCGTGAACACCAACATCATCATCGCCGACTATCAGGTGATCACCGACCGCGACACCACCGAGCACATCGAGGACAACGTGCTCAACCTCGTGCTCGACTACATGGCCGCCGGCATCGACCCGACCAAGACCATGATCTTCACCCACTCCGCCGTGCCGGCCGAGAACCAGCTCATGCTGCCGTTCCTCTCGCTCGTCACCGAGGCCGAGCTGCACCGCAACCCGACCGTGAAATCCGAGATGGAGGCGAGCGGCCACGCGCTGACCGGCCTGCTGCTCACCTACCCGGTGCACCAGGCCTGCGACATCCTGTTCTGCAAGGCGAACGTCGTGCCGATCGGCAAGGACAACCTGCCGCATGTGGAGATCACGCGCACGATCGCCCGCCGTTTCAACGAGCGCTACGCCAAGAAGAACCCGGTGTTCCCGGAGCCGGCCGCCATCCTGTCCGAAGCGCCGGAGATTCCGGGCCTCGACGGCCGCAAGATGAGCAAGTCGTACGGCAATTCGATCATGCTGGGAGCCACCGCCGAGGAAACCGCCAAGCTGATCAAGAAGAGCCCGACCGACTCCGAGCGCAGGATCACCTTCGACCCGATCGCCCGCCCGCAGGTGTCCGCGCTGCTGACCACCGCCGGTCTGGTGACCGGCCGCGACCCGCAGGAGATCGCCGAGGAGATCGGCGACGCCGGCGCCGGCGCGCTGAAGAAGTACGTCATCGAGTCCGTCAACGAATTCCTGGCCCCGCACCGCGAGCGCCGCGCCGAGCTGGCGAAGGACATGGACTCCATCCGCGACATCCTGCACGACGGCAACGCCCGCGCCAACGCGATCGCCGAGGAAACCCTCGATCAGGTACGCGAAGCCATGGGCATGAAGTACTGATCCCGGCCTTCACCCGAATGGCACGGGCCGCCCGGCGCGTTGGCGCGCCGGGCGGCCCGTGCCATATCTACCGCCGCGTACTACGGATGCCCATAGCCACGGCCCAGATATTCACGTTCCGCGACGATGCGGCCATCGCGCAATTCGAACACGTTAACCGAGAGTCGCCCCTCGCACTCCAATTCGGCATGCACCACCCCGCGCGAGGCATCGGCGCCGATCGATCGCACCGTGAACATCGTCGCGTCACGCCCCTTATACATCTCTTGCACACCGGCTATAAACCCATCACGACCGCGACCGCACTCGCCTGACGGATACTCCTCATATACGATATCCGGGTCGACCAGCGCCTCATAAGAAGACCAGTCCCTTGCGTTCTCCGCCGCGTAGAACGCAAGAACCGTTTCAATCAGCGATGCCGCATCATTGCTCATCACTCCATTATCAGGCATACGCACTTTCGCCATCAACGGCAAAGCAAGACATTCAGCGCCGAAACGCATAAGGCATCCGCCATTACGCAATCTGAGGGGCAGAATGGACGGTCGGTAAGCGTCATTCATTGATTTGAGGGGCATGTGTTTGTGGAGCCAGCCGTCATTGCATAGAGGATTTGATGCAAAAGAGCCTTTTAGCGTGTGGATATGTGCCCCTCAGATCGCCGAATGACGCTTACCGACCGCCCATTCGGCCCCTCACTTCGCCGATTGGCGATAAACATCGGTCGCCTTATCCAATACGGTCTTCCTGCGGCGCCGGTGACCGTTGCATATCTGTTCGACGCTAAAACGATGGTAACTTCCATCGTATTCAATCGCGATCTTCAGCTCCCGATACGCCATGTCCAACATAATGGTTCTCACAGTTTGCGGCAGCTGCAACGCATAGTTCACTTCAGGCTCCGGCAAGCCGTACCGCATCAACGCAATTCGGGTTCTCGTCTCCTGGGATGAATCGGTATCCCCTTGCATGATCCGTATCGCCAACCTGCATTTAGCAATGCCTTCGAAGCTTTTGGCATTGCCGACATAACGCACGAAATCGTCGATCGTGGCTCTTTTCAAACGCCTGTCACGCCTCATCATGGACTCACCCAGCACAATGAGTTCCTCAAGCGTCAGGATAGCGGCGCAATGAGCCCAAGTGCACACCGGCGTGGTGCATTCGAACCTACGCCCGACGGTCTGCGTCTCAATGGGGCCACTCCACGCCAGACATCGCACGCCAGACACTTTCTTGCGTGTGTTGAGTGTCGGCGCAACAGCGCAAAACAGACTATCCCGCCCTCGCTCCACAGGCATACTCGGTTTTTCCACGGCAAGAAGCTCCAAAGCAGTGGCGCGCGCGAACACCAGTTTGGTCTTCGTGCGCGCCGACAGCTCGGCGCACTGCTGCAGCCGCATGTTTTTCAGTTCGGTAAGCGCTTTGAGCGACAGTGATTCAGCCATGCACCGAACCTACCGAGAAGTTGGACGCCGCGCCACCGCTCCCGAGAAAAATGTGGAGATGTGGACGACGGTGCATATCACGCAAAGCAATACGAGCAGCCGGCAATGGCCCGACCATCACGCCTCTCGCGCGCTCTCAGATGTCGTAACGCCAGGACTTGTCGGTGATGACGCGGGCCATGGCCAGCCCGATCGGCAGGCAGATGATGACCATGAACGCGCGGAACGCCCAATCGAGCGCGTTCTGCGTATCGAACTGGCCAAGGTAGAACATCGCGCGGTACATGTACAGGCCGGGCACCATGATCACGATCGACGGCACGGTCAGGCAGATGCGGGGATAGCCCAGGTGAGGCGGCAGGATGCCGCGCCGGACAGCCGAACGCCATCCGGAGGCGAGCAGACCGGCCAGCAGCGCGCCGATGAACGCTCCGGCCTCGGGGGGCATGCCGGCATCCGTCAGTTCCAGACGCAGCGTATCGGTGATCGCCCCGATCACCGCCGCGGTCATGCACATGCGCTGCGGTGAATTGAATAGCACGGAGAAGCCCCAGACGCCGAGGAACGCGGCCACCGCACGCAGCCCGGCATTCACCCACGGGTTAAGGCCCAGCGGCTCGAAACCGGTGGGGTTCAGGTGCACGATCGACGCCACCATCCACCCCGCCAGCGTGGCCATCAGAATGATGCACAACACGTAGCAGACGCGCTGAATGCCCGAAGGGAAGTCGATCTTCGCCATATCCAACCCGCCGGTGATCAGCGGGAAACCGGGGATGACGAACAGCATCGCGCCGATGTAGGCGGTGTCGTGCGTCAGCGCGATCGGGTCGAACAGGCCGATCAGGCGCAACGTGCCGGTGCAGGCCAGCGCGGCCAGCGCCACCGAAAGGAACGTGACGAAGAACTGGTTCAGATGCTTGGCGAACAGCTTGCGCCGCAGCCAATGGCCCAAGCCGGCTCCGACGAACGCGCCGGCCATGTCGTAGGGGCCGCCGCCGAGCAGGAACACGAAGGCCGCGCAGGCAACCGCCGATGCGAAACCGGCGAATTCGGGGGAGTACAGCGGTTTGCGGCGCTCGATCATATCCAGCCGTTCATGCGCCTGGCGCACGGTGATGCTGGGGCGGGGCTCGTTCGGATCACGGCCGACATCGTCGAAGTGCTCGGCGTATTCGCCCTTGATCGGCTTGTGCACGCGCGGCTTGCGGCCGGCCGCCGGCCCCCCCCGAAACGTTCCGCGCAGGCCGATGCGCCGGCCGGCGCATCGGCCTGCGCGGAACGCGAGGCCGCTTCACGCCGCTCCACATCATTGACCTCGTGCTCGGTGATGTCCCCGGCGAGATTCTCGACATTCAGTTCCTTGGCGGTCGATTTCACCGCCACGCCGGGCACCACCGTCTCGGCTCCCTCCCGCCCGTCCCACCACGGGGCACGAGGTCATCGA
>OAXB01000175.1_pt1 | contig 25500 bp, 20 predicted proteins | sample 1501541 | NCBI WGS metagenome assembly OAXB01 (sample SAMEA2580302, study PRJEB22360) | human gut metagenome | biome: human gut; feature: human-associated habitat; material: faeces | place: Denmark | collected 2008/2010
GCGGCGATGGGCCGGCGCCGCCGCCCCCCCCCGGGGGGGGGGGGGAGCCATTTTTTTCTCTGACGTCACGGCCTGCGGGACGGGCCGTTGGCGGCCCACAGAGGAATCGCGCCACGGCGCACGATCTCGGCCACCGTGTCGGCGTCGGTGAGGTTTTCGCCAAGCCGGTTCGGCTTGCCCCGCCCGTGCCAGTCGGAACCGCCGGTGACCAGCAGATCATGCTTCCGGGCGATGCCCAGCAGCCGTTCGCGCTGTTCGGGGGGATTGCCGCGGTGCCACACCTCCAGCCCGTCAAGGCCCTCGTCGACGAGCCGCAGGATCTGCCCGTCGGACAGCAGGCGCCGATTGCGGCTGATATCGCCGGCGTGGGCGATGATCGTCACGCCGCCGGCCTCGCCGACCGCGCGCACCACCTCGTGCGTGCTCGGCGAGGGCGTGGGGATGTAGTACTTGCTGGACGTGCTCACCACGTCGGCGAAGGCGTCGGAACGGGTCGGGTACACGCCGGCGGCGACCAGCGCGTCGGCGATGTGGGGCCTGCCGATCGTGGTCTTCTCCCCCTCCCTGACCTGTTCGAGCACGCTGTCCCATGTAATCGGGTAATCGCGCGACAGCAGCTCGACCATGCGCTTGGTGCGCTTGAGGCGGGCGGCCCGCGTGCTCGCGAACAGCTCGCAGATGTGGCGGTTGCGCGGATTGTATTGGAAGGCGAGCATGTGCACCGATACGTCCTCGTCGCCGGCGGTGATCTCCGTGCCGCGCAGCAGGGGCATCCCCGCGTCCGATGCGGCCTGTTCGGCCAGCGGCCATCCGGCGGTCGTGTCGTGGTCGGCGATGCCGACCCCGAGCAGCCCCAGATCCTTGGCCTGCCCAATCAGCGTGGCCGGTGTCTCCGTGCCGTCGGAGAAGGCCGTGTGGCAGTGCAGGTCCCATCCGCGCAGCGGCGGAGCGGAAGGAATGTCAACGCGAGTCATATGTCCATCGTAATCTGAGAACCAACCAAGACATACCAGCCGACGATTATCGCGCGGCATCGCCAGTCGGCGCGCCCGGCACCGGCCCCGCTTTTCCCGGGACCACGGGCCGCCGGCCGTTCCCGCAGCAGGAAGGGCCACGGCCCCGACGAGCCCGGCCTGCCGGCGCATGGCGGGGACGGCGCCGCGCACAAGGAGAGATCATGAACTCAGCACAGGCAGCGGATCAGTCGCGCGCGGCGGACGCTTCGGCGTCCCCGGCGCCGCAGTCATTGGCCGGATGGCGGCACGGCGCGACGTGGACGTATCTGGTCATGCTGATCGTCTCCGCCGTGGCGCTGGTCGTCTCGTTCGTGCTTTCGGCAGAAACGCTCCAACTGGCGCGGCATCCGAACCAGATCCTCAGCTGCGACGTCAACAGCGTGCTCTCCTGCTCCGACGTGGCTGAATCATGGCAGGCGGAGATCGTCAAATTCGGCGGGCTGAGCTACCCGAACGCCTTCTTCGGCATCGCCGCCGAATCCGTGTTCGTCACCATCGCGGTGATCGGCCTGGCCCGCGTGCGGGTGCCCCGCTGGTTCGCCGCATGCACCTGGTTCGGTGGGCTCGCCGCGCTGGCCTACTCGTACTGGCTGACCTCGCAGTCGCTGTTCGTGATCAACGCGCTGTGCCCGTGGTGCCTGGCGCTCATGTTCTCCACGACCATCCAGTTCATGGCCCTGAGCCATGCGACCGTCACCGTGCAGGGTCTGCCTCCGCGGGCCAGCGCCAAGGGGCTGCGCACCTACTACCGGCTCAACTACGACCTTATGGCCGACGCGGTGTGGATCCTCGCGATCATCACGCTGATCCTGGTCAAGGACGGCCCCGCGCTCTTCGCGTAGGAACGGTTCAGAGCCGCGGTCCCGGGTCTCGGCCGGCACCTGGACCGCGGCCGAGAGCCCCTGCGATTACAGCAGCTCCACGCGCCCGACGATGGTGGCCGAACCGGTGAGCCTCACGTCCCGGTCGCTCACGTCGACGCGCAGCGTGCCGCCGCGCACGGTGATCTGCCAATGGTCGACGCCGGTCTTCGCGCGCAGCGTGACGCCGGTGGCGCACAATCCGGTGCCGCAGGACAGCGTCTCGCCGCATCCGCGCTCATTGACGCGCATCGTCGCCTCGCCGCAGTCGGCAGTCTCGTCGAGCTCGTCGACGCGCACGAATTCCACGTTCTGGTCGGATTCCAGCGCCGGAGCCACAACCGGTTTGGTCACCAAATCCAGATCCTCCACGTTGGGCAGCGTAGCGAACGAATCCTCGATCACCGCCACCACATGCGGGTTGCCCATATCCACGAAGGTGCCGCGGGCCGCGCCCGGCGTGCCGGGAATGGACACTTCGAACGCGTCGGTTGCGCCCGCCTTCCACGGCCCCATGTCCACCTGGAACACATCCTTGCCGTACGGCGCCACGTCGCCGAGCGAGGTCAGCACCTTCACGCCGGCGCGCGTGCCGAGGCGGAACGGCTCGCCTCCGGCGGGCTCGGCATAGCCCTGCCGCTGCGCGAACAGCGTGATCGCGCGCGTGCCGTTGCCGCACATCTCGGCCAACGAGCCGTCGGCGTTACGGTAGTCCATGAACCACTGCGCTCCCCCGGCCTCGCACGCGCCGATCTGGTCCTCGCTCAGATCAGACACGGCCCGCGGCCGGGCCAGGCGGATCAGGCCGTCGCCGCCGATGCCGAAATGGCGGTCACACAGGAAGCGGACCTCGTCGGCGGTCGGCTCGAATTCGCCATCGGGATCGGCGTACACGACGAAGTCGTTGCCGGTGGCATGCGCTTTGAACACGATTTGCGGAATACTCATGTTCTTCACTGTACCCCGAACCATACGGAGTACCCTATGAAGAGTCCACCAGTCACCGCGCGCGGCGCGGGAGCGGCGGACGGATGCATGCGCCCGCATGCATCCGCGCGTACCCGCGTGCATCCATGTGCGCGGCGGGCATGGGAGCAAGCAAGGAGAAGGCATGGCTTCGACGGCACCGATCGGCGTATTCGATTCCGGACTGGGCGGCATCTCGGTGGCCCGGCAGATCATGAAGGACATGCCGCACGAACGGGTGCTGTACTTCGGCGATTCCGCGAACGCACCGTACGGCACGCGCCCGCCCGAGCAGGTGCGCGAACTGTCGTTCGCCATCGTCGAACGGTTCGTGCGCCAGGGGGTCAAGGCCGTGGTGATCGCCTGCAACACCGCCACCTCGGCCGCCGTCAACGAGCTGCGCGACCACTACGACATCCCGATCATCGGCATGGAGCCGGCGCTCAAGGTGGCCTGCGACCGGGGCGACCGGCCCGATGGCACGCACGTTCCGCAGCGCGTGATCGTGGCGGCCACCCCCCTGACGCTGCGCGAGCACAAATTCGCCGCGCTGATGGACCGGTTCAAGGCGGACAATGTGATTTCCCCCGAACCGTGCCCGGGCCTGGTCGAAATCGTTGAGCATGGGCGGCTGTCGGACCGCGATCTGGTGATGCGCACGCTGCACGGGTACTTCGACCAGTACGATCTGCACGCCATCGACGCGGTGGTGCTCGGATGCACGCATTTCGTGTTCTATCGCGAGTATTTCCGCGATCTGCTGCCCTCCACCGCCGCGATCATCGACGGCAACGAGGGCACGGTGCGCCATCTGGGCGTCGTGCTGGAGTCCTTGGGCAAACTCGCCCCGGAGGCCGCCTCCGGTAGCATCGAACTCGACAACTCGTCCTCCGAGCCGCGGATCGACGCGCTCGCGCACGCCTTGCTTGCGGCGTAGTTTTTGGGGCTTGGGGCTTTGGCTTGGGGTTCTTGGGATGCTTGGGGCTCTTAGGACTTGGGCTTGACTCCGGACTGGGGCTGGGGCTTGAGTTTGCGCGGCACGATCTGACGAGGTGATGGGGCCGAACTCGACCCGTTTTGGTCACTTTCGAAATATCTGTACGGTTTCTCGGAGGGTCGCCGAACACCGCCCTATCTTTGTCCCGACTGCGCGCGTAAGCTCGGATTCCACAGCAGGAAAGGGGTTGCGATGAGCGGTGCGGCGCATAGGACGGCATTGATCGATGTGGGCGGGGGTTTCCGCGCGATTTTCGGCGCGGGCGTGATGGACCGCTGTCTGGAGGACGGCATCGCATTCGACCACTGCTACGGCGTTTCGGCCGGAAGCGCGAATATGGTGTCGTTCATCGCCGAGCAGCACGGCCGCAACCACAAGTTCTACACCGAATACGCGTTCCGCAAGGAATACGCGAGCCTCAACAGCTATGTGAAGCACCAAAATTTCGCCAATCTGGATTACATCTACGGCACGCTGAGCAACCATGACGGCGAATACCCGGTCGACTACGCGGCGTTCGAGAAGAACCCCACCGGGTTCACCGTGATCGCGTGCAATGCCGAGGACGGGTCCGCCAAGTACTTCGACAAGTCCGACGTGCATTACGACGACTTCAATGTCATCAAGGCCTCGTCCGCGGTGCCGGTGGCCTGCGAGCCGTACATGATCGACGGGGTGCCGTACTATGACGGCGGCATCGCCGATCCGGTGCCCGTGCAGAAGGCGCTGGACGACGGCTACGACCGGGTGGTGCTGGTGCTGACCCGGCTCAAGGACGTGCTGCGCGAACAGAAGAAGGACATCGCGCCCGCGAAGATCCTGCGGCGCACGTATCCGGCCGCCGCGGAGCGGCTGATGGAACGGTACAAGACGTACAACGACGAGGTGGCCTTGGCCAAGCGCTACGAACAGGAGGGGCTGGTGCTCATCCTGGCGCCAGACGACCTGTACGGGCTGTCCACGCTGTCCAAGTCGTTCGAAGGACTGGAGCGCATGTACCGCAAGGGCTACGCCGACGCCGAGGCGATTCCGGAGTTCCTCGCCAGCTGAATGAGCATCGGTCGCCCGACGGCTGAAGCGGGCATCGGCCGTCGTCAGCGTCAGCTCAGGAGGCCGGTTTCAGTGGCCCGCCTCGTACATTCGTCTGCTATGTCGGGCTCCCCTCTGGAGGGGAGCTGGCCGCGAAGCGGACTGAGGGGAGGTCACCCTAACGCCTGATATTTCGTATGATCTCCCTCAACGATGGGAGCCGGAATTCATCAAGGAATGAACGCGCGGTACACCAACACCGTCATCGCTCCGAAAACACGCGGAAACCTGCGCCCGTCCCCTCGGATTCCAGCGGCAGTGGGCGCACTTCGACGTGTTCGACGCGCGCCCACTGAGGACCGACCTTCAGCCAGGAAACCAGTTGGGCCACGGCCGCGCGCGTGCCCTGCGCCTCGACTTCCACCGACCCGTCGTAGCAGTTGCGCACCCATCCGCGCACGCCGATCCTTCGGGCGTTCATCACCGTGAAATAGCGAAACCCGACGCCCTGCACCAGGCCGGTCACCGTGGCATGGATGCGGATCTCCGCGTTCCCGTCATCCGTACTTCCGCCGTTCGGCGAATCATCCGTCGAATCGGCATTGACGCCGCGTTCCGGTTGCCGTTTCGTCTGTCGTGCCGTCTGCCGCATCGCGGTCTCCCTGCCAGTTTTTCCTGCACCGGTTTTGTGGTTGTGCCGTTTTTGTCTTGCCGTTTTTGTCTTGCCGGTTTGTCCTGCCGGTTTGTCCTGCCGGATTCACCACCGCTGGATTCGCCTCGCGCCGTCGCGGTATTCGCCGTGATCGGCGTGACGGTCAACGGCGGCGGTTCGCCAGGGGCTCCCCCGCCGCATACCGGCGCACGTTGTCGAGCGCGATGGCGATGATCCGGCGCTCAGTCGAGGCCAGATGATTGCCTCCAGCCACATGCGGGGTGATCAGGCAGTGGGGCTCATCCCACAGCGGGCTGTCGGCCGGCAGCGGTTCGGGCTCGGTCACGTCGATGCCGGCCCCCTGCAGCTGATCCTCACGCAGCGCGAAGGTCAGCGCCACCGGGTCGATGGCCGTGCCACGGCCCGCGTTGAGCAGCACCGCTGTGGATTTCATCGAGGACAGGCGCCGCGCATCGATCAGATGGTACGTGTCCGCGGCGGCCGGCACGACCAGCGCCACCACGTCGGCCTCGGGCAGCAGCGCATCCAGATCATCGAAGCCGTGCATCTCGTCGATGCCGTTCGCCGACTTCGACGGATCACGGCGGACGCCGACCGTACGGGATCCGACGGCCTTGCACAGTCCGGCGAAATGCGAGCCGATATCACCGGTGCCGATCACCAGCACGGTGGCGTCTTGCGGGGAGAACGCCGCACCGACGTCATGCCAACGGCGTTCGTTCTGCTGACGAGCATACACCGGAATGTTCTTCATCAGCGACCACATCATCGCGAACAGGTGCTCGGCGACGCTTTGGCCGTACGCGCCGGTCGCGTTCGTCACCATCGTGCGCTCGGGCAGCACCCCGTCGGCCACGTACCGGTCGACGCCGGCGCTCCAAGTCTGCAGCCATTCAAGACGGGGATACCGCGAGCATTCGGATGGCGGGATGTTGCCGATCACCGCCGTGGCCCGTTCGCACAGGCTTGCAGGCGCTGGCACGCCGGCCTTCCACACCATCATGCCCCGCTGCTTCGAGTCACCGACGAATTCCTGCGGCACGTCACCGGCCGCCTCGGCAAACACCTGCCGCTCCTGATCGGTCAGAGGCAGATAATTGACAATCAATCGATCCGTGTTCTCGCTCATAGCCCCCAACTATAGCGCGATGCGGCCAAATCGGTGAGAAAAGGAGGAGCGTTTTCAGGAGCCTCCTCGGTCTCTGGTTGCTCGGCATTCTCGGGAGCTTCTTCGGTCCCTCGACATTCCTAAGAGCTTCTTCAACCCCCGGCATTCCCAAGGACCCCTTCGATCCCTCAGCATTCGCAGGAACCCCTTCGGCATCTCGGCATTCTTGATGTGCCACAAACGCCATCTCCTGGCACAATACTCTCGCTGCGCATGCATTCGCCAAGCCAAAACAGCCAGCAGGCGGATAAAGCCTCTCATTAGGTATGCGTTCGGCAAGTCAAAGCATCCACCTATTGGCTGAAATCTCCCGCGCCTACAACTCAGCGAGCCGAAGCAGCCACTTCCCGGCAGAATGCTCTCATCAAGCTAATCTCACTGAGCCGGACCAGCCATTCCCCGGCAAGACGCTCCCACTAAGCGAACCTCACCAAGCCGAACCAACAACTCCCCGGCAAAATACTCTTACCAAATAGACCTCAGCGAGTCTGGTCAGCTACTTCCCGGCAAAACACTCCCACCAAGCAGACCTCATCGAGCCCGACCAGCCATCAACCGGCAAGGCGATCCCGCCAGCAAGATCCAGCAAGTCATGACAGCCACTAAGCGGCTGCAACCCCTTACTCAGCACATGCTCAGCGAGCCAGATTCGCCACCAACCGGATGGATCCTCCCGGCTATAAGGATTGGCGAGATGAACCAGCCACTCTCCAACGAAATACTCTCACTGAGAAGACCTTAGCGAGCAGGATCAGTCACCACCCGACAAGATGTTCTCATTGAGAAGACCGCACCAAGCCCAATTCGCCACTAACAGGCAACAATCTCCCTTTCCGCAAGACATAACAAGCATAAGCAACCAATACATGGCCAAAGCTCTCGCCAAACGTACGCTCAGCAAGCCAAACCAGCCACCAAATGGATTAAGCGTCCCGCCCATAAAACCTATCGACTACCTCGGCAGTCAGCAGATCAAGATACCTTTCGCCAAACGCACGCCCAACAAACCGAATCCTGTATCAACCGGCTAAGATCTCCCGCATAACGCTAGAAGCATCAGCGACCGCACGATCAATGACCGATGCTCGTTGTTCCTCCCAACCAAACCCTTCTGAACGGAACCATTCAGAATGCTTCGTAAATCAACGTGCCCCTCGGAAGAACAATCTCTCATTGGAAATGAGAAAAGGACCCATACAAATACACCGCAATACAACACGCGCATCGGTTGACCAATCCAGAGTTTTTTCGTATTATCAGTTTATCGGATAAACCGATAATACGAAAAAACTAAAACACTGGCATCATCAACTCGATCACAGCAACCATAAGGACCGGAACCAATGAAGGTTCCGCCAACTCGATGAGGAGTAATCATGCGATACCGCAAACTCGTAAGCACCTTTCTTGCCGCCAGCCTCCTGACCTCGATGGGCGCCTGCTCCACCGGCAAGGCGGATGGAGGCGGGTACACCTTCGGCTTCACCGAATGGGCCGCAGGTTCGTTCTTCGATGCGGTCTACGAAGGCGTGACATCAGTGACCGACAAGGCCGGAGACAAGGTGATCCGCGTCGAAGGCCAGACTGACAGCAACATCCAGCTCGGCGTCATCGAGGACTTCATCTCCCGCAACGTGGATGCAGTCTTCTACAACCCCGTGGACGCCGAGGCCGCAGGCCCCGCACTCAAGATGCTGAAGGAAGCCGGCATCCCGGTCATCAATTTTGACCTCGCCGTCGCCGACACCAGCCAAGTCGACGCCTTCGTGGCCACCGACCACTACTCGGCCGGCAAGATCGCCGCCGAGCACATGATGGAGGACTATCTCGACGGAGGCAAGATCGCCATCCTCGACCGCACCAACGATAACGCTGCGGAACAGCGCATCCAAGGACTCCTTGACACGCTGAACGACAAATTCACCGTCGCCTCCCGCCTCGACGGTGGCGGCAAGCCCGAAACCGGTCTGGCCGCCACTGAGGACATCCTGCAAGCGAACCCAGACGTGATCGCTATCTACGGCATCAACGACGAGTGCGCGCAGGGCGCCTACTCCGCGGTCACCGCGGCGGGCAAGGATGTCGGCATCTACAGCGCTAACGGCGGGCCGGAGGCCAAGGCCGCCATCAAGAAGGAAGGCCCCAACGGCGTGTGGAAGATGACGGCGGCTCAGTCCCCCATCACAGTTGGCAAGAAGAGCGCCGAAGTCGCCTACAAGATCCTCAAGGGCGAGCAGTACGACAAGGAGACTCTGGTTCCGACGTTCGTCATCGACGCCAAGAACGTCGACGAATACGCCGACGCCGATTGGCAGTGATGCCCGGTCGCCGCCGTCCCGGCATCATCGAACATCGACCACACAGGAGCGAATCATGAGCATATTGATGCAAATGAGCAATATCAACAAGAGCTTCGGCAGCAACAAGGTGCTGGAAAACGTCAACGTCACCCTGCATCCGGGTGAAGTCCTCGCCCTGCTGGGCGAAAACGGCGCTGGCAAATCGACGCTGATCAAGATCCTCGGCGGCATCTACGCGATGGACTCCGGGCAGATCAGCGTCGAGGGCAAGGACGTCCAGATCAACAGCATTGCGGACTCCCGCAAGTACGGCATCAGCATCATCCATCAGGAGCTGATGCTCTGCAGCCACATATCCGTCGCCGAAAACATCTTCATGGGCAACGAGATCCGCAATGCCGCCGGCATCGTCTCGCTCAAGGAACAGATCGCCAAGGCGCAGGCGGTCATCGACGAGTACGGGCTGGACCTCGACGCCACCGCCGAACTGCGTACCCTGACCATCGCCCAGCAGCAGATCGTCGAGATCATCAGGGCGATCTCCTTCGGCAGCCGGATCATCGTGATGGACGAGCCGACCTCCTCCCTGTCCGAGAAGGAAGTGCAGATCCTGTTCCGCATCATACGGACGCTCACCGCCCGCAACGTCGGCATCATCTACATCTCCCACCGCATGGAGGAACTGTTCGAGATATCCGACCATGTCGAAGTGCTCCGGGACGGCTTGGACGTGGGCGTGTTCGACAGCAAGACCGTGCGGCAGTCGGAGCTTGTCGCCGCCATGGTCGGACGCGAACTGACCCAGTACTACATCAAGGACAACACCCCACAGGATCAGGTCACACTCAAGGTCGATCATCTGTCCGACGGCAACATGGTCAAGAACGTGAGCTTCGAACTCCGTCAGGGCGAGATCCTAGGCGTGGCCGGTCTTGTAGGAGCCGGCCGCAGCGAAACCATGGAATGCCTGTTCGGCATCACGAAGCGGACCGGCGGCACCGTCACTCTCAATGGCAAGGAGCTGGTCTTCGCCAATCCCGCGCAGGCCATGAAGGCCGGCATAGGGCTGGTGCCGGAGGACCGCAAGAACACCGGGCTGTTCCTTCAGCAGGACACCCAGTTCAACGTCACCATCACCATCCTCGACCGCATCTTCAAGCGCCTGCGCTATGCGAGGCAGGATGAGATCGACATCGTCGACCGCATGATCAAGGAGGTCCAGATCAAGGTCACCGGCCGGGACCAGATCGTTGGCAGTCTCAGCGGAGGCAACCAGCAGAAGGTTCTGATCGGCAAGTGGCTGTTGTCCGCGTCGAAGATCCTGATTCTCGACGAGCCCACGCGCGGTGTGGATGTGAAGACCAAAGCCGAGATCTACCACCTGATGAACGAGCTCAGCAAGAAGGGGCTGTCGATCATCATGGTCTCGTCCGAGATGCCCGAGCTAATCAATATGAGCGACCGCATCGTCGTCTTCGCGCGCGGGCACACCACCGGCACGTTGTCACGCGACGAATTCGATCAGGAACGCATTATGACCCTGGCCACCACCGAAACGAAATAGCACAAAGGAACTTCCATGGACAAGAACATCACCAGCAAAGCCAACAAGTGGATGGACAACTCCCTGGTGAGGATCATCCGGGGCAATCTTGGCATCCTCATCGGCCTGTGCATCATGTGCATAGGGTTGTCGATCATCTCCGACTCCTTCGCGACGCCGACGAACATCTTCAACGTCATGCGCCAGATATCGACGAACGTGTTCCTCGCCTGCGGCATGACCATGGTCATCCTCATCGGCGGCATCGACCTGTCGGTCGGCTCCATCATCGCCGTGTCGGGCTGCCTGTGCGCCGGTCTGATCACCAACAACGGCCTGCCGTCATGGCTCGCCATCGTCATCGCCATCACCGTGGGCACGCTGATCGGCGCCCTGAACGGCTTCATCATCGCAAACACCAAGATCCCGCCATTCATCGTCACGCTGGCGATGATGAACGTCGGCCGAGGATGCGCACGCATCTACACCAAGGCGACCACGATCCTCGTCGACGACAAGCTGTTCACCTGGATCGGCAGCGGACGCCTGTTCGGCAAGATCCCCGTGCAAGTCGTCTTCATGCTCATCGTGATCGTCATCACCGCGATCATCCTCAACCGCACCAAGTTCGGCCGCAACATCTACGCGGTGGGCGACAATCCGCAGGCGGCCGTGTACAGCGGCATCAACTCGAAAAAGGTCATGTTCATCGTGTTCACCCTTTCGGGCCTGTTCGCCGCCTGCGCCGGTATCCTCAGCGCCTCGCGCACCTTCTCCGGTCAGTTCAGCGTCGGCGACGGCGCGGAAATGGACGCGATCTCAGCGGTCGTGCTCGGCGGCACGAGCATGACGGGCGGCGTCGGCCGCATCAGCGGCACCGTCATCGGCTGCCTGGTCATCGGCGTGCTCAACAACGGCATGAACCTGATGGGCATCGACTCCTCGTGGCAGTACGTAGTCAAGGGCATCGTCGTGCTGGTGGCCGTCTACATCGACTACATCAAGAAAGAGCGCAGCAGCAACAAGTAGACAGGAACCGGCCGGCACCACGGCCGGCCATAATACCTACCCGAACATCAGGTGGTCAACATGAAGACACTACTGGGAATCGACATCGGCACATCCAGCATCAAGGGCATGCTCCTCGACATCGAATCCGGCGAAGTACACGTCGCGAAATGCAAGTACGGCGTGTCCATCCCGCAGGAAAACCACGCCGAGCAGGATCCACGCATCTGGTGGAACGGACTGGTCCACGTGCTGGGTCAGTTGCGGAACGACCCCGCTTCGGAGCAGGCGTTCCGGAGCATCGCCGGAATCGGCTACTCGGGACAGATGCACGGCATGGTGTGCCTGGGCACGGACGGCGAGCCCGTACGCCCCTCGATCATCTGGCTGGATCAGCGTTCCGGTCGTCAAATGGACGAGATCCATGCGACGCTCACCGAGGACGAGATCGGCAGCGTGCTCCATAACCCCATATGCTCGGGATTCCTTTTCCCCTCACTGCTGTGGATGAAGGAGTGCGAACCGGACAACTACCGCGCGACCGGCACGGTATTCCAGCCGAAGGATTACATCCGGTACCGCATGACCGGCTCCATCGGCACGGACGTCACCGACGCCTCCGCCACCGGGCTGTACTCCATCGAACGGCGCGATTGGGCCTGGACGTTCATCGACCGCTTCCGGCTCGACCGCAGCCTGTTCCCGGAGAGCCACGAATCCACGGAAATCGCAGGATACGTGAGCCGCGAATGCGCGGAGCAGACCGGGCTTCGCGAGGGCATCCCCGTCATCTACGGATGCGGCGACCAGATGGCGCAGAGCATCGGCAACGGCGTGTACGGCGAGGGCAGGCTGATCTCCAACATCGGCACCGGAGGCCAGGTCTCCGCATACGCGAAGAGTTTCATCGCCGACAGCCGGATGAGGACCAACACGTTCTGTCACGCGGTCGGCGGCGGCTACTCCGTGTTCGGCGCGACGCTGAACAGCGGCGGGTCATTGAACTGGCTGACCGGCAAGGTGCTCTCGCTCGGCGACAACGGCTTCGGCGAATGCAACGAGCTGGCCGCGCAGATCTTCCCCGGCAGCGATGGCCTGATCTACCTGCCCTACCTGTCCGGAGAGAGGACGCCGATCCTCAATCCGAACGCGAAGGGGGTCTACTTCGGGCTCCAGCTGCGGCATGACAGGCGGCATTTCATCCGAGCCACCATGGAAGGCATCGTCTATGGATTGAAGGACTGCCTGATGGTACTGCAGCATCTGGGCATGGACAGCGACGAGATCATCGCCTCCGGCGGCGGCGCCGGCAGCGAGCTGTTCCTCCAGTTGCAGGCCGACATCTTCGAAAAGAGGATCAGGGTCTGCAACGTCAAGGAACAGGCCTGCCTGGGCGCCTGCATCCTCGCCGGCAACGGCCTGGATCTGTTCGGGCTCGAAGACGCCAGCCACAGATTCGTGTCCTTTTCGGATAAGGAGCATTCCCCTGATCCGGCCAATCTGGACGTCTATCGGCAGTGCTTCGAGAAATTCCACGCCGTCTACGAGCACACCAGGCAGCTGATGCACTGATCGGCACCCCGAGCGACCGAGCAGGCAGACACCCAGCCCCGCTCCGTCCCAACCATCCGGCATCCCGCCAACCACTCAACCACTCCCCAACCGATTTCCCACAACATCAACCCACCAACCCCATATCAATCAAGGAGAACCAACATGACACTGTTCAGAAGACTGTCCAGCGGACTGGGCTGCGGCGATTCGATCCCCTTCTACCACGATGGCACCTACCATCTGTTCTTCCTGTCCGTTCCGGAGAACACCGTGCGCTACCCGGAGCGCGTGCGTAACACCTGGCAGCACGTCACTTCGAAGAATCTCGTCGACTGGGAGGAGATGCCGCCGGTGCTGCTGCCCGGAGACGGCACCGATCTGGATCAGGACGGCTGCTGGACCGGATCGGTCATCTACGCCAAAGGCCAGTATCACATCTTCTATACCGGCTACCACATCGACTCGGAGTTTCCCAGACGATCTGCCATGCTACCAGCGACGACTGCGTCACCTTCACCAAGGACCCGGCCAGCCCGATCATCGTTCCCGACACCCGCTACTACGAAAGCATCGATTGGCGCGACGCCTACATCTTCTTCAACGAAGACGAGCAGGAATACTGGATGCTGATCGCGGCGCGCAAGAATTCCGGCCCGTCGAACCGCCGGGGCGTCGTGGTCCTGTACACGTCGAAGGACCTCGCCTCGTTCGAGCACAAGGGCATTCTCTACGAGCCCTGGCACACGAACTGCCCGGAGTGCCCGGAAATGTACAAGATGGGCGACTACTGGTACCTCGTCTATTCGCGCTTCTCCGAGCGCGCCCAGACTCTGTACCGCTATTCGAAGTCGCCGTACGGCCCGTGGCGCACGCCGAAATTCGACGGTATCGACAACCGCCGGTTCTATGCCGCCAAGTCCCTGCTGGACGATCAGGGACGCCGCATCTACTTCGCATGGACGCCGGAACGCGAGAACCACTCCGACGACGAGCTGTGGCAGACCGGAGGCGATTTCGCGATCCCCCATCAGGCGACCGCCCAGCCGGACGGCAATCTGGCTATCGGCATGCCCCGGGAGATCGAGCGCTACTTCCAGCGTCGCGACATCGGGTTCGCCTTCGAACCGAAGCTCGGCGACATCCGCGAATACGGCAACCGGGCGCTGGAGGTCTCCTCGATCGGCACGCTCTCCTATGGCTTCTTCAACGTCGACGAGCCGAATTTCATGATGGAGTGCGACATCAAGGCGTCCGACTGCGCGGATTACTTCGGACTGACGATCAACACGGACGACGACATCGACAACGGCTACCAGCTCGCCTTCAGCCGAGCCGCGCAGACCGCATTCATCAACAAGCTGCCGGCGCCGCTCGATCCGTTCTGGGCCACACTGTCCGGCAAGCCGATCGTTCCCGCGGAGGTCGACGGCCCACGCGTGTGCGAGAAGCCGTTCGAGTTCAAGGACGGTGACGTCTTCAACGTGAAGGTCGTGCTGACCGACACGATGATCGAGGCGTTCATCGACGGTCGGGTCGCGTTCTCCTACCGCACCTATGCGAAGCTGCCGCGACGCATCGGCATCTTCGCGCAGGACGGCAACGTGGAGTTCCATAACATCCGCTTCACCTACTGCGACTGATGTATATATCCCCGATACATCGATGATGGGGCCGGCTGCGGTCTGTTAGAATCCGCCGCCGGCCCCATCATGGTTCGGCCGCAATGCGCTTCTTTCCGGATCCGGACCGCAGCCAAGCCACCCTCGATCCCGGCCCCGTGCATCCTGATTGGCCATCTCCTCTTGATCGCCGGCGCCACACTTGCCAATAGTGGCGAACGTCCCTCAGTAGGCGGAAAACCTGCGGGTATCATTGGAGGGTTGAGCGATAAGGAGGCCTCGGCATCATGAACACCACGATGAGAGCCGGCATGAACCAAAGCACGATACAGCAGATGAACAAGACGCTGCTGCTCAATCTGCTTCGGGAGCAAGGGCTGAGCACCCGGGCCGTGCTCTCCCAGATCTCCGGTCTGAACAAGGCCACCATCACCAATAACGTCGGAGAATTCATCCAAGCCGGGCTGGTCGAGGAAACCGGCTTGATCACCGGAGACAATGGCCGCCGCTCCATCGGCATACGTCTTTCCGACAGCACGTACTACGTCATTGGCGTGAGGCTCGCCCGAACCTACTGCAAAGTCGCAACCTTCAACTTGCGCGGCGAGCAGGAGCGCCTTCTGCGCATCGACATCGATTCGGACAACGAAGCGAACGCCAGTATCGACAGCATCGAGGACGCCATCCAGCAGCTGATCGACGAGAATTCCAAGCGCAGGCTCGTCGTGATCGGTATGGCGCTGCCGGGCCCCTTCCTCAAGGACCAGGGTGAGATCGCCATTCTTACTGGCGGGCGCAAATTCGAACGCGTCGACTTCAAGGAGGCATTGGAACGCCGCTTCGGATCAAAGGTCATCATCGAGCATGACGCGAAAATGGGCGCGCTGGCCCAGCTCTGGCATGATCCCGAAGTCAGCAAAGACGATTCGCTGATCTATGTGGCCGCGGGAGAGGGCATCGGCGCCGGCATCATCATCAACGGCGACATCGTGTACGGTGCGGTCGGCACGGCTGGCGAAATCGGGCACACGAGTATTGATTTTCGCGGGGAACCGTGCGAGTGCGGCAACCGGGGATGTCTGGAACGCTACTGCTCCCTGCTGACGGTCCTGTCGAAGGCTCGTCAGGCCGCCGGGAGCTCCCTGACCGCGGAACAGATCGTCGGTAGGATCGGCGCCGACGCCGACATCACCGGAATATACCGGCACGCCTGCCACATGCTGGGCTATGGCATCGTCAACCTGATCAACACCTGCAATCCGTCCATCGTCATTCTCGGCGATGAACTCAGCCATCTTGACGGAAGCATCATGATCGACGAGATCAATCAGGTGCTGAACGAACGTCTGATCCCCGAAATACGGCACAAGCTCGTTATCAAGGTCAGTTCCGCGGTGCATGATTCCGTACTACACGGCATCGGAGCGCGGGGAGCCCAATGGGCGTTCTCACACACGGATTGCATCTCACAGCAATGAACGTGTGAACGATGAATGGGATGCCGGAATACCCTGGTCAGGGTATTCCGGCATCCCATTCATCGTTCATGCACTAACGCCACCACGTTTTAGCGCAGTCTGGCGCGTCTTGACTTCGTCACCGACTGCAGCACACTCGCGGTACGCCACGGCACATCTCAAACCTACTTGGTCTCGGTGGTGGTGAGCATCGCCTTGGTGATCTGCTGGTACAGGTCCTCATAGCCGCCCGGGGTGGACGCCGGCAGCACCACGGTCTTGGCGTTGCTCGACTCGGACAGCGAGCGCATCACATCGAGGTACTGGTTGAACAGCACCACATTGTTCACATCGTTGATGTTCATGCCCACGGCCTGCAGGCTCTTGATCTGATCGACGATGCCGTTGGCGATCTCGCGGCGGTAGTTGGCCTGGCCCTCGCCCTGCAACCTCGTCTTTTCGGCGTCGGCGGCGGCCTGCGTCTCGATCTGGATGCGCTGGGCCTCGGCACGCTGGCGGGTGGCTTCCTTCTCGCGCTGCGCAGCGTTGATCGAGTCCATCGCGCTCTTGACCTGCGGGGAGGGATCGATGGCGGTGATCAGCGTCTTGACCACGGTGAAGCCGAAGCGACTCATCTCATTGCCAACGGTCTTCTGCACGTCGAAGGCCACGTCGTCCTTGCGCGCGAACGCATCGTCGAGCGACAGCCCCGGGATGGCGGAACGCAGCGCGTCCTCCATGTAGGACCGCAGCTGGCCGGCGGGATCGCGCAGCTCGTAGTAGGCGGTGGCCACGTTCTCGGAATTCACGCGGAACTGCGTGGAGGCGACGACCGTGACGAACACGTTGTCGAGCGTCTTGGTCTCCAGCTGCACGTTGAGCTGCGAGACGCGCATGTTCGTCTTAGTGGCGATGCGGTCCACGAACGGGATGCGCGCGTGGATGCCGGCGAACTGCACCTTGTGGAATTTGCCGAATCGCTCGATGATGTACGCCTGCTGCTGAGGAACCACGAACACCGACGCGCTCAGCAGCAATATGATAATGACCAGAATGATAGCGGCAACAACCAGTCCCATCATTCCCCCTTTTGTCTCAGGCCATGGCCACTTATTGGCCATTTGGCTCAGTGATGCCCATCCTATCAGGATCGGATTCGGCACGCTCGATGCCCGAATCGCACGTACACGCGTGTGGACGGAAAGATCGATGGCACACGGCCGCTACGGCAGGCGCCTCAACAATAACGACCGTGCGATCCTGGCGCACGGCCGAGCCTTCACGCATGCATCACAGCGTTTTCGCCGCTCTGCTTGGCAATCAAGGACACCTTTTGCGGCGCAACCTCGAGTTGTCGGTGCACCAACCTTCATAACAGGCGCATTCCAACGTCGTAAACCTTCATTAGAACGTTACAAACCGTCGTTGCTCGATGCTCGCGCACCGACAACTCGCCACTACGCTACAAAAACCACTGCCGAACACGCGAAATGCAATCAGTACGCCCCGGCGATGGCCTGATCGAGATCGGCGATCAGGTCGTGCACGTCCTCCAAACCAATGGACAGGCGGATCAGGTTGTCGCTCACGCCGGCGTCGAGCCGGTATCCGGCCGGCACCTCGCGATGGGTGACCCTGGCCGGGTTGACGATCAGAGAACGGGAATCGCCGATATTCGGCACATAGGAAAACAGCCGGACGCCATCGAGGATGCGGTACACGTTCGATTCGTCGCCGTCGACCAGGAACGACAGCACCGTGCCGACGCCTTGCGGGAAGTATTTGGCCACCAGATCGTACTGCGGCGTGTTGCCGAGACCGGAATAGTTGACCTTGACGACGTGCGGCGCATGCAGCAGATGCCCGGCGATCGCGGTCGCGGTACGCACTTCCTGGCTGACGCGCTGGGGCAGCGTCTCCAGTCCGATCAGCGACAGGTAGGCGTTGAATGGGCTCTGAACGGCACCGAAGGTGCGCAGGTATTTGATGCGGATGCGCTTAATGAAAGCCTCGTTGCCGAATCGTTCGGAGAAGCTGTGCCATTCGCCCGTTCGATCATTGCTGATGACCTGCTGACGCTCGGTGAACTGCGGGAATCGTCCGTTGGTCCAGTCGAAGCGACCCGCATCAACGATCACGCCGCCGATGGCGTTGCCATGCCCGGTGATGCCCTTGGTGGTGGAATGCACGACGATGTCGGCACCGAATTCGATGGGCCTCAGCAGGTAAGGCGTCGGGATCGTGTTGTCGACGATCAACGCGATGCCATGCCGATGAGCCAGATCGGCCAGCGGTTCGATGTCGGTGATTGCCGTGCTTGGATTGGCTACGGTCTCGGCGAAGATCGCCCGCGTGTCCGGACCGATCACGGCCGCGACCTCATCGAGATCGTTGATGTCCCGCACGAAATCGACATGGATGCCGAACTGCGGCAGAAAGTCGCCAAGCGCATCGACCGAAGCGCCATACAGATTGGTGGGCGCAATGATGCGGCCGCCGCCCTCCCCCACGCACATCAGCGCATAGGAGACCGCGGCCATGCCCGAGGACACCGCCACCGCGCCGATGCCGCCCTCGAGCGAGGCGATCCTTTTCTCGAGCACATCGACGGTGGGGTTGGCCACACGGGAATATTCGAAACCGCTCAGTTCACCGGATGCCAGAGCGTCGCCTCGGACCGCGTTCTCCAGATCGAATGCGGCCGAAGCGTAGATCGGAGTGCTCACCGCATGTCCGTTTGCGCTCGGATCGTGCCCCGCGCGGACGGCCCGCGTGGCGAAACCCGCCGCAGCACTCTGCTCGTTCCGCGTATCCCCGCTATTACACATACGTTGCTCTCCCAACCGGTTCCTGTCGTTCCACCGACCGACTTTGATATCATCAGCCCACATTAACCGCTCCGACGGCGCAACACGGTGCCCCGATTACAGGCAATGGTTATGAGCCGTTATCAGCGGCATTCATCGCCTCGCATGCGAGCATTCCGCCCACTACGCCATCTATGCATCCGCGTGCGGATGCCGGATGAGCCAGTCGGCCAGGTCGAACGCGCTGTTGACGAAATAGTCGATCGCCACGGGGATCGTCTCGTCCTTGGCCACGAAATCGGGACTGTGCCATGCGGCGGCATCGGTGTCCCCGTTCGATCCGATCAGCGCGAACAGGCCGGGCTTGGTCTTGAGATAGTAGCTGAAATCCTCCCCTCCGAACGACGGTTCGGGTTCGATAAGCTGCGCGTAGTCATTGACATGGCCGGACACCGCGTCCACGAACCGCGGGTCGGACACCACGGCGGCGCCCGTGAACAGCCACCGGTCCACGCTTGCCGTGATGCCATACGCCTTCGCCACATGGTCGACCAGTTCGTAGAACCGCGTCTTGATCAGTGCCAGCACCTGCGGGCTGAATTCGCGGATCGTGCCGTCGATCATCGCTTCCGAAGGAATGACGTTGTACACGTCTCCCGCATGGATCTGGGTGACGCTCACCACGGCGGAGTCCAGCGGCGACAGGTTGCGGCTGACGATCGTCTGCAGCGCTCCGACCAGCGTGGCCGCCGCTTCGATGGGGCTGCGTCCCTTGTGCGGATACGCCGCGTGGCAGCCGTGACCGTGCAGCGTCACGGTGAAAATACCGGCGTCGGCCATGATCGGCTTCTTGCTGATGCCGACGGTGCCGGGCGCCGTTCTCGGATCATTGTGGAATCCGACCAGCGCATCCGCATCGTCGATGAGATGCGCCTTGGCGACCACCTCGGCGCCGCCGTACTCCTCCGCCGGCTGGAACAGCAGCGTCACCCGCCCGATGATCAGATCACGGTGCCGCTGCAGATACAGCGCCGCTCCAAGCAATGCCGCCATATGCGTATCGTGACCGCAGGCATGCATCACCCCCTCGCGGTGCGAATGGAACCCGTATGCGCTGTGCTCGGCAACGGGCAAACCGTCGATATCGGCCCGCAGCAGCACGTTGACCGGATCGTCGGTGCCGCGGATCACGCCGATCACACCCGTTTTGAGCGGCGTCGGCACAACCTCGATGCCGTGCAGGGTCAGGAATTCGGTCAGATAGGCCGTCGTGTCGTATTCCTCATGCGATCGTTCCGGCCATTCGTGCAGATGGTGGCGGGCCTCGATCGCCTCGTCGCTGATTTCCCGCCCGACGTGCACGGCGGTACGCGTTTGCCCGCTCATAACGATATTTCCTCCCTAAAAAATGTATGATTCGCTGCATCGGAACCGGCATACCCACGCCGGAAGAAGCTGAAGAGGCTGTTGTCGCAGCCGACTGGGGAGGCCCGACCTGTAGTGAACAACCACCCTCAGTCTCGCTTCGCAAGCCAGCTCCCGCCAGCGGGAGCATGCCGCAATCGGCTAACGGAACCGAATGCATTGCATCCGTGCGTTACGCTCCCATTGGTACCGAATATGCTGTACTACAGCGGGGCGAATTACCGGAATCGAGATATCTTTTTATCCTGATGTGCATCATCAAATAACGCATACCCGATCATCGAATTAATGAATACGGATACACAGCATTAATCCAGCCATGCCTTGCCGATACATGCCGGGCACATGCCCATGACCGCACGGTCACAGCAGCAGCACAGGAACGCTCATGACAGCCGGCACGTACCCCGCAGCCGGCCGCCCGGTCACGCGAATACGCCGGCGGACAGCTGGCCGAGTACGTCGGCCTCGGCGTGCGTGCTGATGAACGCCCCGTACGCCTTGTCGAGCGCCTGACCGAGATCCTCGATCAGATCGCTCTTGTCCTCGATGCCGATCGACAGTCGGATCAGCTCGTCGGTGATGCCGACCTTCAGCCGCTCCTCGCGGGGCAGTTCGAAATGGGTCATGCGACACGGCAGTTCGGCGAGGCTTTCCACCGCGCCAAGGCTCACCGCCAGACGGAACACGTTGAGGTTGTCGAGGATCACCGCGGGGTCCACGCCCGGGATCACCTCGAAGCTCAGCACGCCGCCACCGCCCTTGAGCCCCTTGGCCGCAAGCGCCTCGGCGCTGCTCAGGCCGGTCACATCGTGCCCGGGCAACCCCGGGTAGTGCACGACCTTGACCAGCGGGTGCGCCAACAGGTAGCGCGCGACCGCGGCTGCGTTCTCCTGCTGCCGGTCCATGCGCAGCGCGAGCGTCTGGATGCCGCGGCGCACCGCGTCGCACTCGACCGGGGCGAGCACGCCGCCCAGTCGGTTCTGCGCGAAATACACCTTTTCCGCGAGATCGTCGCGGGACACGACTACCAGACCGGCGTTCACCTCGGAGTGCCCGGCCAGGTACTTGGTGGCGGAGTGGATCACCACGTCGGCGTCAAGATCGAGCGGCTGCTGCAGGTACGGCGTGACGAAGGTGTTGTCGACGATCGACAGCGCGCCGTACTCGTGGGCGATCGAGGAGATCTCGCGCACGTCGTTGACGTCGAGCAGCGGGTTGGTGATGGTTTCGAAGTAGACGGCTTGCGCAGGCGAGATGCCGTTCTCGCGATCCCCTGCGACTGCGGCCCTGAGGGCTTCGGGATCATGGGTGTCGGCGGCCTCCACCGCCAGCCCCCAACGGGAGAAGAACTCGTTGAGCAACGAGTAGGTGCCGCCGTAGATGTTGCGGCCGACGACGATGCGGTCCCCGGCGGAGAACACGCTCAGCACGGCGTGGATCGCCGCCAGGCCGGACGCGAACGCGAATCCTCGCGTGCCGTGCTCCAGCTGCGCGATCTGGCGCTCGAGGAACTCGCGGGTCGGGTTGCCGCTGCGCGCGTAGTCATAGCGGGGCATGGCGTCGACCGATTCGAAAGCATACGTGGATGAGTTGTAGATGGGCGGGTTCACAGCTCCGGTGATGTTGTCATCGATCGGCAGCCCGTGGACCAGCTGAGTGTTGAACCTCGTCATTGCGCACCCCCTTGCGTGTGATTGGCGCTTCGCGCGGAGTCGTTCCCCGCGACTAGTTGAGAGCGTACATGACGGCCGGCCGTATGGCCACGGCGTGGCTATATGGCTTTCTTATGGGGTGCTATCGGACGCCCTTCCGCCGCGAGCGCGCGCCGGATGCCGGTTCCCCGAACATTCGGCATCGCCCGCGGCGAGACGGCAGAACTACTCGGTGCGCAGGGCGGTGGCCGGGTCCTGCTTGGCGGCCTTGCGCGAGGGGATCAGACCGCCGATCAGCGTGAGCACGACGCTCAGGATCACCAGCACCACGCCGCCGGTCACGGGCAGGGCCGCATTGACGTCCGCATTGCCGATGAAGTGGTGCAGCACCGCGTTGATCGGGAAGTTGAGCAGCACGGTCAGGCCGACGCCCAGCAGGCCGGAGCACAGGCCGATAATGCCGGTCTCCGCGTTGAACACCTGTGAAACATTGTGCTTCGAGGCGCCCATCGCGCGCAGGATGCCGATCTCCTTGGTGCGCTCGAGCACCGAGATGTAGGTGATGATGCCGATCATGATCGACGAGACGATGAGCGACACCGACACGAACGCGATGAGCACGTAGGAGATCACGTTGACGATCGTGGTCACCGAACTCATCATGAGCCCGACGTAATCCGTGTAGGTGATCTTGTCCTTCTTCGACACGGTCTTGTTGTAGTCGGTGATCGCGTCGGCGATGTGGTCCTTGTCCTCGAAGCTGTCGGCGTAGATGTTGATCGAGCTGGACGCGTCGCGGCTCACCACGCCGAACGCGGCGAGGTTGTCGTCGTAGGTGCCCGTCGACACGTACTGGTCGTAGATCGCGACGAGCACGTCGTCCGACGCGGTGGCGATGTAGGCGTCGAAGCTGTCGGCGAGCTGCTGCTCGCTCATCGCGGCCATCGCGGTGGCCTGGTCACCGGCCGCACCAGCCGCACCAGCGGCGCCCGAGGCGCCGGACTGCTGCCCCGCTCCCATCATCGACTTGGCCATGTTCGCCTTCTGCGTCACGCCGAGCGATGCCACGTAGGTGCGTGCATCGGCGGCCTTGGTGGCATCGTCGGAGGGCGAGAACGTCATGCCGTTGAGCACGTTCACGTTCGGATCGGCCTTCTGGTCGGTGACGATCGCGCTGGAGGCCGCACGGTCGATCAGGTCGTTGGTTAGGGCGCGCGTGTAGCCCACGCCCGCCGCCAGCGGCGTGGCCGAGGCGTCCTTCTTCGCCTTGACGACGCCGACCACCTTGAGTTTGGTGGCCGAATCGAGCCGCTGCTCGATCGCGTCCTTGTCGTCGCCGATGAACCGGTAGTGGCCGTCATCGCCCTTGACGTACTGGTCGGACGCCGGGATCAGGTACAGCGTCTGGTCGAGCGCCTTCGCATAGTCGATCTTGCCCTGCGGGGTGCTGACCTTGTCGCCGGCGTTGAGCTTGGACATCATCTCGTTGTAGTCGGAGGCGGGCAGCAGGCCGAGCTCGTACAGCGTGGTCAGCGGCACGCTGTTGTTGTCGTCGAGCACCAGCACCACCTCGTCCTTGGACGTCGGCCACGAGCCGTCGACCACCCGGTAGTTGTCGGTGATGACCTTGCCCACGAGCTGGCTGTCGTCGGAACCCGGCATGATCTCGCTGAACGAGTCGGGCGCGGCGTTCTCGTCGGTCTTGCCGGTCAGCATCGACATCTGCTTCGAGGTGATCGACGAGGAGCCCGACATGCCGGTCGAGCTGGTGGAGGCCATCTGCGAGGCCATCGAGGCGGAGCCGTCCGAGCCGATGGTCACGCCGTTCGCGTTGACCAGCGTTCCGTCCGGATCGCGGTCGAACACGGAGAACTTCACGTCGTACGTGTACTGGATGCCGGTGGAGCCCACGTACTGGTGGATCTCGCTGTTCTGGTCGTCCAGGTATTTCTTGAAGCTGGTCAGGTTGTTCTCGGTGATCGAGCTGGTCAGGCTCGACGCCTGCTTGATGCTGCGGTCGTCCGGGTAGATGCCGTCGGACTTGTGCGTCTTGCCGCCGTAGCCGTCGTCGCCGCCCATCTGGCTGCCCATGATGCTCGACATATCGAAGGTCTGCTCGTCGATGGTGATCGGGTAGGCGGTCATCGTGTCGCGCTGGATGTTGTCGATGTACGCGTTCACGCCCGTGGACACCGACAGGATCAGCGCGATGCCGATGATGCCGATCGACCCGGCGAATGAGGTGAGGAGCGTGCGCGCCTTCTTGGTCTTCAGGTTGTTGAAGCTCAGCGCCAGCGAGGTGGCGAATGACATCGACGCCTTGCCCATCGTCTTGTGCACGGCTGGGCTTGCGCTCGCCTCGTCGATCTCGAACGGGGCCGAGTCGGAGCGGATCACGCCGTCGCGCAGGTTGACGATGCGCGTCGCGTACTGTTCGGCGAGCTCGGGGTTGTGGGTGACCATGACGACCAGGCGGTCCTTGGCGACCTCCTTGAGCAGGTTCATGATCTGCACGGAGGTGTCGGAGTCGAGCGCGCCGGTCGGCTCGTCGGCCAGCACGATGTCCGGGTCGTTGACCAGCGCGCGGGCGATGGCCACGCGCTGCATCTGGCCGCCGGAGAGCTGGTTCGGCTTCTTGTTGATGTGGTCGCCGAGGCCGACCCGCTCCAGCGCCTTGCGCGCCCGCTCGCGGCGGTCGGCCTTGCCGATGCCGGAGATCGTGAGCGCGAGCTCGACATTCGACAGGATCGTCTGGTGCGGGATCAGGTTGTAGCTCTGGAACACGAAGCCGACCGTGTGGTTGCGGTACGAATCCCAGTCGCGGTCCTTGTACTGCTTGGTGGAGATGCCGTTGATCACCAGATCGCCGTCATCGTAGCGGTCGAGGCCGCCGATGATGTTGAGCAGCGTGGTCTTGCCCGACCCGGAGGGGCCGAGGATCGCGACGAACTCGCTGTCGCGCAGGTTCAGGCTGACCTTGTCGAGTGCCTGTTGGACGAAATCACCGGTCTTGTAACGCTTGGAGATCGATTTGATCTGCAGCATGGATACCTCATTCCTGACTGACGCTGACTGACGGCATGCTGCTGCCTACTGTATCGTCACACCCCCGAACTACCTCGGGGCATCGCTCCTGGTCTTCGCTCTGAGCGTCATGGCACCCCACTATCGGGCAAAACTGGGCATTCCCGCCGTCACGAGTCCGGTATTCGCCGGGGACCGCTAGAACGTCAGGCGCATCTGGTGCCAGACCACGCCGCCGTGCTCGGAGGAGGAGACGCCCTCATCCACGTAGCCGAAATGCTCGTAGAAGCCGATGAGCCGCTCCTTGCAGGTCAGTACCATGCCCTTGCGGCCGGCCGCCCGCGATTCGTCGATGGCGGCGCGCATCGTGCGGCTCGCGCAGCCGCTCCCGCTTGAGGC
>OAXB01000176.1_pt1 | contig 25388 bp, 19 predicted proteins | sample 1501541 | NCBI WGS metagenome assembly OAXB01 (sample SAMEA2580302, study PRJEB22360) | human gut metagenome | biome: human gut; feature: human-associated habitat; material: faeces | place: Denmark | collected 2008/2010
GCTGTTCATAGGGGCGGGGCGCGGCAGGATGGGCCCCGCCATACGGCGGTTGCGGCGAGGTCTGCGGCTGAGTCATACTTCCATTGTGCCGCCTCCTGGCGGCGCTTGGGGGTTTCCGAGCCGATCTTCAGGGGAGAATCAGGGTGTTCACCGATACGCGCGACACGCACATGCTGGTGTAATGGAGGCATGAGCAATATGAATGGCACGTTTGGTCAGCCGCCGTATGGGGGCCAGGGAGACCCGAACCGTATGTCCGCGGCCCGGTTGTTCCGGTGGATCCGCGGCAGCGGGGTGACCCGGTCCGATGATCGGTGGATCGGCGGTGTATGCGGGGGATTGGCGCGGTCCTTCGGCGTCAGCCCGACCCTGGTCCGTGCCGTGGTCTTTGGATCGGTGCTGCTGTGCGGTTTCGGCGCCTCATTCTACGCATTCGCGTGGTTTGTGCTGCCTGACGACCGGGACGGGTCGATATTGTGCGAGCGGCTGCTTGCGGGGAAAGCGGACTGGAACTGCGCCGGGTGCCTGGTGCTGCTGGTGATCGGCATGGCGATGCCCGGCGCCGGCTGGGCGGCGACCCTGCTGGCCGCCGGCATGCTGTGGCTGCTGATACAGCGGCAGTCGCGTATGCTTCGCGGGCAGCGCGGCCTGTTCGACGGCCCGTCCGGTTCCGGTCCGTTCGGCTCCGGTTCGACGGATGGCGGTCCGATGAACGGTGACCCGATGAACGGCGGTCCGACGGGGTATGGCCCGATGGGCGGCGGTCCGACGGAGTATGGCCCGTCGTCGGCCCGGGCCGGTTCCTTCGGCGGCTCGTTCGGATCGTATGCCGGGAACGGTCAGCCGGGGAGCCGGTCGTGGGCCGGGGCGCAGGACCATTCACAATACCGTGACAAGCCGATGAGCTGGCAGACGCCGCCGGCCGCCGGGGCGGCGCCCACCTTCGCGGCCCGGCCGTCCGGCACGGACGCGCGACCGGCGCCTGCTGGGCCGGCGGTGCCGTCCGGGGGTTTCCCATACGGCGGAATGCCGCAGCCCGATCCGTCCGCAGGGGTGCCGGGGCTTCGACCCGGGGGAGACCGCGCCGGCGGAAGCGCCGGAGACGGTTCGCGGCCGCATGACTCGGCCCCGTTCGGTGCCGGGGCTTCGTCCGCTCCGATGTTCGCGGCGTCGGCCCCCGCACCGACGATGACCTCGGCCTACCGTGCGCCGGTGTCGCAGCCGGCTCCCCGGTACGAGCGGCGGAAGCCCGCCGGCCCGTTCATCGTCGCGGTGACGGCCGGCCTGATTCTGCTGAGTGCGGCCGGCGCGCTGTATCTGATGCAGGATTTCGCCGTCGAACATACGATTCGGGTCGCGACGATATGGATCGCCGCCGTGTGCCTGCTGATCGGGGCGGTCATGCTCGTGCTCGGCCTGGCCGGCCGCCGCGCCGGGGGACTGGTCCCCATCGCATGGATCGCCGCGATCGTGGCCGCATGCGTGATCGCCGTCAACGGCGCATACAGCGTGCTGTATTTCGGATATTCCACGTATTACGAGACGCATACCAGCGTCAACGTCACCGGATACGCCACGTATCCGGGCAAGGACGCGCACGGCGACGACAGCGCGATGATGAACCAGCTGCGCAAGGGCGTCGCGTTCGACGGGGCCGATTACGACAATGACCGCGTGCACCTCGACCTGAGCGATTTCGCGGATGACGCCCCGCACAAGGTGACGCTCAACAACGGGGACACGGTGCAGTCGGTCTGCCCGACGGGAACGATCAGCTTGGCGGTGTCCAAGGCGCAGGTGTACATCACGCTGCCCGACAACTGCTCATTCGCGTTCGGCAACGAATACGGGGCCTACGATATCGGCTCCAATTCGTTCGGCAACCGGTATTCGGTCGTCAAAGGCATGTGGCAGAGCGCCATCGGCCTGTATGACGTGTATGCGGATTATGCCAGATCCGGCGGGGATTATTCGGCCGACGGCATGTATTCCGCCAATGGCTCCGACCAGGCCGACTGGGGGGATCCCAGCTCCGCCTACCTGCCGCAGAATGGTCCCGAGCTGATCATCGCCGTACCGTACGCGATGCAGGGACGCATTTTCGTAAGATATCCGGCGGCCGGCGAGCATGCGTCGTCGTATTCGTCCCGGGCGGACGATTCCCGGCAGGGCGGCGCCACGCCGGGTGCATCCGCCCGGAACGTCCTCGATCGGGGCTGGACCGGCCTGACGACCATGGCTTCGTCGGACGGCGTTCCGTTCCGGTACATCAAGCAAGGAGACCGATCATGAGTGAGCGCAGCGATATGAATGATGCCGCGGATGCCGTGAACGAGGCGACGACCGTGGCCATGCCTCAGGTCGCCGACGAAGCGGGGCGGAACGAGGCGTCCGACACGGTGTCGCTGGATACGGTGCCGATGGATACGGTGCCGCTTGATACGTCGGTGCTTGACGCGGCGGCGAACGACGCAGCATTGAACGATACGTCGGTGCTCGATACGGCGGCTTCCGACACGGTCTCTGCCGACACGGTCTCCATCGCCGCATCGGATGGCAGCGCGCCCGATATGTCGATGCTTGATACGGCGGTCCTCGGTGCGTCGGCCTGCGACGGGGCCGCGAACCGGTCGCCACGGCCTGACGGGGATCGATCCCGGCCATCGGCGTCAAATCGATCCGAGGCACGGCCTGCGGATCGGTCGGTGCCCCCGTCGGTGCCCTCGTATGTGCAGGTGCCGCGTGAGGCACCGATGCCGCCGAAGGTCATGCGCAAGCGCGGGCCGAGCGGGGCGACGATCGTGTTTGCCGTGTTCATGCTGCTGGTCGGGGGCGTGTCGCTGGCGATGGGGCTGTATTTTCCGTTGACCAGCTTTAACTGGTTCACCATGGATCCGCGCGTCGCGATCGCGATGGGTTGCGCCGCGCTCGGCGGGCTCCTGATCGTGGTGGCGATCGTCTGGTCTCTCGCCACGATCATCCATTCCCATAAGCAGGACAGGGCCGACCGTGCGCAGACCGCCCAGTCGGCGGATGCCGGGATGAAGGGCGCCGCCGCATAGCACGGTCCCACAGCCTGCCCTGTCATGCCAAGCCATGCTTCGTGGGACGTTCCGCCGGCTGGGCGCGCCGGCGCGGAGGCTGGCATGGTCCGGACGCCGCGCCGCTACTGCGCGGCCTCCGCCTCGTCCAGATCGGTAAAGCCTCCGAGCAGAACCGTATGCAGGATGGTCTCCTCGGTGAGATTGCGGTGGCTGTTGTTCAACTCGTCGACAAACGCTTCGTACAGAGCGAATGTACGGTCCGAATACGTGCCGAGCTCGCCGCGCAGGTACGTCTCGAACGACGTGGCATCCGGCGTGTCCTCATCGGTGGTCAGCACGCGCATCGCTTCGCCGAGCTTGGGATAGCGCGTCCGGAAGTCGCGCGCCCATGACACCTGCGTGGCGATCACCCGCTCCTGCCGCGCGATGCGCTCGCCGGAGAGCCGGGGGATGTACGGCTCGATATCGGCCCGGTACTCGGCCGGAGCGGTGGACGCCATCATGCGCCCGTACTTTTCGGTGACCAGGTTGCGCCCGACGCGGTCCGCCTGCGTCAGGTCGTCCAGATAACCGACCAGCAGCGGCTGGCTCCATGTGGAGAACTGGCTGGTGCGCATCTGGTTGAACACCGGCCAGTTGCCCTGGCATGCGGCGCGTCCGCCTTCGTTGTTCGTGCGCTGGAACTGGTCCCACTCGCGCCGGACGATGCGCTGGATCAGGGTGTTGCGTTCCTCGTCGATCATGGATCGGCCTTTCTGCCGGCCGCATATGGGCCGGCGCCATGGGAAGTGCGTCGGTATCGTCGGCAGCCGGTCGCCGGCGGCGGGGGTTTCGTGTTTTTCGGGTGCCCGGCGTCGCCGCCGTGGCTCCGCGCGCGGTCACAGGCTGTGCAGACAGGGCTGCGTGCTGTGGATATGCTCCTCGACATAGGGGCGCTGCCATTCGAGGAAGGTCTCGTCGCTGTCGGTCAGTCCCTCGCGCCGTATTTCCTTGACGACCTCGCCGCAGATGCGGTCGATGCCCTGCTCGATCCTCGCCGCGGCCGGGGCCGCGCCTTTGCCTCCCTCGCCGAATCCGGCGCCGCCGTAGCAAGCGGCCGAACTCAGCCGCATCAGCGCCTCCAACTGTTCGCATACGTCGGCAAGCCGCGTGGCGAGCCTTGCGGACAGCCGGCGCAATGCGGCGAACTGCCATTTGTAATACGGCATGTATCCGGCGGTGATCGGCTCGTTGATCAGGAAAACGAGCGAAGCGGCCGCATCCACGAATTCGCGGATCGACAGCCATGCCGCCGCCCCGTCGCCCCGCGTGAGCATGCGGGGAACGTTGTATTGCCCGGCCTGGGCCATCATGCCGAGACGCTTGGAGATCAGGGAGAGCCGCACATCGTCCGGCATGGCCTTGAACCCTTGGCGGGTGCCGAGGAACTCGCCAAGCGGATCGGCGAACACCTCGCCGTTGGTGGCGGCCGCAAGCGTGGCCTCGCTGAGCATCAGCCACTCATGGGGGCTGCCGTCGCCGGGCGCCCGGCGATATCCGGTGATCGAGGCGAAGAAGTCCCCGATGGAGAACACGCCGTCGCGGCGGTTTGTTCCCTGAGCCCGGGCGGTCGCTTCGCGCGGCCCGTATCCCATGAAGGTCTTGGGAAGCGTCTCGTAGTCGTCCTGCAGCTGCCGGCCGATCGCCGCATAGTCCTCATCGGTGAGCCACAGGCAGAATCGCGGGCCGAAATCATGGTCCTGCGACAGCTCGTCGTCGAAGCCGTAGCATTCCGATCCGTGGCCGACCAGTCCTGCCGCTATGCGTCCCCGGTACTCCGGGTAACGCTCTTCGATCAGCGGTTTGCCGTATTCGTTCCAGTATGCGCGGGCGAGTTTCAGCCCGGAGATCCGGGGACGCTGCCCCGAAGCATGATCGGGCGCGGAGGGCTTGTGAACGACATCGGGAATATCCCGGGGCGAGCCGGTTGCCGTGCCGTCGGGCGAAGGGGCGTCGGCCGTGACGGTCGAGTCGGCCACGTCTGACTGTAATGGCCTTCCGGCGGTCGGCGCTTCCGTGCCGGGCGTGCCGGTACCCGCCGCTGCCGGATCCGCCGGTTCCTGCCGGGCCAGCGCGGTCTCCGCCTCGCGCAGGTTCTGCGCGGTAATGCGATAGTAGTCGGTGTCGGTGCCGTAGCACTCTTCGATCACCGACAGCGCTTGGCGGTACAGCGACACGGCCTTCGCATAGTCATGCGCGTGGAAGCGCACCTGTGCGTAGCCGGCCAGCGCCGACGCGTAGTGCGCGCTGTGCTCCAGATGCCCGTTGCGGTAGATCTCCAGAGCCTTGGCCGCGTGCCAGTCGGCGCCCTCCAGCTTGTTCTCGCTCAGCAGCACCAGCGCCAGATTCGTGTTGGTGGACGCCACGTCCAGATCGGCGTCGGCGTCGGGGCTGGACGTCTCCAGGATGCGCAGCGCCTCGCGCAGTTCCAACTCGGATTCATGGGTGCGCCCGGTCTCGCTGTACAGCATCGACAGGTTGTTGTGCAGGGCGGCCAGACGCCGGTCCGAGGGGGAGAGCGTGCGTTCGCTATCGGCCTGCGCCATCTTGTACAGGGCTTCGGCCTGATCGTAGTTGCCCGCGGCCCGCATGCCGGTCGCGGCGTTGATCAGCGTGGTCGTCCAGGCTTCGGTGCCCTCCAGCCCCATGCGCGTGGCCAATTCGATCGCGCGCTGGATGATCCACTGGTTGTCCTTGTGCCGGCCTTGCGAGCGATAGAATCCCATCGTCTCGTTGAGCACGGTGAGCAGGCCGGCGTCATCGCCGGCGTTTTCCGCGTCGACCATCGCCTGCTCCAAATAAGGGCCGGCTTTGGTGGAGGCCTCATGGGCGTCGTAGATCGCGTCGAGTCCGGCGAGGAATTGATCGGTGTCGAAGTGGCCGGCTGCCGGGGAGTCGCCGTCTTCCTCGCTTTGCCCGGCTTCGGTGCCGGTGCCGCCGTCTTGCGGTTTGGCGTTCGCGTCCTCGCCGGCTTCGGTGCCGGTGCCGTATAACGTCAGGGGATTGTTGGCGGCTTTCAGCCGCTCCATGAGTTCGTCGTCGTCCATCTGCCTCACCTCGCCGAGTGTACGGTTTCAGTTTACGGTGATGGGGCCTGCGATGTGGCGACGATGCGGTGTTTTTCCCTGCGCAAATTCAAGCGCCATTCATTTCTTAGGCGGTTGCTTCATTTCTTAGGCAGCTACTGACGAAGACAAGCGGTATGGAGGCCGGCAATTCAACCGTTCCTCGGACCCGCGCATGGGGCGTGACTGCCTAGGAAATGGTAAATCCGCCTAAGAAATGAAGCATGGGGCCGAATGGTGGCTTGCGGGAGTGGGGCCGGCGAGATGCGGCGTCCGGATCAGGCCTGAATCTCGTGCATGCGATGCGCGGCGTCGGTGTTCGTCTCGCAGCGCCATGAATAGAATGCCAGCAGCGCGACGGCGAGCAGCGCCAGCGGCACGCCGCCGAGACCGGTGAACCGGTAGTCCATCGAGAAGGCGCCGAGCATCGCGCCGCCGACGATCGAGCCGATGGCGTTGCCGAAGTTGAATGCGACCTGCACCGCGGCGCCGGCGATCAGTTCGCCGCCGCCCTGGCCGGCCTCCGTCATCAGCAGCTGCTGGGGCGCGGAGATGAAGAACAGTCCGAACGCGATCCAGAACGTCAGCAGCGCGGAGGTGCCCTGATTGCCGGGCAGCAGCAGCACCATCAGCAGGCCGATGCAGGAGATCATCTGCCCGAGCGCCGCGGTGCCGGCGTGGCGCCAGCGATCGGTGATGTGCCCGCCGACCAGTCCGCCGACCACCATGCCGAAGCCGGCCAGCATCATCATCAGCGGCACCAGGCTTGAAGGCCACCCTCCGGTCTTCTGCAGCCAGGGGGAGACGTAGCTCCACCAGCAGAACACGCCTGCGTTGCCGGTGAACACGGCGGCGAGGATCACCCAGGGGCCGCGGCGCGTCAGGAAACGGAACTGGCCGGCGATGCCGGCGTCCTTGATCGGGGCGACATACGGGATCCACACGATCGCCAGCACGATCGTCATCGCGGCCCATGCGGCGAGCACGCCGAACGCGAGGCGCCAAGACATGAACTCGGCCATCAGCGTGCCGGCCGGCACGCCCAGCATGTTGGCCACGGTCTGGCCGGTCACCATGACGGAGATGGACTGCGCCTCCTTGCCCTTGTCGGCCAGGGTCTTGGCGATCAGGGTCGCCGTGCCGAAGAACGCGCCGTGGGGCAGGCCGGAGATGAATCGCGCGACGATCAGCATCGTGGCGTTGACGGACAGCGCCGACATCGCATTGCCGACCAGGGCGATGACCATGAACAGGATGATGAGGTTCTTCGGCGGCACCTTGCGCCCGAACACCAGGATCAGCGTGCCGATGCACACGCCGATCGCATAGGACGAGATGTAGTGGCCTGCGGTTGGAATGTCCACGCCGGTCGCGGCCGCGGCCTGCGGAAGGATGCCCATCATCACGAATTCGGCGGCGCCGAGGATAAACGCGCCGGATGCCAGCGCAAGCAGACTCTTCTTCATGGGGTTTCCTCAGACTCGTTCATTTTGGTTCCGGATTGATTCCGGCTATGGAAGGCACAACATGAGAAAAAGGGATCATCGATTACTCGATGATCCCTTATTCGTCGGGCTGGCGGGATTTGAACCCGCGGCCTCTTCGTCCCGAACGAAGCGCGCTACCAAGCTGCGCTACAGCCCGTTTTGGCAACGTCCGCTATCTTACAACGAATCGGGGAACAATCAAGTCGGCGTGTCGTTTTTGATTCGGAGGGGTGCTTCGGGGTGCTGACACAGGGCATTTTCCCGATGCGCGGCTGCTTCGGGGTGGGGCGGGCAGCGGGTGCCACTAGGAGGCGGAAAGCTTTCGCTGAGAGGCGCGTCACCGGGATGGGGGCGCCGCGTGATGGCGGTTGTCGCTCGCTGAAGCGGGTCAATGGGAGGAGGGTTCCGTCGAACGGCGGGAATGGCTCGCTGAGAGGCGCCCAGTGAGAGATTCCCATAGACGTGAGGAGGCATTCGCTCGCCGGAAGGTTGGGTAAGGGGTGAGAGGGAAGAATCTGGGTGCTTGACGGGGCTGGATGGCGCCTGAGTTGGTTGGGTGGCATCCGTGCGGGGTTGGGCGGATGCGTGAAGCGGGCGGAATGGACGATGCGGGGAAGGGCTGCAAGCGCCGGCTCCTGACGTGTATCGCCTTCTCGCTACACTGGGACCTATGTGTGAAACCCAAGAATCCCAAGCGAATGAGAATGAGGAAGAGGGCGCTGCCACCACGATGACCACGGTGGAGCGCGCCGAAATGCTGCTCGAGCAGGATGCGGCGATCCGTGCCCGCATCGACGGCGGCGCCACGCTGGACGAGGCGATCGATCCGTCCAACAAGGAGTTCGGCCCGCTCTCGCACCCGGAGCAGGTGCAGATGCGCGTGGCCAAGCGCGCGATGATGCTCAAGGAAGGCATCGAACCCTATCCGGTGCACCTCGACGTGACACACACCATCGAACAGGTGCGCGCCCAGTACGACGGCAAGCTCGAGGCCGGCGCCGAGACCGAGGACATCGTCGGCATCGCCGGTCGAGTGCTGTTCCTGCGCAACGCGGGCGGCCTGTGCTTCGTGCAGCTGTCCGCCGGTGACGGCACCAGGATCCAGGGCATGATCTCCAAGAAGGAGATCGGCGCCGATTCCCTCAAGCGGTTCAAGCAGCTTGTCGATCTGGGCGACCACCTGTACCTCAAGGGCCGCGTAATCTCCTCCAAGACCGGCGAGCTGTCCGTGTTCGCCACCGAGTGGGCCATCGCGTCCAAGGCGCTGCAGCCGCTGCCGGCCCTGCACAAGGAGCTCAACGACGATACTCGCACGCGCAAGCCGTACATCGGCATGATCGCCGACGAGAAGATCCGCGATATGGTGCGCAACCGCTCCAAGGCGGTCGCTTCGCTGCGCCACACCTTCGCCGGCCACGACTTCATCGAGGTCGAAACCCCGATGCTGCAGACCGTGCACGGCGGCGCCGCGGCCCGCCCGTTCACCACGCATATGAACGCCTTCGATCTGGACCTCTATCTGCGCATCGCCCCGGAGCTGTTCCTCAAGCGCTGCCTGGTCGGCGGCATCGACCGCGTGTTCGAGATCAACCGCGACTTCCGCAACGAAGGCGTCGACGCCACGCACGCCCCCGAATTCACCATGGTCGAGGCGTATCAGGCCTACGGCACCTACGACACGATCGGCGCGCTGGTCAAGGAGCTCGTGCAGAAGACCGCGATGGACGTGTTCGGCTCGCACAAGGTCACGCTGCTCGACGGCACCGAGTACGACTTCGGCGGCGAATGGAAGTCGATGAGCATGTACGGCTCCCTCTCCGAGGCGCTCGGCGAGGAGATCGTCCCGAACGGCGGCCCCGACAACCCCGGCACGTCCGTCGAGCATCTCGGCGCGATCGCCGACAAGCTCGGCGTCGAGCGCGACGAGGTGGAGAACCATGGCAAGCTCGTCGAGCATCTGTGGGAGCACTTCTACGAGGACAAGCTCTATGAACCGACCTTCGTGCGCGACTTCCCGGTCGAGACCTCCCCGCTGGTCAAGGGCCACCGCTCCAAGCCCGGCGTGGTCGAGAAGTGGGATCTGTACGTGCGCGGCTTCGAGCTGGCCACCGGCTACTCCGAGCTCAACGACCCGATCGTGCAGCGCGAACGCTTCGTGCAGCAGGCCAAGGACGCGCTCGCTGGCGATGAGGAGGCCTGCGACATCGATGAGGACTTCCTCGAGGCCCTCGGCGTCGGCATGCCGCCGGCCGGCGGCACCGGCATGGGCATCGATCGTCTGCTCATCGCGCTGACCGGCGCCACGATCCGCGAGACGATCACGTTCCCGCTGGTCAAGCCGATCTCGCTCGGCTGATGACTCGCTGCGTGCCGTCCGCGGGACGGCAGCATCCGTGACGAGACCCCCTCTTGGAAGGGGGTCTTGTCATGTTTCCGTAAATTATACGTTGGCGCCATATCGCGGTTTTCTATATTGGCCATGCCAGTCAAGGAAACCCGGCCGCCGCAAGCGGCATGGCCGGGGAAGACGTGCCGGATGCGTGGATTGCGCGTGCGGCACGGCACGAGGAAGGTGGATTATGAGGTTCTGTACTGAATGCGGCGAGCCGTTGCAACCGGGTGCGTCGTTCTGCATCAATTGCGGTACGCCGGTGAGCGACGCCGCCGGCGCTGCGGGGAACGGCGGCAGCGTATCCTCGCTCGGCGCTCCGATGCCATCCGTTTCGGCATCATCCGCTCCGGTGCCGTCGGTTCCGGGGCCGTCAGTTCAGGGACCGTCCGGTACCGTGCCGATCTCGGGCGTCCCGGCATCGGGAACGCAGCAGGACGAGTTCCGCGATTTGCTGCAGGCGATGCCCCACATGCCCAGCGCCCCGGCTGCCGCGGAGTCGGTCTCCGTACCATCGCCGCGGAAGAAGAAGACCGTCTCCGCCGTTATCGCGGCGATCGTCGTCATCGCACTGGTGGCCGCCGGCATCATCTTCGTGCGGTATCGCACGCAGCTGATCCCCGGACAGGCCGCAGACGGCACCTCGCAGTCCAAGAGCACGACGAAGAGCACCCCGAAGAAGACGGAGACTCAGGAACCGAAGAAGTTCTCCTTCGATTCCGGCAAGCTCGACGCCATCGTCAAGGCCGCGCAGCCGGCCGTCGTCGCGCTCGGCACCACGGATGGGGAAGCCGAGTACGCCTCGTCGGGCGCCGACTCCGCCGAAGTGGCTTCAGGCCTGTACCTGCCGGTGTACCTCGCCGTCACGGACAATGGCAAGACGCCCAACAACAATGCCGTCGGCATGCTGAAGTCGATGAACAACGACACCGCCAACGCCCTGATCGACGAGGTTGGCGGCCTTGACGCCGTGAACGCATGGCTGAAGAAGAACGACTTCCAGCACACCGAGCTGCAGCGCCATTACGGCGACACCGCGGCGTCCGCGGAGGGCAAGGAGAATACGGCCACGGCCGAGGACGCCGCCAACATGCTCCTCGTGATGGACCGCATCGACGCTGCGAAGTACATGCGGCTCGACACGCAGTCGGAAGGCATCACCGTACCGCCGAGCATGACCGTGTACGGGCACCGCGGGCAGGGCGTCGGCGGCGTCTACAACTACTTCCTTGTCGTGAAGGACGGCGACAAGACCGTGGCATTGGCCGTGATGACCCAGAAGAGCAAGGAGGAAGCCGCGAAACTGGTCTCCGATCTGCTTGGGGAGATCCATCAGGAGACCAACCCGAGCGGTGAGGGAACCGGCGGCGAGAACGGTGACGCCCAGAACAAGGACTCCCAGAGCGACGCCGGCAGCGGCAAGGCCACGCCGGTGCAGCTCACCCAGTCGTACACCACGCAGTATGGCACCAAGAACGCGGTCACCTTGCCGGCGTTGACGTTCCAGTACCCGTCCGATTGGACGATTACCAGCAACGACGTGAACCAATACAATGAGACGGTGCAGCTGTCCAACAGCCGTGGAGTGACATTGTCGTATGTCTACGGCACCTTCGGCGGCTGCGGGCGTGCCCCTTGGCACGGGGACATCACCAAGGTAGCCGACGCGCAGTTCAATGCGCCGGGGGTGCAGGCGAACGCCTACAACCTCGGGCCGTTCATGGTCGCGTCGTTCGGCGGCGATATGTATGCGCTGGTTCCGGAATCCATGCAGGGCGGCCACGACTTCACCGGTCTGCCGCAATGCGTGCTGGCCTTCGATTGGCCCAACTCGCACGCCACCTCGTTCGTGGTCTCCAACAACCAGGGTGGTCTGACCGATCAGGAACGCAAGGAAGTCATCGCCATTCTCGCCAGCCTCAAGGGCTGACGGTTCCACGCCCCTCATAGCACGGCATATGCCGGCGTATGAGGGGCGTCGTCGTTTCTCGTCATTCCTCACCGTCGTTTTTTTTAAGGAAAGGGAACCTTCTGTTTTGCATGCAATGCGGGCGACGCAACTCGCCGGATGCCAAGTTCTGCATGCGACGCCAAGGTCTCGGACATCTCATTGAAAGGACTCGACGGTAGGAAGATCAGCGACAACGTGGTCGCCAAGAAGGACTGGAACGTCGATTTCGCGGAGGAAGGCGACTCCGTCAGCGCCGATTTGGGGGGGCGATCGCCAATACATCGCAGGATGAATGGCAGAGCGTCTCGGCATGGGTGCTGTTTGCGTCCGACGGGCATCCGATGCCCGGCAACGTCATGCAGACGTGTGCGCCGGCTGCCGAGCTCAAGCCTGGGGTTTACGGCAAATGCCGGATAACGGTTGCCTACGAAGTGGCCGACAAGGAGAAGGAGGGGCATCAGGTGGAATGGCAGGTGCTCTCCCTCGTCAGCGTGAAGGAGCATGACGAGTAAATGGCCGGCCGGAGCCATAAGGGGCGATGGCGTCGTGCGTGCTGTGCGTGAGAGTGGCAATAACTGAGTAAAGGCGTCATTGCAAAAGCGGGTGTGCGCTCCGTATGATCGGAACGCACACCCGCTCTTGATTATTCGATGGGATGGCTAGTATCCCACGCCGCTGATTCGTTGAGTAATTCTGGCTCCCCTCCAAGAGGGGAGCCAGACATAGCACACGAACTTACGACGCAGGATACTAGGTCAGAACTTGGTGTCCGGCGTATTCTGCATGCCGCAATCGAGACGGGACATGGTGGTTCCTTCCTTATGATGCGGGTTCCGTGATGGATGTCCGCGCTATGCGTTCACTGGCTGTTCTTCCAGTGCTGGCGTGCTCCGGCGGCGTAGCCCTTGGCGTTGTCGTAGTGCCCTCGCCTGAGGGCGTCCTTGGCTTGGGCGTTGAGGCGTTTGGCTTTCTCCGCTTCACCCTTCTTGTATGCGCGCTGCTCGTACTCGGCCTTTTTCTCCGCGTCCGCCTGAGCGAAGGAGTTGTAGGCAGCCCCGCCGCCGGCGGTGCCCACGCGCTGCGCCGCGATCTCCTCACGCCAGGCCGAGCCGAGCATGTGGAAACTCAGCAGCGCGACGATGAAGATGACGATGGCGCCGATGATCTGCACCTTGGCGATCTTCCGGGAGGTTTTCACGTCCCACGCCGCGCCTTTGACGGTGCAGATCTGGCGCTTTTCCAGGACCTTCAGCGCCAGCTGCCGATCCTCCTCGCTGTCGAACAGGTGGTTGTAGTAGCCTTCCCGCACGGCGGCGATCTCGAATTCGTTGGTGCGGGTGCGGGCGATCATGTGCTTGTTGAGGTTCCTTGCCACGATGAAGCCGAGAACGTAACACAGTGCGAGATCGATGAACATGACCGGCATGCCGAATCCCAGAGCAAATTGGACGGTGAGGGATCCGACGATGCCGAGCGTCAGGAAGCCGGCGAAGATGCCGTAGTAGCTGTACCAGGTGAAGCGCAGCAGAGTGCGCGGGTCGATGTTGTTGTTTCGGCAGTAGTTTACCAGCGCGGCGTCGGCGTGCGGGGTGTTGCTGATGCGCATGACTATCAGCATCAAGACGGAACCGACGACGTACATGGCGACGAGGGCCGGCAGGAATACGAACAGGTTATGCCCGCTGGGCTCGGAGATGTTGTACGCGGTCGCCAACGCGAAGATCGCCGGCAGTAGCGAACGTTCGCGCATGATCTGTTTCAGCGTCCATGTGGTGTTCAGTTCGTCGAAACTCTTGGTGGATTGTTGTGGTTTGGTGGGTTGTTGCGGCTGCGTCGTATAGGCGGTGTCAGTTCGTGGCGCGGCCGAGGTGGGGGAAAGGGGTGGCTGCCGTCGATCGTATGAGCGGGGAGAAGACTGTGAAGCGAGCGAGTGCCCGCAGGCGGCGCAGAATTTGGCCGTCGCATTGTTACGGTATCCGCAGTGTGAGCAGAGCATATGATTCCCTTTCCGAATACTCTCTAACCAATGGTCAGCATAGTATGTGGTGACGTGAAGTATCCGCGTCATGTCTATGCATCAGGTGCGCGAGCGGGCGTTTCTGGTTGTTCGCCGTGATGCGGCATCGCCCTTCCGTATGGCTGATGTCTTCATCGTAGGGGATGGCGATTAGGTATTCCGTAGAATTTACGAATTCATCGTGTGGGTGGATTGTTGTGCGTCGTGATGGCAAACGAGGTGGATGGTGTGTACCATCGTTTCGCGTACAAGGCCGATTCCGCGAAGGATACGCCGTATGAACGCGCTGAACGCGCGATGATCGGGATGATCCACCGTCGAGCGGCGCGGGGACGGGGTGACGTCAGGTGGAACGGACGGATTCGGTGGCGGCGATGATCATGGATCTCGCCTGCCCGGGGAAGACATAATCGAACGTGATTTCCTGAAGGACCGGTTCGTGACGGTCTTCACCCATGGGGCGGTTGCACGTCTGGGCGAGGACAGTTCGGCCTCATGTGGGGATCGTCGCTCTATCTGACGGATGTGCGTGGCCGCGATCTCAGGTACCGGTCGCGCCGATTCAACGACGACACGGGCAAGATACATAAGAAAAGGACGACGGAGCCTTCTGGCCGGTGCACGGCAAGCGGGCCCGGAGCTATCTGAGTGATCAGCTGGATGACATCCTTGAATTGGTCGCCCGAGGGGGAAGTGGTTATATGGGATGCATCTGGATGCCTGCCCATGGTAATCAGGCATCCAGTGTTCGGCCATGGTTATCTGTTTTGGCCGTCGTCTGCGACTTCATTCACCAAAGCGGCATCATTCATGAACGGATAGATACCGACGAGGTTTTCTCTGTCGATGTACGGTGTATGCGCCTGCATGATGCCGGAAGGGAAAACCGATAATGCAACCATGCCTGCCTGAATGCGCTGAATTATGGCGTGCAGCTCCTTCGGAGTGTATGGAGGGAACGGAATTGCCGGAGGCATGGCCGCTTGGAAATCATTGAGGTCGATGTAGATGGGGTTGAAGGCGTCATCGGGGTAGTCAAGTTCCAGCAAAACCAAATCGGGTTCTTTCCGCAGTGTTTTCATCAACGACTCGACCACGTTGTAATGGCTGCCCATATAGGAATCGAATGCTTGCTTGGAGGGTATGTCGAATATTTTGCTGTCATCCGCTGCGCAGAATGAGAACACCACACCTGGCAAGTTTGTATGATTATGAATGTTGAAGCTGTTGAGCACCAAAGTGTATAGATCGACCATCTGGGTAAGGCCGTTGTCAATGAACCGGCGCAGATAGGCTCTTTGGGCGCTGACCGTGAAGTCCGGTTGATAGCGTCCTTCCCTCATTACGATTTCGGCTACGTTCCAAGGCTGAATAGTCCAGAACTTCATGATGGTCTCCTTGTTGATTGTGTTTTGTAGAGCTCGTATTTCTTGCGTGATGAGATCTTTCGTCCCAATGGAAATAATCGTTGAAGCTGGTGCCGTATGCCTCAATGGATGTCGAGGCGTATGGCGCCAACCCATTCACTCTGCCCGTTAATTCAGTCCGACCATATAGTTCAACGCGCCGTTCATGGATGCCACGCCCGATGCCATGCCGTCAACCATGTTTCGGACGCTACTCATTTCCAGCCACTGCTGACCAAGCTGAAGGTTGTCCATTAGCAGTTGGTCGGAAACGATTTTGGAATGTGCGGCGGATTGCTTTTGCATATTTTGCAGGGTCGCGTTCAGGCGGCGGGCGGCGTCCTCCATGACCTGATGGTTGGAGACCGCCTGTGTTGGCCGTTGGCTGTCAGCCGGTCATTGGCGGAGTTGCTCAAAGCGTTGCTTGCGTGCACGAACTTGGGGATCGTTTTCCGCGGCCTCGTCCTCGTACTGTTGGACCAGCGGCTCCATTTCCGTGAGCTTTTGCTTTTGGCGTCGTCTGTCGTCTTCCAGATTCGAGTTGTGAGCGTATCAGCTGAATTCGCCGCCATTTGAGCATTCGCCAAGGCAAGCACGTCTCCGGTGAGTTGTGATGTCGTGTCGTTCGTCCCCTTCAGCTTTTGGTAATTGGGGGCCATGAAATTTCCCGGCTAGGCGCCAAGAGCCCTTGACCATGGTGCGGCGCCGCCTCTCTTCAGCGTCTGCTGTTTCCTGGAATGGGGATTCTCGGGTGGTTGCCCATTGTCCTATCCGGTTGCCGTGCTGTTCATGATGCCCTCCGTCCGTTTGGTTCGCGCCGTTTCCGTGGCGTGTGATGGTTTCACCATAGAAGGTGCGGATCGAGGGGCATCGTAGATTTTACGGAACCGAAGACCGCCCGCTTGGCGTCGCTAACGGTGCAGCCTGTCGAGGAACCGGCGGTAGTCGTTTTCCTCGGCGGGCGTCAGGCTCCATGCGTTGTCGTCCAGCAGCGGGTCGTCGCTTTCGAAGAACCCCCGCAGCGAGGCCGGGCACCCCTCGGGCGCCACGTAGTTATGCGCGTACGTGAAATCGGTTACGAGACGGTCTTCGGCCATGATGCGGTACTGCTCCAGCGCGGCATCCGGATCGGTGAACAGTGCCTGCGGCTCGACGGCGAGGGATCGGCCGGCATACGGCGCATCGTCCGCATCGATCCGATGGTCCCGCGGCGCCATCACGGCGAAGAAGCACTGGGCCTGCGTGTCCTCGGTGATCATGTCGGCCAGCCATGCCCTCCCCAGCAGGCATAGCATGGCTCCCGACCGCAGGTCCGTGCGCAGCGTGATATACACCTCGTCATACGACGGGTCGTCGCCTATCGACTCATACAGCGTATGGATGTCGCCCCGGGAAATCTCCGGGCTTCCGCCGGCGTGCCGCGGCGCCGCCGGGGCGTCGGCGAGCCGCAGATGATGCTTGGCGCACAGCAGGTTGCCGATCTTGAGCGTCTTGTCCTTCGTTCTGGGCTTGCGTTTGACCGTCTTGCCCTGCGCCTTGGTCGGCGCATAGCCGTGGTTGTCCAGGTAATTGACGCACTGCCTGCACAGCTTGGCGACCTGTTCGCCGTCCTCGGGATCGAACGTCGTGCCGCTCTCCTCGAGCTGCCGACGGTGATAGTCGAACAGGGCGGATTGCGTGACGTCGCCGTTCTGCAGGCAGATGACGTAGTCGTCCCGCAGGCGGGAGAGCAGATCATCCTCGAAATCGTATGTCCGGGTGCCTTCGCCGTCGCCGGTGGCTGAGGGAATCGTGCCGCTCATCGTCCGTCCTCCGTTTCCGTCCGTGATGCCGCGGATCCGGCCGATTCCGCCGAATCCGCGGTCGGGCGCATCTTCGCCCATGTGCGCCGGCGGAAGTTCTCCAGCACCCGCATCGTGCGGCTGATGTCCACGTCGAAACCGTTGTCCGCGTCCCGCAGCCCCCGCCACAGGAACCGCCTGAGCCGTTCGAGCTCGATCGTGAAGGGCACGAGCAATCCGTTGCCGAACACCGAGATCCCCCGATCGGCCAGATAGTCGTCCGCCATGCGCCTCGCCGCGGCGGGCATGACGGCGATGAACTCGAGATCCTCTTTCGGCGTGCGGCGGACCCGCATCGGCCAGCGTGGATCGGCATGGGCGTCGTAGTAGGCGCGCAGCGTGGCGAGATGGCTCGTGTACTTCGCCGAATCGAACACCGTATGCCACGGCCATGCCTCCGGTCGGTCATGACTCGCGTAGTACTGCTCGTCGCAGGGGTTCTCCCCGGATTCATCCGCCCCGTAGCCGTCCAGATCGTCGGGCAGCTCGTCGACGAGGTTCACGGTGACGGCGTCCTTCCGATGCTCGTCAAGAATCGGATCGGCTTTCTCCAAGGCGCCTTCGGGATACGGCGAGGGGACGAAGCGCTCCGGGGAGCACAGGTTGATGAGGTCGTCGAAGGAGGCGCCGTCCAGCCGCATCAGCAGGAACGAGACGGCGCAGTACAGCACTGCGGAGTAAAAATCCTCGGCCGTGCGCCGCTCTTCGCCGGGCAGCGGCGAAGACAGATGCAGATAGTCGGCGGGATCCGCGACCTGCTGCAGCATGTCGAGACACATGGCCAGGGCGTCGGCGCCATCTTCCCAGTAGCCGCTGCCGGCCAGATCGAGCCAGCATTGGTCCGCGGCGTCGGCCAGCGTGTGGTGGTAGCCGAACGCCATCAGTTCGACGTCGGCCATGGTCCGCTGCACCGCGGCGCGTTGGCGGATGTTCTTTTCCGGGTCTCCGATGGCATAGTCGACGAGGGTGGAGGCCATCGATCCGACGTCGCGGAGCGTTTGTCGGAGATCCTCGTATCGGTCGGTTGCCGGCGCGCGCCGGGCTCCATGCTGGTCGTTCCCCATGCCTGCTCCTTTACTTCCTCATTGCCATTATGGCTTGCCTACGGTCTTTGCGGCCATGGTACGCGGCCGGATTTCGCGGACGCTGTAGAAGCTACGGATTGTCCGCACTGCCGATTTTCCGTAGTAATTACGCATCGGCGCTCGCCTACCGCCGTATGGTCGTTCCCATCGCCGCGGGCGCATACGAAATCGCTCTGCGGCCCATACGTGAACGAAGGAAAAGGATCGGAATCGCCATGATGATGAATGCGGAATTGACGCGGGTGCCGTTGGAACAGCGTTTCGAACGGCTGACGCACAGCGTGCACAGCAGCCCCGACTATGCGGTCTCGGCGATCGGGCGGGTCGCCGGCATGACGCTGCGCGAATACTGCAGCGAGGCCGATGCCTTGGACGGTCGGAGGCGCGGCCGAACGCTGTACGACGATTTGCGGAAATCCGTGGACGATATGAATGCCAGCGGAACCGGGGCCGTGCCGGTTTCCCTCGCCGAGGACATGACTGTGGCGTCGTTGGCGCAGGCGTTGCGTGATCTGCTGCTGCGATGCGATACGGGCAGGCTGAGCCTGCCGCGCTCGGTGGACGATGCGACGCTCGGCGTCATGCCCGTCGTCGATTGCCTGGCAAGGCCGTTGGGATTCGAATACCCCGATGACGATGAGCGCAAGGACCGGGAGCGATGCCCGAAACAAGAACGCACGCTCGTGTTCACGGCGCCCATCCGTCGGGAGGAATCCCCGTTTCATCCCGTCATCGTCAGGGTTTCTCTTGACGATCGCATCCGGTCGGCCAAGGCGAAGGCCCGTGACCGGGCGGCCGCCGAGGGGCGTTTGCGCGAGCGGACGGCGATCGAGTGCATGCGCCGGCTGCAGCTGTCGGAATGCTTCGACGCCTATGCGCTGATGATCGGCGACGTGGCCGGAGGCATGCGCAGTCTGGCGTTCGCACGCGCGGAAAAGCTGGGAATGCTCGAATCGTACTTTCCGACGTTGGGTGAGACGTCGCTCAGGCAGATCGAGATGGTCCATGACTGTTCGTGCGGCGAATGTGGCGGATATGGCGGACGTGGCGGATCCGACGATGCGACGAGCGTCGTGGGCGGTGCGGACGCGGACGTAAACGTCGTCGCGTTCGTATCCCCCCTAGCGAAGATGGCGGACCTTGGGCTCGCCGGATAGCCCGGCGGAACGAGTGTTCCATCCGCTCGCCGATTTTCGTAGATACTACGGGGAGACACAAGAGGCGACGCATAGGATCGGCGTCATCACACAAGGTGAAGCGCGCGGCAACGCGGGCGGAAAGCGAGCAAGACAATGATGGATTCCAGCGTGACCATGCCGAACGTGCTGGTCGATACCAGCGTCGGCCGGCAGTCCAGCCGCATCGTGGACGAGATGTATGCGGACCGCGAAATCCAATGCATCGGCCCGATCGATGCGGATATGACCAATTCGCTGTGCCTGCAGATGCGATATCTGCAGAAAGCCGACCCGGACGCGGGCATCACGCTGTTCATCAACAGCCCGGGCGGCGAGGTGATGAACGGGCTGGCTGTCTACGACGTGATGCGCATGCTGACCTGCCCGGTGCGCACCGTGTGCTTCGGCATGGCGGCCAGCATGGCCGCGCTGCTGTTCATGGCCGGCGGTCAGCGCGACATGCTGCCGCACTCGCAGATCATGGTGCACGATCCGATGATCGGCGAGGGCCTCGCAGGCAGCGCGCTGTCGGTCAAGGCCGTCAGCGACAGCCTGATGCACACCCGTGACATCATGTCGCGCATCATCAGCGAATGCACGGGCCACACCATCGAGGAAGTGCTCGCGGTCACCTCGCATGACACGTATTTCGAATCCGATCAGGCCGTCGCCTGGGGGCTGGCCGACCGGGTGATCGACCGGCTCTGAGCCGACCGGTCCTGAGAAAGGAACGCACCATGGATATGAACACTGTGAGTAATGTCGCCGCCCACGCGGGAGACCGTCTCTCCGCCACGGTGGCAGTCAACCGCGGCGGCGCCTCGGCCGGCGCGCCGGCCGCCGACCCGGGCGAGCGCATTCTCGCATCTGGCCGCACCGTCTGCAACGACACCCGCGTCTCGCACCTCAACAACAACGATCTGATCATCGGGCCTTCCGGCGCCGGCAAGACCCGGGGCTATGTCAAGCCCAACCTGCTGCAGTGCGCCGGCTCCGTCATCGTGACCGACACCAAGGGGAATCTGGTGCGCGAGGTCGGGCCGGCGCTCGCCGCGCACGGATACCGGGTGGCGTGCCTCGACTTCACCGACGTCGGCGGCTGGGCGGCCAGTCCGATCCGCGGCGTGCCCGGCGCGGCCATGCTCGGGTACAACCCGCTGGATTTCATCCGGGTCGGCGCGGACGGGACCTTCAGCGAGCAGGACGTGATGTCCATCGCCGGCGCGATCAGTCCGGTGGAGAACTTGCGCGATCCCTTCTGGGAACAGGCCGCGGCCATGTACCTGTCTGCCTTCATCGCGTACACGATGCAGTGCCTGCCGCGTGACGAGCAGACCTTCGCCTCGGTGCAGCGCATGGTCAGCGTGATGGGTGAGGACTCCATCGCCATCATGATGGAGGAGATGTGCGAGATCGACCCGCAAGGCATGACCGCCCGGCGGTGGCGCGCCATCAAGGCCTCGCAGAAGGCGGATCGGATGGATTCCAGCATCCGCGGCATCCTGGAATCGAAGATCGCGCCGATGTCGTTCAGCGGTGCCGACGGCATGTTCACGCGTCCGGAACGCATCGACTTCGCCAAGCTCGCCACGGAGCGCTGGGCCGTGTTCGTCAATGTGAGCGACACCGACCGTTCGATGGACGGCATGGTCAACCTGTTCTACACGCAGGCGCTGCAGCAGTTGTGCCGGTTCGCCGACACCTCCTGCGAAGGCAGCCGGCTGCCGGTGCCGGTGCACCTGTATCTCGACGATTTCGCCACGAATTGCCGTATCCCCGATTTCGACAAGGTCATCGCGGTGATCCGCTCGCGCGGGATCTCCGTCAGTGTGATCCTGCAATCGCTCACCCAGTTGGAGGGCATGTATGGCGTCGCCGTGGCCTCCAGCATCGCCAACAACTGCGACCACTGGCTGTATCTGGGCGGTCAGGACGTGAACACGGCCAAGCAGATCAGCGTCAAGGCCTGCCGGACGTTGGACACGGTGATGCAGATGCCGCTCGACCGGGCCTACCTGTTCGAGCGCGGCCGCAAGCCGGAGCTGGTGCGTCCGTATGATCTGACCGCGCATCCCCTGTACCGCGAAACGCCTGAAGGCCGCCGGGCTGGGGGCGTGCGCGCGGCCGCATGCGCCGATGCGGCCGCCGACGAGACCTTCGCTGAGCTCGCCGCACGGGCGCCGTACGAGCGATGAGCCCCGGGCCCCGCCGCGCCGAACCGGTGACGGGAATCGAACCCGCGTGAGCAGGCCCCTCGTTGCCGGATGCGGAGCGCGTGGTATATGTTGGAAGCCGTGAATCTGAGATTGTGGATCAGGGGAGCGCGGCCCAGGACATTGACCACCTCCGTCGCTTCGGTGATGGTCGGCGCGGCGATGGCTCGGCTGCATATCGGGCAGATGGGCACTTGCATCGCAATCCATCCCGAACCTGCATCGTGCGCCGCGAGCCGGGCGCAGCAGAGCCTGCTGCTGGGACGATTCTGGCCGGTTGCCATCCTGTGCCTGCTGGTGGCGCTGTTCCTGCAGATCGCGGTCAATTACGCGAACGACTACTCCGACGGCATCCGCGGCACGGACGCCGGCCGCGGCGCGGACGAATCGAAATCGGGCAAGCCGCAGCGGTTGACCGCATCCGGGTTGGTGCCGGCAAAGCATGTGCTGGCCGCGGCGGTGGTCTGCGCCGGCATCGCCTGCGTGTGCGGCATCGCCGCGGTCGTGCTCGCCAAGGCGTGGTGGCTGCTGGCCGTCGGCGTGGCATCGTTGCTGGCCGGATGGTTCTATACCGGGGGCAAGCATCCGTACGGGTATGCCGGTTTCGGCGAACTCGGCGTGTTCCTGTTCTTCGGTCTGGCGGCGGTGCTCGGCACCGAGTACGCGCTGTGCGGCACGGTGGACGTCGGCGGCCTGCTCGGCGCGGTGGCGGCCGGCCTGTTCTCCTGCCTGATCATGATGGTGAACAATATCCGCGACATCGACGAGGACCGTGAACACGGCAAACATACCTTGGCCGTGCGGCTGGGGGAGCATGGGGCGCGCATATTGCTGAATGCGTGCTGCGCGGCCGCTTGGCTGATCGCCTTGCTGATGTGCTCCACGCTGTGGTGGCCGTGGGGCGGCGTGCTGATGCTGTCGGGTGCCGGCGTGGCGGGAACCCTGATACGCAGCGTGTCGCAGGGTTGGTTCCGTTCCGCCCTGACCGCCGCCAGTTTCCAGACGCTGCTGTTCGCGGTGGTGCTTGCGGCTTCCGTCGCGCTGTGATCCCCGTCCGGCCGGCGCTTTTCCGGTGGTTCTTCCACGATGATCCGGAAAGAGGGCGCGCCGTGACCCAATTGAGATGAAATACGTAAGACGGATGCTCGTGTTTGGGCGCATCGGGCGGTAGACTGATCCGTATGACTTACAAATTAGTACTGCTCCGACATGGTCAGAGCGCATGGAATAAAACCAATCAGTTCACCGGCTGGGTCGACGTCCCGCTGACCGAGCAGGGTGAAGCCGAAGCCAAGCGTGGCGGCGAGCTGCTCAAGGAGAAGAACGTCCTTCCGGACATCGTGTTCACCTCCCTGCTGCGCCGCGCCATCAACACCGCCAACATCGCTCTGGATGCCGCGGATCGCCTGTGGATCCCGGTCCAGCGTGACTGGCGTCTCAACGAGCGTCACTACGGCGCTCTGCAGGGCAAGAACAAGACCGAGATCCGCGAGGAGTACGGCGACGAGAAGTTCATGCTGTGGCGCCGCTCCTACGCCACCCCGCCGCCCGAGATCGATCCGAACGACCAGTACGCGCAGAACAACGATCCGCGCTACGCCGGCGATCCGGTTCCGGAAGCTGAGTGTCTGGCCAACGTGGTCGAGCGCGTGAAGCCGTACTTCGAGTCCGCCATCGAGCCGGAGCTCAAGGCCGGCAAGACCGTGCTGATCGCCGCCCACGGTAACTCGCTGCGTGCCATCGTCAAGATGCTGGACAACCTGTCCGAGGACGAGATCGCCAAGGTCAACATCCCGACCGCCATCCCGCTGCTGTACGAGCTGGATGAGAACTTCAAGCCGATCAAGCCGCGTGGCGAATATCTGGACCCGGAGGCCGCCGCCGCCGGTGCCGCCGCCGTCGCCGCCCAGGGCCAGAAGTGATGAAGTCCCGGTGATATGCCGGGCGTGATCACCGTGAACGGGAGTCGCTGATGCGACTCCCGTTTTTTTTTGTTGCGCTTATGCCGCCGCATCCACGGTTTTGCGCGGCAATGTCGAGTTGTCGGTGCGCCGATGCCGAGATTTCTGTGTTGAGAGGCGTGTCAATCGATTGATGTTCGATGGACAACCGGTTTCACTACTTGCCCGCGCACCGACAACTCGAGGTTGGCATACCAAGGTGCGCGCGGGAGGGCCTGCTTGACGCATATTTTGGCGCATATCCTGACGCATATCGGCGGGTACGACGATGAATATGACGGCGGATACGACAGAGGGCGGGCGCGCACTGCTGCGCACCCGCCCTCTGCGAAATCATTGCCGGTGTCCGAAGCCCGATCGGCAAGAAGCCTTACTCGACGGCGCCATCCTCGTCACGGCTCGGTTCCTTGCTCGGGTCGAAGCCGGAGACGATGAACACGACGCGGCGGGCGGCCGACACGGCGTGGTCGCCAAGGCGCTCCATGAAGCGGCTGAGCAGCACCACGTCGATCAGCTGCTGCTTGGACCCGGTCCACTCGTCGGACAAGGCGAGGTCGAAGGTCTTGGCATGCAGCGCGTCGAGCTTGTCGTCATTGCGGATGATGCGCTCGGCGACCTTGGCGTCGCGGTCGGCCAGCATGGCGACCATGTTGTCGGCGGTTTCGTCAAGGAAGTCCTGCATCTGCGAGAAGAGGTCCTTGGCCTCGTCGGACAGCGGGGACTCGGGGTAGGAGCGGCGGGCGGCCTCGGCGATGTGCCGGGCCAGATCGCCCATGCGCTCGAAGGTCGCGGCCAGTCGCAGCGTGGACACCACCACGCGCAGATCGGTGGCGACCGGGTTCTGCTTGGCCAGCAGCTTCACGCACTGGTCAATGATGCTCGACTCGAGGGCGTCGATCTCGATGTCCCCGTCGATGACCGCCTGGGCGGCTTCCACATCCGAATCGAGCAGGGCCTTGCCGGCACCGTCGATCGCCTTGCGCACATTGCGCACCATACGATCGAGGTCGTCGGCGACGGCCTTCATCTCCTCGTTGAAAATAACACGCATATTCTTCTGCCTTTCACTCCGGCGCCAATTCCAACTTATACCAGTGTATTATCCGGCACTGGCGTTCGGCCACAACGTAGCTAAAAGCAACCACTCGTTTTCATAAAGTTCACGCATACGTTTACCGGGGGTTCACCTGCCGGCATGTCGTTGGTTCGTATGGGAGAATGAGCGTATGTCGCAGGAGCTTTCCACGGTTATCGTGTTTGTGCCGTTCGTGATCATCGCAGCCGCGGTGATCATCTTGGCGTTGTTTTGGGTGTACGACCGGATCCGTCCGCTGATCGACAACTTCGCGGTGGCCAAGTCGGCGGCGTCCGGCGAGGACTCCGACGCCTCCGACGAACACGATGACGGGCGGGAGAAATTCCCCCGTTCCCCGTTGCGATCCGCGGCCGACTGGTTCCGCCATCTCGCCGACCGCCGTCGGAACGATCCCGATGACGGCGAGGAGGATCTGGACGACTCGACGGCCACGCTGCTGTCCATGCTGCCGACCGCGTCGATGGTGGTGAACCGCGAGGACGAGGTGATCCGGGCGAATCCCGCGGCCTATACGCTGGGCGTGGTCGACGATGAGCGCATCGTCAGCGCCGAGGTGCGCGAGGCGATACGGCAGGGGGGGGGGGGCGGGGGGGCGGGCCGCGCGGCCGTCGGCTTG
>OAXB01000178.1_pt1 | contig 25353 bp, 27 predicted proteins | sample 1501541 | NCBI WGS metagenome assembly OAXB01 (sample SAMEA2580302, study PRJEB22360) | human gut metagenome | biome: human gut; feature: human-associated habitat; material: faeces | place: Denmark | collected 2008/2010
TACCAGCAGCGCACTGATCATCGCCACAGGGACGGGCGAAGACCAAAGTGCGCAAGAATCCGGGCACTACCCCTTTCCTTGGGGAAATTCCCTATATTCAACGTTCTACTGACCTCAAGCACGCGAAGTCAATATCCGATACCTTGCATTACATCGCGCCTGCGTCGCAATATCCAATAGTGTCGTCTCATGCCCAGCCATGCTCTACAGGCATGTGTCTCACGCAGCATCCGCAAACTGTGGTAGCGGTGTGGAGGAGAACTAGGGGTGGCTGCGGAATCCGCGCCGCATCAGGCTTTGCCACCCCCAGTTCGCATCCGCAGACAGCCACCGCCAGCGGGGCAGACCTACAACCGTGCGGCTGGCAGACGCACGGTGATGGTGGTGCCTTTGCCTTTGGCGCTGGCCACGTCGATGAAGCCGCGGCTCAGGTCCACGGCGCGCCTGACCATCGCCATGCCGAGGCCGTTGCCTTGAGAGGCATGCGAGGTGTCGCCCTGATAGAACTTGTCGAACATGTGGGCGGCTTCGTCCGGGGTCATGCCGCAGCCATCGTCGCTGATTTCTACCGACACCATGCTGCCCTGTGAGCGCTGAATCACGCTCACATGGCCGCCTCGCTCAGTGTATTTGAGCGCGTTGCCAAGAACATTGCTCCAGATGAGCGTGGTGATGCCGGGGTCGGCGTGCACCATCGCACGGTCCTCCAGATCGCAGTCCAGGTCGATGTTCTTTTCGGTGAACAGGTCATCAAGCGTGAGGATCTCTTCGGTCAGCTGGCGGGTCAAGTCGTAATCGACGGCTTGTGAAACGATGGTCTGGCTTTCAAGCTTGTTGAGCTTGAGGATATTGGTGACCAGCGCGTTGAGTCGTTCGGACGCGGCAGTGATGATCCGTACGCATTCCTCGCGCTGGTCCTTGTCCATGTCTATGTCGCGCATCATGGTCGCGTAATTCTTGATAACGGCTAGGGGATTGCGGATTTCGTGACTCACGTTGGAAACGAAAACGTTTTTCATGGTCTCGATGCCGCCCAGCTCCTCGACCATGGTGTTGAAGTCGGAGAACATCTGATCGGTCGAATTCCAGTCGCGGCTCCCCTCAATATGCTGAGGTGCCACGTACACGGAAAAATCGCCTTTGGCGACTCGGCTGGTGGCTTCGCCGAGCTTGCGCATCGGCCATTCCACACGATCGTAGATCTGCTTACCCGTCTCCCAGGCGAATAATACGGCCAGCAGCAGCCAGTACGCCAGAATGATGACGGCCTGCAGGTACGCCATATCATCGAAAATCGGGAACAGCCTCGGCAGCCAGACGATCAGGCTCATCTGCCCGGCCGCCGCCGCAATGAACACGATAAACGACCACAGCACGATCCAGCCGGATAACGGGCCGGAAATCATGCTGTATTTGGCTGGCTTGTCTGGCTGTTCTGTTTCGTTCATATCGATTCTCTTATTCTCATTAGCCCCTTCATCAGAGGGGGCTCAGCATGGAAAGTCACTGATTCGGGACGGCTTTGTAGCCCAAGCCACGCATGGTCAGAATGCTGAAGTAGGGGCAATCGGCGAATTTCTGACGCAGGCGGGTGATGTACACGTCGGTGACGCGCAGATTGTTGTCCGCGTCCTGCCCCCAGAATTCGTCCATGAGCTGGCCGCGTGAGAACACCTGGCGCGGGAAGCTCAGTAGTTTGTACAGTATATTGAACTCGCGCACGGTCAGTTCGACCGGATTGCCGTCCCATTGGGCCGACATCTCCCCTGCGTCAAGCACCAGTCCACCCACCTTGAGCAGGTGGCTTTCCTCAATGCCCGCACGGCGCAGAAGCGCCTCGACGCGCAACACCAGCTCGTCCAATTCGACCGGCTTGACCATGTAATCGTCCACCCCGGTATGGAAACCATGCTTCTTCGAGGCCATATCGTCACGCGCGGTCACGAAGATGATCGGCAGATGATCGTCCATTTGCCGCAATTTCGCCGCAAACTCGAACCCATCGAGACCGGGCATCATGATGTCCGAAATCACCAGATCGATGATTCGCCCATGCATCGCCGCGTACGCCTCGTTGGCCGACAGACACCCGTACACCGTGTATCCCGCGTCGCGCAGGTACATGCACATGATGTCGTTGAGCTCCTTCTCGTCCTCCACGACCACGATGGTTGCCATAGCCATCCCCTTCTGCTCCTTCAAAAGTTCAATATATTTCAGGCTACTCCAGCGTCTTGCTTTCGCTGCCATCAGCGGTATCAGCAACACCGTCGGTGTCGTCGCCGCGCCTCAGCAGGGAGTTCGCACGCCGGCATACGTCGTAGTTCACATCATGCAGATGGTCGATTGCCGGCTCATTGCGCTCGGTCATGATCTTGCGTATCCGCTTGGCGAGAGGCCCTGCACCGAGCCAGCAGAGGAAGCCCGGGATCGCCAGCGCGACCATCAGGCCCATCAGTCCACCCAGATACGAGAACGTGGCCCCGCCGAGAAACACGCATCCGATCAGTCCGACGCACCAGCCGATAATCGATGATTTACGGGCAGGAGCCTTTCCCAAGGTCTCCAGCTCGCGCATATGCGAATCGAACTGGCGCTGCAGACGGGTCAGTTCGGTACGATTCAGCAGATTGCGGTCACGCTTGAAGTGCAGCTCACCGCCGCGCCGCGAACCGTCCGGCAGCCAGCCGAAATTCCGGTAGGCGTCGATTACCATCGACTCATGCGCGCCGTCCGCGCGCACGGATGTGTATTCATAGCCGACGAAGTCCGGGGTGATGCCCGCCATTTGCTGTTCCATATGGGGCTCCTGTTGTTCGCCGCCGTATGTGGTACCGCAGCGGTCGCACGATTCGTATATGCGCCCGAATCTAAAAGCAATCGTCAACGCAATATTGAGCCAGTATTAACGATTTATTAAAAGCCAATGGTTGCAACGTTTTTCACGGTTTTTCAGACAGTTTTTGAGCCCGACACACCGTTTAATATCCCATCAATATTTCGTTAGCAATCGGCCGGAAGACGACTTGTAGCTTGTGAAGCGTCAACAACGACGGGGCACATCCCGCCAACAAGATTCCAACGCAGTTACGAGAAAGGTCGTCATCATGACGAAGAAGAATTTCGCCTCAATGATCCTGGGCACCATCGGCGGAGTACTGTTCGCCATCGGCATGTGCATGACCATGATTTGGAACATGCTCATCTTCGGCATCATCGTCGGACTGGTCGGCATCGTGCTGCTGCTCGCCCTCATTCCCCTATGCAAGGGACTTAAGGACTGAAACAGTCAAGCCACACCAACAAAGAAGTTCATCGTGGCCAAGTCGCCGCCAGGCAACAATCCGATAAATACGGCTAAGGCCCCTGACCGCGCTGTCAGGGGCCTTGCCATGTTCCGTGCCGAATCAGTGATTAAAAGCCATGACGCCGACGAGCTTGTGCGGCACGTACGGTTCCTCCAGATAGGCGATTTCCTCATCCGTGAGTTTGAGCGTCACGGCGGCGAGCGCGCTATCGACATGATGCGGCTTGGTCATGCCGACCACGGGCGCGGTGACCTTGGCTAGCAGCCAGGCGAGCGAGACGGCGGTCATCGAGGTCTCATGGCGCCGGGCGATTTCGGCCACGCGGTTGATGATCACATCGTCCTGGGCTTCGGTGGCGTCGTACTTGGAATGCGCCACCTGATCCTCGACCCGTCGCTTGGTGGCTTCGGCACCGGGCAGACGGGACAGTCGGCCGGCGGCGAGCGCGCTGTACGGGGTCATGGCGATGTTGTCTTCCCGGCACAGGCGGGCCAGTTCGCGCTCGTCTTCGCGGGCGATGAGGTTGTAATGGCTTTGGATGGACACAAACTTCGCCCAGCCGTTGGCTTCGGCGAGCGCGTTCATCTTGGCGAGCTGGTAGGCGTAGCAGTTCGAAATGCCGATGGCGCGCGCCTTGCCGGCCTTGACCGCCTCATTCATGCCTTCCATGACTTCGGCCATGTCGGTGTGGTAGTCCCACATGTGGCAGATGTAGAGGTCCACATAGTCGAGGCCGAGGTGCCTGAGGCTTGCGTCGAGATTCGCGGCCACGTGCCGCTGACCGGTCACGCCGGCTTCCCTTTCGGCATCCGTGCGCGGCAGAAACTTGGTGGTGATCTGGTATTCGTCACGATTGCCGGCAATCGAACGCAACGCTCGGCCCACGTATTCCTCGCTGGTGCCGTCCGCGTATCCGATGGACGTGTCGTAGAATGTGATGCCATGCTCGAAGCCGTATGCGATGATCTCGCGCGATTGGTCGGCGTCGAGAATCCATGAATGGTGCCCCTTGGCCGCATCACCGAATCCCATGCATCCCATGCAGATGCGGGACACGGTCACGTCGCTGTTGCCCAGCTTGGTGTATTCCATCAGTCGCTCCTTCGCCGCGTATCCGATATTGCGTGCCGGTCCGGTTCGTCGGTCTGCCTTCCGGCGCCGACGCCGCAGCACATCCCGCATCCATTACACGCCAAACGCGCTGCCATATCCAATAGGTTTGCCCAATGCCCAGCCATACCTTGTGCGTATGGGAGGATCCGCCACAACACATCAGCCGCAGTACCAATGCAGACGCCACTCTCGCCGTGCACCCGTTCACCGGAGAACCGATCATCACCCATTCCCTTGCTCGCCAGTGGCCACATCAGCCGCCGCCCACCCAAGCAGGACAGCCGGGTCATGATGGTCAGCCTCACCAATCGCGGTCGCAAAGCCGCCGATCTGCTTGGGGACAAACCCGATCGAACCTCCTCCATACTGGATTGCCTGAACGACGACGAGCCGCGCACCCAATACGGCTACCTGCAGCGCATCATCGAAGCCTCCTCCGACGGCATACCGATCACCACCGCCGAAAACGCCGGCAAACGGGAACCGCCTATCGCAACATCTCAGGCGCAAGCGCATGGCGGACGATCGCGCATAGGCCGCGAACGAATCGCACGGCGGCGCTCCAGCACCGCATCGCCACAGCCAGCTGCATGATCACACAGCCGCATACGCCCCTTGCCTACACTTTTGAGACGCCATGCGCGCAGCATTCTGCACGACATTTTGAACGGTATTTTGCACCAAAACCCTACTTTAAAATTCGGTATTTTGCACCAAAACACCATTTCAGAATGCGGCATTTTGTACAAACAGGATGGAAAATGTTACTCTCGTAAGGGATTCGGAAAGGAACGGCCATGCTTGAGCGCAAAATCTCGAACGATCTGCTGGAATGGAAGCGCAGCGGCACCGGCAAAGCACTGCTGCTGACCGGCGCCCGCCAGATCGGCAAGAGCTACGCAGTACGCGAGTTCGCCAAACATGAATACGCCCATTACCTTGAAATCAACCTGTACGAGAACCGGCAGGCGGCCCGCGCGCTCGCATCGGCGAACGACGCGCAGGAGTTCATCAGCCGTCTGACCTTGTTCTCACCTTCAACGCTCGTCCCGGGCAATACATTGATTTTCATCGACGAGGTGCAGGAGGCCCCGGACGTGATGACCATGGTCAAGTTCCTGGTGGCCGACGGTCGTTTCGATTACGTGTTCTCCGGCTCCATGCTTGGCACCGAATTCAAAGGCGTACGATCCTATCCCGTTGGCTCGGTCATCGGAAAAACCATGCGCCCCATGGATTTCGAGGAATTCTGCTGGGCTATCGGCGTACGGAAGACGACACTTGAAAGCATCCGAGAGTCCTGCCGGTCGGTCACACCGATCGACCAGTATGTTCACGATGCGATGATGACGAACTTCCGCACCTATCTGGTAGTCGGCGGCATGCCGGAAGTCGTGCAACGTTTTCTGGACACCAAAGGTGATTTGGCGGCTGTGCGCGCGGTGCAGCACGAGCTGAACCGGCAATATCGACACGATATCTCGCAGTACGCGGGCAATCGTGCATTGCAGGTGCAGGAGATCTTCGATCAGCTCCCCACTCAGCTGACCGACGGCAACGGCAGATTCGCCGTCTCCTCCATCAGCCCCGGCGCCCGGTACGATCGCAATCAGAAGGATTTTCTCTGGCTTGTCGATGCGGGCGTGGCATTGAAAACTGACTGCGTCACCGAACCGAAATTGCCATTGAAACGCACGGCGCAATCGCCGAAGTTCAAACTGTATCAGTCTGATACCGGCATGCTCATGGCACGATACCCGCAGCCGACCGCTCAGGCCGCATACCTCGATGATTCATCCCCGAACCTGGGCGCCATCTACGAGAACGTAATCGCTCAGGAGCTGACGGCGCAAGGCATTCCGCTGTATTACTACATGGCGAAGAAACATGGCGAAGTTGATTTCATCGCAGATACGAATACCGATTCCGTAATGCCGTTCGAGGTCAAGTCGGGGCGAAGCTACCGCACGCACGCCGCCATTGATGCCGTACTGGCCAATGCCGAATATCGCGTCTCGCAGGGCGTGGTGCTGTCCCGATCCAATATCGCGCAGGACGGCGGAACAACCTATCTCCCACTGTATGCCACGTACTGCTTGCGAGATGTCTGCGATCTGGCCTCGCCCTCGACCATCAGCACCATCGGCGACTTTTCGCTGACGGTGCACCCCGTGTAGACTTCGCATCGGCGCGTGCTTTTACCACTGCGCACGCAGGACGTTGAAGGCGTCATCGAGGCTCGCGCCAAGCCGGCGGGCCTCGTCGGCATAGGTTTTGGCCGCGCGCATCAACGGTTCGGGAATCGGCTTGATCCGTTTCACACGCGCCGCGCGGCCGGCACCGGTGTCGATGATGCCGCAGTCGGCGAGTTCGGCGTATGCCTTGGCCACGGTCCCCGGCGCGATGCGCAGATCGCCGGCAAGCTGGCGGACCGACGGCAGACGGTCGCCATCATGCAACGCGCCGACCCGAACCATGCCTTCGATCTGAGCGCGGATCTGCTCATACACCGGCGTCGGCGACGATTCGCGAATCACCAGCCGCAGCTCGTCGCCACCGTTCACGACCGACCCCCGAACGTTTCGAGCCGCTTCGGCGCCATCCACAGGCGAACCGCCGACATGACCGCCATGACCAGAAACGCCAACGCGGCGATGGCCAGCACATCGCCGACCACGATCTGCGCCCAGCCCAAGGTCGGGTACACGTCATCCGCATACGAAGCCGGCCACGTACCGCCATTGGTGCCGACCCGCACCACCGCAGAGCCGGCGACCAGCAGCACCGCCACGGCATAGGCCAGCATGGAGCCGACGGACAGGAACACCGTAAAGCGCGTCAACGCCACGCGCCACAGCCGATCGGCATGCGCATACCGTTCATCCGGCACACTGGGCGTGTGCGCGATCCGCCATAGCGCGCAGCATGTGAGCGCCAGCAGCAGCACGGTAACGGCGATCAGCGGCACCGAGTAATACGAGCCCGGATACGGACCCGCGCTGCCGGTCAGCTCACCGTCACGCCCATACGTCAGCGAGATGCTGCGCATCAGGCCAGAATCGTCCGGACTGGCCGTGGCCATGGTGAAGCACAGGTACGCGATGAGCAGCACGGCGGCAAGAACCGGCTGGATCAGCACATACCGGCGCGCGTACGCCCACGGTTCGCGCGACCGCAGCGACGCCACGCGCACTCCCCCGCCGCCGATCCCCACGGACGATTCGGGGAACGGCAAGGCCAGCACCAGCATCACCGCCGACGCCGCAAGCCCGGGCGTTACGGACGCTATCCGATAGAGCGGGGATATCGCATCATTGACCGCCAGACCCACGACCAGCACCACGACGCCGGCGGCAACGGCCGCCAGCATGCGCCTGCGGGCCGCGCGCACCGGCCCCGCATTCAAGAACTCGCCCTGCGCCGGTGTGATCGCGGTCAACGACGGCTCCCGGTTCATATGCCGGAGCGCCCGCACCACCAGCGTCAGCACCGCGACGGTCAGCACAATCATCAGCAGCCATATCGCCATGGCCATCACTATCCACGATTGAGAAAACAGCATCCCCATACTCCCGTCACATACGGTCACGGCACGGCTTCCTGATGTTCGGCAGCAAACTGTGTCATATTTCTAATACAGTTTAAAGTGTATCAAAAGTATGACACAGTTTCAATGGGTGCGCGCCCGGCACGATCAAGTTCCCCGCATCACAGGCAGTGGGCCATATACAGCGGCAGCTTGATACGTTCTCCATCCACTTCAAGTTGGCGGGGATGCAGAACGTATTCCCTGCCCAATCGCTGGGCATATGTTTTACGGAATTTGTCGAGCGAAGATACGCCGTATCGTTTCGTGGATTTCACTTCAATTGGACTGATACGAGGTTTCATCGCGGCATTATCGTATTCCCGAACGATGAGGAAGTCTATCTCCATGGTCTTCGAGGCATCCGCCCTATCCGAGCGCGAGAAGAAATACAGCTTGCGCCCATTCGCTCGGAACTGCTGAGCGACCGCATTCTCCACCAACATTCCTTCGTTGAGCGAGAGTTTATCGAACAGAATATCCCGATACACATCATCCGGCGTTGTCTCTCGGTCGGCAAACGCCTGCGACACCAGTAAGCCGGTATCTGCCATATAGCATTTGAACGAATCGTTATCTTCGTACAATCCCAGCCCTACCAAAGGGTCAGTCGAATTACGGCACAGGTTCACCAAGCGGGCGTCTTCCAACCAGAAGAACGCCGAATCGTATTCGCGGGATCGAGCATCCTTGTTGACCGATGCCAGAGTGAATCGTTTCTCATGCTTGGACAGCTGCCCTGGAATCTGAGCGAAAATGCCCCTCACGCGGCCGGCATCGCCATTGGCGAACTTGCCGGTATCATCGCTGTACAGTTGCAGAATACCGCGCTTGATTGAATCCACCTCGCCAAAATCGCGATACTCGACATAATCGGCAACAGCCTGCGGCATGCCGCCCACCAACAAGTATTCACGCCATAGTCTCATTGCCCGTTTATGCAGCGCATCAGGCAATGGGATCAAACTCTCGAACGATTTGCGGATCGTTTCAACAAGCAGCTCCTCCCCCATGGCCCAGCAGAACTCTTCAAAATCGAGCGGCCCCATATCCATTTTCCGCTCCTCGGAGGGGATGACGATATTCGCCACGTTCCGCTTGATGGAGATCAGCGAACCAGTTTCCACATAGTCATACCGGCCATCCGCAACCAGATATTTGATGAGTTCCCTCGCCGCCGGATACCGCTGAACCTCATCGAAAATAATCAGCGATTCCCGCTTATACAGTCGCGTACGGTAATACGCAGACAGCAGCATGAAAAATGTGTCAAAGTCGTCACGCTGGTTTTCGAAGATGTCGCGAACGTCACGCGGCAAACGCGCGAAATCGACGAGAATATACGACTTGTACTGAGTGCGGCCGAATTCTTTGGCAATGGTGCTTTTGCCCACACGGCGAGCACCTTCAATGAGAAGCGCCTCACGCCCGCCCGCTTTTTGTTGCCATGCGATCAGCTTATCCAGCACTTTGCGCTTCAACATGAGCAATCACCTCATTACACGAAAACAACAGTATAGATATATGCCATTTTACACGAAAACAGAAGTATAGAAGTAGCTGATCATTCACGAAAACAGAAGTATAAAAACTGCCGATCCTACACGAAAACGCTGAATACAGCCGCCACGGTATAGATCAGCATCGAACATGCGAACGACGACCGCCACAGACACAGCATGAGCAGGAACAGACTTGCCGCCTGCGCTCGCAGACGGAACAGGTCGCCGAGAAGCACGGCGGCGCTCGTGCCGGCGGCCGGCCACGGCCATGACGACCCGTAAACACAGCATCACTTATTCCATTTTGGAAACAGTTAAATGCTGATTGACCCTATAAAACACGTTTTCACAGAATGGTTTTCCTTTATCGTGGTAATCACAAACGGTACCAACAGGATACCGGATACCAAACATCTTCAATGCACCACAGTAAGGACATCATCATGATGAGGAAAACAGCCGTCACTCTACTGGCCGCGGCATCATTGTTCGTCTTCGCCGGATGCGGAGAAACCTCCGGCGGATCATCGACCGGCAACGCTTCCAGCTCAGGCAACGCCTCGTCCGGTTCGGCGTCGCAGAATGCGACTACTGGCGAGACCGTTGCCGGCAGCGGCGACGGTAAGACGCTGGTCGCGTACTTCTCCCTGCCAGACAGCGAAACGGACGACAGCACCGTTACCGTGGATGGCGAGAATCTCGGCAACGTGCAGTACATGGCGATGACCATCGCCGATTCGACCGGCGCCGACCTGTTCCGCGTCGAACCGGCAACCCCGTACACCACTGATCACGACGCGCTTACCGAAGTCGCATTGCAGGAGCAACGTGATAACGCCCGCCCCGAATTGGCCGCGAACGTCGAGAATTTCGACCAGTACGACACGGTGTTCCTCGGCTACCCGATCTGGTGGTCGGATATGCCGCAGATTCTCTACACGTTCATGGAATCCAATGATTTCGCCGGCAAAACAGTGATTCCGTTCAGTTCTCACGGCGGTTCCGGGCTGGCCGGCACGGTCGAATCAATCACGCGCACGTTGCCGGATGCCACGGTGGTCGAAAACGCGCTGTCCATCTCCCGCAACGATATGGAGTCCACGCCGGATCGGGTGTCCGCCTGGCTCCAGGAACTCGGATACTGACGAATCATTCCTTAACACGCCACCACACAAGAAAGGAATATGTCACAGCCATGCATACACGCACATTGGGCAAGGATCTGGAGGTCTCGGCCATCGGCTTGGGCTGCATGGGATTCTCGCACGGCTACGGCGAGCCGACCGATGAGAAGGAAGCCATCAAGGCGATTCTCGAGGCCGTGAACATGGGTTACACGTTCTTCGACACAGCCGAAGTGTACGGACCATATGTCAACGAGGAACTGGTGGGCAAGGCGTTGCGCGAGGTGCGCGATCGTGTGGTCATCGCCACGAAGTTCGGCGTGCATCTGGAGCATGTGAGCACCGGCGCACCGATTCCGGACGCCCGCCCCGAGGTCATCCGCCAGTCGGTCGAGGGCTCGCTCAAGCGGCTCGGCACCGAACGCATCGATCTGTATTACCAGCATCGACTTGACCCGCAGGTGCCGGTCGAGGATGTGGCCGGCGTGATGAGTGAGCTAATCGACGAAGGCAAGATCGCCCACTGGGGGATTTCCGAAGCTGACGAAAATGCGATTCGACGCGCACATGCGGTCTGCCCGCTCACGGCCGTGGAGAACCGGTATTCGATGATGGCTCGTAAGTACGAGTCACTGTTCCCCGTATTGGAGGAGTTAGGCATCGGTTTTGTTGCCTTCTCCCCTATGGCCAACGGCTTCCTGACCGGTAAATATCTGGGTCAGGACCGGTTCACGCCGGGCACCGACTACCGCAGTGACATGCCGCAGTTCACACCTGAAGCCGTGCGACAGAACCGTGAGCTGCTGCGTCTGATCGCCGACATGGCCGACGCCAAGCATGCGACCAGCGCGCAAATCTCGCTCGCGTGGATGCTGTGCAAGAAGCCCTGGATCGTACCGATTCCCGGTAGTCGCAAGATTGAGCGACTGCAGGAAAATGCGCAGGCCGCGGATATCCAATTGCCCGCCGACGAGGTGCATAGGCTGGACGCCGCGCTCGACTCGATTCCCATGTCCGCCGTGTTCGGCGGCCACCAAGCGAAGTAACTCTATTCCCACAATACAAGGAGCAATCATGGAATACATCACCCTGAACAATGGCATCAAGATGCCCGCCGCCGGCTTTGGCGTCTTCCAAATCAAGGATGCCGACGAGTGCGCCCGCGTGGTCTACGACGCGATCGCCTCCGGCTATCGCCTCATCGACACCGCCCAGTCCTACTACAACGAGGAAGCGGTAGGCCGGGGCATCGCCCGCGCCATCGATGAGGGCATCGTCAGCCGCGACGACCTATTCATCACCACTAAGGTCTGGCTCAATGCCGCCGGATACGAGCCGGCCAAGGCCTCGCTGACGGAATCGATGCGCAAGCTTGGTCTCGGCTACCTTGACCTCGTGCTCATCCACCAGCCGTACGGCGACTATTACGGCACGTATCGCGCGATGACCGAGCTGTATCAGGCCGGCCGTATTCGCGCGATCGGCGTGAGCAACTTCTACCCCGACCGTCTCGTCGACCTTGCCCTGCATGCGGACGTGGTGCCGGCCGTGGACCAGATCGAGGTCAACCCGTTCGACCAGAAGAACGAGTCCTTGAAGTGGGCCGCCAAATACGGCGTGCAGGTCGAGGCGTGGGCACCGTTCGCCGAGGGCCGGGGCGGCCTGTTCACCAACCCGGAGCTGGCCGAAATCGGCGAGCGCCATGGCAAGTCGGTAGGCCAAGTCGTGCTGCGTTGGCTCATCCAGCGCGGCATCGTGCCGATTTCCAAAACCACGCGCAAAGAACGTATGGCAGAAAACCTCGACCTGTTCGACTTCCAGCTCACCCCCGACGAAATGGCCGCCATCGCCAAGCTCGACACGGCAACCAGCCAGTTCTTCGACCATCGCACTCCCGAATCCGTCGAATACGTGGCCAAGCTCCACTAAACAGTATTTGCCGATTAACTCGAACCAGGAAGTTCAATGCACCACGCACATTGCGTATCTCACCGGATGGCCGTTGCCTGGCTAATCGCCGTGTTCACAGTGCCTATGCCGTTCGTGGCGGTACTGGCTGTGTTCATGCGCCAGTGTATCGGGAGATGATGATGACGCCAATCACGTTGGGCATCATCGCGTATGTGTGGATGTTGGAGTCCGTGTACCTGAGCTGCCGGCCACACTGGCTCGATAGACTCATCGGACTGCCACATATGTACGTCATGCACGGGACGCTCGGTATGATGGCGTTGTTGCTGGCCGCCTTGCACCGCGTCGATCTGCCTGCGTACGGGTTGCCGAAAACGCTGGGCGATATCGCATTCTGGCTAATGGTTGTTCTCGTGATTCTGGCACTGATGTTCATGGCCAGGCCAGTGGCGGACAGAGTGCCACCAATCGGTTGGCTGCGCCGCAAACTGGAGCATACGTTCCGCCATGAGTTCACGGTATGGCTGCATCGTATTCTACTGGTTGCGGTGATATGCGTGTGGGCGCATTTCCATCTCATCCGGTATATCGCACGCGTCCTGCCATTCACCGTGTTGGTCGACTGCGCAACCATAGCCGTACTGGACTGCTATGTGTATCGCATGACGCGCGAGCAGTTCTGCGCGTGGCATGGCAAGGTTACGCAATGCCGTACCATAGCGCCGAATGTGGTCGAATTGTCGATCCGCATATCCGGCCCCCGAACCTTGACTTCATGGGAGGAGGGCGATTTTGCATTCATTCGTTTCCCCTCTATTCGCGGCATGCGTGAATACCATCCGTTCTCGATGGTCAATGCGCCGGACGGCACCGGCGTGATACGTTTCGCGATCCGCGCGGATGGCGATTTCACCCGACGCCTGCCATCTGTTGCCAGCCCCGGGACAGCAGTCGACTTGCTGCCGCCGTTCGGTCGATACCGTCGTTTCCTTGACGAGCATGAGGCATCACGCCCCATCATCATTTACGCCGGCGGCATCGGCATCACGCCACTGCTGCCCGTCATATTCCACTACGGCGCACGGAATCGTCGCCGTATCACCATGCTGTATTCCGCACGCACGCAATCCGGCCTTCTCTACCAGAATGAGCTCAGCACATGGCAGCAGGCTACCGGCAATACGTCGATGCTCAAGGCCGGTCAGTTCACGGCCGAAGAACTCCGGCACGCAATAACAACGGATGCTTTGTACCTCATCGCCGGACCCGCAGCTATGACCAGAGCCATCACAAAACTACTGCGCAAAGCGGGCGTCCCGGCCAACGACATCTGCTACGAGCCGTTCTCTTTCTGAGAGTCAGATCTTGGCGACCTTGGTCACGGCATCGAGCATGGCCTGTGTGGCGCCGGAAGGCTGCGGGCCGTGCATCAGACCAAAAGAGATATCGTAATCCCAATCGACTGGCAGCACCTTGAACAACGGGTGCACTCCATGCCAGTAGTCGATGGTCAGGATCGCCGCGTCACGCTGCTCGCACTGGTTGAACACATCGATACTGTAGAAATCGAAATCCACAATGGTGATGCCGCGATGACGCGCTTCGAGATCGTCTCGCAAGGCGTCCACCGACCGGTTCCAACCGCGACGGATGATCATCAGCTCATAGCCGGTCAGGTCCGCCAACCGCAGACGCCGCTTGACGGCCAGCGGATGATGCACAGATACCGCGCAACGTAGCGGCACGTTGTCCAGCGACAGAGCCTCGCAATGGCGGCTTGCAAGGAACGCCGAATCGTAGACGCCGGCCACCACATCGATGTTGCGGCCCAAGTTGCCGAGGATTTCACGCGCGTTCTGTGGCGTGTTCTCGAACGGCACCAGTTCGAATTTCAATTCCGGCTGCAACCGGTGGATAGCCGGCCACAGGTCGACGAGGAAACCGGCCGGGGTCATCGGCGAGGTGCCGATGCGCACCAGTTCGCCCGCATCCGCCAGCGATGCACGACGTGCACGTTCCAGCGAATCCTTCGCATAGCCGACCATATACCGCGCGTCCGCCAGCAGCGATTCACCTGCCTTGGTGAGCGTCAGGCCGCGTTTCGACCGGTCGAACAGCCGCAATCCCAAGTGCGTTTCCAACCCGTTGATTTGCTTGATCACCGCCGACGGCGTCACATACAGAGTCTTCGCCGCCTGGTTGAAACTGCCCAGCTCAGCCACCGCGACGAACGTCTCCAACTGCGGATTCAACATGTCAGAAATGGTATCCCATGTTCGTTCAACCGGAACGTATCCGAATACGGGCGGGCGTGTCGTTCGCGAAGCCGGGTTGCCAGTACCTGGCATAGCGGCTCCGCTGACGCCTCTCTCAGCGAAGCCGACCTGCCAAATACTGGCAACCCGGCACCGCAATCGGCACATTGCCCGTCAACGAATATGGGTGAAGCTCGACGCCACGTTCAGTCAGGAATCGCGTCCCGGAATCACTCAGGATACCACCAGCAATGCCACGTCGGACGCTACCGCGCAGGCATGCCTGGCATCCCGCACGAACACGCGCCAGACATTGTGCACCACGTTGCCTTTTCCTTATGCAGAATACCCTGTTGCTGTGACGAGATAAGCGATTTAATAGACAATGCGAACAATAAAGCCTCCATTACCGCACGGCAATGAACAGTTTTGGCGAAACCGTTAATCGGTGGAAGCCACTGCGAGAATCCGCGACGCCCACAGCTCACGGCCTGAGCGGACCGTAGAAGTAGCTGGCGGTTGCGCCGCCGTCGATAAGCACATCGGTCCCGGTGATGAATGCACCACGATCGCCCATCAGCAGTTCGGCCACATTCGCCACCTCGTCCACCGTATCAGGGCGGCCCGCCGGGCACTTGGCGAACATGTTCTTGTAGAAGTCACCGCGCGGCCCGTTGAATTCATCGACGGCCAAGGATCTCAAAGACGTACCGGTCATCGTGCCGCAGGGCGTGCCGGCCCGGCGCGACCTGTCCGGCTGGTTCGGCCGCAACGTCAAGTCATTGAACATCGTCGGCACCATGAACCTCATGCATAACGCCAGCTGCTTTGTGCAAGAGGGCTATGGCTGCGCCATCGGACCAGCCGGACTGGTCAGCGACTCCCCCGATTCATGGCTCACGTTCCGCCCGCTCGACCCGCCCATGAGCACGCAGCTCGCCATTGCCTGGAAAAGAACCAGCCACTGACACCGGCCGCCAACGCATTCCTCGATGCATTGCGCGAGGTCGTGCAACCCCGCATCGCCCCGGAAGCCCGATTCGGGATTTTCGACAAATGACGAATCCGTGTTCGCCCAGAACGAATCGGATGTTATGCGGGCGTGTCGTTTGCGAAATCGGCGCGCATCATTTAATATCTCGTTTCGAGATATATCGAAACGATACTCATACAGACTTATGACAGCAAGGAGATACACCATGAAGACGCTGGTTCTCGTGTTCCACCCGAATCTGAAGGGACAGTCGCGCGTCAACGCCGCGCTGGCCAAGGCCGCCGAGGAGCTGCCGAACGTGACCGTGCGCGACGAGTACGCGCTGTACCCGGATGGCAAGATCGACGTGAAGGCCGAGCAGAAGGCCGTCGAGGAAGCAGATCGCATTATTTTCCAGTTCCCGATCTTCTGGTTCTCCTCCCCCGCCCTGCTCAAGGAGTGGGAAGACAAGGTGCTTGAGCACGGATGGGCATACGGCTCCGAAGGCCACGCCTTTGAAGGCAAGGAATTTGGCGTCGCCGTGTCCACCGGTTCGCCGGAATCGGCATACCAGACCGGCACCCCCGGCCGCTACCCCATCGAGCAGCTGCTCATTCCGCTTGAGGGCACGGCCTATTACATCGGCGCGACCTGGCTCAAGCCGTTCGCCACGTACGACGCCTTCGGCATCACCGACAAAGCCCTCGCCCAGTCCGCCGCACAGTACAAGGCGCTGCTCGCCGAGTAGTCATGTTCAGCGAACGGTTCTCAATAAGCAACGTGTGAGCCTTCAGCTCGGCCAAACGAACAAGGGGATGCTCGGAACGTTGCAATTCCAAGCATCCCCTTGATGTCCGATTGTGCGGTTTTGCGCGAATGGCTCACACAATTCTTAGTGAGAACCGTTCTCTGCGTACCTGACCCTAGAACCGAATCAGCGCCTTGATCACCTTGCGCTGGTCCATGGCCTCATAGGCGTCCTGGATATGGTCGAGGTCGTACTCGCCGGTGAACACGCGGCCGGGGTTGATTTCGCCCTTGAGTACCGCGTCGAGCAGGCCGTCGTCAAGGTCATAGTGGCGCACCGGCGCCGGGCCGCCTTTGATGCCGACATTGGCGTAGAACGTGCCTTCGGCGCTGACCTCCACATCGTGCGGCAGCCCCACGCGGCCGATCACGCCGCCACGGCGGATCAGGCCGATCGCCGTGTCGAAGGACTGCTTGGAGCCCACGCATTCGAGCACCGCGTCGGCGCCGTAGCCGCCGGTCATCTCCAGCACTTTGTCGATGGCGGCTTGGCCGCGCTCGGGCACGATGTCGGTCGCGCCGAACTCGCGGGCGAGCGCCGCGCGATCCTCATGGCGGCTCATGGCGATGATGCGCGTGGCGCCTCGCATCTTGGCGGCGATCACACCGCACAGGCCGACCGCGCCATCGCCCATGACCACGGCGGTGTCGCCGGGCTTGACCTCGGCGGACACGGCAGCATGGTAACCGGTGGACATCACATCGGAGATGGTCAGCAGCGAAGCGAGTGTCGCGTCATCGTAATCCTCAGGGCTTCCGGGCACCTTGACCACGGTGCCGTCGGCCTCGGGCACGCGCAGGTATTCGGCCTGGCATGCGGAGAAGTAGCCGCCGTGCGGGCACACGGATTCGAAACCGGCCTTGCACACGGGGCACCTGCCGCAGCTGTACGGGAAGGGCACGACCACGAAATCGCCCGGCTTGACGGACGTGACTTCGGGGCCGGCTTCCTCGACCACGCCGATCGACTCGTGGCCGGTCTGTCCGCCTGGTTCCTGAGAGGACAGACCGCGGAAGAACCACAGATCCGAACCGCACACGCAGGTGCGCACCACGCGGATGACGATGTCACCATCCGCTTCGAGCCGCGCCTTCGGCATCTCCTTGACGGCCATCTCGCCCGGCTTGACGAACACCGCGGCTTTCATCATGTCACTCATAGCATCTCCTTAGGCAGTGAGTCGCATTGTCTGTTTCACACACCACGCTAAGGACCTCAAGCGCTCGAAGTCAACCGCGCCCGGTGTCGTCCTGAGATTCTTAGCACGCGGCACAGCCCGTCAGCGTACCAGGAATCCGAGAACCGGTATGCTGCCCAAATTCTTAGCACGCAATACGGCGACTTGGCGCGCTAAGAATCTCAGGACGGCACCGGGCGGGAATCACATGCAGTAGTATCTCGTAGGAGTCATCACAGGAAGGCAGGGCAATGGCATCAGACAGCGACAAGCGGAACGGGCTGGCCGTACTGGGCAAGTATGTGGGAGTCTCGGCCACGCAAACCATCGTCGAATATGCGACCTTCGCCATCCTGCACCTGATCGGCGTTCCCTCGCAGGCGTCCAACGGCATCGCCGTGGTGTGTTCGGCGACCTATAACTTCGTGATGAACCGCAATGTGACGTTCAAATCGTCCAGCAATTTCACCCGCTCCGTGGCGCTGTTCGTGCTGCTGTGGATCTGGAACTTCACGTTCAGCACGCTGCTGATCGGCTGGATGCCGGGCGCGACGGGAATAAGCCCCTACGTGGTGAAGTTCATCGCGATGGCCTGCCAGTTCGGCTGGGGCTATCCGCTGTGCAAATACGTGATTTTCAAGTGACCGCCGGGCTTCGAACAACTTACCGGCGGACGCGTATGGGGACCGGCACGGCGCCGGCACACACAATCGAGCCCGACATGGCATGATTTTCGGCAGGATTGCCGCTCCGCAACCGCCGGCGCTCGTTTCTTAGGCACTTTCCTCGTTTCTTAGGCAGACGTCCTGCCGGCCGCCATCCGCAAACGGGCTGAATGGCGGCCTCCGATAAACCGGTCTCGGCGAGCACCTGCCTAAGAAACGAGGAAAGTGCCTAAGAAATGAGCGTCACGGCATCGGTACCGGCTCCGGCGTCAGCCGAGCAGGGCGTCGCGGCGCGCGAGCAGCGCGTCGATCGCCTCGGCGCCTTCGATGACGGTGAAGGTCAGCGACTTGCGCTCGGTACCCTGCGGCGCCAGTGTATGCAGATCGCCGCGCTCCTCGTGCCAGCCACGGCCGTGAACGCTGGAGTTCGAGGGTTCGAGACCGACCACGTAGTCGCCGGCACCCATCGACTTCCATTCCATGAAGTACGGGAAGAGGCTCCGGTCGAACTCGACGACCACGCCGAGCCCGAGCTTGCGGTTCACCACCGCGGCGAAGCTGCGGCCGTTCTCGTCGGCGACGAGATCGTGCAGGTACACGCTCTCCGGCCTGTTGGCCACCGGCGCGCCGATCTCGTTCCACGGCGTGGCGTCGGCGGCCGTGGTCTCGTCTCGCGGCGTGGCCTTGCGGCTGGGGATCACGACCTCGGCGCCGGCGTCGAGCAGCGGCCAGCCGAAGTTGCAGTGGTACATCCACATGAGCGGCTCGTCGCGGAAGGATTCGTTGGTCACCTCGTCCTCGACCGTGATCGACGGCTGGCCATACACGCTGGTGATCCTGCGGCGCAGCACCATGTTCTCGCCGAACAGCTCGGCCTCGCGCATCTCGCCGGAGACCTCGAGCACGTATTCGCCTTCGGCGTTCCAGTGCGCGTCGGAGCTCACATGCTCGGCGGGCGTGGTGCGGATGCGGCCGTGCATCGGATAGCTGCCAGCCGGGTACTTGCCGCCTTCCGGCGTGACGTACGGCGCGCAGATGTTCTCGAATCCGCAGGTGAAGAACAGCCCGCCCATGATGGAGCGCTGCGCCTCAAGCCCGTTGGTGTCGAACTGGTTGCGCCCGTTCAGCCTCGGCTTGGACAGGAAGGTGAGGTTCTCGCCGCGGTACTCGAACTGGCAGATGTCGAGGGCCCGGTCGGCCATGGACACGAAGCGCAGCGGGCCGTTCTTCACCTCGATGGCCTTGAGGCCGTGGGCGCGGCCCTCCTGGTACTCGATCGGGCGCGTGTAGGCGGCCTGCTGGAGGCTGCCCATATGGGCCAGCATGTCGGCACGCGCGCCGCCCACACCGGTTTCGTTGGTTTCATTGGTTTCGTTGACGCTCATTGGTTCATTCTCCTTGCGATTATCGGTCCGGCGATCCGGTCCGGCGCCGGGCCTCCGACGCCGATCGTCGGCGGCCCGTGCTCCGTGGGCGGCGGCTGTCGCACCGCAACCCTGCTGTATATCACTCTACGCCATACTGCAAGCGCTTTCCGTAGCAGTCGGCGGTTCATCGCCCTTCGATGCCGCCCGGCACCGTCAGGCCCGCATGTCCTCCAGCGCCACGCCCTTGGTCTCGCGCATGCATTTGAGCGCGAAGAAGAACGAGACGAAGGCGAAGAAGGCGAACAGGCCGTAGACCAGCCCCACGTTGATGCCGAGCAGCACCGGGAAGGAGACGGTCACCACGAAGTTGGACAGCCATTGGGCGGCGGTGCCGACCGCCATGCCCGCGCCGCGCATCGTGTTCGGAAACATCTCGGAGAGCATCACCCACGAGGTGGTGCCCCAGGTCACGCCGAACGCGACGACGAACAGATTGGCGCACACCAGCGCCAGAGGCCCGGCGACCGGCCCCAGCACGGGAGAGCCGCCGATCATCGGAGCGGTGCCGAAGAGCACCGCGAGCCCGCCCTGAGCCACGACCATGCCGACGGATCCGGCGAGCAGCATGGGCTTGCGGCCCACACGGTCGATGATCGTCATGCCGATGACGGTGGCCGCGATGTTGATCAGCGAGGTGATGGCGGTGATGGTGAAGGAGTCCTTTTCGCTGAAGCCCACGGCGCTCCACAGCGAGTTCGAATAGTAGAAAATGACGTTGATGCCGGTGAACTGGTTGAGAATCATGAAACCGATGGCGGCCAGGACCACTGGCTTCAGGCGCCCGTTCGAGCCGATGAGATCGCGGAACGAGGGCTTGCGGCCGGCGCCGAGGGACGCGCGGATCGCCGCGAGCTGGCCGTCCACGTCGATTTCGGCGTCGTCGATCTTCGCCAACACCCCGGCCGCCGGCAAGCCCGGCAGCGGCACCAAGCCGAGCCAGCAGCCGATGACCAGCCTGTTCGAGCAGTCGTTGCCGCTGGCCGGCGACGCCATCGCCATGTCCATGGTGCGCAAACGCGATATCGACCTCGATTCCCTGTGGGAGTACCACGCGAATCTGGAGTAGAAAAGCCGTATTATCGGGCGAGTCCATCGGGCAACAGCATTCGCATGGCGAACGGTGCCTTCTTGCCAGTCTTCGGCAAGACGGCACCGCCGGCAAGAATCACGGTTGTCTTACCGCGTTCGAGCCATCGGGCTATAGCGCCCCCATTCGCGCCTTACGCTTCCGCGGCGGCCGCGTCCGCGGCATCGTCCTTCAGGGCGCGCAGCAACGCCTTGTTGCGGGCTTCGATGATGCGCTTGCCGTCCTCGCCCTGCCACGAGAAGAAGCCGCGGCCGGTCTTGGCGCCGAGGTCGCCGGCCTTGACCTTCTCGGCGAGCAACGGGCTCGGGCCGGTGCCGTTGTCCATGTCGTCGAACAGATAGGTGCTGATGTTGTAGAACACGTCGAGCCCGCCGAGATCGATGCTGGCGATCGGGCCGACCAGGTTCCAGCGCCGGCCGAGGCTGTACTTCATCACGTCGTCCACGGTGGCCGCGTCGGCGATCCCCTCCTGAATGATGTGGAATTCCTCGCGCAGCACCGCCATCTGCAGCCGGTTGCCGATGAACCCCAGCGATTCCCTGTTGAGCTTCGCCGGCTTCTTGCCGATCCTGGTCATCAGGTCGAAGGCGAGATCCGCCACATGCGGGTCGGTCCTCTCCCCCGGCACCACCTCGACCAGCGGCATCAGCTGCGCCGGATTCCAGAAATGCGCGACGACGAAGCGTTCCGGATGCGCCAGCACCGACTGGATCTCAGTGGGGCTCAGGCCGGAGGTGTTCGTGGCCAGGATCGCATCGGCCGGAGCGGCCTGTTCGATCTCGGTCCATATGGTTTTCTTGAGTTCCAGGTTCTCGGCCACCGCCTCGATGACGAAATCGGCGCCGGACACGCCGCCGGCGTAGTCGGTGTACCGAGTGATGCGCGCCAGCACGTCGTCCACCGACTCGCCTTCGCGCAGCAATCCGGCGTCGGCGAGTTCGGCGGCATCAGCCCGGATCGCCGCCATCGCCCGATCCAGCGATCCCTCGCTGCGCCCCACCAGATGCACCGGATACCCGGCCACCGCGAACTGCAGCGCGATCGCATGCCCCATGGTTCCCGTGCCGATGTTGGCAATCGTCCTGATATCATCCACCGATTCGATCATGAAGATCCGTCCTTCTTGCCGGCGTGTCGCCCGGCGCGGCGCCACGAGCGATCCCATATCGCCACGCGCGCGCATGCGGGCCATGCCCGCTCGCCGTGAGGGGCATGTACCGAACATTGTACGTTGCGCACGTCACCGATCGGCGAATGACACCGGGCACAGCGCCGGTCTCACGCCCGGCGCGGCGCGACCGAGCGTGCGGCCGGCCGCTCAGTCGCGGTCGTCGATCGGGCGCAGCACCCGGCACGGATTGCCGACGGCGACCACGTTCGCGGGGATGTCCCTGGTGACCACGGAACCGGCGCCGATCACCGAATTGCTGCCGATGGTCACGCCCGGGCAGACGATGACGCCGCCGCCCAGCCACACGTTGTCGCCGATGACGATGGGTTTGGCGGCCTCCAGCTTGTCGCGGCGCGGAACCGGATCGATGGGATGGACCGGCGTGAGCAGCTGCACGTTGGGGCCGATCTGGCAGTCGTCGCCGATGGTGATGTCGACGACGTCGAGCGCGGTCAGGTTCATGTTGACGAAGGTGCGCCTGCCGATGTGGATGTTCTCGCCATAGTCGACGAACAGCGGCGGCTTGACGTAGGAATCCTCGCCGATCGAACCGACGAGCCGTTTCAGGAAACGGCCGGCGTCCGGATCGACGCCGACGGTGGCGCGGTAGTACTCGTCGCACAGCGCATAGCCCTGCTGGCTGATGCGCGCGCTGTCCGGGTCGTCGCCGCCGATATAGAAGTCGCCGGCGAGCATGCGCTCGCGGTTGGTGCGCGAGTCGTTCTGGAAATAGTGTTCCTCGGCGTATTCGGCCGGGGTCTGCCTGTGCTGCCCACCGGACGCGCCGGCATCGTTGATCGTGACGTCGCTCATAGTGTACGAACGTACACGATAGCGTGTACATCCGCGATTCACGAACGCAACACCCCTACGAACCACCGAGACCAGCCCATGCGGCACTTTCGCCGGTCCAAACGCCGACATGGCCGCGATCAGAAGCGCGCCGAACAAGTCATCGTCGCCGGCGTCCCGGCACGCGTGGTCCGCCCCATCACCGAAGCCGACCGTCTCGGACTCATCCGATGACCCATCGGTTTCCATGTCCGCCCGGCATGGGGACCGATGCCTCAACGGCAATTGTCACGGCGCACGATCGCCCCTATGCTGTGGTGGCGTAGGTTGCAGCGGCCGGCATATCGCACGGCCGGGAACTTCAAGGACGGCATTATGGCAGAGAACAACAGCACCCCGATCACCAATCCCAGCGCGTTCCCGATCGGCGCGCCGAACGACGCATACGCCAGGTATTTCATCGGACAGAGCTATCTGGCGCCGCTGGTCTCGGGCAAGGAAGTCAACGTGTCCAACGTCACGTTCGAGGCGGGCTGCCGCAACAACTGGCACATCCATCACAAGGCCTGCCAGATCCTCATCGCCGTGGGCGGGCGCGGCTACTACCAGGAGTGGGGCAAGGAGCCGGTCGAGCTCAACCCAGGCGACGTGGTGTATGTGGCGCCGGAGACCAAGCACTGGCACGGGGCCGCGCCGGACGCCGACTTCGCGCACATCGCCATCATGAACGTGGTGGACGGCGCCTCGAACGAATGGCTGGAGCCGGTCGAAGCCGAATACGACGCGCTGCGCCGTACCGGTGAGACCTCGAAGAGCATGGACTGAAGCCTGCATGCATGCACTCATCGCCTTTGGCGGAACAGCGGAAAATGGTTCCTGATGTGTGGTAGAAAAGAATAGCCGCCATTTATTTATGAATGAGGCTCCAAGCGCCGGGGGGTTTCCCCCGGCATTCTTTTCGTCGAAGGGGACAATGATGAGCTCCATCAGTATCTTCGTCGACGAATCAGGAGAACGAGGACAGGAATCTGAATATTACCTGCTGACTCTGGTTTTTCATGATCAGAATGAGGATATCCTCGAGAGAATCCGCATGTACGAACAAGCATTGCGAGACAGACGCCTGCCCGATATCCCGTTTCATGCCGGTCCTCTTTTCAACGGGCACGACGATTATGAGTCGATTCCTCTGCCGATACGCAAACAGTTATTTACGGCTTTCTATACGCTTGTCTGGCATCTGCCAATCACCTATACGACATTTACTTACCGCAAGCATGATCTTCGAAGTATCAAAGAACTTGAAACACACATGAAGCAGGACATCATCAACTTCCTCTTCACGCATCTTGAATGGTTCCAGCAATATGATGCCGTAAAAATCTATTACGATGGCGGACAGCCGGTTGCGACGTATGCATTGCGCACGGCCGTCGAGTATGCACTATCAATGACGGCAATCCAGTATCGGAACAGTTCCCCAAGAGATTATCGGCTTTCACAAGTTGCTGACTGCATTTGCGCGCTGGAACTCACTGCACAGAAATACGTGGATAAACGGTCGACAGTAACTGATGGAAAAATGTTTGGAGGCATCGGCGCCTTCAAACGGAATTATCTCAAAAAGATCCGCCGCATGCGTCTGGATCGCTGACAATCCGCGCTATTGGATCTCCTCATGCCCTTAACCGCAACGCATATTCGCCGCATGGCGGAAGCGGCTCCCCTCAATGACGAGAGGAGCCACGGCACGAGCCGCGATCAGCGGCGCTTGGCGCGCAGCTTGCCGGCGGCCTTGGCGAGTTCCACGCCGATGACCGACAGGGCGGACAGGCCGAGCACGACCAGCCATTCGGCGCCGCCGAGCGCGGTGACCTTGAATGTCAGCCGGCCGGGCCGGCAATCAGGCAACCGATCGGCCAGCCGGCCAGCGGTCAGGCCTCCACGCCATCCGCGGCCCGGCGGCGGAAATGCCGGTACTGCTGCGGGGTCATGCCGGTCTGTTTGCGGAAGGCGTGGATGAAGTAGCTGGCGGTGCCGTATCCGCATTTGGCGGCGATTTCGCCGACGGTGCCGTCGCTCTCCTCCAGCAGGGTGGCGCTGGTCGAGATGCGGAACCGGTTCAGGTAGGCGTTCGGCGGCGTGCCGGCGAACCGGTCGAACAGCTCGTAGCAGGCGCTGCGGCCGACCAGCCCGGCGCGGGCGATGTCCTCGATGGTCAGGCGCTCGCCGTAATGGTAGTAGATGAACCGCGTCATGCTCCAGAACGCCATCCAATCCGGGTCGTTGCGCGGGTGCGCCGCTTCCAAGCCGACGTGCGCGAGCATGATCGAGGAGATACGCGATGCGGAGGCGATGAGGTCCAGCGGCGTGGCCGGGCCGGCCGGCGATGCGTCCGAGCCGAGCGGTTTGACGGCCGGGGATCCGGCCGCCGCGCCCTACGCATGCTCGGGC
>OAXB01000182.1_pt1 | contig 24559 bp, 27 predicted proteins | sample 1501541 | NCBI WGS metagenome assembly OAXB01 (sample SAMEA2580302, study PRJEB22360) | human gut metagenome | biome: human gut; feature: human-associated habitat; material: faeces | place: Denmark | collected 2008/2010
TAGCAGCGGCAACAACCAGAGCTAATACTTTTTTCATTGTCATACCCTCAATTTGTTTTTTCATTTAACCCCACTGCGGGGCCGTTGAAATAACTATATCCCTGGGAATGGCAGACTTCCGTGAGTGGTTGGTTTCAGCGTGTAACGATATGTACAAACGCTGAATAAATTACAGCGTTGATAATAACGTATTGTGACTTAAGGGAAATTTAGCTACCAATAATAGTAGTCTTGATCGGGTTAACTATTTTACTACTTACAAAGCAGTAGAATAACTGCGCATCAGTAATAAATGACACACAGCAAAATGAATCCGTTTATTTGGGTACTTATAATCCTGATGACGCTAGACGCGCTGCGGGAATTGGCTGGCGCTTCGTCTATTTTAGGATGGCTATTAACGTTGGTTTGAGCTGGCAATAAGTCCGGACGGGTATTTACCGCAGTCCGGACTTATTTTTCAGGCGTGCAGACGACGATGCAAACGCGTCCCGACCAGCAGAGCAATGACCAGCATCAGAGCAATAAATGCGCCGACGCCGTTCCAGCCATAGTTATGCCAGAAAACACCACCCAGCGTCCCGGCAATACTCGACCCCAGATAGTAACTGAACAGATACAGCGAGGAGGCCTGGCCTTTAGCGCGTTTTGCGCGGGGGCCGATCCAGCTGCTGGCTACTGAGTGGGCTGCGAAGAATCCTGCTGAGAAGAGTAACATTCCGGCAAAGATCAGCCACAGCGAGCTGAATAAGGTCATCAGTAAACCAAACAGCATAACCCCCGTCGAAAACAACATCACTGGACCACGCCCATAGCGGGTGGTCATGGTTCCGGCTTTGGGTGAGCTCCATGTACCGGTCAAATAAGCCAGCGATAATAAGCCAACCACGGCCTGACTGACATGCCAGGGGGAGAGCATCAACCGATAGCCGATGTAATTAAACAGCGTGACGAACGACCCCATCAGCAAAAAGCCTTCTGCGAACAATAACGGTAATCCCCGGTCACGCCAGTGCAGACGAAAGTTGATAAACAACGTCTTAGGGCGCAGCGAAGTCGGGCGAAAATGGCGTGATTCAGGGAGGATTTTCCAGAACATCAACGCCGAGGCCAGCGCGAAACAACCGATTGCCGCCAGAGCAATTCGCCAGTTGAAAAAGTCCGTGAAGACACCGCTAATTAAGCGTCCGCTCATGCCGCCAATTGAGTTGCCGCTGATATACAACCCCATTGAAAAGGCCACGAAACTGGGATGGATTTCCTCGCTAAGATAAGTCATGCCAACAGCTGCCACGCCACTTAACGAAAGCCCAATCAAGGCGCGCATAATCAAAATGCCGTGCCAGCTGGTCATCATTGTCGAAAGTAACGTACAAATGGAGGCCAACAGTAGCGCCGTGACCATCACTGGTTTGCGACCAATGGCATCGGATAGCGGGCCAGTAAACAGCAAACCAATAGCCAACATCGCCGTGGAAATGGACAGTGAAATACTACTGTTCGCGGGGGTTAAGCCAAACTCCTGCGAAAGCACCGGAAGGATAGGCTGCACACAATAGAGAAGTGCAAATGTTGCCAGTCCGGCAGAGAACAGCGCCAGGGTGACGCGCATAAATTGCGGCGTACCGCGTTTAATAAATTGATTTGGCTGAGAAATGCTTTGCTTGTCAGTGTCGCTTGCCGGAGCGCCATCAACAGTTGTAGTACGGCTCACTTGAAATCCTTGCTAAATATGCCTGTAGATCAGGCTTATACATAGGGTAGGAAAATCGAATTGTTCTGTCTAATATATTAATAATCTCAAATAAGATGTTTTAAATATGAATATTGAACTTCGTCATCTGCGTTACTTTGTTGCTGTTGCGGAAGAGCTGCATTTCGGGCGCGCCGCTGCCCGCCTGAATATTTCGCAACCGCCGCTAAGTCAGCAGATTCAGGCGCTGGAGCAACAAATTGGTGCCCGACTGCTGGCACGAACCAATCGCAGTGTATTGCTGACGGCAGCAGGAAAACAGTTTCTTGCAGATAGTCGGCAAATCCTGTCTATGGTGGATGACGCTGCCGCTCGCGCTGAAAGGCTGCATCAGGGTGAAGCGGGGGAGTTGCGCATTGGTTTTACTTCGTCGGCTCCTTTTATTCGGGCGGTGTCCGATACGTTATCGCTGTTTCGCCGTGATTATCCTGATGTCCATTTACAAACCCGCGAAATGAACACTCGCGAGCAAATCGCTCCGCTCATTGAAGGAACGCTGGATATGGGATTGCTGCGTAACACAGCGTTACCGGAGTCGCTTGAACACGCAGTCATCGTCCATGAACCGCTTATGGCGATGATCCCGCACGATCATCCCCTGGCAAATAACCCGAATGTAACGCTGGCTGAACTGGCGAAAGAACCCTTTGTCTTTTTTGATCCGCACGTCGGGACAGGGCTGTATGACGATATTCTCGGGCTGATGCGACGTTACCATTTGACGCCCGTCATCACTCAGGAGGTGGGCGAGGCAATGACCATCATCGGTCTGGTTTCCGCCGGTCTGGGTGTTTCAATTTTGCCTGCGTCATTTAAACGTGTTCAGCTCAACGAAATGCGCTGGGTGCCGATTGCTGAAGAGGATGCGGTTTCTGAAATGTGGTTGGTCTGGCCGAAACATCATGAACAAAGTCCGGCTGCGCGTAACTTTCGTATTCATCTGCTGAATGCTCTCAGGTGAGGGAAATTTCAGCGAAAAAGCCCGAAAAATGTGCTGTTAATCACATGCCTAAGTAAAAATTTGACGACACGTATTGAAGTGCTTCACCATAGCCTACAGATTATTTCGGAGCGCGAAAATATAGGGAGTATGAGGTGGTTGCTGAAAACCAGCCGGGGCACATTGATCAAATAAAGCAGACCAACGCAGGTGCTGTATATCGCCTGATTGATCAGCTTGGTCCCATTTCGCGTATCGACCTTTCTCGCATGGCGCAGCTCGCGCCAGCCAGTATTACCAAAATTGTCCGCGAAATGCTTGAAGCGCACCTGGTGCAAGAGCTGGAAATTAAAGAGGCTGGAAACCGTGGCCGTCCGGCGGTGGGGTTGGTAGTAGAAACGGAAGCCTGGCACTATCTTTCTTTGCGTATTAGTCGTGGCGAGATTTTTCTTGCACTGCGTGATTTAAGCAGCAAGTTGGTGGTGGAAGACTCGCTGGAGTTGGCGCTGCAGGATGAATTACCGCTGTTGGATCGCATCATTACTCATATTGATCAGTTTTTTATTCGCCATCAGAAAAAACTCGAGCGCCTGACTTCTATTGCCATTACCATGCCGGGAATTATTGATACGGAAAATGGTATTGTACATCGTATGCCGTTCTACGAGGACGTAAAAGAGATGCCGCTCGGTGAAGCGCTTGAGCAGCATACCGGTGTACCGGTTTATATTCAGCATGATATCAGCGCATGGACGATGGCCGAGGCCTTGTTCGGCGCATCCCGCGGAGCGCGCGATGTGATTCAGGTGGTTATCGATCACAATGTGGGAGCGGGTGTGATTACCGATGGTCATCTGTTACACGCAGGAAGCAGTAGCCTTGTGGAGATAGGCCACACTCAGGTCGACCCCTATGGAAAACGCTGTTATTGCGGTAACCACGGCTGCCTGGAAACCATCGCCAGTGTTGACAGCATTCTTGAACTGGCGCAATTACGTTTGAATCAATCCATGAGTTCGATGTTACACGGACAGCCGTTAACCGTGGACTCATTGTGCCAGGCGGCACTGCGGGGCGATCTGCTGGCAAAAGATATTATTACCGGTGTGGGGGCGCATGTTGGGCGCATTCTTGCCATCATGGTGAATTTATTTAACCCACAAAAAATACTGATTGGTTCACCGTTAAGCAAAGCGGCAGAGATCCTGTTCCCTGTCATTTCTGACAGCATCCGTCAGCAGGCGCTTCCTGCCTACAGCCAGCACATTAGCGTCGAAAGCACTCAGTTTTCTAATCAGGGGACGATGGCGGGAGCCGCATTGGTAAAAGACGCTATGTATAACGGTTCTTTGTTGATTCGTCTGTTGCAGGGTTAACATTTTTTAACTGTTCTACCAAAATTTGCGCTATCTCAAATTGGGGCAGGAAAGCATAACTTAGACTTCCAAAGTTGAATTATTTTCCTGGCTTATATTTGTGAAGCATAACGGTGGAGTTAGTGATGCTGAAGCGTTTCTTTATAACAGGTACAGACACTTCTGTAGGGAAAACGGTGGTTTCCCGCGCATTGCTACAAGCGTTAGCCTCCCAGGGAAAAACGGTTGCGGGATATAAACCCGTAGCGAAGGGGAGCAAAGAGACACCCGAAGGGCTGCGTAATAAAGATGCCCTGGTGTTGCAGAGTGTTTCAACCATCGAACTGCCTTATGAAGCAGTTAATCCTATCGCGTTAAGCGAAGAAGAAAGTAGCGTGGCGCACAGTTGCCCAATCAATTACACCCTCATTTCAAACGGCCTGGCAAACCTGACCGAAAAAGTCGATCATGTCGTGGTAGAAGGGACTGGCGGCTGGCGCAGTCTGATGAATGATTTGCGTCCACTCTCTGAATGGGTAGTGCAGGAACAACTGCCGGTGTTGATGGTTGTCGGTATTCAGGAAGGTTGCATTAACCATGCACTGCTAACAGCTCAGGCGATCGCCAACGACGGGCTGCCGCTCATTGGCTGGGTGGCTAACCGAATCAACCCAGGACTGGCGCATTATGCGGAAATCATTGATGTGCTGGGTAAAAAACTTCCGGCACCGCTCATTGGTGAACTGCCTTATCTGCCGCGCGCCGAACAGCGTGAACTGGGGCAATACATCCGCTTAGCTATGCTGCGCAGTGTGCTGGCGGTAGATAGAGTCACGGTGTAACGTCCGCGAAATTACCGACGCAATTACGCAGGCAATCAATAAACCGGGGAGTAGCTGATACTCCCCGGTCATTTCACATATCATCAACGTCGACATAATCGGCGCGTGCGTGGTCGCCGCCAACAGTGTCGCCATCCCGGTCAATCCGAGTAAAAGTGTAATTTCTTCGCCATCAGGGAACCATAATCCCAGGCTACGACCATACAACATGCCAATGGCAAGACCGATAAATAGCGTCGGTGTAAAGACCCCACCGGGTGCGCCGGAACCGCTACTCGCCAGCACGGCACACAGTTTACAAAGGAAGATCCCGGCAATGATCATTAACAGTGGTGGGGCGGTTAAAAAGGATTGTACGGTGCTATAGCCGTTGCCCCACACTGCAGGTGTGAACAGGGAAAGCAGACCCACGATCAACCCGCCTAGTGCCAGTTGCCAGGGCGGCGCAAGTTTGAGACTCACAAATCCACGATGACAGGCGTTCATTAACGTTAACAACAGTGGTCCGCACAGACCTGCCAGTACACCTGTACTGATAATCAGCGCATAGTCACGAGCCTGAACCGTCACTGAGAGTTGTACGTTGTAGAGTAACGCGTCGCTATGATTAATCAGATTGCTAACCAGCAATGCCACGACGGCGGAAATAATCACCGGGCCGAGAGAGGCCAACATCATAGTGCCAAACAGCACTTCGGCTATAAATAAACTGCCAGCAAGCGGGGCACGATAGGCCGCAGCCATTCCCGCCGCGGCCCCACAGGCGATCCATAATTTCCACTCCTGGCGTGGCGTAAAACGTTGGGCAAAACAGGAGGCGGCAAGGGCAGCTAAAAGAATCATCGCACCTTCGCGACCAATTGCACTGCCGCTGGTTACTACCAGCAGAGAGGCAAGCGATTTAACCAGGCTTGCTGCGTAATCGAACTGTCCATCGGTTTGCAACGCTTCCATATAATCGGTCGGCGCATGAGGGCGTTGTTGGGTAAATTTCTGCCAGCCCATCAGCAACAAACCCGCCGCCAGTCCGCCGAGCGCCGGAGTTAGCAACCGTCGCCAGGGGGAAAGGTTTGTCGCTGCATTGACCAGACTGCCGGAGTCATTATTGAGGAACAACCACTCCAGTAGCAGCATCGCATGACGAAACCCGGCAACGGCAAAGGCCGCGAGAATACCGACGACTGTTGCGATAAGCAGACGGCGGAACATAGTGCGCAGATCCGGATAGATGTGTAGATGATGCATGAGCAGAAATGGGCAATGAAACACGGGCGACTATTTTGCGGCAAAAGAGGCCAGCCGCAAAAGCAGTGCGTGCTTTAAGAGATAAAAAAACGTGACACTGTAACCTATTATTGCCGGATTGCGCGTAATCGTCACCATCCGGCAATATTACGGTGATCCTATCGAAACAGCGGTTTAACCGCGACAGGAATTAACAGTTGTGATTGCCATTGCGCCAGCGTTAAGCGAGCCAGTTCACCCAGTGCACGGTAGAAAGGGTGTTCTGCTTTTTCGATAAAAACATCAAGAAAACGTGTTGACCACGGAAAAAGGTGCCATGCCAGCAATTCTTCGCATTCTGTCTGGCGACCATTCTCCGCCAACCACGCAGCCATCAACAGCAGTGAACCAAAATGATCTTCCGGTTCGTTTTGCTTCATTTCAAACTGAATGCCTTTCTCGCGCATCCACTGACGAAGTGCCAATGTTGAATCGCCAAACAGCACAGATTCGCGATCCAGCCAGACCGACCCCCACGGCGGAGACGGCAGTGCCCACGGGCCGACAAACAAACGCTGCCAGGCCTGGGCGTGAGTCTCTTCACACTGTGTCTGAAAAGCCGTCACCAGCGGCGCTAATGACGCTTCTGGTAGAGGCCACTGAGTTTCCCAGCCGTCACTGGTGAGTACCGCAACCAGAGGTGCGGCTTCCGCACTCTCTGGAGCGTAATAAAACAGCGCGCCCAACACGCGCGCCGCGACAGAAAAATTATCTTGCTGTGAAAAATGGGTCATTCCTAACATCCTGAAATGTGCGGGTTGCCCCGCACCAATTTGTTAACCTGCAATAGCCATTCCTACTGTCATGTGCAGGCCATAAAAGAGCACACGCCCGATCATCTCACCGCCAAGTATGAGGATTAGCCCCAGAATAAGTCCGGCAACGTGAGGTTCACGGCGACGAATGAGCGGGCAAAGCCAGCATCCAAGACCTGCGCATAACAATACCACACGCCAGACCTGTAAGGAGGCGTAATCTGGTACCAGTGCGCTGGCTTGTTGCACGGATGAGTGAATAGACGCCAGAGACAAACCTTGCAGCACAATCACCCCGGCACAAGCGATCAGCGCCAGAACGCTAATGATGGCAAATGGTGTGGTATTAAATGTAACGCGAGCTGCCCGCAGAATTGCGGCAGCAAGTATTGGACCGCTCAACAATACCGTCAGGAAGAAAGCCAGCGTAGTGTAACCGTTATGCCAGGTTGGCACGGTGTCGATTTGATACACGCAGGTCATCATCCAGACGAAAATGACGCCGAGCGCCATGCTGAAAAGTAACCAGAGTTTCCCCAACGCTTGCGGCATTTTACCGATGACTGCCACCAGCCACCATAATCCGCCAACGGCAAAAAATATGGAACCGGCAGCAATCTCGTTACTCAGACCAGAAGCTCCGATTCGATTCAGCGAGTTAAACGCCCGCAGTGGCGATCCCAGGTGCATGACAGAGGCAATAAACCCGACGCCCATCAACAGCCAGAGGAAAAACATGCCACGGACAATACGCTGACGGTCTGCGTCATTTTTGGCGGCGAACCAGCCAATTCCGCTAACAATCAGCGCGCCTACTACGCATTGACCCAATACGGTAAAGATAACCAGTGGCCACTCATGCCATCCATTTCCCATTTTACACTTCCTCCGGATTAGCCAGATAACCAGTGGTATCGCCGGTCGGGCGGCTGTTGGCGTTAGGTTTGATAACGATATTGGGTTTTGTGAAATGCGCGCGCGGCAGTGGCGCGACGGCAGCAAGAGTGCCGTGCTTCTGGCGCAGCTCTTCAATTGGACCGAACTCAAGTGCACGCAGCGGGCAGGATTCGACACATATGGGTTGTTTCCCCTCGGCGACGCGCGAATAACAACCATCGCACTTCGTCATGTGCCCTTTTTCAGCATTGTACTGTGGCGCGCCGTACGGACAAGCCATGTGGCAGTAGCGGCAGGCCACTGGTTACACCGACAAGCCGTGGTGTCGGTGGCGCCAGCCGATACAAACATCTTCATCAACCACCACAAAGCCATCTTCACGCTTATGCATTGCGCCGCTGGGGCAGACTTTTGTACATGCGGGGTCATCGCAATGGTTACAGGAGATGGAGAGATAATAAGCGAACACGTTCTGGTGCCAGACGCCATTATCTTCCTGCCAGTCGCCGCCAGCGTATTCATAAATACGGCGGAAACTGACTTCCGGGCCAAGATCTTTAAAATCTTTGCACGCCAGTTCGCAGGTTTTACAGCCAGTACAGCGGCTGGAATCGATAAAAAATCCATATTGTGTGGTCATGGGCTACTCCTTAAACCTTTTCGATCTGGACAAGATTGCTGTGCGACGGGTTTCCCTTTGCCAGCGGTGAAGGGCGGTGAGAGGTCAGAATATTGATACTGCCGCCGTGATCGACCCGGTCACCAAACATATCCGCTTTAAGCCACGCACCTTGCCCGATGGCGGTAACGCCAGGCAGAATACGCGGAGTCACTTTTGCGGCAATCAGCATTTCTCCATTATTGTTAAATACCCGCACGGTATCGCCATGACGGATACCGCGTGCCTGAGCATCAATGGGGTTGATCCACACCTCTTGTGGGCAGGCCTGCTGTAACACATCAATATTGCCGTAGCTGGAGTGGGTACGCGCTTTGTAATGGAAGCCCGTTAACTGCAGTGGATAGGTTTTCCGCAGGGGATCGTCCCAGCCATCAAAACCTGGGGTATACGCAGGAAGGGGATGAATAATTTCATCTTTTTTCAATTCCCAGGTATCTGCAATCTTCGCCAGTCGTTCAGAATAAATTTCGATTTTCCCCGAAGGTGTTTTCAACGGGTTTGCCTGTGGATCTTCACGGAATGCGCGGAAAGCGACGTAGTGTTCTTCCGGGCATTTTTTCTTAAAGATCCCGGTCGTTTTCATCTCCTCGTAGTCGGGCATCTCAGGGTTACGTTCCTTCGTTTTCGCATGGAGATATTTGATCCATTCATGCTGACTGCGACCTTCAGTAAAGGTTTGATAAACGTCTGGTCCTAAGCGTTTGGCGACTTCACTCAGCATCCAGTAGATGGGTTTGCGTTCAAATTTTGCTGAGGTTGCGGGTTGGGCGAGGATCACATAGCCCATATTCCCTGCAGATTCATGAGAGATAAGGTCTTCTTGCTCTGTTGGCATCAGGTCGGGCAACAGGATATCGCAATACTTAGCCGAGGCCGTCATGAAGTGGTCAATGCCAACAATCATCTCGCACTTGCTGTCATCCTGAAGCACCTCATGGGTGTGATTGATGTCGCCATGTTGATTGATCAATGTGTTACTGGCGTAGCACCATAAAAACTTGATGGGGACATCCAGTTTTTCTTTTCCACGAACACCATCACGGGTCGCGGTCATTTCCGTACCATGGTCGATGGCATCTGTCCATGTAAAGACGGAAATCTGCGTTTTAACAGGATTCTCGAGCATCGGGAACTATTCTACCCCCAGATCCCAGCTACCTTCGCGTACGCCTGAGTTGCCGCCGTTTATGCCGACGTTGCCGGTGAGAACGGAAAGCATGGCAATAGCGCGGGATGTTTGCTCGCCGTTGGAATGTCGTTGTGGCCCCCAACCCTGACAAATATAAGCAGGTTTTGCTGAACCGATCTCTCGTGCCAACTGGATAATTTTTTCTGCCGGGATGCTGGTGATTTTTGCTGCCCATTCCGGCGTTTTAGCTATGCCGTCAGGCCCTTCGCCCAGAATATAGGCTTTATAATGCGCGTTACGTGGTGCGTTGGCGGGCAGCGTTTTTTCATCGTAACCAACACAATATTTGTCGAGAAATGGCTGATCGACCATGTTTTCAGTAATCAGTACCCAGGCAATCGCACAGGCCAGTGCGCCATCGGTGCCAGGGCGAATGGGCAGCCATTCATCTTCACGCCCGGCAGCAGTGTCGTTATAACGTGGATCGATGACGATCATGCGTGCGTTTGAACGTTCGCGGGCTTGCTCGACGTAGTAAGTGACACCACCGCCGCTCATCCGCGTTTCTGCCGGGTTATTTCCGAACATAACGACCAGTTTCGTATTGGCGATATCATCCGGGCTGTTGCCATCATTGGCACCGAACATATAACTCATTGCGGCACTGATCTGTGCGGTACTGTAGCTGCCATAGCGACTGAGAAAACCACCGCAAGAGTTCATCAGACGGTACGGGACGTTTGAGTTGGTGATGTTTCCGCCATCTACGCCTGTTCCGTACAGGACATGTACAGCCTCATTGCCGTAATCTTTCAGGATCCGCCGAAGATTATCACTGATGGTATCCAGGGCTTCGTCCCAACTTATCCGTTCAAATTTACCTTCACCGCGCTTGCCGACGCGCTTCATGGGATATTTCAACCTATCAGGATGATTCATCCGTCGGCGGATAGAGCGCCCGCGTAAACACGCTCGAACCTGATGATTACCGTAGACGTCGTCACCTGTCGTATCAGACTCCACCCAGTACACGGTGTCATCTTTCACATGCAAACGTAACAGACAGCGGCTCCCGCAGTTAACGGTGCAGGAACTCCAGACCGCTTTCTCTTCTACCGGAGCCTCTGCCGCCCGGACCATTTGGGAAAATGGCAGAGTGAAAGCACTGCTTGCCAGCGCAAGACTGCCAAGTGCGGAGGTTTTCATCAGACTTCTACGGCTGATTTCAGCCTTCATGAGCGCCTCTGTGGTATGGATTTTCATCATTACTCACTTATTGCTTTTCAAACAAAATGTCATGCCAGAATTTATGGTTGTCGTGGGTTATATTTTTTCGATCTCGACCAGATTAGTGTGCTGCGGGTTTCCCTTCGCCAGTGGTGAAGGGCGCAGAGTGGTTAGCGTATTCACACAGCCGCCATGGTCGATTTTATCGCCAGACATATTGGCCTCGTGCCAGGCTCCCTGGCCCATAGCGCTAACTCCAGGGAGAATACGTGGTGTTACTTTGGCTGGTAGCCGAACTTCGCCACGATGGTTAAACACCCGCACCATATCGCCGTTGGCAATCCCACGTTTCTGCGCATCTATAGGGTTGATCCACACCTCCTGACGGCAGGCAGCCTTCAGGAGATCAATATTGCCGTAGGTCGAGTGAGTACGGGATTTGTAATGGAAACCAAACAGTTGCAGTGGGAAGGTTCTACGTTCAGGGGAGTTCCAGCCTTCAAAGGTTAAGGCATAAACTGGCAATGGGCTTATCACTTCATCTTTTTCCAGTTCCCAGGTACGGGCAATTTCCGCCAGCCTGCTGGAATAAATTTCAATCTTACCGGAAGGCGTTTTAAGTGGATTTGCCTCGGGGTCGTCACGAAATGCTTTGTAGGCGACAAAATGGCCATTGGGATCTTTACGCTTATAGATACCCATTTTTTTCAGTTCGTCGTAAGACGGTAACGCCGGATCTTTGGCAAGCATTTTGGCGTACAGATGTTGTAACCATTGTTCCTGAGTACGTCCTTCGGTGAACTTCTGATAGACATCAGGCCCAAGCCGTTTTGCGACTTCGCTCAGGATCCAGTAAATCGGTTTGCGCTCGAATTTTTCGCTGGTGGCTGGCTGGAGGAAAATGAGGTATCCCATGTTACCGGCGTAATCGTTAGGAATAATATCTTCCTGCTCAACGGTCATCAGGTCTGGCAGCAGAATGTCGGCATATTTTGCCGATGAGGTCATAAAGTTTTCGATGACCACAATCATTTCGCATTTCGATTCGTCCTGCAGAATTTCATGCGTTTTGTTGATGTCAGAATGCTGATTAACGAGGGTATTTCCCGCGTAGTTCCAGATGAACTTAATGGGCACATCCAGTTTATCTTTGCCGCGGACGCCGTCGCGGATTGCCGTCATTTGCGGACCATGATCGATAGCATCTGTCCAGCTGAAGCAGGAGATTGACGTTTTGACCGGATTATCCAGCACCGGCAGGCGTTCTATGGTAATGGTATAGGTCGATTCACGCGCGCCACTATTTCCGCCGCTGATGCCGACATTGCCCGTCAAAATAGGTAACATAGCAATAGCGCGTGCAGTCAGTTCGCCGTTTGCCTGGCGTTGTGGCCCCCAGCCCTGGCAGATATAAGCGGGTTTTGCTGTGCCAATTTCACGCGCCAGTTTGATGATACGGTCCTCCGGGATACCGGTAATTTGCGAAGCCCACTGCGGCGTTTTCGCTGTTTTATCGTCACCTTCACCAAGAATATAGGCTTTATAGTGACCATTTTTGGGTGCATCTGCGGGTAAGGTTTTTTCGTCATAGCCGACGCAGTATTTATCGAGAAAAGGTTGATCAACGAGATTTTCGTTAATCAATACCCAGGCAATACCCGCAACCAGCGCGGCATCGGTGCCCGGGCGAATAGGGAGCCATTCGTCTTCACGACCGGCAGCCGTATCGGTATATCGCGGATCGATAACAATCATTTTGGCGTTCGATTTCTCGCGCGCTTTTTCAAGAAGATAAGTGATGCCACCACCGCTCATGCGGGTTTCTGCCGGGTTGTTACCAAACATCACGACCAGCTTGCTGTTTTCAATATCCGTGGTGCTGTTGCCATCATTACTGCCGTAGGTGTAGGGCATGGCACAGGAAATTTGCGCAGTGCTGTAGGAGCCATACTGGTTGAGTGAACCGCCGTAGCAGTTCATCAGGCGTTTGACCGCCGAGGCTGATGGCGAAGAGCGGGTCATATTGCCGCCAACGATCCCCGAAGAGTACTGAATATATACAGCCTCATTGCCATATTGTTCGACGGTTTTCTTCAGGCTACTGGCGATAGTATCTAGGGCTTCATCCCAGCTAATCCGTTCGAATTTGCCTTCGCCGCGTTTGCCCACGCGTTTCATTGGGTAATTCAAGCGATCGGGATGATTAATACGCCGGCGGATGGAGCGACCGCGCAAACAGGCGCGTACCTGATGGTTGCCGTACTCATCGCTGCCGGTATTGTCAGTTTCCACCCAGGTCACTTCATTATCTTTAACATGTAGACGAAGTGCACAGCGGCTACCACAGTTGACGGAACAGGCACCCCAGACCACTTTTTCGCGGGCCTGTTGTACCGCTGCTGCTGCATTGCGCAGGGTAAACGGCAAAGAAAAACCGCCTGCAGCCAGCGCCAGAGAACCTATCGCGGTAGATTTAACGAGTGTTCTGCGGCTGATGCCCACCATTCGTTCATTTTTGGACATAACTCACTCCCTGTTCTTTATCGTTATATAAAAGTTTATATATTGAATATTTAGCGCGCTAACAATAGAGGGAGTCTACCCATTTTGGGTTAAGAATTATTAATCCATATCAATAGAAGGGTATGAGTAATAAGGTGGGATTATGTTGTATGTTCAAATCGCCGGATTTGTCATATCCGGCGTTCAGTCGATAATGTGTTACTGCGGTTCGGCAGGCGCGCCATCCTGGCTAGACTGCGCGGGAGCAGAGACGTTACCGCTGGTGGTGCGGGTATAGAGAATTTTATGCGTATCATTAGCGCAATGGCCGACGACCTGGGAATCAGGCTGATCAACCTGGTCATTGGGTACAATACTTAACGTGAAGCTGCTTTCGGGTACGCCATTATTGATAATGCGCTGTGATATATCGCTCTGTATGCGCTCACAGGATCCCGGCGCGGCGAGTACCGCGGGTGAGGCGAGGGCGAGCAGAAGCGCGGCACAGCAGGTTGAGAGTTTCATCATAAGCTCCTTACGCGAAGATAACTTCTTTAAGCATAGCATTTAACGTGTAAAGTACTGTATTTGCTACTATGATTGAGAATCATCTCTACTCTCTGGTGACTGTTGTGAAATACAAATTACTACCATGCTTACTCGCGATATTCCTCACAGGATGTGACCGCACAGAGGTAACACTTTCATTTACCCCTGAGATGGCCAGTTTCTCTAATGAATTCGATTTTGATCCGCTGCGTGGTCCGGTAAAAGATTTCACTCAGACATTAATGGATGAGCAAGGTGAAGTGACGAAACGTGTTTCTGGGACTTTGTCGGAAGAAGGCTGTTTTGATTCACTCGAATTACTGGATCTGGAAAATAATACCGTGGTCGCTCTGGTACTGGACGCCAATTATTACCGTGATGCCGAGACGCTGGAGAAGAGAGTACGTTTACAGGGAAAATGCCAGCTAGCAGAATTACCTTCTGCCGGGGTGAGTTGGGAAACCGATGATAATGGCTTCGTGATTAAAGCCAGCAGCAAACAAATGCAGATGGAATATCGCTATGATGATCAGGGTTATCCGCTGGGTAAAACCACGAAAAGTAACGACAAAACATTATCTGTCAGCGCCACGCCATCAACGGATCCGATCAAAAAATTAGATTACACAGCGGTTACTTTACTGAATAATCAACGGGTTGGTAATGTAAAACAGAGCTGTGAATATGACAGTCACGCTAATCCGGTGGACTGTCAGCTAATCATTGTTGATGAAGGAGTAAAACCCGCCGTCGAACGGGTTTACACCATCAAAAATACGATCGATTATTATTAATGCTATTGTGCGGTCGGCTTCAGGAGAGTCTGACCCGGTGTTTTGTGCTCTGCCAGATACTGATGCTGGAATATACACATGCGAATGGCATTACGATATTGACCATTAATAAAGAACTCGTGCATCAATTCACCTTCAACCGAAAAGCCAAGCTTGCGGTAAATGTGAATCGCTTTTTCATTCTCTTTATCAACGATCAGATACAGCTTATAGAGATTGAGAACGGTAAAGCCATAGTCCATTGCTAATTTGGCGGCACGGGTTGCCAGACCTTTCCCCTGATACTCCGGGGAGATAATTATCTGAAATTCTGCGCGGCGATGAACATGGTTAATTTCCACCAGCTCCACCAGACCGGCTTTTTCGCCGTCACATTCCACCACAAAGCGCCGTTCGCTCTGATCGTGAATATGCTTATCATACAGATCAGAGAGTTCAACAAAGGCTTCGTAGGGTTCCTCAAACCAGTAACGCATCACACTGGCGTTATTGTCGAGTTGATGTACATAGCGTAAATCTTCACGCTCCAGCGGGCGTAGCTTAACACTGTGGGCGCTTGGCATAACGTGTCCTTACATTCCTTAAATCAATAACAGGTTAGGGGGTAATAACGCGGCCAGTTCGACGGTCCAGGCAGCGCAAAGTATTGGGCTCCCAGTAGGCATTGATGTTGGCGCTTTGCTCACATTTATCGCGGTTATCAAAAGCGGCGTCGGCTTTATCCCACTCTTTTTCAGTGCGTTTATTCACTTTCTGGCGCAGATTGCGCGTGTCATTCCATTGCTCTTTTTCCATAGCGGCGTGCTGGCGGCTTTGTGCACTGTCGCCAGACTCAATCACCAGTTTGTTAGTTTCGGCATGAACAGTTGTGCTCAATGCCAGTGCGCAAGGCAGCAGAATAGCGAGCAGGCCGATTCGTTTGCTGAGAGTGATTTTCATAATTCATTCCCTGTATGAATGATTAAAGGTGATTCTACACCATCCACTGCGGACGCAAAACGTACCAGGAGGGTGTTTATATTGATGATATTATGTCGCCCTATAACTATACATGATGTCAATAAGAGACAAAGATGATTAAAACAACGTTACTATTTTTTGCTACTGCGCTGTGTGAAATTATTGGATGCTTTCTGCCCTGGTTGTGGTTAAAACGAAACGCCAGTATCTGGCTGTTGCTTCCGGCGGGGATTTCACTGGCGCTGTTTGTCTGGTTGTTAACGTTGCATCCAGCGGCGAGTGGGCGTGTTTACGCGGCTTATGGTGGCGTTTATGTCTGCACGGCGTTGATGTGGCTGCGCGTTGTGGATGGCGTGAAACTGACTCTTTATGACTGGACGGGTGCGTTGATTGCGCTTTGCGGCATGTTGATCATTGTTGCGGGCTGGGGGCGCACGTAGGAACATAAATCCATTTTATCAATAAGATAAGAGGAAGTGTCAGCTGACAAAAGGTATTCTATTTCATCTTTTGTCAACCATTCACAGCGCAAATATACGCCTTTTTTTGTGATCACTCCGGCTTTTTTCGATCTTTATACTTGTATGGTAGTAGCTCAGTTGCGTAGATTTCATGCATCACGACAAGCGATGCAAGGAATCGAACATGAAGATCGTAAAGGCTGAAGTTTTTGTTACCTGTCCGGGGCGTAATTTCGTCACATTAAAAATCACCACTGAGGACGGTATTACGGGCCTTGGGGATGCCACCCTCAATGGACGTGAGCTTTCCGTGGCCTCTTATTTGCAGGATCACCTTTGTCCGCAGCTTATTGGTCGCGATGCGCACCGTATCGAAGATATCTGGCAGTTTTTCTATAAAGGTGCTTACTGGCGTCGCGGCCCGGTGACTATGTCGGCCATTTCAGCCGTTGATATGGCGTTATGGGACATTAAAGCCAAAGCTGCCAACATGCCGCTTTACCAGTTACTCGGCGGCGCGTCTCGTGAAGGGGTGATGGTTTATTGCCATACCACCGGTCACAGTATTGATGAAGCTCTGGATGATTATGCCCGTCATCAAGAGCTTGGATTCAAAGCCATCCGCGTGCAGTGCGGAATCCCTGGTATGAAAACCACCTACGGCATGTCGAAAGGTAAAGGTCTGGCTTATGAACCCGCAACCAAAGGACAGTGGCCGGAAGAGCAGCTGTGGTCGACGGAGAAATACCTCGATTTCATGCCGAAATTGTTTGACGCGGTACGTAACAAGTTTGGTTTTAATGAACATTTGCTGCATGACATGCACCATCGCTTAACGCCTATTGAAGCGGCGCGCTTTGGTAAAAGCATTGAAGATTATCGCATGTTCTGGATGGAAGACCCGACGCCTGCGGAAAACCAGGAATGCTTCCGTCTCATTCGCCAACATACCGTCACACCCATCGCAGTGGGTGAAGTCTTCAACAGCATCTGGGACTGCAAACAACTGATTGAAGAGCAACTCATCGATTATATCCGCACCACGCTGACCCATGCAGGCGGAATTACCGGTATGCGCCGGATTGCCGATTTTGCTTCGCTGTATCAGGTACGTACTGGCTCACACGGTCCTTCCGATTTGTCACCAGTCTGCATGGCTGCGGCGCTGCACTTTGATCTGTGGGTCCCCAATTTCGGTGTCCAGGAATACATGGGTTATTCCGAACAAATGCTCGAAGTCTTCCCGCACAACTGGACTTTCGATAACGGCTATATGCATCCGGGAGACAAACCGGGTCTTGGTATCGAATTCGATGAAAAGCTGGCGGCGAAATATCCCTATGAACCTGCTTATCTACCAGTCGCACGTCTGGAAGATGGCACGCTGTGGAACTGGTAAGGAGTAAGATAATGAAAAGCATATTAATTGAAAAACCGAATCAACTGGCGATTGTCGAACGTGAAATACCCACCCCGTCAGCGGGTGAAGTACGAGTAAAAGTGAAACTTGCCGGAATTTGTGGTTCAGATAGCCATATTTATCGTGGGCATAATCCTTTTGCGAAATATCCGCGCGTCATTGGTCATGAATTCTTTGGCGTCATTGATGCAGTGGGTGAAGGCGTGGAAAGCGCCAGAGTCGGTGAACGTGTTGCTGTCGATCCGGTGGTCAGCTGTGGGCATTGCTATCCGTGCTCTATAGGTAAACCGAACGTTTGTACGACACTGGCTGTATTAGGTGTGCACGCTGACGGTGGTTTCAGTGAATATGCCGTGGTTCCGGCAAAAAATGCGTGGAAAATTCCTGAAGCAGTGGCCGATCAATATGCGGTAATGATCGAACCTTTTACCATTGCGGCTAACGTAACCGGACATGGTCAACCGACTGAAAATGATACCGTTCTGGTTTATGGTGCCGGTCCAATCGGCCTGACGATCGTTCAGGTATTAAAAGGCGTCTATAACGTTAAAAATGTGATTGTTGCCGATCGCATTGATGAACGACTGGAAAAAGCGAAAGAGAGCGGGGCTGACTGGGCGATTAATAACAGCCAGACACCGCTTGGCGAGATTTTCACTGAAAAAGGCATCAAGCCGACATTAATTATCGATGCGGCTTGTCATCCTTCTATCCTGAAAGAGGCCGTAACGCTGGCTTCTCCAGCGGCACGTATTGTATTGATGGGGTTCTCCAGTGAACCGTCTGAAGTGATTCAGCAAGGAATTACCGGAAAAGAACTCTCTATTTTCTCTTCACGCTTAAATGCAAATAAATTCCCGATCGTTATCGACTGGTTAAGTAAAGGGTTAATTAAACCAGAAAAATTAATTACCCATACGTTTGATTTCCAGCATGTTGCTGATGCCATTAGTTTATTTGAACAGGATCAAAAACATTGCTGCAAAGTCTTACTCACTTTTTCTGAATAATACCAATAACGGCGAGTAAGTAGTACGCATCTTACCTCTTTTTTAGAGATAACCATTATGACAATAGAAAAACACGAAAGAAGCACTAAGGATTTGGTGAAAGCAGCAGTATCGGGATGGCTGGGCACTGCGCTTGAATTTATAGATTTCAAGAGTCATGCGTGTTAACTATTTGATAAATATTAAATTAATTTTTTATTGCTTCGTTATGGGGCATGGTTGGGGCAAACTCGTTTAACTGTGTATTTAACAAAGCTACCTGTGCATTATTGTTTTCAGACATCCATTTCCCGTATACCTGAAATACCATTTGCGCATCTGCATGGCCCATCTGGTTTGCTATAAATGCCGGGTTAGCACCAGCTGTCAGCGACCAGCAGGCATAAGTATGTCTCGACTGATATGATTTTCGATGGCGGAGTCCGGCACGTTTTATCGCTGCGTCCCACATCTGCCTTATTGAGTCAACGGTAAAATGGTCACCATAATTTTTTACTCTCGCTGACACTTCAGGTTGAAAAACAAAGGTGCATTTTTGTTTTTCTGTTCTGCCATACTCTCTGAGGTGAACATCAATGATATGCTCTTTACTCAGTCTCGTTAATGTCATCTGACTCCGGAGAGCGTCGATTGCTGGCTTAATAAGATGAATGACCCGATTGGTTCCCGCCTGTGTTTTTGGTACCGTGAAACGGTCTTTTGCTAAATTTCTCCTGATCATCATTGTTCCATTTTTCAGATCTATGTCCTCCCATCCAAGTGCACACAGCTCACCAGGGCGAACGCCAGTATAAACAGAAACACACCATAAATTTTTTGCTTGCTGATTTCTGCACGCATCGATAAGACGGATAAATTCCTCCCGCGAAAGAGGATCCGGAATGGTTCTTGATTCCTTTAATGGCGAGATCCCCTTAAACGGATTATCTGCCAGGTAACCGTTATCAACACCAAACTGGAACACGGCGTTAAGATTTGTCATGTAATTATTTACAGTTACAGCCGATCTCCCTGGTTGTGTAACAATATAGTTACTTTTGGGGATCTGGTATCCAGTCAGTAGCTCTTTACGAACCTCCAGTAATTTTTCTTTATTAATCGATGAGGCAAGATTTTTTTCACCGATTATGCTCAGGATATTTTTGATGACGGCACGGTATGTGTTGAGTGATGTTTTGGCGACTTCATTTTCTTTCAGTGCCAGAAATTTTTCAGCCAGTTCTTTTATGGTTAAATCTTGTCGGGCCTCACCAAATTTTTCCAGATTGCGTGAGGAGGGAAACTGTTTTGCATAGTCGAAAACACCAGTTTTTATTGCGTAACAAACAGAGGAGCGTAGTTCACCTGCAACGCGCCTGTTTTTTGCTGTGTCAGGAACCCCCAGATTTTCCCTGACTCTTACGCCTTTATAAACAAACCAGATACGTAATTTCCCTCCATGGTTTTCCACGCCTGTCGGATATTTCATTTCAACTTCTCTCATTAGTTAGTGTGGCTTTTAGTCAAGTAAGATGACGTCTTGGTCTCGCTGATGCCTGGCGCTCAATCCAGCGATCAATTTCTTCCAGGTTGTAAAAGCATGGACTGTTATCCCATGGCATACCGTCATGAGCGACATGCTTATATTCCCTTCCTTCCATAAACGATTTTTCCCGGGCCTTTTTTAACGTACCTTTTTTTATTCCTTTCAGCGCAATTAACTGCTCTTCGGATACCCATTTGCCGGGAGAGACAATCATGATTACTTCGCTCATCGATTTCTTTATCTCTTACATCAGACGAGCGCCGGTTGCAGAATACCAGTCACAACCGGCGACAGTTGAACATTAAGAATCAGCCTGACTCGGGATCAGTTTTTGCCAGATAACTGAAACGTATTTTGCCTGGTAACGGGCGTCATCAAGTGCATTATGGCGCTCACCTTCGAATGGAATAGCCGTTCTGGCATCGAAGTCTATGGCTTTCCCCAGCTCAACGATTGTGCGTACATCGCGATCGTTGTAGTAACGCCACGGGCAGGGGATCCCCTGCCGTTCGTATGAACGGCGCAAAATCGTGTTGTCGAAGTTGGCTCCATTTCCCCAAACCTGAACAAAAAATTCACCGGAGTTTTCGTCGATAAATTCCCGCAATTGTAACAGTGCATCATCTAACGGGATTTCATCGGTCATAATGGCAGATTGCGCTTCGCGTGATTGCTTAAGCCACCATTTAATGGTGCCCCGATCAATGACTCCGCCAGCAGTTTCCAGATCGATAGTCTTACTAAATTCCGGTCCCATATCTCCGGTTTGCGGATCGAAAAATATTGCACCTATTGAGATGATCGGGGCATCAGGATTTTTTCCCATGGTTTCAAGGTCGATCATTAGATGGTCACACGTCCTGCTGGTGGATGTGATTTCGTGATGACCGTTCACCTTAATTGAGTGATCTGCCGTCTCGCCAGTTTCATTATCGCTATTGTGATGCTGATTGCCGCCAGTGTTCTCCTTGTGTGGATGTTCAGCGCCTTCCATTTCCTCCGGATCATCTTCCTGAACTTCAACCTGATACTCTTCATCGAATGTTTCCTGGTATGTTGCGTCGCCCATCACCGCGCCACAATCAGGGCAGTTGCCGCCGCCGGTCTGACCGCAGGCGGTGCAGACTTTTTCCACTTCCTGTTGCGCCACTGGTTCAGGCTGTTTCGTTTCTGGCTCGTTTTGTAACGCATTTGGGCTGTTTTGTTCCGCTTTTTGGTAGTTCCGTTCCGATTCATGCTGGTTCTGGTTCACAGAATCGCGGGTCTGGATCCCCTTAACCCATTTCGGATCATTCGGGTCACTAATCCCTTCAACAAATTCACCACGTGATGCAGCAAGCAACTTATCGGCGTCAGGCTGGCTGATATTGGCTGCCTGCATAATTTTGTTTACTTCGTCAGCGGTAACTTTTATCGGTTCTGGTTGTTCTGAATCTTCAGCGGTATCTACATTTTGCGGTAAGCCCGTGTATGTGCCATTTTTTCGGGCAAAATATTCTTCTTTTGTGATTTCAGTGGCGCCAGCAGCCAGTGCCTTATCCAGACCAGAAAGTTTGTTTGCGCGACCGTATTTTTCTCCGTCCTTATCTGCGAAGAGGAAATAGAACGGCCCCTCACGCTCTACAGATGGTTCAGCTTCCGGCGCGGTTTCATTTTTTGGGATATCAGATACCTCAGTTTCCACTGCATCAGTTTGTGTTTCTGATGACTGGAGAACATCAACAGTGCCCAGGTCTGTTTCTTCATTCTCAAACACGCCCTTTGTCGTCAGGTATTCGCAGATATATTTGTTCAGTGCTACGGGATCTTTGTGAATGTCGATCGGACGCTCACGGACAAGGCCAAAAATAGTTTGGCGGGCGTAGCGAAGGGCATCAGGCTGTTTGCGCATTGATGCCGAGATACGCTTCCAGTCTTCGCGGTCGTTGTCGATAACTTCTTTTTTTGCCCAGCGATGGATGCTGCCGTCAATGTTTCCGGCAACCACATCACCAGGCCAGAGAGCGTAGGCCAGTTCGTCATCCAGTGTTTTCCATGTCTGCTTGTATTCGCGATGAATGGCAGCAATGACCGGGCTGATTTTTCCTGTTGAATTTTCAGTGTACTGTTGATTGGCTCTGGCGCGGGCGAGATCAACAACAGACGTGTATTTTCCGGTTTCCTTGCGTTCACCTTCGCGACGTTTTTTCCAGATGCGCATCTCTGCCTGAATTTCGGGCCATTTAGCACCAGGAATACATTTATGCTTAACCCACCCAATGGCGTGCAACTTAAGCTCCGGAAACATGGCGTTAACTTCTGGCATTTTCATCAACGCTTCAACGATATGTCCGTCGAATGTTGCCATGTCTTCCTGCAACAATTCCTGTGCGCTAATAACCATATCAACGGTGATGTTTTCACATGTGTCGAACTTAACCATGACAGCGTTCTGTACTTCAGGGGCCAGCTTGTCAAAAGTGACGTTCATCGGATCGGATTCAGTCTCAACCAGGACAAAAGAAGCAGACTCCTCATCCCAGCGGTTTTCCTGCATATATTCAGCATCCCATGAATCGAGGGCAGGGCGGGGTATGCCAGGTTTATCCTCGCAGACAATAAATTTATAAGCGCAGTCCTGAGCAGCCGGATAATGTTCCAGGAACTGCCAGTGAAATTTTGCTCGAGCACGGCGTTCGTCGCCAGCTTCAATGGCTGTGGCTACAGCCACAGCGCCTTCTTCCCTTGTTGCCAGTTCGTCAGGAATAGCGGCGCAAATAAAGACTTTACTCATTTTGTTTTAACCTCATGACAGATTTAAGGATGAACAAATCCCTGCCATTGCTGGCATATAAGAATGAAACCGGATATTTATTACGGAACTGTTTTAAAGACCTGCCGGGATTTCGATATTATCCTGGTGAATAACTTTATCGACCGGGTAACAGTTACCGGGAATTTTCTGTTCGGTTGCTGCAGTCATACACTCCTGCATTGTCTTGTGAACACTGACTGCAATATCAACTGGCTCTCCGGAAACAAGAAAAACTGTCAGAACAAGCGCAAATGCTGAATTCATTGTGCACATCCTTTTGGCATCAGACGTAAACGAGCCAGCATTGAAACAATGCATATTTTATTTAATAGCTCCCGTTCTTGTTTTCTCTTGTTAATGGCATCTTCAGTAAATACAGGGTTACTGATAGTGACACCAATTTCAAAACAACCTTCAGACGTATTAACGTTTGGTAATAACGTTTTCATTATCGCGTCCTCAACAATGAATTTTGTGATGCAGTGCCTGGTGCCTCCAGGTGACGTTAACCAGTTAACAATTAACGCCGGATACAGAGAATCCACCCATAACACTGTTTTTGGTTTTAACTGTTCCGCGTGCGCTTAGCCGCATTCACCGCATCACAAAATTCACTTTAAAAACGGCGGCAGAGCAGTCACGGAGTAAAACTGATACCGCCAAACGTCACCAGAAAATTGATAACAGAGGGCGTTGCAGCGGGGTTGTCACTTAAGCGTATGGTCAACCTGACAACTCGGTGTCCTCAACGGGGAAGGAATAACCCCGCCATACTTACCGCCGCGCCATTTCGCGGGTTGCCACAACCGGAAGCGCACGGTCGAATTAAATTTAACGACACCGTACAGTGAGACGAACTTCGCCGTGCGCTTTCGTGTTGTGTGCCTGCTTTTAACCACGTCAGGCGAGGTGGTATCCTTCTTATCCCGAATAACCAAGAAGGAAATCTATATGACTAAAGAAGAATTTGTCTCTTATATTTTTGATAAAACGGTTGAAATGTATGCCGCTACTTACGGGTCCTGTAATCCTCTGAATAAACCAGAGGGGAAAGATGATTTCGACAAAATTTACCGCTTCTTGGAGGACCGCTATATCAAAAGGTTAGAGGACGCAGGGATCAAATCCCCAGTGAAGTCACCATTGTCCTGAGAACTTGCAGGACGTCATGATCGTAACTTCCATCCAAACCGCGACGGCAAATTGCTTCTCGTATTACCGGAAGCAGTTCGCTGGAAATCTCGGTGCATATTTCACCTGATAATACGCCTGGCTCAAGTGAGAATATTGGTGAACTTACGGTCTTGGTCTCGACAGTTTCAGAGTCAGTGCCAACATTATAAAGCTCAACGAAAGCGGTCTTGATTTTCCGGGCCAGATCTTTTGCTGGCTCGCTTGCAATATCTTTCCCGATTTCTCGCAGCACAGAATGCAATGTATGAGCTGCTGTTTTCTGTACATCAGACGGTAAATCTTTAAATTCCATCGTCAGCCTCATCAGTCAGTGTTTCTGGCTAACCAGCAACGCGCGCCAGATTCGGTTTTAAACGTTTTGCTTTTGGTATATGTCATCGCGGTGAACGTACCGTCCTGGTTGGGGAACACGCCACATACCAGAGATTCGCTGTTGCCAAGATCGATAGTATCCATGCTGACCTCATTTCCCCTTAACGCCGGGGT
>OAXB01000183.1_pt1 | contig 24524 bp, 15 predicted proteins | sample 1501541 | NCBI WGS metagenome assembly OAXB01 (sample SAMEA2580302, study PRJEB22360) | human gut metagenome | biome: human gut; feature: human-associated habitat; material: faeces | place: Denmark | collected 2008/2010
TCGCCGTACAGGGTTTCGGGCCCCCGGGCACCGCCGACGCCGGCGGCCGGAGCCTTGCGGACCCGAGGCCGGGCAGAGCGCTTGGCGGCGTGGCTCGACGGTATAACGCGCGCGGATACGCCCCATATACATCAACACATACGTCAATACATGGGAAACGGATCACTATCATGACCATAGAATTCACCATCGAACGTGATGCGCTGGTCTGGACCGGCGACGGCGAGACGCTGCGCATCGAGGCGTGGGGCGCGAACAGCGTGCGCGTGCGCGCCACCCGCAACCGCGCCTTCCAGCCGGTCGATTGGGCGCTGCTGCCGTGCGGGGCTCCGGCGGACGGCGAGGTTTCCGTCACGGTCAGCGAGGACGGGCGTACCGCCACGCTGGCCAACGGCGAGATCGTCGTCAAGGCGGAATCGACCCATTCCCCGTTGCTGAGCGCCGGGTATGAGACCTTCCGCTGTGATCTGAGCTTCTGGAACGCCAAGGGCGAACTGCTGTTCCGCGAGCATTCGCAGGGCGGGTCGCTGCTGCTCAAAGCGCGGGACTACGCCCCGGTCTCCGGCGAGAGCTTCGCCGTCACCGCGAGTTTCAGCGCCGATCCCAAGGAACGGCTGTACGGCATGGGCGAGTACCAGCAGGATGTGCTGGACCTCAAGGGCTGCACCTTCGAGCTGGCCCACCGCAACTCGCAGGCATCCGTGCCTTTTGTCGTCTCCTCCAAGGGCTACGGGTTCCTGTGGCACAATCCTGCGATCGGGCGCGCCACGTTCGGCCGCAACCGTACCGAGTGGGCGGCGCAGTCCACCGATCAGATCGACTATTGGGTCACCGCGGGCGGCACCTATGCGCAGATCGAGGCCCAGTACGCCGACGCGACCGGGCATGCGCCGGCGATGCCCGAGTGGGGCATGGGCTTCTGGCAGTGCAAGCTGCGCTACTGGAACCAGGAGCAGCTGCTCGATGTGGCGCGCGAGTTCAAGCGCCGCGAGATCCCGCTCGATCTCATCGTCATCGATTTCTTCCACTGGCCCCACCTTGGCGACTACAAGTTCGAGGACGAATTCTGGCCGGATCCAGAGGCGATGGTCGCCGAACTCGACGCGATGGGCGTCAAGCTCATGGTGTCGGTCTGGCCGCAGGTGTCCACCGCGTCCGAGAATTTCGTGGAAATGAAGCGCAACAACTATCTGGTCAGCGCAGAAGCCGGGCTCAACCTCGACATGATGTTCGAGGAGCCCTGCGTCAACTACGACCCGACCAACCCGGGCGCCCGCGCGTTCGTGTGGGATCGTTGCCGCGAGAACTACTGGGACAAGGGCGTGCGCGCGTTCTGGCTCGACGAGGCCGAACCCGAATACGGCGTCTATGATTTCCGCAACTACCGGTACCACCTCGGCAGCGACCTCAACGTCGGCAACGTGTATCCGCAGGCCTACAACCGCGGGTTCTACGAAGGGCAGCTGGAGGCCGGGGCCGAAGGGGAGATCGTCAACCTCACCCGATGCGCGTGGGCCGGGTCCCAGCGCTACGGGTCGCTCGTCTGGTCGGGCGACGTCGGGTCGACCTTCGCGGATCTGCGCTCGCAGATCACCTGCGCGATCCATATGGGCATGGCCGGCATCCCGTGGTTCACCACCGATATGGGAGGGTTCCACGACGGCGTGATCGATTCGGATTCCTTCAAGGAACTGCTCGCCCGCTGGTGCGCGTTCTCCTGCTTCCTGCCGGTGATGCGCAACCACGGCGATCGCAGCCTGCACGAGCCGTCCGGCAAGGAAACCGTGACGACCGCGGCTGGCGAACACCGCTCGCCGTCCGGCGCCGACAACGAGCCGTGGAGCTACGGGCCGCAGATCGAGGCGATGTTCCGCAAGTACATTCGCGTGCGCGAGGCGATGCGCCCGTACACGCGCGAACTGTTCGCGGCGGCGCACGAAAACGGCCAGCCCTTGGTGCGCGGCCTGTTTTACGAGTTCGCTCAGGATGAGCGGGTCGCCGATATCGCCGACGAGTATCTGTACGGTCCGGATATCCTGGTCGCGCCGGTCGTGGAGGCCGGGGCGCGCTCGCGTGCCGTCTACCTGCCCGGGGACGCGTCGACGACGTGGACCGATTTGCGGGACGGCAGCGTGTACGCCGGCGGACAGACCGTCGTCGCGGCTGCCGGCCTGGATACCGTGCCGGCATTCGCGCGCGATGGCCGTGACCATGGCCTGATCGGGTTGCTGTAAGGCTTGGCTGCGCCGGCTGCTCCTGAGATTCTTAGCACGCGAATCCGTGATATTGCGTGCTAAGAATCTCAGGAGCAGCCGCGGAATCGCGGCCGAGCATGGATTAAAAAAAGAAATGGCTTCCCGCGGTGGAATGAATGCAGGAAGCCAAGTGGAGCTGATGGTAATCGAAACCACGACCTCTTCGATGCGAACGAAGCGCTCTACCAACTGAGCTACAGCCCCGTGGATGTTGTCTTGCTCCGCAGGACAACTCACGTCACTTTAATACGACCCGTGGTCAAATGCAAATTCACCGCGCAAAATTTTTCCGCGTGTCTTGTGCCGGGTTTCGAATCGGGTGCGTCCAGTCCGGGCGTGCCCGACCCGAGAAGGGGAGGGCTGCCTAGGCCGGCTCGTCCGTTTCCAGATCCAGCCAGGCGGATTCCTGCGCCGTGAGCGTGATATCCGTCGCGGCGACGTTGCCGTCGATGATGGCGTTGCTCGAGCTGGACACCAGCGCGAAAAGATTCAGCCCCTGATTCAGCGCCCAGGCGATGGCGATCTGCGGCACGCTGGCGCCGAGCCGCGCGGCGAGGATCTCCGCTCGGCGCAGTCGTTCGAAGTTGCCGGGGGAGAGGAATCCGGTCTGCGCGGCCCCGTCCAGCACGGCCTTCGCCTCATCGGGGTCGTCGGCGTGGACCAGGCCGGACATGAACCCGCGGCCCAGCACGGAGAACGCGAACACCGGCATCTGGTTGGCCCGGTACCACGCGCGGTCCTCGGCATGATCGGGCCCGCCGAGCGTGGTGCTCACCCCGACCCATGGATTGCGTTCCTGCACGGCGAGGCTGTAGTTCGGCGACGACACCGCGAAGGGCACCAGACCGTGCTCATGCGCGTAGTCGTTCGCCTCCTGGATACGCTGCGGGCTCCAGTTGGACCCGCCGAACGCGCGGATCTCGCCGGCGCGGTGGTGCTCGTTCAGCCATTCGACGATCTCGCCGGCCGGCACGGCCGGGTCGTCGCGGTGCAGCAGGTACACGTCGATGTACGGCGTGCGCAGCTGGTCCAGCGATTCCGCCAGGTCGTCGTCCAGATCGCGCTTGGTCACACGGCTGCGGTCCCAGCCCTCGCCCCACGCCGGATGGCATCCCTTGGTCTCGATCACCAGCCGGTCGCGGTCTCCGTGCCGTTCCAGCCAGCGGCCAAGCTGCTCCTGCGCGTGGCCGTACTCCTTCGCGCAGTCGAAGGTGTTGATGCCGGCCTCGACCGCGTGGTCGAGCAGCTCGGACGGGTCGCCTTCGCCGCTGAGCATCGGGCCGAACGCCGTGCCGAATACGATGCGTGATGCCGGGGTGTCGACCCCGGCGATGGTGCCGTACTTCATGATGTGCGCTCCTTGTGTTGGATGTGTCGGGTAGTCGGAATGATGCCGGGCACGGCGCCGGGTGCCGGCCTGTGCCGGGCGGCGGTGGCGTGCGGGCTCATCGGATGATGATCTTCGGCGGCAGCAGCACGTGGCAGTCGTCGACCCCGTTCTGCAGGTCCGGACCGGCGTCGAGCCGCTCCTGGATGATGCGCATGAGCTCGCGGGCGCTTTCGGTGAGCGGCTGGGCGATGCTGTTCAACCCCATCGACTCCGCGGTCGCCGTGTCGTCGAATCCGCTGACCGCGATCCCGTCGTCGCCGCTGCCCGCGGCCAGGGCCAGCCGTGCTCCGGTGGCGATCGTGTCGCTGACGCAGATGATCGCGTCGATGTCCGGCCGCCGCTCCAGCAGCCGGGTGCAGGCGATCTGCGCGGAGAAGATCTCGTCCTCGGCGGTGTCGCTGAGCGTGTCCAGCTCGTCCTCGGTGGCCATCCTCGCGCCGAGCATGACGTCCTGCCAGCCCATGCGCCGGTCGTTGCCGGTGCCCGACAGCCCGGGCCACCCGATGAACCCGATGTGCTTGCGGCCGTGCAGGATCAGATACTGGGCCATGTCCGCGATGCCGTGCCGGCCGTCCACGTCGACCCACGGCACGCTCGGGTCGTACATGTCGTCCAGGCCCCACGGGCGACCGAACAGCACGAAGGTCTGCCGGTGCTCGTTGAGCCAGTTGATGCGCGGGTCGCCGTGCGCGGTATCGGTGAGGATGAATGCGTCGACGTCGCCCTGGGCGCTCAGCGCCGCGAACTGGCGGATCTCGTCCTGATGCGAGTCCGTCTTGTACAGCGTGACCCGGATGTTGCGCGCGTCGGCCTCGGTGACCAGCGCGTGCAGCAGCCGGTCGTAGACCTGCGAGCGGCTGGTCGGCGCGATGCCGATGGCGATGGTGTTGCTGCGCTGCATGCGCAACCGCCGCGCGGAGGCGTTGGGGGTGTATTTGAGCCGCTTGATCGATGCGGCGACCAGTTCGCGCGTGGCCGGCTTGACGATGTCGGGGTTGTTGATGCAGTTGGATACGGTCTGCGGCGAAACGCCGGCGTCTCGGGCAACGTCCTTGATGCTGACCATGGGCCCTCCTTGGGGTGTGTTCGTCGTGCCGGAACGGGGCGTCGCGGCGGTGGCCGGTTCGGCCGCGCCCATCGCGCCCGCCGTTGCGGTGCGACACGCCCGGCGTGCGACGGTGCCGGCATGCCGCTGCGAGCGGTGTGCGAACGCCATTGTTACGTTCCAGTCCCACGCCTGATTTGACAGCCGCGGACTCTGCTGTTTATTATATAACTACTTTTTTAGAACGTAAAAATTAGATCGACGGTCCTCGATGTTGAACTGCCGATCGATCGACATTGAGAACGCCGGTATTACAGTCTCCACTAGGGGGTTGGGCTGCTCGATGGCGAAAATTTTAACGATCTAAAAAATACAGGCAACATCAGGTGCGCCATCGCGTGGAACCATGCGCGGAGCCCTACGAACACGCTGTGAAAGGAACTCGATGATGAGAAGGAAGCTTACTGTAGTGACCGCGGCCTCCCTGGCCGTGCTGACCATGCTGGCCGGCTGCGGCGGCAGCGGATTCGACGACAGCTCCTCGGACGCCAAGTCCGGCGGCCTGACCGACGACAGCTCCAAGGGCCTGACCGTGCTGATCGGCTCCTCGGGCGACACCGAGACCGAGGCGGTCAAGAAGGCCGTGGCGGACTGGGCCTCGAAGAACAACCAGAAGGCCACCGTGCAGGTCGCCAACGACATGGCGCAGCAGCTGTCCCAGGGCTTCGCCGGCGGCGATCCGGCCGACGTGTTCTACCTGGCGCCCGAGCAGCTCGCCGGCTACGCATCCAACGGCTCGCTGCTCGCGTACGGCGAGGACCTGAAGAACAAGAGCGACTTCTACGACAACCTGCTGCAGACCTTCACCTACGACGGCAAGCTCTACGCCGCCCCGAAGGACGTCTCCACCTTGCAGCTGGTCATCAACACCGACATGTGGTCCGCGGCCGGCCTGACCGACGCCGACTACCCGACCACGTGGGACGAGCTGGCCACCGTGGCCAAGAAGCTCACCTCCGGCGACCACGTCGGCCTCGCCTTCAACGGCGAGTACGCCCGCATCGGCGTCTTCCTCAAGCAGGCGGGCGGCGGCCTGGTCAGCGACGACGGCACCAAGGCCATCGCCAACGACGACAAGAGCGTCGCCGGCCTGCAGGAGGTCAAGGACCTGCTCGACACCGGCACCGTCAAGTACGCGTCCGACCTCGGCACCGGCTGGGGCGGCGAGGCCTTCGGCTCGAAGAAGGCCGCGATGACCATCGAGGGCAACTGGATCACCGGCGGCCTGTCCAAGGACTACCCGGACGTCAAGTACAAGGTCGTGCCGCTGCCCGAAGGCCCTGCCGGCAAGGGCACCATGCACTTCACCAACGGCTGGGGCATCGCCGCCGACAGCAAGAACCAGAAGGGCGCCGTCAGCCTGGTCGAGTACCTCACCAGCGACGACGTGGTGATGGACTTCGCGAAGGCCTTCGGCATCATGCCCGCCACCAAGACGCTCGCCGACAAGTGGAAGAGCGAGTTCCCCGACCTCGGCGCCTTCATGGACGGTCTGGACTACTCCGTGACCGTGCCGACCGCCAAGGGCGCCGCCGACGTGATCACCGATCTCAACGCGCAGCTCGAGGGGCTCAAGGGCGGCGACGCCAAGTCGATCCTCGACAAGACGCAGACCAACCTCGAGGCCATCCTCAAGTAAACCGGCGCATCCGCAGCCGTTCCACGGCTGAACGCGCGTCCCGGGCGCCAGCCCGGAACGCGCTCCCCATCGCGGCGGCCGGCGCTCCCGGCCGCCGCACCATGGAATAGCCTGCATCACAACGAAGGAGTCGTAGCATGTCCTCATCGCAGAAGGCGTCGGAACCGCGCCGGACCGGTGCGAGGAAAACCGAGCGCCAGCGCATCGACCGCAAGGGTCAGGAGGTCTCCGGCTGGCTGTTCTGCCTGCCGATGATCCTCATCCTCGGCGTGTTCATGTTCATCCCGATCGTCATGGCGCTGTGGGTGAGCGTGTCGAACTGGAGCGGGCGCGGCACTCCGTTCGGTGCGAACGTCGACTTCGTGGGGCTCAAGAACTACACCGACGTGCTCACCACGCCGGGTCTTGCCCAGAGCGACTTCGGCACGGCGCTGCGCAACAACGCGTGGTACACGCTGCTGGTGGTGCCGCTGCAGACGCTGCTGTCCCTCGTGCTCGCCGTGATGCTCAACCGCAAGATCCTCAAGGCGCGCGGCTTCTTCCGCACGGCGTTCTACTTCCCGTCGGTCACCAGCTCGGTGGCGATCACCGTGCTGTGGCTGTTCCTGTTCAACGCGGCCGGCCCCATCAACGCGATGCTCAAGTGGTTCGGCGTCAACGGCCCGAACTGGTTCAACGACCCGCGCGGCATCGTCCACATCCTGCTTTCGGCGTTGGGCGTCAAGAACGGCCCCGCGGCGCTCACCGAGCACAGCTTCCTCGGCGTGAGCGCGTGGGACTGGCTGTCCGGCCCGTCGGTGGCGATGTTCGCCATCATCCTCATGGTCGTCTTCACCACCTCCGGCACGTTCATGCTCATGTTCGTCGCCGCGCTGCAGAGCATCGGCGAAGCCACCGAGGAGGCGGCGATCATGGACGGCGCCTCCCCGTGGCAGCGCATGTGGAAGGTCACCGTGCCGCAGCTCAAGCCGACGATCTTCACCGTCGTCACGCTGGGCATCATCGGCACCTGGCAGGTGTTCGACCAGATCTACACCGGTACGCAGGGCGGCCCGGCGAAGACCACGCTGACCACCGCCTACCTGTCGTACAGCGCGGCGTTCAACAGCCAGGAATGGGGGCGCGGCGCGGCCATCTCCTTCATCCTGTTCGTCATCATCATCGTGATGACGTGGATCCAGCGCTGGGTGATGAGGGACAAGAAGATGTCCCGCCGTCGCCGCGCCGACTACGAGGCCATGAAGGCCGAGGCCCGCTCCCTGCACCGCGACGAGCTCGCGGCGCTCAGGGTCGGGCGCCCGGCGCAGGCCCGGGCCGAGGCCGCCTCGGCAGGCGGTACAGCAGACGACGCAGCAGAAAGGGGAATCTGACATGAGCAACGCGATATCCGGCACGCCGCATTCCAACCGCAACGAATCGGGGATCAAGCGTATCCTCCACAGCGGCATCATCCTGTACGTCATCCTGATCGCGCTGGCGCTGGTCTACATCATGCCGTTCGTCATCCAGATCGCCACCTCGTTCAAGACCGACGCCGACGCCACCGCCAACCCGGTGTCGCTGGTGCCGGAGATCTGGACGACCGCCGCCTACAAGAAGCTGTTCCTGAACTCGGACTTCCCGGTATGGTTCAAGAACTCGTTCATCGTGACGATCGTGGTGACCGTCGGGCGCGTGTTCTTCGACTCGCTGGCCGGCTATGCGCTCGCGCGCATCGACTTCCGAGGCCGCAACGTCATCTTCAGCATGCTGCTGGCGGTGATGAGCGTGCCGATGGTGGTGCTGCTCATCCCCAAGTTCCTCATCATCAAGAGCCTGGGCATCTACGACAGCTACGCTGGCATGATCCTGCCGCTGCTCATCGACGCGGCCGGCGTGTTCATCATGAAGAACTTCTTCGAGTCGATCCCGCGCTCCGTGGAGGAGCAGGCGATGATCGACCGCGCCGGCACCTTCCGCATCTTCTGGTCGATCGTGCTGCCGATGGCGCGCCCCGCGATCGTGACGATCTCCATCCTCTCGTTCCAGGGGTCGTGGAACGAGCTGTCGCACTTCATCGTCTCGACCCAGTCGTCGGCGCTCACCACCCTGACCAAGGGCGTCGCCTCGCTTGCCAGCGGCCAGCTGTCCGCCGGCAACCAGTACCCGGTCAAGCTCGCCGCCGCGGTGGTCATGACCATCCCCGTCGCCGTGCTGTTCTTCATCTTCCAGAAGCAGATCATGAACAGCTCGGAGGGCTCGGTCAAGGAGTAGCGGACCGGCGCAGGCGATCAGCATCGACCGATCGGCACCAGTCGATCGGTACCATTCATCAACTCATCACTGGAGACATTTATGACCAACACCACTGAGCAGGTACGACAGCCTTGGATGCACGACATGAAGCCGCTTGTCGTGGCCCCGGCCCAGCTGTGGAGCGATGCCGACGGCGCGGTCGACGCCCGTGAACCGCACGCCGGAGCGGCCAGCATCGCGGGATTCTACGTGGGCGACACGCGCCTGATCTCGCGCATCGTGCCGGCCGTGAACGGCGAGACGCCGACCGCGCTTGCCTGGCATTCGCCGGGCACGGGCCGCAGCGTGACCTCGATGGTCGCCCGCAATATCGACGGCCCGACCGTCGACCCGCAGATCCGCGTCGACGAGCGCCGTGAACTGGCCCCCGACGCGCTGGCGGAACGGTTCGTGCTGCGCAGCAACCTCGACGTCGACCGTGAGATCGAATTCTCCGTAAGGCTGCGCTTCGACATGGCCTCGATGCAGGAGGTCAAGGGCGGTGCGCCGTCCGCCGCGGCCCGCGACGGCAAGGTGTCGGTGGCGCTGGAGGAGGGCGGGCGCGTGGCCCGGGCCTCGTACGGCGATCTGGTTGTGGCCGTCGCCCCGACTCAGGCCGATGGCGCGCAGGGTGATGAACCGGCGTCGATCAGCGTGGACGGGCTGGAGATCGGCGTGGTTTGGCGCCTGAGCGTGCCAGCCCGCGGAACCGCCGACGCCGGCGTGCACATCGCGGTCAGCGCGCCGCGCAACGCAGTCTCGGCGGCGCATGCCGACTGCCCGTGGGCCAACGTGCGCGTGGCGTCCGCCGATAATCGCGCGGCCGACTGGGTGAACGCCTCGCTGCGCGATCTCGACGGTCTTCGCATGTCGATTCCCGCCCTGCCGAACGACGAATTCCTTGCGGCCGGCGCGCCGTGGTTCTTCACGCTGTTCGGCCGCGACTCGTTGTGGGCCGCGCGGTTCATGCTGCCGCTGACCACGCGCACCGCCATGGGCACGCTGCGCACGCTGGCGCATTTCCAGGCCACCGCATCCGATCCGCAAACCAATGCCGATCCGGGCAAGATCATGCACGAGCTGCGCGCCGAGCCGCTGGTGCAGGCCGGCGCGTTCGACGACGGCACCGCGCTGCCGCCGCTGTACTACGGCACGATCGACGCCACCGAGCTGTGGATCATCCTGCTGGCCGAGGCGGCGCGTTGGGGTGCGCCCGAGAGCGAGGTGCGCGCGCTGCTGCCGAACCTCGAGGCCGCGATGGCGTGGATGCGCGACTGGGGCGATTGCGACGGCGACGGTTTCCTCGAGTACATCGACCGTACCGGCCACGGCCTGAGCAATCAGGGCTGGAAGGATTCCGGAGACTCGGTGCGCTGGAATGACGGGCGCATCGCCGAAGGGCCGATCGCGCTGTGCGAAGTGCAAGGGTACGCGTACCAGGCGGCGGTGCTCGGCGCGGATCTGCTCGAGCGGTTCGGCCGGCCCGGAGCCGGGGAATGGCGCGAATGGGCCGCCCGCCTCAAGACGCGTTTCAACGAGGCGTTCTGGGTGAACGACGGGCAGGGGCGCTATCCGGCGATCGCGCTGGACGTCAACAAGAAGCCGGTCGACTCGCTGACCAGCAACATCGGCCATCTGCTCGGCACCGGCATCCTCGACGAGGACGGCGTGCACGATGTGGTGGCGCGCCTGAGCGGCGACGACATGCTCAGCGGCTACGGCGTGCGCACGATGAGCTCGCTGGCCGGCGGGTACTGGCCGCAGAGCTATCACTGCGGTTCGGTGTGGGCGCACGACAGCGCGATCGTGATGAACGGCCTGCGCGCCGAGGGCTATGTCGACGAGGCGCTGCGCGTCGCCGAGGGACTGGTGGCCGCCGCTGCTTCGTTCGGCTATCAGATCCCCGAATTGTATTCGGGCGACCCGGCCGTGGACGCCGACGGCGTGGCTGCCGGAGGCCCGGCCGCCTATCCCGCGGCCTGCCACCCGCAGGCCTGGTCGGCCGCCTCGTCGGTGTGCGTGCTGGCGCTGCTGCTCGGATTGGAGCCGGATGTCGGGGCCGGGGCGGATGCTCCGGTTGATTCCCCGCTGGCGCGGGGGCTGCGGCTGGAGCGCTGAGCGCTCTTTCGGCGAGAGGGCGCTGCCACCTCGTGGACGCGGTCTCTCGCCGTGGAACCTTTGGCGAGAGGGCGCCGCCGGTCGTTGGCGGCAATCTCTCGCCAGTGAGCTTCTTGGGAGGAGCTTTGCGCCGGAAGGTGGCGTGACTGTCTCTCTGATGGCCGTGGGCGAGCGGTTTCTTCCGATTGGTGGCAGTGCTGTTCCGTTGAATGCCTTCTAGCGAGAGGTTGCTGCCGGAGCGTGGCGGATTCTCCCGATAGGAGCCATAGGCGAGAGATCCCCGCCAGTCGCCGGCAGCGGTATCTCGCCTACGATGCCCTCCGCTGGAGAGCGCTTCCGGTTACCGGCAATGACCTCTCGCGCGAATCGGGAAAAACCGTTCCGAAACCGGGGAAGAGAAACGGGTCAAAGAGCCGTTGCCGGCTGAAACCGCCCCGGATCGCAAAAGCCTCCCGGCGGAAGTGCGCCGGGAGGCTTTTTGTTTTGGCCGTGTTCGGTGAGGTCTTGGCTCACTTCGCGGCGTGCTTCGCGGGCGCGTCCGCGGCCGGCTTCTTCTTGCCGAACTTGGCCTTGAGCAGGCCGACGATGGTCGGCACGAGCGAGACGGCCAGAATCAGCACGATCACGAGTTCGAAATGCTTCTGCACGGCCGGGATGTTGCCGAAGAAGTAGCCGAGGAACGTGAACAGCGAGGACCAGACCAGTCCGCCCAGCACGCTGAACGGGGCGAAACGGGCCCAACGCATGCCCGAGATGCCGGAGATGAACGGCATGAACGTGCGGATGAACGGGAAGAAGCGGCCGAGGAACACGGCGAGCGGTCCCCATTTCTCGATCATCTTCTCGGTCTGGGCGATGCGCTCGGGCGTCATGGCCTTGACCTTGCCGGACTGGATGATGCGGCGGCCGAAGAAGTGCCCGATGAAGTAGTTGCACTGGTCGCCGACGATCGGGGCGAGCCAGACCACCGGCAGCAGCACCATGAGGGGCAGCGCCACCTTGCCGGTCGTGGCGTCAGGCGCGGCGAAGACGCCGGCTGCGAACAGCAGCGAGTCGCCGGGCAGGAACGGGAAGAAGACCACGCCTGTCTCGATGAAGACGATCAGGAAGATGAAGCCGAGCGTAGGCGCCACGCCCATGGCGATCCATCCGGCGATCGCGGCGCGCGGATCTTTCAGCAGTTCAACGATAAAGTTCACGAAACCCATGGAAATCCCGTCAGTAGTGGATTAATGGTCAATGCTCAAACGACACACACCATACCAGCTGGCCTCTAAGAACGGGATGGGCGCCACGGGAGGTCGCCGCGGGTCGCGGCCGTTCGCGTCTTACGCGAGGGTGCGTCGAAGCCAGTCGAGCGCCAGCCGCGGCCATACCTGGATGCACTCGACGGTGTTGGCCACCTTGCCCTCCCAAGCGGTTTCCACGGTGCCGAGCGCGAGACCGTGGGCGCCCTCGGGGAACAGATGCGCCTCGATGGGCACCCCGGCGGCCTTGCACGCCTGGATGAGCATCAGGGTGTTCTCCACCGGCACGGCTTGGTCCGTCACCGTATGCCAGGCGAAGACGGGCGGGGTCTTCCCGTCGATGTGCTTTTCGATCGACAGGGCGTCCAGCCAAGCCGGATCACCGGAACGGTCGGGGCCAAGCACCGCGTCGAAGCTGCCGCGGTGAGCGAACGGGCCGGAGGTGATGACCGGGTAGGAGAGCATCAGGGCATTCGGGCGTACCGCATCCGGGTCGTAACCGTGCTCGCGCAGGGTATCGTCCCCTGCCGTCGTGGCGAGGTTGGCGGCCAGATGGCCGCCGGCCGAGAACCCGCTCACGGCGATCCGGTCCGGGTCCACATGCCATGCGTCGGCATGCGCGCGGATCAGCCGCATGGCCTCGGCGGCTTCCAGCAGGGCGGTCGGGTACCGGCTCGGCTGGCACGAGTAGCGCAGGATGAACGCGTTGTACCCGGCGCCCACGAATTTGAGCGCGATCGGCTCGGCCTCGCGGTCGGAGGTCATCACATAGCCCCCTCCGGGGATCACCAGCACGGTCGGCCGGTGACGATTCGGGTCGACTTCATCGCTGTTGTCGATCGCATATCCGATGAATCGGGCCTCGCTGCCGTCGATACCGGTGATGGTCTGGTCAATGTACTGCATGTTCGATCCTTCTGCGGGCGCCATGTTGGGGATATGGGACATCGCAGGGGCGCCCTTTGCTCCGAATATCTACTGTACTCGTCAGGCGCATATTCCATGCGGCTTCCCGCCCGAATGCAGTGATTTCGCACCTCGATGCGGCAAAAAGCCGAGTTGTCGGTGCGAGTACCCGTTGCGAACGGCGTTTTGAACGTTACAATCTGGCGTTATGGGCAAAAACAACCGGTTTCACTACGAGCCGGCGCACCGACAACTCGGCATTGCTGGACTATTCCCGGGTCTCTGACGCCATATCGCCTTCGCAGCTTTCGCGCAGCAGCACGGTGACCGGCAGCTCGATGGCGATGGGTGGGGCCGTGGGATTCTCGATTCGCTGCGCCAGCACGGATACGGCGGCACGGCCCAGATCGAGCATGGGCTGGCGCACGGTGGTCAGGCGCGGGACGACGCTGGTCGTCTCCTTGATGTCGTCGAAACCGGTGACGATCACATCGTCGGGAATGGCGATGCCCGCCTCGTTCAACGCCTGGATCGCGCCGAGCGCCATCTGGTCGTTGGCGCAGACCAGCGCGCGGGGCAAGCGGCGGCGCTTGATAAGGTCGGCGGTGATGTCGTGGGCCAGGTGACTGCGGAACTGCCCGCGGTAGATGGGCGCCGTGGCCGGGTTGATGCCGTGGAAGGACAGCGCCTCCTGGAATCCCTCATAGCGCTTGTGATTGTCCGGGGAGTCGTCGGGACCGGCGATGTAGGCGAAGGAATCGACATGGTGGGCGTCGATAAGGTGATTGACCAGGGCCTTCATGCCCTTGCGGTTGCTGACCCGCACCAGATCGGCGTTCGGCAGGTCGTCCTGCGGCGCGTTCGCCACCATGACCACGGGGATGCGCCGGCGCAGGAAAGCGAGCGTCGCATCCGGGATGCTGCGCGCCAGCACCACCATGCCGTCGACCTTGCCGGCCATGTCGGAGACGAGCGCCGTGATGTCCTCCTCGCTGTGGCCGAGCCCGATGTTGATGAGCAGGGAGCGCCCTTGGTGCCACGCCTCGATCTCGCTGCCGCGCAGCACCTCGTCGAAGTAGAGGCGGTCGGGCTGGGGGAGCACGGAACCCTCGGCGGGCGGGTCGGGGCGAAGCAGCGCCTCATCCTTGGTGGAAGGCGTGAAGTCGCGCAATTGCTCCACGGCGTCGAAGCCGGGCAGGAACATGCCGATGACCCCGGTTTTCTGCGTGGCCAGCCCTTGCGCGCTGCCGCTGGGCACATAGCCGAGGATGCGGATGGCGTCCTGCACGGCGTCGCGCGTGGCGGGCCGAACGGTTTCCGGAGTGCGTAGTACGCGGGAGACGGTCGCGATGGACACCTTCGCCTGCTTCGCGACGTCGTATACGGTAGGCCTTTTTGCCACAGTGCACGACCTTTCTTACATTTGTTTTCATTCAGTTCTTACATATATTGTGCATCATGGCGCATGTGAAACACGCCGATGAAAGCGCTATAGTCCATTTCGACACGCCGAATACAGTAGTTATTTCTGTTGAAAAATAAGACTTTACAATACTTTTTCGAATCCGATTCAGGCAATATTTGCATTTGTTCATGTAAGCGCATACACTATGAAACCGTTAGAGGTCATTCACGTCTCTGACAATTCACGAAGCGCGTGGACGCCTTCGTGGAATTCATGTCAGTGAAGACAGGGAGGAATCGATGAACATCAAACAACGGCTGACACGGCTGTGCGCGGCGGTGGTCGCGGCCGTCACGCTGGTCGGCGTCGCGGCCTGCGGCGGCACCAACAACGGCGGTGGTTCCACCGCCTCGTCGGGCGACACGATTCTGTTCGGTGGCGATGCCGGCAGCCCGACCTTCGTGCGTAACTTCAACCCCTTCTCGACGTCTAAGCGACAGGGCATCAACTTCATGTACGAGCCGCTCGAGGTCATCAACGCCATCGACGGCACGCTGACCCCGTTCCTGGCCACGGGCCACAAGATCGTGGACGCCAAGACCGTGAACTTCACCATCCGCGAAGGCGTCAAGTGGCAGGACGGCAAGGACCTCACCCCGGCCGACGTCACCTTCACCTTCGATCTGATCAAGAAGAACGCCGCGCTCGACACGCTCGGCGTGTGGCAGCACATCGACTCGATCGAGACCAGCGGCAACGACGTCGTCTTCCACCTCAAGAGCGACGACGTGCCGGGCGCGACGGTGATCGCCCAGCAGCTCATCGTGCCCGAGCACATCTGGAAGGACGTCAAGGACCCGGTCAAGTGGACCAACGAGAACCCCGTCGGCTCCGGCCCCTACCGGCTCGACCAGTTCACCCCCAACCAGTACACGCTGAAGAAGAACCAGACTTACTGGCAGAAGGACAAGGTCGCCGCGGAGAAGATCGTGCTCCCGGCTTCGAACAAGCAGCTCGACCTGGTCAACAAGGGCTATGACTGGGCTTACTCCTACATGAACAACGTCGACAAGACCTGGGCCGGGCAGAAGGACAAGTACAACGTGTACTGGTTCCCGCCGGGAGGCACCGTCTCGCTGTTCCCGAACCTGACCAAGGCTCCGTTCAACGACGTGAACTTCCGCAAGGGCCTGAGCTACGCGCTTGACCGCGAGAAGATCGCCAAGGACGCCGAGGAAGGCTACGTCGAAGGCGCCACGCAGACCGGTCTGCTGCTGCCGAACCAGGAGAAGTGGGTCAACTCCTCCATCGAGAACGACGGCAAGATCTCCCAGGACTCCGACAAGGCGCTCGAGTACTTCGCCAAGGCCGGTTACACCAAGAGCGGCGACAAGCTCGTCGACGCCTCCGGCAAGCAGCTCGAGCTCAACATCACCGTGCCGAACGGCTACACCGACTGGCTGCGCGGCGTGCAGACCATGCAGTCGCAGCTCACCAAGCTCGGTATCTCGGTCAAGCTCACCCAGCCTCAGCCGGCCGCCTACACGCAAGCCCAGAACAACGGCGACTTCGATCTGATCATCTCGTCCTTCGGCGGGTCGGGCAACATCTTCCAGGATTACAACAACCTGCTCAACTCCGAGTTCGCGCTGCCCGTCGGCCAGTCCACCAGCGCCAACTTCGAGCGCTACTCGAACGATGCGACCGACGCGCTGCTCGCCCAGCTCAAGTCGGCCACCGACGACGCCGCGCAGAAGAAGATCGTCGACCAGCTCCAGCAGGTGGTCTACGACGAGGTTCCGGTGATCGGCTTGTTCTACGGCGGCCTGTGGGGCCTGTTCAGCAACAAGAACTTCACCGGCTGGCCCAGCGCCGACAACCCGTACGCGCCGCCGACCACCTGGACCCAGGCGATGCTGCTGGTCGTGACGAACATCAAAAAGGCCGAGCACTGAGTTCGGCGCAGACGGGATGGGCGCCGCGTCGCGCCCTCCCGCCCCCGCCCGCATACCGTTGCATCCGGTTTCCCGAATGCGCGCCGCGAAAGGTTATCCATGCGTTACTTCCTAGGCAAAATAGGGCTGTTCCTGCTCACGCTGTGGGCGGCGATCACGGTCAACTTCATACTCCCGAGAATGATGCCGGGCTCGCCGGCCGACGCCGCCATCGCCAAGCTGGCGCAGAACGGGCCGGTCACCCCGGAGATGCGTTCGGCGATCGAGGCGCAGCTGGGCGTGCCCCAGGGCAATGTGTTCCAGCAGTACCTTCAGTACCTGAACAATGTCATCCATTTCGACTTCGGCGTCTCGTACAGCAACTTCCCGCAGAACGTCTCCGATCTGATCGCGGCGGCGCTGCCGTGGACGCTCACGCTGGTCGGTATGGTCACGATCCTGTCGTTCCTCATCGGCACGGTGCTCGGCGCGGTCGCCGCATGGAAGCGCGGCACCGCCGTCGACACCACCGCCAGCGTCGGAAGCTCGTTCCTCTCCGCATTCCCGCCGTTCTGGATCGCGTTGCTGCTGCTGTACTTCCTCGGCTACGTGGGAGGCGTCTTCCCGACGTCCGGAGCCTATTCGGCGACCGCCATGCCCTCCTTCGACGGGGCGTTCTTCGCGGACGCGGTCTACCACGCGATTCTGCCCGGCCTGACGATCCTCATCACCTCTCTCGGCGGCTGGATCATGGGCATGCGCAACACGATGATCAGCACGCTCGGCGACGACTACGTGACCTTCGCCGAGGCCAACGGCCTCAAGCAGCATACGGTGATGCTGCGCTACGCAGCCCGCAACGCGCTGCTTCCCAACCTCACCTCCTTCGGCTTGGTGCTCGGCGGCGTGGTCGGCGGGTCCCTGCTGGTCGAGCAGGTGTTCAATTACCCGGGTGTCGGCCTGCTGCTTTTCCAGGCCGTGACGAATCAGGACTATCCGCTGATGCAGGCGCTGTTCCTCATGATCACGACCAGCGTGCTCGTGGCGAACTTCATCGTCGACATGCTTTACGGCGTGCTTGACCCGAGAACCAGAAGGTGAATGCGATGGCTACCGAAACAATGTCGACGCAATCGTCGGCGCAACAGCAGGGCGGGAAGAAGAACGCCCCCGACTCCGTCAACGACAGCGCGCTCATGCGTGCGCTGCGTCTGGTCGGCCGCAGCTTCGCGACGGTATGGTCGGTGCCGAAGGCCCGTTTTGGCCTGATTCTGTTGGGGCTGATCATCCTGATGGCGATCTTCGCGCCGCTGCTCAGCCCCTATGACCCGAAAGCCAGCGATTTCGAGGCCAGCCTCGGCCCGAATGCCGAACACTGGCTCGGCACCACCGGCAACGGGCAGGACGTGCTTTCCCAACTGATCTGGGGATCGCGCATCTCGGTGTTCGTCGCGCTGTGCGCAGGCCTGCTCTCCACCGCCATCGCCGTGATCGTCGGCTTGAGCTGGGGCTACATCCGCTCCTTTGCCGGCGAGTTCGTGGGATTCATCGTCAACCTGTTCCTGGTGATCCCGTCGCTGCCGCTGATGATCGTCGTGGCGGCCTACCTGCAGAACGGCGGCCTCGGCGTGATCATCCTCGTGGTGGTGCTGACCGGTTGGGCGTGGGGCTCGCGCGTGCTGCGCAGCCAGACGCAGACGCTGCGGTCGCGCGACTTCGTCACCGCGGCGGCGTTCAGCGGCGACAGCTCGGCGAGGATCATCTTCCACGAGATCTTCCCGAACATGCTCTCGCTGATCATCAACAACTTCTTCGGCGCCGCGACTGCCGCGGCCCTCGCCGAAGCCGGCTTGGAATTCCTCGGTCTCGGCGACTCGACGACCGTCAGCTGGGGCACGATGCTCTACTGGGCGCAGAACAACAACGTGCTGCTCACCGGACAGTGGGTGCTGCTGTTCGCCCCGGGCTTGATGATCGCGCTGCTGGCCGTGTCCATGACATTCATCAATTTCGGCGTCGATCGCCTGAGCAACCCGCGCCTGCGTGAAGGGAACTGAAGATGAGCCTGCTGAAAGTCAACGACCTGTCCATCGAGTACGACGTTCCGGGCACCGAGCCGGTCAAGGCCGTGCACCATGTGAACTTCGAGCTGGAGCAGGGCGAGTTCGTCGGTCTGGTCGGCGAATCCGGCTCCGGCAAGTCGACGCTCGGCTTTGCGCTGACTCGTCTGTCGAAGCCGCCGGCACGCATCAGCGGCGGTCAGGTGCTGTTCAATGGCAAGGACATCACCACGCTGAGCGACGAGGAGCTGCGCGTGCAGCGTCAGGGAGGCTTCGCGATGGTGCTGCAGTCCGGCATGAACGCGCTGAACCCCGTGCGCACGATCCGCAACCACTTCATGGATATCTTCAAGGCGCACGGCCATGTGGCCAAGGACAAGCGCGAAGGGCGCGCCCTCGAGCTGATCCGCAAGGTCGGCCTGCCCGACCGCACGCTCGAGCGCTACCCCGGCGAGCTGTCCGGCGGCATGCGCCAGCGCGTGGCCATTGCCCTGGCTCTGTCGCTGGATCCCAAACTCATGGTGTTCGACGAGCCGACCACGGCCCTCGACGTGCTCGTGCAGCACGAGGTGATGAACACGATCCGCGAGCTGCAGGCATCCGAAGGCTTCACCGCGATCCTGATCAGCCACGATCTGGGCATCGTGCTCGAATCGACGACCCGCGTCATGGTCATGCACAACGGCGTGATCGTCGAGGATGCGCCAAGCGGCCAGATCCTGCGCGCTCCCAAGGACGACTATACGAAGATGCTGCTGAGTCACTACGGCGATCCGCGTGCGGAACGGGTGTCGGTGCCGGGGCTCGACCGCAAGGGCACCTATGATCCGAACGCCACGCCTACCGAGGCGGATAAGGCGATGACCCTGACGGTCACCGGCGTCTCGAAGGTGTACAAGGGCCGCAAGCGCGGCGACAAACCGGTCACGGCCACCAACAACGTCTCCTTCACGCTGCATCCGGGTGAATCGCTGGCTCTTGTCGGCGCCTCCGGCTCGGGCAAGTCGACGATCGCGAAGATGATCACCGGCATCGAGCAGCCCACCAAGGGCGAGATCAGCTTGGGGGACAAGCGTATCGACCGGATGAAGAGCAAGCGCGACCTGCGTGACCTGCACGCCGACATCCAGATGGTGTTCCAGGATCCGTACGCGGCTTTGAACCCCCTGCACACCGTCGAATACACGCTGATGCGCCCGATCCTCAACTACACGGATCTGCGCGGGGCGGCGGCCCGCAACCGGATGCTCGAGCTGTTGGAAACCGTGGGACTGACCCCGGTCGAGCAATTCGCCGCCAAGCTGCCGCACCAGCTGTCGGGCGGGCAGCGCCAGCGCGTGGTCATCGCCCGTGCACTGGCCTCCAACCCGAAGGTGCTGATCGCCGACGAACCGGTGTCGATGCTCGACATGACGCTGCGCGCCGGAGTGCTCGCGTTGCTTGACGACCTGCGCGTGCGGCTCAACGTATCGATGCTCTACATCACGCACGATCTGCTGAGCGCCCGTCTGATCACCGACCGCATCATGGTGCTCAACCAGGGCACGGTCGTGGAACGCGGCGACACCGCCCGGGTGCTGCAGCATCCGCACGACGACTATACGATCCGTCTGCTCAACGCGATTCCGAAGCTCGAGACAAGGAGCGACGACCATGCCGCAGTCCACGCCTGACGGACCGTCCTGCACGGCGGTGCGTGCCGGACGTCGTTTCGGATCGTTGCCCCGGCCTCGCGGCATCGACGATCTCGTCATCGAAGCGCCGGTCGGCCCGCTGACCGCGCTGCGCGCGCGGCCGGAGGCCGGTGAGGCCCTCGGCGTGGCGCTGCTGATTCCCGGTTTCACCGGCTGCAAGGAGGACTTCTACGACCTCATGCCGCTGTTGGCCGGGCGCGGCTGGGACGTATGGGCGTTCTCGCAGCGCGGTCAGGCCGATTCGGTGGCGCCGCAGGGCGTCGAGGCCTACCACCGTGCGCATACCGCGCAGGACGCGCTGGATGTCGCCCGCATCATCCTGCAGGCCACCGGCGCCGACCAGCTGCATCTGCTCGGCCACAGCTTCGGGGGAGTCACCGCCCAAGCCGCGCTGCTGGCCGATCCTCATCCGTTCCGATCGCTGACCCTACTGGATTCGGGGCCGCATGGCTGGCCCGGCCGCCACGCGGATATCCGCGAGCATCTTGCGGAGCATCCGAATCTGGACTTGTGGAGCATCGACAACCTCGACAGGGCGCAGGTTCCCGACAGCGAACTCTCCACGCTGGAGCGGTTCCTGCGCGAACGGTCGAGGGCCACGAGCCGTGATCAGCTGATCGGAACGCTTGACCAGCTGGAAAGCGCCGAGGACCACAGCTTCGAGATCCGCGATACGGGCGTGCCCGTACTGGTGGCCCATGGGGCGCACGACGTCTATTCGTGGCCGCAGACATGGCTGCACCGCATGGCGCGCATCATCGACGCGCGGCTTGAGATCATCCCCGATGCCGCGCATTGCCCCAACGGCGAGAATCCGGCCGCCACGGCGCGTGTGCTCGACGATTTCTGGACCAGCCAGAATGACCCGGCAACCCGGCGCCGGACGGTGTTCGAGGACCGGCCAACCGAAAGCATCGAGCCGGCGGCATAGCGGCCATACCCACGGGCGGCCGCGCCGCGCGTGCGGCCCGGCTCCCGTAACTGTGCCAATTGTCCGGCCATTCGCCGAACGATTGCCATTCGATCGTCCGTTCGCGGCAGCGAACCACACACAAGAAAGCGAAAAAACATCATGTCCAACGCTGCAGACGCTCCCGCCTTCTCTGCGTGGAGCAATTGGAAGCAAGGCTCCGACCGGTCGGTCGCCGTTGGCGCCGGCGAGCTGAGCATCCGCATCGGCGCATGCGGCGATCTGCTCGGTGTACGTGCCGGTGACATCCAGATCTCGCAGTACCGCCCCGGTCCCAATGACCCCGGCATCAGCGGGTTGTGGCTGCGCCGCCGCCAAGGCTCGCATATCGACGCGGTGCCGCTGCTCGGCGTGCGCTCGTCGTCGAGATTCGCGATCGAACGCGGCGTCGCGACATGGCGCGGATCGGCGCTCGGCGTCGTCTGGACCGTGTCGCTGCATGTCTCCGGCGATGGGAGCGCTTGGGCGTGGCGCGTGGCGGTGACCCCCGGCGATCCGTCGGCGGCGGCCGGAACCTGGGATGTGGCCAGCGCTCAGGATGTGGCATTGGCTCCGATCGAACAGGCCATGTCCAGCGAGCCGTACATCTCCCAGTACGTGGCCTACCATGCCCAGGACGTCGATGGCTTCGGCCGCGTGCTTGCCGCCCGTCAGGGCATGGCGTGCGCGCCGCGGATGCCCATGCTCGTCGCCGCGTTCGCCGAGGGGGCGCGCGCCCACTTGACCGACGGTTTCGATTTCTATGGCCGTGAGGCGCGTATGGGCGGCGAGCCGGCCGCGCTGCGCAGCGCCGATTGGAACGGCGGCAGGACCAATCAATACGAGTTCGGCATGGCCTGTCTGCTGTCCGCGCCGCAGACGATCGCGGACGCCTCGGATACGTTGGTGTTCACGCAAGTCAATCTGTTCGACGGCGATTACCGCGGCGAGATGGCGGACGGTTGTGCGCGCATCGGCGAGACGGTGGATCTCTTTGCCGACGCCGTGGAGGCCGGCGGTCCCGACGTGTCAGAGGTCTCCGGCACCCCCTGCCTGCATGACCGCGCCTCGCTGCTGGCCACCGCCTCCATGCTGAACGGCCGGCCCATGGAAGACGATGCGTTCCTGGCACTGGGCGGCGGAGAGGCCTCCGACATCGAGACCGCTTCCGACGGCACCGTGCTTTCGTATTTCGGCCGCAACGCCCGCCATGTCGTTTCGCAGGCCAAGGAAATGGTCGTGGACCGTTCCCACGGGCAGATCCTGCTGGCCAACGGTTCCACCGCCCCCGCGCGTCCCGTCATGGCCGCCACCACGTATGCGCCTGGCGTGTTCGCCTCGCATATCGTGCTCGGCAACACCAACATGAATCGTCTGGTCTCCGTACACCGCACCAGCCTCAACCTGCTGCGTTCGCAGGGTGTGCGCCTGCTTGTACGGATCGACGGCGAATGGCGTCTGCTCGGCGTGCCCTCCGCCTATGTCATGGATCTGGGCGGCTCGGCATGGATCTATCAGTTGGATTCCGGCGTGATCCGTGTCGAAACCGTTGCCTCGGCAAGCCGGAACGTCATCGGGCTGCATGTCGTCTCGGACGCGGCGATCGATGTCATCGTTACCGTCGACATCGAATCGCCCGAGCAGTGGGATGCCTTCGTTTCCGCCGAAACGCCGGAATCCGGCGCCGGCGTGGTATTCGCCCCTGCCGCGGGTTCTCCGGCCGCGGCGCATTGCCCGAACCTGCGGTACGTATTCGCGTCGGACCGGGGCACGCCATCCGACGACGCTCCGCTGTTCGCGGGCCACGCCCACGGCAGTGCGGTGATCACGTTTGCGGCCGAGGGGGTGCGCGAGTTGCGCGTGGCTGCCGCCGCCAGCGACAATGGGGTCTCGCAGGCCTCCGAGCTCGCCGCATCGGCGTTGGGAGTGCGCGGGGCGGTCGACGGCGGTGGTATCGATAGTGATACCGATGCCGTGCTTGCCGAGCACTATCGCATCATCAGCGCGTACGCCGATGATCTGCAGGTGCGCACCGATGGCCGTCTGGCGGAACTCAACCGCGTCGTGCCGTGGTTCGTGCAGAACGCTCTGGTGCATTTCCTGTCGCCTCACGGTCTGGAACAGTATTCCGGCGCGGCTTGGGGCACGCGTGACGTATGCCAGGGGCCGTTCGAGCTGGCGCTCGCCTTTGGCCATTTCGACACCGCGCGCGAGATCATCCTCGGCGTGCTGCGCCACCAGAATCCCGATGGTTCGCTGCCGCAGTGGTTCATGTTCGACGAGTACCGCGCGATGTACCAGCACGACTCGCACGGCGACATCCCGGTGTGGCCCCTCATGGCGGTCGGCGAATATCTGGAGGCCACCGGCGACACGTCGGTTCTCGGCGACACGGCGCCGTACTGGGATGAACCGAACGGCGACTACTCCGCCGAGTCGCATACCGTATGCGACCATCTGCTGTCCATCCTGTCGTACATCCGCGCCCACCGGGTGCCCGGCACCGAACTGTTTTCCTACGGGGAGGGCGATTGGGACGACACGCTGCAGCCGGCGCAGGCCTCGATGAAGAAGGAGATGGCCTCCACTTGGACGATCGCGCTGCTGTACCAGGCCACGCGGCGCCTGGGCGAACTGCTGCGCGGCAAGGATGGCTGCGAGGCCCTCGCGGACCAGTGCTCGAGCGAGGCCTCCACCATCCGCGGGGCGTTCACGAAAGACTTCATCTTCGACGACGTGCTTGCCGGATATGTTTCGTTCACTGATGAGGGGCCGAAGCCGGTGATCCATCCCGACGACACGCGTACGGGCATCACCTATCGCCTGATCCCGATGACCAGGTCGATCATCGCCGGGCTGCTGGATGACGAGGAGACCCGCCGCCATGAGGCCATCATCGACGAGCATCTGCACTATCCCGACGGCGTGCGCCTGATGAACCGCCCGGCCGCTTATCATGACGGCGTCACCACGGTGTTCAAGCGTGGCGAGCAGGCCGCGAACGTCGGCCGGGAGATCGGTCTGATGTACACGCATGCGCATATCCGCTACACCGAGGCGTTGGCGGCGCTGGGCCGCGACAGCGTGGCCGAGGAGCTGCTGCGCATCAGTCCGGTCGGCCAGTTCCGCCGTCTGTCGACCAGCGAACCGCGACAGCGCAACTGCTACTTCGCGTCATCCGATGCCGATTTCCCGACGCGCTACGATGCGGCGGGCCAGTGGGATCGGCTGCGCGCCGACGCAGCCGATCCGGTCGGCGTACGCGGCGGCTGGCGCGTCTACTCGTCCGGCCCCGGCATCTACCTGCGCCAGGTCATGCAGCATGTGTTCGGCCTGAGCGTCCACGCCGACGGCGTGGTCATCGACCCGCTGCTCGCCCTGCAGGACGATGGCACCGAGATCGCCGTGACGCTGTTCGGCAAACCGCGCACGATCCATTATCGCGTGGTCGAGGGAAGTCGGCCGGTGGCGGTCGAAGCCGATGGCAGGGCGATCGACGGGGAGCGGCTGGGGGGGCGGGAACGCCAAGGCGGGGGCGTCGGCCTTGT
>OAXB01000185.1_pt1 | contig 24370 bp, 15 predicted proteins | sample 1501541 | NCBI WGS metagenome assembly OAXB01 (sample SAMEA2580302, study PRJEB22360) | human gut metagenome | biome: human gut; feature: human-associated habitat; material: faeces | place: Denmark | collected 2008/2010
GAGGGTTCCAGGCGGCGCGCAGGCGGGGGTTTGACGGCAGCCGGCCCCCAGCCACTCGCGTCGAACAACGGATCGGAGAAGCCCTGTGGGAATCGATCGCCCCGCACATTCTCGGCCGGTGCCTGAAAATACTGCGTGCCGATCGACGCGCTCTCCGGCCAGACCTCGGCCGGGTCAGGCAGGGACAGCCACTCCGGACCGGTGCCATAATGCCCCATCGAACCGTCATCGAAGCACACGTCGAGCTGCGCCGCGAAACGGCGATCCTCCATCGCATAGGCGATCACGCCGATCGCGTTGACGCGGCCCGGGCGTAGCGCCGCCGTGACGTCATAGCCGTCGTAACGCGTCTCCCCGCCGATCGGGAAGGTCGGCCCGCATCCGACGAACCGGCCGTTGAGCCACATCCGGTACACGAACTGCCGGGCCGGGCCGGTGGACGACGCCGTGGCGTTGAGCGTGGCCCATCGGATCGGCTTCGCCGGCAGATCGATCACGCCGCGCAGCACCGCCCATCCGGCCGCGTTGCCCGCGTCCGACGGCCGGACAGCCCCATCCGCATCCGCCGCACGGACCGGTCCCCAGATGGCCGACGCGCTCCACACGCGCCCGGCACCGGTGCCGAACGTCACCGGCGTGGCCCAATCCCCCATCGTGCCATCGGCGTAGCGCCACCGCATCGACGCCCAATACCGCCGCGACGGCCGCATATCGACGGCGTTCAGCGGCACGCCATCCCATGCGTCGCCGTCGACCCATCCGCTGCTCCACACCGACCCGCGGCCGGCGAGCGCATCCTCGCGCGTCACATCCACGACGACGCGGTATGCGGCAGGATCGCCGGCAATGGTCTCCGCATCGTCCCGCCAGCGCAGCACCGGCACGGTTCCAGGCTCAAGATCCACCGGCGCACGCCGGTCATTGATTACAAGCACCACTCCACTCTCGCGCGATAGACGGACACCAGCGGCGGAAAACACACGCTAGTATCCTGCGTCGTAAGTTCGTGTACTATGTCTGGCTCCCCTCAGTCGGCTACGCCGACAGCTCCCCTCCGCGAGGGGAGCCAGAATTACTCAACGAATTAACGGCGCGGGATACTAGGGCACTAACGCCGGAGAGAACACGCTAGCGATTGCGCCGTTCCGCGCGTTCCTCCGCGCGCTCCGCACGATCCTGCGCGCGCTTCTTGCGCTTTTCCTCGACCGGCTCCAGCACGTGCACGTCCATACCGGGCAAGCGGCCGTACGAATAGATCGCCATCATCACGGCGAATACCGGCACGGTCAGGCCCAGCGCCACGCCGAGCCCAGGCCATGTGGAATACGCCCACGCCGTGATCAGCAGCAGCGCGATGATCATGACCGAGCACAGCGGGCGCGCGATCACCATGGAGATCGACGAGCGCACGACCCACATCGGCTTTTCGTCGAAATTGGCCCGCACGGCCCACGACACCAGCACGAACAGGCCGTACAGCACGTTGACCAGCAGCAACAGGCCGGACACCGCGTACCCGATGCTGCCCATGTCGTTCCAGTTGACCAGATAGTAGTCCCAGATCAGCAGGGCCCAGACCACGAACTGCGGCCATCCGAACAGGTTGGCGGGGCCCAGCTCGGCTTTCCAGGCACGGTGGAAGGTCACCCATGTCCGCGACACCGACCACGAACGGTCGTCCACGTCGATCAGCCAGGTGCGGAACGTGGTGTACAGGGCCGCGATCGAGGGGAAGAACCCGCCGACGACCAGCCCCATCACCGTATGCACGATAAAGGCGGCCTGCCCGACCATCAGCATGAGAATGATGCGGGCGAAGTATTCATAGCCAAGCGCGAAACGTCGCATTGCGGGACTCCTTCATGTCAGTGCCCTACCAGGGGCATGCCGGGCGTACGCCGATAATCCGGCTCCAAACCGCGAAGCGCCCGACCGCCTGCGCAGAATCCAACGCCTGCCGCACGGCGCGGCAAGCGAACCCACGTGTTCCAAAACCCCATCGTACCGTCGCCCGCTCAGGGGCGCACCCGGCGCGGATATCAATCACTCGCGGAACTTCAGGAAGGTGACGAATTCCCGCGCCCTGTCCGCGCTCTTGGTCACGTTGCTGAATCCGATGACCGCATCGGAGGGGAGCCCGTCGATGCCGGTCCAGGTGGCGGATTTGGACAGGTCGAGCCCGTACGCCTCGGCCGCATCGTCGGTCGGATCGCCGTTCTTGTCCACGAACGCGCCGGCGGCGCCCAGCTTGGACAACGCCTCACCGTGCTCGACCTGGTTCACCGAAGTTACGTAGTCACGACCGACCAGCGTGGCGAAAGTCGTCTTGTCCGCAACGATCATGTTGATCTGGCCAGCGGTGACCATGGCCATCATCTTCGCCGAGTCGTCCGAATAGGACCCTTCCGCGCTGATGATCAGATCCCCGGCGACGTCGACCAGGCGGTCGTCGCCGATGTTGCGGTCCTTGACGAATCGCTGCTTGAGCATGTCCAGCTGCTGCGAGTACCCGTTCATGTTGACGCCGACCACGCTCAGCTCCGGGTCAGGCGCCTTGAACACGATCGTGCACACCAGCGAGACGGCCACCGCCACGGCGACGATCACGGCGATGGTGCCGATCAGAAAATGCTGCACGCAGAAGGGCCACTTGTCGCGCGCGGGCAGTTCCCGGAACGTCGTCCACTTGGATTGCCGCGCGTACTGGTTGTGGCTGGCCAGCGTCGCGATGGCGTCCTTCTGCTCGTCGGTGAAGGCGTATTCCTTGCCTTCGCCTGACTCATTGCGGTCATCTGCCATATGCGCATCTCCTCATGACGCCGTCAGCGTGGTGCCGGCCAACGCCTGGCCGGGCTCGATCGGGCATAATCGATCAATGTAGACGAAGTATACTCACCGTGTCTTTGGGTATTCCGAACACAGCGAGCCGCACAAAACAACGTAACGACCCAATTACCTACAGCTACCTACAGCGCAGAGGGATTGGCCGCCTCAACCGACAGGCCCGTCAGAACCCCGGAGCCTTGGCGCACGGCACGGTCACACGGTGTTGTATAGCCGCTTGGGAAAGGCATCGCGGTATTGCCCCGGGGTGAGCCCCGTGCGCCGTTTGAAGACGCGCATGAAATACTTCGGGTCGTCGTAGCCGGATTCGCGGGCCACATCCGCCACCGGCGTCGTGGTGGTGCTCAGCAGTTCGCGCGCACGGTCGATGCGGTATTCGGTGACCTGCTCGACGATGCCGATGCCGAACACCCGCTTGTACATCGCGGTCAGATAGCTCGGCGAATAGTGAAAGCGCTCGGCCACGCCGGCCACGGTGATGTCGTCGAAGGCCTTGGCCATCAGCCACGCGCGGATGGCCAGCATGGGGCCAAGCCCCGATTCCCCGCCCTCAAGGACCAGACGCCCGTCGGCGTGGAATCCGGCGATGCCCGCGCCACCGCCCGGCCCGCCGCCGGAACCGCCCCGCAACGCGCCCGCGGCATACGCCTCGGCCCGCGCCTGCGCGCTGACCTCCAGCAGCACGCTGGTGGCGAAGTAGTCGCAGTACGCATTCGCATGCGGGCCGAACCGGGCGTACAGGTCGATCAGCTGGCCGCACAGCACGGAAAGACGGCCGGGATCGTCGGCCTTGCACCAGTGCGGCAGGACCAGGCAATGATCGTCCTGGGGGATGTCGCCGTCATCCACGGTCCTTGTCGGAGGCAGCAGCACATGCATCCAGTAGAACTCGAGGTCCTCGGTGATGATGCGCGTGCCCGCATGCTCCACGACCGGCGGCACCAGCGCGATCTCGTCATCGGCGATATCCAGCTCGCGGTCGCCGATGCGGATCGGCAGAATGCCGCGGCGCACGAACACCAACTCGAAGGAATCCATGGTGCGCCGCATATGGCGCCATCCCGGACCGGACACGAACTGCCCGATCGAGATGAAACTCACCGGCCCGTCCAGTCGGCATATCGTAGCGGTCATATCCACAAGGGTAATACGCCGTGGCGGCCCGAATTTCGCATGCTCGTACGCCTGCCGGTGCCCCAGGTGCGAGTTGTCGGTGCAAGGCCGCCGAGAGGCGACCGGAAAATGGCCGTTCCGAGGCCCCCAAAGCGGAGAAAAACCGCTTTCACTACTGACCCATGCACCGACAACTCGAGGCTACGCAACAATACGGCGCTACGCGCGTAGCCACACGGTCATCTCGTTCTCGCCGCGGTTGGCCCAGGCGAAGTACGGGATCAGCGTGGCGGTGACGGGCTCGCGGTCGGCCGGTGCGTACTCGCGGTACAGCGGGGAGACCACCGGCTCGTCCACGGTGTCGGCGGCGGGCTCGCGCCATGCGGGCACCTCCAGCTTGACCATGGGCCGCGTCACCTTGTCGACCTCGCCGAGGCCCTTCTCGTCCAGCCCCTTGGCTCCGGCGTGGAAGTCGAAGGGCACCACCTTGACGGCCTTCGGGTCGGCCGCGACCGCGGCGACGTCAGCGTGCAGCAGGTGCAGGTTCCCGCCGTTGTCGTGGCCTTCGGCGCAGAAGGTGATCGGGCCGCGCAGGAACGCCACCTTGTCGGTGTCCTCGCGCGCCAGCGGGTTGGCCGCCACCATGCGCACCGGCATCGGGAACGCGAAGCGCACGGTGTCGCCGTCGTTCCATTCGCCGGTGAAGTAGACGTAGCCGTCCTTCACCGTGCGCGAGATGCGGGCGTCCTGGCCCTCGCCCGACGCGGAGATGGCGTCGGCCGCGCCTTCGCCGCCGGCCCATGCGGGCAGGCGGAACGCCAGCGTCGCCGTGACCGGCTTGGCGACGTGCACGCTCGCCACGCCATCGCCCTGCCACGGCAGGTTCGCCTGCACGTTCAGCGTCAGGTCGGCGCCGTTCAGCGTGGTGCTCGCCTCGCCGCCCATGTACAGGTGGGTGAACAGCGTGGAGCCGTCATCGGCCACCGTGTAGGCGTATTCCTGGATCGACTCGACCAGGCGGGCGATGTTCGGCGGGCAGCAGGCGCAGCCGAACCACTTGCGGCGCACCGGCTTGACGTGGAACAGGCGGCTGTCCTTGTGGCAGGCGTACGGGTTGACCTCCAGCGGGTTCACGTAGAAGAAGCTCTTGCCGTCGAGCGCCATGCCGGCCAGCGCGGTGTTGTACAGCGCCAGTTCCATCACGTCGGCGTACTCCGCCTTGGGCCGCAGCTCCAGCATGCGGCGGGCGAAGAACGCCAGCGAGATCGCCGCGCAGGTCTCGGAATACGCGCTGTCGTTCGGCAGATCGTAGTTGTACGAGAACGCCTCGCCGTCCGTAGTGCCGCCGATGCCGCCGGTGATGTACAGCTTCTTGTCGACGATGTTGCGCCACAGACGGTCGGCCGCCTCGGTCAGGTCCTTGTCGCCGGTCAGGCGGGCCACATCGACCAGCCCGGAATAGAAGTAGCCCGCGCGCACCGCGTGGCCGAGCGCCTCATCCTGCTCGGTCACCGGCTTGTCGGCCTGATAGTACGCGTAATCCTCCGCCTTGGTCTTCTGGGGGGCGGTGCCGTCCAGTTCGGCCCTGCGGCGGTCCTCCTCCTGGAAGTACAGCGGCCGCTGGCCGCGCTGGCGCACGAAGTACGCGGCCAGGTCGGCGTACCGCTGCTCGCCGGTCACCTCGGCCAGGCGCACCAGCGCCATCTCCGCGATCTCGTGCCCCGGGTACCCGTGCAGCTTGCCCTCCTCGGTACCGAAGCGGGAGGCCACGTAGTCGGCGAAGCGGCAGGCCGCCTTGAGCAGCTTGTCCTTGCCGGTGCCCTGGTAGTAGGCCACCGCGCCCTCGGTCAGATGGCCGAAGCAGTACAGCTCGTGGTGGTCCTTGAGGTTGGTGAAGTGGCGGTCCATGCCGTTGAGGATGTAGTAGGTGTCGAGATAGCCGTTGTCGAGCTGGGCCGCGCAGACGACGTCGATCGCCGCGTCGGCGGTCGCCTCGAGCTGGGCGTCCGGGTGGTGCGCAAGGCTGTAGCCCACCGCCTCGACCCACTTCGAGAAGTCGGTGTCCTGGAACACGAAGCCGTAGAACTTGTCGGGATCGGGATGCGCCGGGTCCTCCGGCTTGGCCTCGAAGCCGCGGTACGTGTAGGTCGGCGGCACGAAGGTCTTGCCCTCGGCCTCCTTGCGGGCGTTCTGCGCGGCCGCCGCCTTGAAGTTGTGCATGCAGTAGCTGGGCGCGGCGCCCGGCACCTTGTCGTTCAGCGCGTTCCACTGGTACGGGATCACCGCCGTGCGCACGAGCTCCTGCTCGGCGTGCCAGAACGGATCGGTGACGGTGACGCTCCTGAGATCCAAGGGCGTGCTGTGCTGCGTGGTCATGGACATCTCCTTTGACTTGATGATGACTCGTTGCTGACTTCATTCCCCATCAGACGGGTTTCACCACATAGGCTACGAGCTTTGGCTGGAGGCCCGGGTGGACAAATCGTTGACCGAGTGGAAGTCTCGAGCCGACCACGCAGAAGAAGACCCGTGCCGGACCGGTTCCCCACACCGAGGGAGGAGCCGGCCCGGACCGACGCGCCGCCTAGTCGACGCGGTCGACGAGATATATGCGCGAGGCGAAGTCGGGGCCGAGATCCGAGTCGTCGATGCCGATGCGCATGAATTCGCCGCCGGACCGGGTCGCCTCGAAGCGCCCGTCGGTGGACACGGCATGGTAGCGCGCCTCGGCGTCCAGCCCGCGCAGATACAGGCGCGACTTGCCGCGGTTCGGCTGGCCGAGGATCACGTAGTCGCCCACGATCGCGTGCGCCCGGTCGGCGGACACGCTCATCCACGTGGCGCGCCGGTGGCCGTACGGGGCGATCAGACGGTACAGATCGCCGTTGTGCAGCAGCGGCGCGTGCTCCTTGAAGAACGCGACCTGCCCGGCGATCGCCTCCAATTCGGCGTCCGGCAGGCTCGTCAGATCCATCTCGTAGCCGAAGGTGCCGAACATGGCGACCGCCGCGCGCATGTCCAGCGATGTGGAGCGCCCGGTCTGGTGGTTCGGTGTGATCGACACATGGGCGCCCATCGCGGACACGGGGAAGAAGTAGCTGGTGCCGTACTGGATCGAAAGCCGTTCGATCGCGTCGGTGTCGTCGCTGGTCCAGATCTGCGGCGAGTATGCGAGCACGCCCAGGTCGAAGCGCGATCCGCCCGAGGCGCAGCCTTCGATGATCAGATCCGGGAACGCGGCGAACAGGCGCTCGTACAGCGCGTACACGCCCAGCATGTAGCGGTGCATGACCTCGCCCTGCCGTTCGGCGCCGCGCGTGGCGTCGAAGGCCTCGGTGATGAAGCGATTCATATCCCACTTGATGTACGCCACGTTCGCGCCGGACAGGATGGCGTGCATCTGCCCGAAGATGCCGTCGACCACGGCCGGATTCGCGAAGTTGAGCACGTACTGGTTGCGGTAGACGCTCTGCCCCCGCCCAGGTGTGGACAGCACCCAATCCGGGTGCGCCCGGTACAGGTCGGAGTCCTTGTTGACCATCTCCGGCTCGAACCACAGGCCGAAGTCCATGCCGAGATCGTTGATCTTGCGTGCGATGCCGGCGATGCCTTCGGGCAGGCGGTCCGGATTCGCCGTCCAATCGCCCAGGCCGGCGTTGTCGGACGTGCGCGCGCCGAACCAGCCATCATCGAGCACGAACAGCTCGATGCCGACCCGCTTGGCCAGCCGGGCGAGGTCGAGCAGCTTGTCCTCGGTGAAGTCGAAGTAGGTGGCCTCCCAGTTGTTGATGAGGATCGGCCGTTCGCGCCGCGCCCACTGCGGACGCTGCAGGTGGTCGAGCACCGCGCGATGGAAGGACTGGCTCAGTGTGTTCAGGCCGCGGTCCGTGTAGCCGAGCAGCGCCTCGGGCGTCTGGAAGGACTCCCCCGGCTCGAGTCTCCACGCGAATCCGAGCGGGTTGATGCCCAGCTGCAGTCGGGCCGCACCGTAGGTGTCGACCTCGGCGTGCAGGTCGAAATTGCCGGAGTACACGAACGCCAATCCGAAGGCCTCGCCCTCGTCCTCGGTTGTTGCCGGGCGGGCGAAGATCGCGTTCGGGCTGAAATACGGACCGCTGGCGCCGCGCAGCGACTCGATCTGCTGGATGCCGGGGTGCAGCGGCTGCGTGCGCGGGGTGCGTTCGCGCGCCCACGCGCCGGTGAATTCGGTCATCGTGTAGTCGGCGTCCGGCAGGTCGAGATTGAAGCTGGCCGCGCGTTCCAGCGTCAGCGGCTCCATACCGCGGTTCTCGATCAGCGCGCTGCGGGCGATGACGGGATCGTCGCGGAAGATGGTGTAGCGCAGGGTCACGGCCAGCCCGATCAGCTCGTCGCACAGCACGATGTCGAGCGTGGTCGCGACAGACCCGCCGCCGGCGAAGGTGGCCGGCAGCCCGGCCAGCGCCGGCTTGCCAGGACTGACCGAGTAGCCCACGTATTGCAGATCAGTCAGGCGCGAGCCATTGGGCTGCGCGACTTCGATGGCCGGGTGGCGGTAGTCGCCGCGGCCGAATTCCGGATACTCAAGACGCTGCTGCTCGACGAACCGTTCGGTGCGCTCGTCGACGGTGGAGGACTGCACGCGGAACCGATCGTCGTGCAGATAGCCGAAATCGGCCGAATCGGGAACGGCCGCGCCCGTATACAGGTTGACGAGCTTGCCCGCCGCCACGCCCAGGATCATGCTGATCCTGCCGTTGCTCAGATGGAACTGGCGAAGCTCGTCGTTGACGCGGACAAGCGACCGCTGCATATGATCATCCATGATCAAAACTCCTTGCGATGGACCGGCGCGTCAGCCACCCCCTGGCCGACACGATATGACCGATCGTACGCGACAGGTCCAACCCACGCGCGATCGACCATGAAACGCCAATCCCCAGTAGGCGACACGCCAGCGCCGCCCATCGCAAGCCCGTTTCCGATGTCTGGCTCCCCTCCGCGAGGGGAGCCAGGCGCATGTGGTGTCAGGCGTTCGCGGCGCCCGTGGCGACGCGGATCATCGCGTACTGCGACTCGTAGAGGCGGTAGTACGCACCCTTGGCGGCGAGCAGCTGCGCGTGCGAGCCGTGCTCGACGATCTGGCCGTGATCGATGTAGAAGATCTCGTCCGCGTTCTCGATCGTCGACAGGCGGTGCGCGATGATGAAGCTCGTGCGCCCCTTGAGCAGATGCTGTAGGCCGGCCTGCAGCGCCTCCTCGGTGCGCGTGTCGATGTTGCTCGTCGCCTCGTCCAGGATCAGGATGCGCGGGTCGGCGAGCAGCACGCGCGCGAAGGCGATGAGCTGGCGCTGGCCGGCCGACAGGGTCGATCCGCGCTCCTCCACCACCGTGTCGTACCCGTCGGGCAGCTCCATGATGAACTCGTGCGCGTGCACGGCCTTCGCCGCCGCCTCGATTTCCTCGTCGGTGGCGTCGAGCTTGCCGTAGCGGATGTTCTCGCGCACGTTGCCGGAGAAGATGAAGGTGTCCTGCAGCATCACGCCCATCTGCCGGCGCAGCGATGCGAGCGTCACGTCGCGCACGTCGTAGCCGTCGATCGTCACCGAGCCCTCGGACACGTCGTAGAAGCGCGACAGCAGGTTGATGATCGTCGTCTTGCCGGCGCCCGTCGGGCCGACCAGCGCGATCGTGCGCCCCGGTTCGACGTGGAAGTCCACGAGGTTGAGGATGTTGCGGCCGTCCTTCTCGTAGCGGAACACCACGTCGTTGAAGTCCACGCGCCCGCGGATCTGCGGCAGGTCCGCCGCATCGGGCTTGTTGCGGATCTCCGGCGTGACGTCGAGCGTCTCGAAGATGCGCTCGAGGTACGCCGAGCAGGTGATGAGCTGGTTGTAGAAGTTGCCGATGTTGATCACCGGGTTCCAGAAGTTGTTCGCGTAGCCGACGAACGCGATGAGCACGCCGGTGGTCACGTTCACGCCCCCGAAGCCCATCACGCCGACGAAGTAGATGAACGAGATGGTCATCACGGAGATGGTCTGCACGCCCGGCCACATGAGGAACTGGATGTGCACGGCGTGCATCCACGCGGAACGCACCTCGCCCTGCTGCTCCTGGAAGGTCCTGAACTGGGCCTGCTCCTGCGCGAAGGTCTGCGTGGTCTTCACGCCGGCGATCGACTCGTGGATGTAGGCGTTCAGGTTGCTCTGCTTGTTGGAGAGCTTCTGGAAGGCGCGCCGCTGGAAGATCTGCAGCACGCGCACCCAGATGATGAGCACCGGGAACAGGATCAGGCTCCACAGGGCCAGCTGCCAGTCGATCACGAACATCACGATCAGCGTGATCACGAAGGTGAACACGTCGGAGATCACGTTGATCAGGCCGGAGCTCAGCGTGTCCGAAAGCGTGTTCACATAGTTGACCACGCGGATCAGGATCTTGCCGTGCGGGCGCGAATCGAAGTAGCTGAAGGGCAGCGTCTGGATATGCGTGAAGATATCGCGGCGCATGTCCTTGAGCATGAGCTGGCCGACGCGCGTGATCGCCACCGTGCGGTAGCGCAGCCCGAACTCGTACAGTACGATCAGCGCGGCGAGGATCACGGCGAGGATGCCGAGCTTGCCGAGGTCCTTGTTCGGGATCGCCTCGTCGATCATGATCTTGGTCAGGTACGGTACGGCGACGACGATGCAGCTCATCGAGATGACGACGACGAGAATGCGCGCCACCTGTGCCATATACGGTTTGAGATATTTGCCGACGCGCAGGATGTCCCGGAAGTTGATCTGCTCCTCGAGTTCCTCATCCTCGCGGTATGTATTGCGTTGTGCCATGAAAAAATCTGCCTCTCGCCCCCTTCCCGAGGAAGGGGGCAGTATCGTGTTGTGACGGGGAGCCTTGCGTCAGTGGCTGCCGGCGGCCGCCATCGGCCGTCAGTAGCCCTGCGACTGCCCGGACTGCAGGCCGAGCTGCTTGTGGTAGATGTCCCAGTACCGCCCGTGCGCGGCGACGAGGTCCTCGTGCGTGCCGCGCTCGACGATGCGGCCGTGCTCCAGCACGAGGATCAGGTCGGAGTCCTTGATCGAGGAGATGCGGTGGGCGATCGTGATGATCGTCTTGTTGCCGTCCATCTCGCGCAGGTGCTTCTGGATCTCCGCCTCGGTCTCCATGTCGACGGCCGAGGTCGTGTCGTCCATGATGAGGATGCTCGGGTCGTCGGCGAGCGCGCGGGCCAGCGACAGGCGCTGCTTCTGCCCGCCGGACAGGCCCACGCCGCGTTCGCCGACCACCGTGTCGTAGCCCTGCGGCATCGACTTGATGAAGTTATCGGCGCCGGCGATCTGCGCCATGCGGCGGATGTAGCGCTCGTCGCGGCATTCGCCGGCACCGAAGCCGATGTTGCCGCCGATGGTGTCGGAGAACAGGAAGGTGTCCTGCGCCACGATGCACACCTGCGAGCGCAGCGTCGACAGCGGCCAGTCGCGCGCGTCGATGCCGTCGATGAGCACATGGCCGACGGTCGGGTCGTAGAAGCGCGAGACGAGATTGACGAGCGTGGACTTGCCGGAGCCGGTCTCGCCCAGGATGCCGAGCTTCGATCCGGCCGGGATGAAGAAGTCGACGTCCTTGAGGATCGGCGTCTCCGGGTCGTCGGGGAACGCGAAGCTGACGTGGTCGAAGCGGATCTCGCCGCTGATGCGGTCGGGGGCGATCGGGTGCGAGCCGCCGACCTGCGAGGCGATGGCCACGGCCTGCTTGACGGAGGCCTCCGCGTCGGGCTTTTCGGTGATGCGCGACTCGGAGGTGAGCAGCTTGCGGATCTTGATGCAGCTGGCGTTGAAGCGCTGCCAGTCGTTGATCAGCCAGCCGGACTGGCGCACCGGGCCGTCGATCATCCACAGGAAGGAGTTGAAGCTCACGAGGTTGCCGAGCGTCATGTACCCCCTGATCACCAGGAAGCCGCCGAGGCCGAGGGTGATGAGCTGCAGCGAGAAGCCGAGCCCGTCGAGCCACGGCATGTATTTGCGCGAGTTGTAGGCCAGGGCCATGTTGCGCTGCATGTAGTCGTCGTTGTGCTCGTCGAACTTCTCGGTCTCGTACGGCTCGCGCACGAAAGCCTTGACCACGCGGTTGCCCTCGATGTTCTCCTCGACCATCGAGTTGAGCGAGGCGAGCGAATTGCGGATCGCGTAGAACAGCGGGTGGGCGTGCGTGGACAGGCCGCGCGTGAGCAGGAACAGGAACGGCGTGACGCAGGCGAGCGCCAGCGCGAGCCGCCAGTCGATGGCGAACATGACGCACAGCGCGCCGATGAACATGACCACGCAGTCGGCCACCTGGTAGCTGACCCAGCTCAGGGCATGGCGGATGGCGTCGGTGTCGGAGGTCATGCGGCTCATGATGTCGCCGGTGCGCGTGTGGTTGAAGTAGGTAAAGTCGAGCTCATGCAGCTTCTCGTATTCGTCGGATACGAGGCGGTAGACGGAATTCTGGCCGAATCGCTCCATCCACATCTGGTATCCGTAGCGCGAGCCGACGCGCACGAGCGTGAAGACGATCATCATCACGCACAGCCGGGCCAGTTCACCGACATGCCCCTGGGTGATGACGCGGTCGACGATCAGGCCGGACAGCAGCGGGATGATCAGCGCCATCGTATTGTTCACGCAGAACAGCACGATGGCCCCCGCCACGCGCGGAAGGTCTGGTTTGCAATAGGGCAGGATCCAACGCAGATTGCCCTTGTCTTGGTTTTTCGCCGGGTTGACGTACATGTGAGGAAGGTCCTCGCAATTCTTTGGTGTGTTGTTTGCTTGTGGTACTGTGCGGCACTCTTCTTCACCGCACGCGGCCATTCGCTGCCGCCACGATTCACGTCCGTCGTGTGTTCGAGTATCCCGCAACCGGCGCTCTCCTCGCCGGCCGAAACCCCTGTTCGGATTCGCAAACGCGATCTAGTCTAGGCGAACCGCATGGAGATGCAACCCATTGATTCCGGGTGTGTTGCCCCGTTATTCCGGCGTTTCCGTGATGTTCTACGCCGTTTTACGCCAAAAGCGATGTCGCTTTCATATGAAAAAGCCCCTTCCGCGCATTCGGCGGAAGGGGCGCACGGCCGGCGAGAGCGCACGGCCGTTCAGACCCGCGATGCCCGCGGCGCCCCCGTTGGCGTCGCGGCCGGCATCGCGGCCGATATCGCAGGCGGTGTCACGCGTGGACCCACGAGCGGACCACGCCTGGCGTCACGCGTTGCCGACCGCCGGGGTCGGCACCAGCACGCTCTTCCAGCGGAAGTTGTCGTTCGGGAACGAGCTGACCTCCTTCTTGGACCCGGCGCCGACCTGCGCCGGCTCGGCCTCGCCGCCGTTGCGGAACTTGTCGAGCATCTGCGTCAGGCGCTTCTCGCGGTACTGCAGCGCCACCACCCGGTCCTCGAGCTCCGCGATGCGGCGGATCTGCTGGCTGATCAGCACGTCGCGCAGATCCCAGCGGGTCGCCTTGCGGCGGAACAGCTGCGCGATGGCCTCGCTGTTCACGAAGCACTTGCCGCCGGCCTTGTCGACGGCGCCCTCTTCAAGCGAGGCGACGGAAGCGACGTCGCCGGTCTGGGCCGGTGCGATCTGCGCCTTGTCCGCGGAACGCTCCATGTCCCGGGAGATGCCGCTGCCGTACTGCATCTTCCAGCGCGCCACGCACCGCTCGACGCGCTTGTACCCGATCAGCGCCGGATCAAGTCCGGCCTCGCGGAACACCCTCGTCGGTGATTCGCCCATCATGTATCGGCGAGCGCACTCCCTCTTGAATGCCTCCGCGTAGGTGATGCGGCTCTTCGTCACGCGCACCACCGCGGGCAGCGAATACAGATAGTCGATCTCGTCCTTGCTGAAAGCGGAATTACCCATTACCCTATTCCTCCTAATGATGTGATGTGTTGTTGTATGCTCCTTCGCGGCGTATGCATGGTCATCGGGGCTCAATTGCCCCGTCGTACTTTGCAAACGTTTTCAACTGCGTGGATAGCCCATTGTGCCAGATAATTTCCGGAAGCGCTACCACCCGTTATGCCCCGAACGATAACTACGTAGTTAGGAAATCCTCAATCCTTGATTTTTCAAGGGCTCACCTCATTTCTTACCACAGCGGAGCGTATGATGAGGTAGACAGGCGTGTACCGCCGCTCAAGCAAATGCAAACGGTCGCAAAACATACGACGCCATCGTGGCGTTTCGCGTGCACAGCGTGCGGAGGCCGCGCGCACGCGCCCAAGCAGCGCATACGCCGAGCAGACCGCGCATCCCCGTTTCGTCATGCGACTCCTCCTTTCCTTCAGATCAGCCGCCTCATGCGCCATATGGCGCATGAGGCTCCGGCCAACAGCGTCGCGGCGCCGATGCCGGCGCCGCCCGCCCGGCCCCGGCGGGAGCGGCCGCCGGTCATCGGCAGCACCCCGACCTGGGGTACCCGGTTGACGAAGGTCACCGCAGCCTTCGGGGTTCGGCCGGTCGCCGTCGGCGGCGTACCGGACATCCTGCCCGTTCCACGAGGATCGGTAGTCCTGCAGCCGGGTACCGTCCGAAGCGGATTCGTCCTGGGCGATTCCTTCGAAATCCTCGGTGAAGAGCGGCTCCGATATATCATCGGAGCCGCCGGTCTTCACCCCTGCACCGGTGCCGTCATCGACGTCACCGGACTGGCCGGTCGAGCCGCCCCCATCCATGCTTTCGGTTCGACCGGCCATGTCTTCAGCCGAGGCCGTGACGGCGAATCCCTGCATGCCGCCGGCCGCCAATACGATCGCCGCCAGCACCGCGATGCACCGAAAGGCCGTACGCTTCCACGGGGAACCCCCGTCTCTCACCGCTCGCGCCACTTCCGTGCACCTCCATGCATATGCTCGTCACCAGACTCAACTACAGGTGACGCTAGCCCTCGAAACCACGACATTCATCACCCGTAATCGGCGGCGGCACCCCCTCGTGCAGCGTTGTAACCGTCAGCATTCGCGGATGACCGGCATCATTGGATCCCATCCCCCCGAGTTCGGGGAAAAAGTCGAACGCGGCCCAGCGATGTAGACACAGAGCGACAGCGACGGCCCCCTTTGCGTCTACATTTCGCTGATAGCTCAGCGCAGAGCCCCGTTTCGGCGCGATATGGGGGCATCGGGATCGGCCGCGGGCAGGGCGGCTCGGAATCGCCGCCATCCGCGGACGTCCCGGCCCCATGACGCACCTGACCGGATACGCCCCTTTGCCCGCCCCGGATACGGCAAGAGGCGTATGCCGGCACGGTACCGGCATACGCCCCCAAATACGGCCCTCGCCTAGTATTCCGCGCCGCTCATTCGTTGAGTAATTCCAGCTCCCCTCTCTGGGGGGAGCTGGAATTGTTAAACGAACTTGCGACGCAGGATACTAGCGGCGGGTCATCTCCTCCTCGATCTGCTCGAGCGACTTGCCCTTGGTCTCCGGGACGAACCGCAGCACGAACGGGATGGAGAGGGCCGCGAACACGCCGAAGATGGCGAACGGCCCGCCGACATTGTTGTGGAACGCGTCGAGCAGCACCAGGAAGAACTGGGAGACGATGAAGTTGCCAAGCCAGTTGGCCGCCGAACCGAAGGAGGACCCGATGCCGCGCACGCTCAGCGGGAAGATCTCCCCGGTGAGCACCCACGCGATCGGCCCCCACGAGACGGCGAAGCCGAGGATGTAGCAGGCGATGAGCGCCATCGTCGGCACGGCGAGCACCGCCACGTCGCCCACGAAGTTCATCACGGCGAGCACGGCCAGCGAGACGGTCATCACGATGGACCCGAACATCAGCATGCCCTTGCGCGGGAAGCGGTCCATGATCAGCGTGGCCACGATGGTGCTCACGAAGTTCACCACGCCGATGCCGACCGACACCCAGATCGCGTCGCCTTCCGGGAAGCCGAAGCCCTTGATGAACACCTGCGGCAGGAAGTAGATCACCGAGTTGATGCCGACCAGCTGCTGGAAGAGCATGATGCCGACGGCGGCGACCAGCGCCGGGCGGGCCACGCGGAACAGCTCGCGCACGCCGCCCTTGGTATCCTGCGCGGCGACCTGGCTGATCTCGTCGAGCTCGACCTGCACCTGCGCCTGGTCGACGTCCTTGCGGATCAACGTGAGCACCTTGAAGGCGCCGCGCGTGTCTCCCCGGTTCACCAGGTAGCGCGGGGATTCGGGCAGCAGCAGGCCGCCGATGAGCAGCAGCGCGGCCGGGACCAGCGCCGAGCCGAGCATCCAGCGCCAATCGCGGATACCGAGGATGTCGTGGTTCAGGAAGCCGAGGTTGGAGGCGTAGGCCAGCAGAATGCCGAAGGTGACCATGAGCTGGAACAGCGTGGACAGCGAGCCGCGGCGCTCCTTCGGCGCCAGTTCGGCCAGGTACGCCGGGGTCAGGGCCGAGGCGGCGCCGACCGCGAGGCCGAGAAGGATGCGGGCGAGTACCATCATCGCGAACCCGGCGGCCGAGGCGCACAGGCCGGAGCCGAGCAGGAACAGCAGCGCGGAGACGATGAGCAGCTTCTTGCGGCCGAACCGGTCGGACAGCGAACCGATCGACAGGGCGCCGACGCACGATCCGATGAGCACCGATGAAGTGATGAAGCCGGTCTGCGAGACGGTCAGCCCGAAATCGGATTCGATCAGCGGGGAGGCGCCGGAGATGATGCCCGTGTCGAAGCCGAACAGCATGCCGCCGAGCGCGCCGAAGGTGAAGATGAACGCGCTGTTGAGCGGGAGGCGCGTGGAGATGCCGCGCGCCTCCGCCAGATCCGACGCCGCATCGCCGATCGCCGATTCGATGCGCGCCGCGATCGGCTCGGCCTCATCCAGCGGCACCGTACGCGAGGACTGCCCCGCCTGAACCGTCTGCGTTACCCGACCCGTCTGCACCGCTATGGTGGTCAATTCCATGGATATTCCCGTTCCTTCCATCTCCATTGACTGTGGCACGCGCCGTGGGACGGATGCGAGCCGAACAACAAAAAAGACCTGGGGCGATGCGGAATCCACGTTCCGCATCGCCCCAGGTCTTGCCTCACATCGAGTAACAATCCTGTCCGCGTGTGTTTGTGCTATCAAGGATACGACCGCCCCTGAGCGCGACACACCGGAAATGTCATTTTTCAGCAAACGATTACCGCTGCTGTTACAGGCAATGCCGTATCGACCCCTCAGTCTCGCTTCGCGAGCCAGCTCCCGCCAGCGGGAGCGTACTGACTCCGGCTCAACCGAAACAAAAAGAAACCCGGCGGAGGGAGTCGCCGGGTGAGAGAGAAGAGAGAAGAAGGGTTCAGTTATGGGGCTCTCAAAGAACCTCGCCATCGGCCGTAACCGCTGACATGTTCTATATAACCGTCGGATACTTGGAGGAATGATGCGCGTTCCTCAAAAAAGACTGTGAACCGTGTGGCGAAGATGTGCGCAGTGTACAGATCGAGTGCCTGATGCCCCATTTCGCCACCCGCACGGTATGGCAAGGCCCCGTTTTCGTTGCCATGTGGCTCTGCAGCCACTGCATGGCGACGAAAACGGGGCCCGGTCGCATCACCCGATCACCCGGGTTGCGCTCAGGAGTTGAGCTGGGCCTTGGCGGCGGCGAAGCGCTTGGCCTCGGCCTCGCGGCGGGCGGCCAGCTCGGCGTCGAAGCGCGCCAGCTCCTCCTCGACGGCCTCCTTCGGAATCTTCGCGAAGATCGGCGTCGGCTTGGCCACCGGGGTTCCGGCCACGATCGGCTCGCTCTCCCACGGGTGCACGGTCTCACCGAGCTTGTAGTCGCCGGTGATGATCGGATACGTGAAGCCGGGCTTGTCGAGATCCTCGACCTCTTCGATGCGGGGCAGCGGGGAGAAGACGCCCGTGCCGCCGAGTGCCTCCCACACCTTCTGCGAGGCGTGGGGCAGGAACGGGGCGAGCAGGTGGTTCGCGTCGGACACGGCCTGCGCGGCCACATGCAGCACGGTGGCCAGTCGCGCCTGGTCGTCCTTGATCTTCCACGGCTCGGTTGCCGAGATGTACTTGTTGATGTCGCCGACCACGCGCATCGCCTCGGTGAGGGCGTTCTTCTGGCGGTGACGCTCGATCATGCCGCCGACCACGTCGAACGCATCGGCGGTCTCCTGCAGCAGCGAACGGTCCTCCGGAGTCATCGAATCCTCATCCAGCGCCGGGATCTCGCCGAAGTTCTTGGCGATGAGATTCGCCACGCGGTTGACCAGGTTGCCCCAGCTGGCGGCCAGCTCCTCGTTGTTGTGGCGCACGAACTCGGCCCAGGTGAAGTCGGCGTCGGAGGTCTCCGGGCCGGCGATGGAGATGTAGTAGCGCACCGCGTCCACGGGGTAGCGGGCGAGGATGTCCTTCACGTAGATGACGATGCCGCGCGAGGAGCTGAACTTCTTGCCTTCCATCGTCATGAACTCGGAGGCGACCACCTGCTCGGGCAGGTTCAGCGGACCGAGCTTGCCGGTTTCGCCGCCCTTGCTGCCCTTGCCGTTATAGGCGATCATCTCGGAGGGCCAGATCTGCGAGTGGAAGGTGATGTTGTCCTTGCCCATAAAGTAGTAGCCGGGCGTGGACGGGTCGTTCCACCATGCGCGCCACGCTTCGGGGTCGCCCTTGCGGCGGGCCCATTCGATCGAGGCCGACAGATAGCCGATCACCGCGTCGAACCACACGTACAGCTTCTTGTTCGGGTTGTCGATCCAGCCCGGCACCGGCACGGGGATGCCCCAGTCGATGTCGCGGGTGATCGCGCGCGGCTTGACCTCGCGGAACAGGCCGATCGAGAAGTTGATGACGTTGGTGCGCCAGCCCTCGCGGGTCTTGAGCCACGCGAGGTTCGCCTCGGCGAGCGCCGGCAGGTCGAGGAAGAAGTGCTCGGTCTCCTCGAAGCGCGGGGTTTCGCCGTTGATCTTGGAAACGGGATTGATGAGCTCGTCCGGGTCGAGCTCGTTGCCGCAGGCGTCGCACTGGTCGCCGCGGGCGCCGTCGGTATGGCAGATCGGGCATTCGCCCTCGATGTAGCGGTCGGGCAGGGTGCGGCCGGTGGACGGCGAGATCGCGACCTTCTGCGTGCCCTTGTAGATGTAGCCGTTGGCCAGGCACTGCTTGAACAGCTCCTGCACCACCTGCTCGTGGTTGCCGGTGGTGGTGCGCGTGAACAGGTCGTAGCTCAGGCCCAGATCGCACAGATCCTTGGCGATCACGCGGTTGTAGCGGTTCGCCAGCTCCTGCGCGGTCAGGCCCTCCTTCTCCGCCTCGACCAGAATCGGCGTACCGTGTTCGTCGGTGCCCGACACCATCAGCACGTCGTTGCCCTTCATGCGCTCGTAGCGCGCGTACACGTCCGAAGGCACACCGAAGCCGGCGACGTGACCGATATGACGCGGACCGTTGGCATACGGCCACGCAACATTCACCAAAATATGACTCATAATCCTTGATTATCTGGCGCAGCGGGGACAGCGCGGGGGACAGCGCAGCCATGCACAGGATTATCCACAATTCCTCGCGTCCACCACGAGTTGTCCACTTGTCCACAAAATTTCCGAAGCCGGTGGCGACACGACTGCGGACCAGGTACGGTCGGCCCCATGACCACCGATACGACCACCCCCGCACAGTCCCCCGAACCATGCGATCCGCACGGCGCGCAACGCGCGGCGCCCGCTGCGGGCGCATCCTCGCAACGCCCTGCGCAATGCCCCACGGGGATGGCCGCCGGGCCGGGCGGCGGAACGCCCCAGCCAGCCGCACCGGCCCCGGCCACAGGCGTCACGCCGTACCATGCCCGCATCGACCTGTCCGCTCCCGCCGACGATCGCCCCGCGGACAAGCCGCTGCTCGACGACCGGGATCTGCCGGGCCCGCTGAGCATGCACCTGCTCACCACGCTTGGCACGCTGTCGCCGTTGGACGACGGCAGCGCCTACCAGACGGATCAGGCCTCAACCCTGTACGGGCGCGCGATGATCATCGCCCATCTCGCCCCGCGGCGCACGATCGCCTGCGCGTTCACGGCGGCGTGGATCTGGCTGGGCGGCCCTTTTCCCGGCACCATCGACGTCATATCGAGGTCGCATTACCGCAGCGTGGTCCACGGACGCGCGATCCGGGTGTTCAACCGGAAGAGCATACCCGAGCATCTCATCAAGATCGGCCGCGTATGCGTCACCACGCCGGCGCGCACCGCCTGCGATCTGGCGTTGCTGCCCCAGCACGAGCTGGAAGGCGCCGATGCGGGGCAACTCATCGACCGCCTGATGGCGGAGTACCACGTCACGCCGGAGGCCTGCCTGAAGATCCTCGATCTCAACCGGTACTGGCCGCGGGCGCCGTTCGCGCGCAACCTGTTCGAGAAGCTGGAGGTGTGATTCGGCTGTGCCCCGGAGCGGACGAGCAGGGCGCGCTGCGGAGCGGCAATCGGGGAAACGAGGGAAACCGGGAGGAACCAGGAAACCGGGGGAAACGAAGGAAATCGGAAAGGAGACCATCGTGGCATCGCTGACAACACCACACGGGGCAGCGCGCAAGGCGCCCCGCACGCCGCCACCCACGGCGCTGATCGTCGGCCAGCCCGCCAAGCGACGAGCCAAGCCGCACGGCACGCTGCCGGGCTGGACGCGCCGCCGTTCAGCAGCGATGCGGCTCGGTGCGACCGACCGACGGGGACCCCGCGGGCAAGCCCCGCCCGGCTCACGGCTGCGCGGGCTGGACGCGGCGGCGCAGACCGCCCAGTGGAAACGTGTGGCAGGACCCGTTCCCAAGGCTGTTGAAGGGCAGGGGCCGCCCGCGCCGCCGATCCGGCTGACGCCGCTGGTGGCGTGCGATCCCGACACCGATATGGACGTGCTGTGGCACATCGCCCGCGAGGCGCCGGAGCTGCGCCGCTGGCTTGCGGCGAATCCGAAGGCGGACGCCGCGCTGCTCGAATACGTCGCGCAGCGCGGCGGACCGGGCGTCAAAGCGGCGCTGACCGTGCTGCTCGAGTCATAGCTCAGCCTTTGATCTTGAGCACGGCCGTATAGATCTGCTTGCGGTTGGGCAACGAGCCATCCGGCAGCGGGTGCTCGGCGGCCACCTGCGCGATCGCGTCCTTGATGCGCAGCCCGTCGTCGAGCGCGCGGTCGATGGAGAGCACCGCCAGTTCCTCGACGCTGAGCGCGGCGGGAGCGGCGGCGTTGGCCTCCTCGTCAGAGGCGCCGGCGATCACCAGCACGATTTCGCCCCGGGGCGGATCGTCGATCACGCCCTGCCTGATCTCGGCGATGGGGCCGCGGCGGATCTGCTCGTAGTCCTTGGTCAGTTCGCGGCACAACGCCATCGGGCGGTTCGCCCCGAAGGCGTCAAGCAGATCGTCCATCGATTCGGCGATGCGGTGCGGCGTCTCATAGAACACGATCGTGCGGCGCTCGGCCTGCAGCATGCGCAAGTGCTGCACCCGTTCGGCGTGCTTGCGCGGCAGGAATCCCTCGTAGCAGAACCGGTCGGTTGGCAGCCCGGACAGGGCGAGCGCGTCGAGCACGGCGCTCGGGCCGGGCGCGCAGGTGACCGCAAGCCCCCGCTCGATCGCGCGGCGCACGATCGCCAGCCCGGGGTCGTTGATCGTCGGCATGCCGGCATCAGACACCACCAGCACGGTCGCCCCGCCCTCCACGCGGTCGAGCAGGCCGTCGGCCTTGTTGCGCTCATTGTGGTCGTGATAGGCGACGACCGTGCCGTTCACATGCACGCCGAGCCGGTTCGCCAGGTCGAACAGGCGCCGCGTATCCTCGGCGGCGACGATATCTGCGCGCTGCAGCAACTCCTTCAACCGATCGGACGCATCCCCGACGTTGCCGATCGGCGTGGCCGCGAGCACCACCATGCCGCTTCCGGAGGCGCTGCCCTCCCGCTCGGCGTCCCGCGCATTCATGTTCTCCTCGGAATGTTCCATATCATCAGTATCCCTCACGCCGGGTACCGGCGGAGGGAGCCGTACCCGGCAGGGCAATCCGTTCAGATCAGCGAAACCGAAACGGGTTCGCTGAGATCGCGGCTGTTGGGGCCGACCATGATCAGGAACTCGCCGGGGTCGGAGCGCGTGTCCAGGTCGGAGTGTACGTAGCGCAGCTGTTCCTCCCCAAGCGAGAACCGCACGGTACGGGTCTCGCCGGCCTCCAGCCGCACCCGTTCGAAGCCCTTGAGCTCCTTGACGGGGCGCACCACTTCGCCGACGACGTCACGCACGTAGAGCTGCACCGTCTCAACGCCGCCCACGGTCGACGTATTGGTCACGTCAACCGCGATCTCCAACGGCCGTCCCGCCGAGAAGCGATCGCCCGACACCGAAACCGGCCCATAGGCAAAGCTGCTGTAGCTCAGGCCAAAACCGAACGGATACCTGGCATCGTTCGGCACGTCCAGATATTTCGACACGTACTTCTCGTCCATCCTCCCCGCAGCGGGTCTACCGGTGTTGAACTGGTTGTAGTACACCGGGACCTGCCCGACGGAGTACGGGAACGACATGGTGAGCCTGGCGCTCGGATTCGCTTCGCCATACAGCACCGCGGCCAATGCCGAACCGGCTTCCGTGCCAGGAAACCACGCTTCCACGATGGCGCGGGCATCGTCGATCGCCGTCAGATCGAGCGGACGGCCGTTGAACAGCACCACCACGATATTCGGGTTGACCGCACGCACCGCTTCGAAAAGGTCGATCTGCGCCTGCGGCAGCCGGATGTCGGAGCGCGCAGCGGCCTCGCCGCTCATCTCGGAAGTCTCACCCAGAGCCAGCACCACCGTGCCGGCCCGGGAGGCGAGGTCCACGGCTTCAGCGACCGCGGCATGCGACGGGTTCACGCAATCGAACGGCTCGCCGCCGACCAGCACGCGGTCGCCCGCTAGGGCGCGCAGCCCCTCGGCAGGGCTGACCGCCTCCGCCGGATCGCCCTTCCACGACCACGCACCCAGCACATCATGCGATGCGGCATGCGGGCCGACCAGCGCGATCGTCTCCGAGCGGCGCAACGGCAGTATGCCTTCGTTCTTGAGCAGCACCATGGATTCCTCCGCCACGGTGCGCGCGGCCTGCCGGTGGTCGTCGCACAGCACGACCCGAGCCTCGGCCTCGGGGTCGGCGCCGCGGAACGGATGCTCGAACAGCCCAAGATCGTTTTTCAGCTCAAGTATGCGCATCACCGATTCGTCCAGCATCGATTCGGGCACGCGGCCATCCTCGATCAGGCCCCGGAGCTCGCGCAGATAGCAGACCGTCATCATTTCGATGTCGACGCCGGCCTCGATGGCCAGCTGCGCAGCCTGCCGGTCGTCGGCGGCCACGCCGTGCGCGATCATTTCCCTGACCGCGCCGAAATCGGAGATGAGCACACCGTCGAATCCGAACTCGTCACGCAGGATATCGCGCATGAGGTGCCGGTTGCCGGTCGCGGGAATGCCGTCGACCGTGTTGAACGAGGTCATCACCAGCTTGGCTCCCGCATCGATGCCCGCATGGTATCCGGGCAGATAGTCGTTGCGCAGCTGGCGTTCCGACATGTTCACCGTGTTGTATTCGCGCCCGCCTTCCGGGGCCCCGTATCCGGCGAAATGCTTGACGCACGCCCCGACCGTGGCCGCCGGATCGGCGAGCGTTTCGGCGGATCCGGCCCTGCCGCCCTGATAGCCCTCGACCATCGCCGCGGCCATCAGCGCGTTGAGCCACGGGTCCTCGCCGGTGGATTCCATCACGCGCCCCCAGCGTGGATCACGGACCAGATCCACCATCGGGGAGAAGGTCACGTGCAATCCGCTCGCCGAGGATTCGCGAGCGGCCACCCGCGCCATGGTACGGGCCGCGTCCGTGCTCCATGAGGATCCGATCGCCAACGGGATCGGGAAGATCGTCCGACAACCGTGGATCACATCGCCCATGATGAGCGTCGGGATATGCAGGCGGTTGCGTTCCATGTACGACTGCTGGATGCGGCGGCATTCGGCTGCCGACGCGACGCCGAGGATCGTTCCGGCGTTGTCGATGTCGGCCTGAGACAGGCCGAGCTGCGCGATCGGGCCGGTGCGTTCCTCGGCCTTGTCGGAGTAAAAGTCGCCGCTCAGCTGCAGCAACTGGGCTATTTTTTCGTCCAGCGTCATTTCGCTGACGAGTTCGACGAGTTGTTCGTGGTTCATCAGGATTCCTTCATACCGTAAGCATCATTGCCCTATACGAGTCCGGCCCCTCATCGGGGGCCGGACCGCACCTTCCCCGTTCAGCGTACTCGCGGCGCCGTGCCAAGCGTGATCACGATGTCGCGAGAGTCGCCGAGCGATTCCCGGCTGACGAGCAGACCGCCATTGCGGTATCGCAGCGCCAGCCGCTCCCCGTCGATCGCCCTGCCATCGGCTTCGACCCCTGCGCGCCG